>Ga0079224_100014954_pt1 | contig 10855 bp, 10 predicted proteins | sample Stecom2015_FD_80414 | JGI IMG/M metagenome (GOLD analysis project Ga0079224, IMG submission 80414) | Agricultural soil microbial communities from Utah to study Nitrogen management - Steer compost 2015 | ecosystem: Environmental > Terrestrial > Soil > Agricultural land | place: USA: Utah...
CGCTGCGGCCCAGCGGCAGCAGCGTGGTGGTGCCCTCGAGGTCGACGGCCCACAGCTGGGCATCACGTGCGACCGGCGCGGCATAGCTGGTGGTCGCGACGATGCGGCCGTCGGGCAGCCAGCCGACGACCTTCGTGGCGGGGCGGCCCCAGAAGGTCAGGCGGCGCGGCGCGGACTCGCCGGCGACGTCCGCGACCCACACCTCCGGCCCGCCCGAGGTGCGGGAGGTGAAGGCGATGTGGGCGCCGTCGGGGGAGAAGCGCGGGTGGGAGACGGGGGCGCCCTCGTCGGTGAGGCGCCAGGCACGGCCTCCCTCGAGCGGGGCGAGCCACGCGTCGTTCGCGGCGGTGAAGGTGATCAGCTCGCCCCGGACGTCGGGGTGGCGGAGATAGGCGGCATGAGCAGGCGTCGTCGGCATGGTTTCCACTCTATGCCTCGGGGCCGACGTCGCCGGGTGGGAACTCGCGGCGCGGGTGGGTCGCTCAGCCGAGCGCGTCCGCGATGACGCCGTCGGCGCGGTGCAGCACGGCCGCGAGCTCGGCGCGGGTCACCGCCTGCTCGCCCTGCCAGTGCGTCGACCCGTCGGGAGCCATCCCGGCGCTGGTCAGCCAGGCGGCGTCCGGCGACAGCTCCGCGGAGAGGTCCTTCCCCTCGGTCCCGCCGGACCCGTCGGCGCCGCCGGAGGGCCAGACCGCGCCGATCCCCGCGAGGGCGGGACGCAGCAGCGCGGCGAGCATCCCCGAGGCGCCCTCCCGAGTCGCGGGGTCGTCGGGATGGACCTTCAGCTCGGCATCGCCCCAGAGCGCGCCGCGGCCGTGCAGCCACAGCAGCGCGGAGGCCTGCTCCGGGTCCTCGCCGAGGTCGACGATGAGCACCGGCACGTCCTCGAGCGGCACCGCCGGGGTGCCTGCGAAGCGGTGCAGGGCCGCGGCGACCTCGCCCCGGGTCACGACCGCCTCCGGCGAGAAGGCGCCGCCGGCCGCGGGCAGCACGCCGGTGTCGTCCGCCCAGAGCATCGCCTCGAGCCCGGCATCGCCGTCGGCCACATCGGAGAACGGGCTGGTGGCAGGGCCGAGCATGCGCGGGAGCGCGGCCCCGGCGGAGACCGCGCCGACCACGGCGGCGGCCGCGGCGCCCGCGAGGAGCAGGGTGCGGCGCGGCGGCACGGACCGGGCAGGGGCGGGGCCGACGGGGTGCTGCTCCGGCGCCGGCGCGACGGTCCGCGGCGCGGCCGGGATGGGGCCGGGCTGCACCTCCGGCAGGGCCGGTGCGGCGGCGGGGGAGGGCGGCTGCACGGCCGTCGGGGCCTCGACCGGCGCCGGTGCGGGTGCCGTGGGGGTCACGAGCCCGGCTCGGGCGGCGGCCGGGGCCGGGGCGCCGGGCCGGTCGGGGCGCACGCGCGGCGCCGCAGGTCGTCTCAGAGCCACCGCAGCTCCTGCATCCGTCGCACGATCGCCCAGCTCAGCACCAGGTTCCCCCAGCCGTTGAGGTGGATGCCGTCGGAGGCGATCAGCAGCGGCGGCACCACGGCCCGGGCGAGGGCGTCGTGGGTGGTGCCCTGCTCGAGCAGCTGCAGCGGCGCGAGCGGGGAGCTGGCCAGGCCCTCCTCCCCGGTCAGCAGATGCTGCACGTCCAGGAAGTGATCGCGATGAGCTTCCGCGAGCCCGGCGTTGACCTCCGCGACCGCCGCTCCCGTCGCCGAGCCGGCCTCGTCGTGCTCCGTGCACCAGTGGCCGAGGACGAGCGTGTCACCGGGCGCGGCGGCCTCGGCCATCCGGGCGGTGTGCTCGAGCACCCCCTCGACGTCGCGGATGTTGTTCTTCCCCATCCACAGCACCTGCCGCGATCCCTCCGCGATCTCGGCGAGCGAGGAGACGAACACGCCGCCGGTGACCGCGTCCGCGGGGTCCGACGGGGTGAAGTACCAGGTCCCCGAGCTGCCGTCGAGGATCCCGTCGACGTCGTCGACCCGGCCCGGCACCCGGATCGGGCCGGACGGGGCGAGGTCGGAGTCGAGCGTGACCTCGAGGCGGGAGGTGCCCGGCTCGGGATCGCCCTGGGGGAGGAGCGTCGGGGTGTCGAGCCCGCGCTGGAGCAGGGTGTGCCGGGACCAGGACGCGCCCACGCCGAAGGGGTGCACCGGTGCGGGGGCCGCCGCGAGCGCGAGGTGGTCGTGGATGCGCACCGGCACGGCGGTCGCCTCGTCGCCGCCCTCGGAGCTCATCGAGGAGGAGCCCCACAGCGTCAGCGCGGGGGTCCCGGACTCCGGATGCAGCAGGCGGCGCGAGGCCTCGGTGCCGGTCAGGGCGGAGGACGGGGAGAAGGGTGCAGCAGGCGCGGCCGGGGCGGCGGCATGCTGCGGCATCACGGTCCTCCGTGGTGGTGTGTGGGGCGAGCGCCCCACCGACGCTCACGGCGCCCAGCTTACTCGACGGGAACCTTCGCGGAAGGGGTGCCGGTGCAGATCACCGCGGTCATTCGGCGAGCGGCCGGCGGGGCTCGGGTCGCCGTTCACGCCCGGTGCAGCGCCGGCGCCCCGGCGGGCACCACGTAGGTGCGGTCCACCTGGATCTCGGCGCCGGGCACGGTCACCGCGTCGAGGGTCTTGTACTCGACCTTCAGCTCCTCGGTCGAGTACTCGGACAGGACGTAGCCGCGCCGGCTCCTGATGTACTTGATGTGCGGGTTCTCGGCGTACACGTCGTCCTCGCCCCTGGCCTTGTCGCTGCCGTCGCCGCCCGAGGTGACCGCCGTGGTCACCAGCTCGACGCCGAGGGTCGAGGAGTCCGGCTCCCAGAAGTCGGCCTTGAGCTCGTTGGCGAAGTGGACGTGCACGTCGCCGGTGAGCACGACGGGGGTCGCGACCTGGTGCTCGTCCCAGGTGCGCACGATCCGGTCGCGGTCGGCACGGTAGCCGTCCCAGCCGTCGGAGCCGAGCGTCGTCGTGGGGCCGGGGGCGTTGTCGCGCTTGGCGAAGAAGACGCTCTGGGCGAGCAGCTGCCAGGTCGTCCCCGCCTCGATCATCCCGTCCTCCAGCCACTGCATCTGGTCCGCGCCGAGGATCGTGCGCTCGGGGTCCTCCTGCTCGGCGCAGTCGGTGAACCACCAGGTCTTCCCGCCGTCGTGGCAGGCCTGGAGGTCGCGGTACTGACGGGTGTCCAGCACGTGGAAGGTCGCCAGGTCGCCCCAGTGCAGGCGGCGGAAGAGCTGGATGGAGGAGCCGACGGGGGCGCTGCTGCGCCGCAGCGGCATGTTCTCGTAGTAGGCCTGCTGGGCGGCGATCCTCCGCGCCATCCAGGCGTCGGTGGGCACGCCGTCCTTCGGGTGCACGCCCGCCCAGTTGTCCTGGATCTCGTGATCGTCCCAGGTCACGATCCACGGCGCGGTCGCGTGGAGCTCCTGCAGGTCGGGGTCGGTCTTGTAGGTCGCGTAGCGCAGGCGGTAGTCCTCCAGCGTGGTGCACAGCCGGTGGGGGTGCTTGCGGATCGTGGAGGAGCCGGGCCCGCCCTCGTAGATGTAGTCGCCGAGCGCGAAGACGAGATCGGGGCGGTCCTCGGCGGCGCGACGGTAGGCGGTGAACCAGCCGCCCTCCCAGTGGGAGCAGGACAGGTGCACCATGCGCAGGTTCCGGCTGCTGCCCGCAGCGGGGGTGGTCAACGTGCGGCCGGTGCGGGAGACGTGACGGCCGGTGCGGAAGCGGTAGAAGAACTCGGAGTCCGCGGGGAGGTCCTCGAGCTCGACGTGCAGGCTGTGGCCCTCCTCGGGGAGGGCGGTCTCGGTGCCGCGGCGCACGATGTCGCGGAAGCGCTCGTCGCGCGCGAGCTCCCAGCGCACCTCGACGGGCACCGAGGGCATGCCGCCGCGGCCGTCGAGCACGTGCGGGTCGACGGCCAAACGGGTCCACAGCACCACGGAGCTCGAGGTCGGATCGCCCGAGGCGACGCCGAGGGTGAAGGGGTCCTGGCGGCGCCAGGCGCCGTCGTCGGCGAGGGCCGGCGCCGTGCCGAGCACCCCGGCGGCGGTGAGCGTGGTCAGCGACGCGGCGGTGAAGTGGCGCCGGGTCATCCGGCGGCGACGGGCGAGGTTCGCACCGCGGTCGGGGGCGACGAAGCGGGTGGGCGGGGTGGGCTCGGCGCGGCGGAGGTCGGAGGAGAGGTCCATGGGTCGTCCTTGTCCGGGAGTGGGAGGGCGACGCCCATGCTGGCCCGGATGGAAAGAATTCGCGAGAGCGGCGGAGGTGGAGATAAGAATGTCCATCCAGTGCTCACCGAAGCGTGCGCGGGGGTTCACCGGCCCGTCATGGTCGCCCCGGCCGGGACCTCGGGCGGTCCTGCGCGGCGCCCCGGTGCGGCACCTGCACCGACGCCGCGGTGCCTCGGCGCCGCACCCGGGACCCGATCCCCTCGGGGAGGCCCTCAGGCCCAGTCGTAGTCGACGACGACGGGGGAGTGGTCCGACAGGCGCATGCCCTCGTGCTCCCGGTCCACCTCCGCGCGCACCGCCGAACGCGCCAGGCGCGGCGTGGCCAGGTGATAGTCGATCCGCCAGCCGGCGTCGTTCGCGAAGGACTGCCCGAGCCAGGACCACCACGAGTAGGGGCCGTCCCCGCCGGGGTGCAGGCGCCGCACCACGTCCACGAGCGTGCGCGGGGAGAGCTGCCGTCCGAGCCACTCCCGCTCCTCGGGCAGGAACCCGTCGGTCTGCTGGTTGCGACGCCAGGCGGCGAGGTCCTGCCGGGTGTGGGCGATGTTCAGGTCGCCCATCAGCAGGAACTCTCGCCCCTCGGCCGCGGCGGCGCGGCGCGTGCGGGTCAGATAGCGGGCGAAGCCGTCCATGAACTGCATCTTCCGCGCGTACTTCGCGCCCCCGTCGGGCGCCTCCCGCATCCGCTCCGGACGCTGCAGATGCGCGGGCAGCCCGCCCTTGGGCAGGTAGAGGCAGGCGATCGTGACCGGGGCGTCCGCGAGATCCACCTCGAGGTAGCGACCCTCGGCGACGAAGCGCGAGAGTCCGCGGGCGAGCGGCACCCGGTCCTCGGCGGGGATCGGGGTGAGCGCTTCGTCGGGCGCGCCGAGCAGCGCCGCCCCTCTCCAGGTGCGCACCGCCGCGGGCGGCCGACGGGTCAGCACCGCGACCCCGTTCCGACCCGGCAGCGTCCCGGTCTCCAGCGCCACGTGGAAGTCGCCGAAAGCCCCCTCGGGGAGCTTCGACGCCTGCGCCCGCACCTCCTGCAGCGCGATCACGTCGCAGCCGCGCGCGGCGAGCCAGTCGCCGAAGCCCCGGCGGTGGGCGGCGCGGATCCCGTTGACGTTGGCGGAGGCGATGCGGAGCATCCCCGCAGGCTACGCGGTGCCGTGCCCGTCGGTTTCGTCGTCGCGGGCCAGGCTGCGCGGGCGCTCTACAGCACGACGTGGCGATATCGCCACGTCGTGCTGTAGAGCGCCCATCCGCGCCGGGACCGCACGCCGCGCCAGGTCACGTGCCCGCCTGTCCGTCCGAACGACTGGCCGCCGAGTCTGCCCGGACGCCGGTCCGCCCTGTCAGGCGGTGACGGGGTCGCCGACGACGGGGCCCTCGGTGTTGGGCTTCCAGCCGAGCGCGGGCGCGACGTGCGTCGCGAAGTTCTGGAGGATCTCGAGGTTCAGGTCGACGCCGGCCTGGCTCGGGATCGTCAGCAGCAGGGTGTCGGCGGACATCACGGCGGCGTCGGCCTTCAGCTCCTCGATCAGTCGGTCGGGCTCGCCCACGTAGGTGCGGCCGAAGGTGGAGCGGGTGCCGTCGATGATCCCGATCTGGTCGCCGCCACTGCCGCCCTCGCCGAACAGCACCCGGTCGCGGTCCGAGAGGATCGGGACGACGCTGCGGGAGACGGAGACGCGCGGGATGTGCGTGTGCCCGGCCTCGCGGAACGCCTCGCGGAAGACGTCGATCTGCTCGGCCTGGAGGTCACCGAACGCCGAGCCGTTCGCCTCGGTGAGTAGTGTCGAGCTCATCATGTTCAGGCCCTGCTGACCGGTGCGCTCGGCGGTCGCGCGGGAGCCCGAGCCCCACCAGATGTGCCGGATGAGCTCCTCGGACTGCGGCTCGATCGCGAGCGGGGCGTGCGGGGCGGCGTCGGACATGTAGGGCTGCGCCGCCGCGCGGGTCATCGGGTGGCCCTGGATGGCCTGCAGGAAGGTCTCGAACTTCGCCGCGGCGATGTCCGCGCCGCGCGGGTCGGTCGAGCCGGTGTAGCCGAAGGACTCCCAGCCGCGGTCCGCCGCCTCGGGCGCGCCGCGGGAGATGCCGAGCGCCACGCGTCCGTCGGCGATGAGGTCGAGGGCCGCGGCCTCCTCGGCGAGGTAGAGCGGGTTCTCGTAACGCATGTCGATCACGCCCGTGCCCACCTCGATCCGCTGCGTGCGCGCGGCGACCGCGGACAGCAGCGGCATCGGTGCGGCGGACTGGCGGGCGTAGTGGTGGACGCGGAAGTAGGCGCCGTTCACGCCGAGTTCGTCGGCGCCGACGGAGATGTCGATCGCGTCGTGGAGCATCTGGCGGGCGGTGATCCCGCCCTGGGCGGGATTGCCGCCGTAGTGGCCGAAGCTGAGGAATCCGAAGGCACGCATGACCGCACCCTATCAAGTAGTTGAAAACAGAACCAGAGGTGGTGGAGGGATGCCGCCATGACCGCGAGCACCCCGAGAAGCCCCTCGTGCTGGCCGACGCGTCTGCTTGGCACGACCGGCTCCTCGCGCACGAGGGCCGTGGCGACGGCGAATGGCTCCTGCGCGCGCTGAGGCGGCACCGCGAGGTGCCGACACGCGTCGTGTTCGACGCGCCCGCGGTGCGCCGCGACCGCCGTGCGGGCGCGACGCGCGCTCGGCTCCGCATCGAGCTGTCGGCGACGACCTGCGGTCAGCTCTGCGTCGAGCTCCCGCCCACGACCAGCGCGAACATCACGCCGAAGCGGTCGACGACCTGGCCGTAGTGGTCGCCCCAGGGAGCGAGCTCGAAGGGCATCGCGACCTTCCCGCCGCCCTCGGCGATCCGCGCGAAGAGGTCCTTCGCCGACGCCACGTCCTCGAGCCCGATGAGGAAGGAGTAGACGTCCGAGCCCAGCGGCGGCAGCTCGTCACCGGGCCCGCCGATCGCGTCGCCGCCCGAGACGGTGAACAGGCCGCCGGTGAGCGTGCCGTGGGCGACCGCGCCGCGGGGCGGGGTGAAGGGGAAGCCCGAGAGATCCGGGATCTCGTCGTAGGTCATCATCTCCAGCTCGCCGCCGAACAGCTCCTGCCAGTGGGCCAGGACCTCCTGGCCGTTGCCGGGGAAGGCGACGTAGGGCGAGTTCTGCGGCTGCGGCATGCTGACCTCCGGGTTCGTCGGCGGGCGGCGACGTCGCGGCCCGGGGCGTCAGTCTTCCACGCTCCGGGCCGCGAGGGGAGGCTCAGTCCTCGTCGGCCTCGGTGGACTCGGTGGGACGGGAGCCCAGCTCGGCGTCCAGGCGCAGCAGGCCGGAGCCGTCCTCGCCGATCAGCTTCACGCGGCCGATGATCTCCGAGACCGTGGCCTCCTCCTCGATCTGCTCGTCGACGAACCAGTTCAGCAGCGGGCGGGAGTCGTAGTCGCCCTCCTTGTCGGCGCTGCGGTAGAGCTCGCGGATCGACTCCGAGACCTTCTCCTCGTGGGCGAGGGCGGCCTCGAAGATCTCCAGCACCGAGAGGCCGGGCTTGACTCCGGGCTCGGAGAGGGCGCCGATCGCGGCGTGGTTCCCGCGGTCCGAGACGTGCTGGATGAACTTGTTGGCGTGGACGATCTCCTCGTCGGCCTGGTGGCGCAGCCACGCGGCGATGCCGGGGAGGTCCTGCTCGTCCGCCTCGATGGCGAGCTGGCGGTAGGTGATCGAAGCGGCGAACTCCAGGGTGATCTGGTCCTGGAACTTCTTCTCGAGATCGTTGCTCATCTTCATGGGCACGACGGTAGTCCTCCGACCCGTCGTTGTCACCCCTGGTGACCCTTCCCTGACCTGCAGTGATGTGCTCCGGGCAGGCTTGCCTGACCCCGCGCGGCCGAGCGCGGCTCAGCTCCGCAGGTGAGCGGGCACGGGCCCGAGGGTGCGTCCGGGCACGAGCTCCCCCTCGACGAGTGTGTGCTGCGCCGGCGGTGGGGCGACGGCGAGCGGGCCCTCGGGGTCGTCCTGCGCGGCGACGAGCAGCTCCTCCATCCGCTCGACCGCCCGGGCGGCGACCTCCTCGACGGGCAGGCGCACCGTCGCGAGCCCCACCAGGTCCAGGCCGTCGCCGAGCCCGTCGAAGCCGAGGGTGCTGACGTCCTCGGGGATGCGCACGCCCCGCTCGGCGGCGGCTCGCAGCAGGTCGAGCGCGACGTAGTCCACGGGGCAGACGATGCAGCTCGCGCGCTCCTCGCGCGCGGTGTCCAGGGCGCGCACCACGCCCTGCTCCACCGGCAGCAGGTCCACGGGGAGGGTAGCGATCCCGAGCTCCGCGCACCGCTCCACCAGGCTGCGGATCCGCAGGTCGAACACGCGCGAGTAGAGCAGCGGCGCGGTGAGCACGACGGCCCGTCGGTGCCCGTGCACGGCGATCTCGTCGGCGACCGCGCGGCCGTGGGCGCGCTCGTCGTAGCTGATGGACTCGATGCGGGGGTGCTCGTTGGGGCGGCCGACGATCATCAGCGGCACCGAGGTCACGGTCTCCACGAGGTCCTCGGCGGCGGTCACGCCGGTGCCGACGAACATCCCGGCGACGCGCTGACCGAGCAGGCGCCGCAGCCCGGCGACCTCGGCGGTGCCGTAGTCGTGGCGGGAGGCGGTCACGGAGATGAGAGTGCGCCCCGCCCGCTCGACCGCCCGGTTCGTCTCGGAGAGCAGATGCCCGTAGGCGGGGTTCGTGCCGTCGCGGATCAGCAGGCCGAGCTGGCGGCCGTGGCGCATGGCGAGTCCGCTGGCGACGAGGTTGTGCACGTAGCCCAGGCGTGTGGCGGCCTCGTGCACGGCGATGAGGGTGTCGGGGGAGACCCGCTCCCCGTCGTTCTGGAAGACCCGCGAGACCGTGGAGCGGGAGACCCCGGCCGCGCGGGCGACGTCCTCCATGGTGGGCTGGCGCGGCATGGCGGCTCCTCCCGGTCCCGGATGCCTCGGGGTGCTGCACGAGCGCTCCGGTGCGCGTCGTGTCGGCGGCTGGTCCGGGGCAGGATAGCCCGGCCGGGAAGGCGCCGCGGACCGCCCAGGTGACCTGCAGGTGAAGACCGGGGGAGGGGGTCCGGAGCGCGACCGGGCCGACGACGAACAGTCGGCATCGGGACGATGAACTTCCGGTGGACGCGCGGCGGACCGACGGTGCTCAGGAGTACCCGGAGACCGGATGAGCACGGCATGGGAGCGCTCCCACCTGCGAGGTCAGGCGCTGTTCACGGTCGGTTCACCGAACTCGACGGCTCCTTGGCGGATCGTCCCGCGGCTTTCTACGGTGGCCTCGTCGAGAACGCCGGCGCCCGCCCCGCGGCCGCCCGGGTCCTCGATGTGCCCGCTCCCGGATCCCGGTCCTGCGCAGCGGGCGAGGCGGACCCTCCGGTCCGCCGACGGCCGCCCGCCCCGGGCAGGGCGCGTCCGTCGCGCAGCCCGTCGTCCCCCGACAGCCCCTCGGAGCTGTCCCGACCAGGAAGCTGGGAGCGCTCCCATGACTACCCCCGTCCGCACCCACGGCCCGGACCGCACGGCCCCCGCGGCTGCCGGTGCGCCGCCGAGCGAGGCGACCGTCGAGTCCGCGCCGGCCGGCGCGACCCCCGCCGCGCAGCGGCCCGCCGGTCGGCGCTCCCCCCAGCGCCGCCGCCGCGCCCGTCGCGACGCGCTGCTCTTCCTCGCGCTGATCGCCCCGAACTTCCTCGCGATCATCGTCTTCTCCTACTACCCGGCGCTGTACAACATCGGGCTGAGCTTCTTCGAGTGGGACTTCGTCGAGCCGGTCCCCGAGTGGGTGGGCGCGGCGAACTACGCCGATCTGTTCACCTCGGCGAGCTTCGGCCAGGTCCTGATGAACACGCTGATCTTCACCGGGGTCAGCGTGATCGGCTCCCTCGTGCTCGGCCTACTGCTGGGCAGCCTGCTGGCCACGAAGGTCCCGTTCACGGGCTTCGCGCAGACCATGGCGTTCGCGCCGCACATGCTGCCCGGCGCCGCCGTCGGCATCCTGTGGCTGTTCATGTTCGACCCGAACTACGGCCTCTCCCGCTGGGCGTTCTCGCTGTTCGGTGCGGACTCCCCGGCCTGGACCACGACCTCGGACTGGTCGCTGTGGTCGATCACCATCGCCTACACCTGGCAGCGCCTCGGCTTCGTCACGGTCATCTGCTACACGGCGATCCTCGACCTGCCGAAGGACCTCTACGAGGCCGCGGCCCTCGACGGCGCGCACGGCTGGAAGCTCTTCCGCCACCTGACCCTGCCGCTGCTGAGCCCGATCACGTTCTTCCTCTCGATCACGGGCATCATCTCCGCCGCGCAGGCCTTCGACATCATCTCGATCATGACGGGCGGCGGCCCCGGGACCTCCTCCAGCACGCTGAGCTGGATGGTCTACGAGCAGGCCTTCCAGAGGTTCGACATCGGCAGCGCCTCGGCCGCCGCGACCGTGCTGCTCGCGATCCTCCTGGTCATCACCTGCGTGCAGGTCCGCTACGGCGAGAAGAAGGTGAACTACGACTCATGAGCACCCTGAGCTCCGCCCCGTCCGCACAGCTCCCCGACGGGACGGCCGCCCCCGAGGGCACCTCCGTGCCCCGCAACACCGGGCGCCGCCGCGGCCCCCGCCGCCCGGCCTGGGCGACCGCGCTGCTGGTCCTCGGCGTCCTCGCCACG
>Ga0079224_100014956_pt1 | contig 10854 bp, 8 predicted proteins | sample Stecom2015_FD_80414 | JGI IMG/M metagenome (GOLD analysis project Ga0079224, IMG submission 80414) | Agricultural soil microbial communities from Utah to study Nitrogen management - Steer compost 2015 | ecosystem: Environmental > Terrestrial > Soil > Agricultural land | place: USA: Utah...
GACCAGGTCGAAATCCTGCGTGGCGTAGTCGCGGATGGCGGTGGCAGCGTCTTCCACCACGAAGATGTTCTCCGAGACGGCGTACTCGAAGCGGTCCTCACCGAGCGCGTCTTGGATGATCGCCAGCGAGTCGGCCATGCTCTGGCTGAACGCCAGGTCGGTGCTGGTGCTGGGCATGACGACCGCCACGCGGAAGGTCTCGCCTTCCGGCAGGTCGATGGCGAACGGGGGCGGGGTCACGCCCTCGTCCTCAGCCATCGCTTCCTCGGTCATCTCTTCTTCGGCAGCCTCTTCCTCAGCAGCCGCTTCTTCGGTGGCTTCTTCGGTCTCCTCAGGAGCCATCGCAACCTCTTCGGTTGCTTCTTCCTCGGCGGCGGCTTCCTCAGTCGCCTCCTCGGTCATTTCCTCTTCGGCGGCTTCTTCAGTGGGCTCTTCTGCCGCAGGTTCTTCAGTCGGTTCTTCTTCAGCAGCGGGCTCTTCGGTGGGCTCCTCGGTCGCTTCCTCGACCGCCTCTTCGGTCGGAGTGGGCTCAACCGTTGGCGACTCTTCTTCGTCGTCTCCATCGCATGCAGCTAGCGCAAGCGCGGCGATCACCATCACGATCAACAGAATCCAGCGTTTGTTCATGTTGTCGTTCCTCCTGGCAAGATGCATCTGGCGAGAGCATTCTTTTGGCGACATGCTGGCTCGGCCAGCGCGCGCATTTTGTCGCCTGAAAAGCTTAGGTAAAACTACACCAACCGTTATAGCAGTTCTTTCGAACAGGCAGCAATTTACTCGCCTCGCTCAAAGGGCTTGGTGAGCGCTGCGGGCTGATCCACTCGCTGTGATGCAAACACCAGGGCCAGGATGGTGAGCAGGTACGGTGCCATCGAAGCGTACTCGGCTGGGATGTCGATCCCTTTGGTGCGCACCCACAACTGAAGCGCGTTAACCGTGCTGAACAGCAGCGCCCCGGCCATTACGCCGAACGGGCGCCAGCTTCCGAAGTAGACAAGCGCGACGGCAATGAAGCCTTGCCCGGCGGTCATGTTCTGCTGAAAGACGTTGAGTAGAGCGATTGACAGCGACGCTCCGGCCATCGCGGCGAGCATGCCGCCGAGCGTCACCGTGAAATAGCGCACCCGCGCGACGCTAATCCCCATCGCGTCGGCGGCTTGCGGATTCTGGCCGACCGCACGAATCTTCAGGCCGAGCGTCGTCTTATTGAGCACAAACCACGCGATAGGTACCAGCGCGAAAGCCACATAAACCAATACGTTGTGCCGGAAGAAGACCTCGCCAATGACGGGTATGTCACTGAGCACGGGGATATTCACACGCGGAAAGCCCCGCACTGTCACCACGCTGTCGAAGCTCTGCTGAAATAGCAGCTCGCTCAGGCCCAGGCCGAAGAGGAAGATGCCGATGCCGCTGATGCCTTGCTCTGCCTTGAGCGTGACATTGATAAATGCGGTTCCCAGCCCCATCAGCAGGCCGACCAACAGCGCGGCCAGCACGCCAAAGAACAGGCTCCCGCTCACGTAGACCGCCCAGAACCCGCTAAAGGCGCCCATCAGCATGATGCCCTCGACGCCGAGGTTGAGCACGCCGCTGCGCTGTCCGAAAGTCTCGCCGATCGCGGCGTAGAGATAGGGCGTCGCCAGCCGGATGCCGGACGTGGCAATACCGATCAAGACGCTCGAATCGAGAAGTTCCTGAATCATCCGACACGGTCCATTTCTGCGGCGGGTGGGGCGCTCGATGCAGGAGCGGATTCCGCTGACGCTGACGATACACGGCGACGGGCGCGCTGGCGGCTCCAGAGGTCACTGCTGACGACGAAGATGATGACGAGACTAATCAGGACGGTGGTTAGCGCCGAGGGCACTTGTACGGTGCGCTGTAGCTTATTACCACCAACCAGCAGCGCGCCGAACAGCACCGACGCGGGGATTGTCCCTAGTGGGTGGAGCTTACCGAACAGCGCGGCGACAATGCCGTTGAACCCGGCGTTGCCCGTAAAGGCGATCGCGCCGCCTTCAGCGCTCATGCGGTGGCGCACGCCCAAGACCTGGACGCCGCCTGCCAGACCGGCCATTCCGCCGCTGAGCAACAGAGACAGCACCATGTAGCGCTTGGTGCGGATCCCGGCATAGCGCGCGGCGCGCGGGTTCTTGCCGACCGCCCGAATGCGATAGCCGAGCGTTGTGCGCCAGAGCAGGATCCAGACAAGAATGGCGAATACCACCCCGACGATGATCCCGATGTGGAGCAGCGTTGGGGCCCACCGCGTCGAGTCCGCACCGTTTAGCCCAAGCCACTCGTACAGCGAGTCAAGCCAGGGGCCGATGCGCGGCAGGTCCGACTGGCGCGGCAGACGATCGGTCTCCGGAATGCGTGAGGCAGCGGTGAGCTGATCGGGATCGATCAGCGTGTTGTTCATCAGGTAGATCATCCAGTACGTGGCGATCTGGTTGAGCATCACGGTGCTGAGAATCTCGTTGACGTTAAAGTATGCCTTGAGCACACCCGCAATCCCGCCCCAGATAGCCCCGGCGACGAAACTTGCCGCCAGACACGCCGGGACTAGAAATTCCGCGCTTGCGTCGGGGTTAGCCAGAGCAAGCGCGGTTGCAGCGAGGCCACCAACGATCATCTGGCCCTCGCCGCCGATGTTCACAACACCGCCGCGAAAACTGATGCAGATCCCGACACCTACCAGGAGCAGAGGGGTCGCTTTGATCAGCGTGTCGGCAAAGGTGTTCTTGGTGCCAAATGCACCTTCATAAAGCGCTTTGTAGGCTTCGATTGGGTCCGCATCCATCAACAGCAAAATCACCGCGCCGATGAGGAGCGCTGCGATAACCGCCAGGATGGGCATCAAAAGGTCGATAAAGCGATCTAGGCGGAGGTTCCGAATTGAAGTCAAGGGCGTAGATTTCTCTCGACTACGAAAAAAAAGGCCAAAAGCCGTACCGATTAACGCTCTGGGAGGTCTTTTTGTGCGAGCGTGCCGAAATCGTACCACGAACAATCTTGCGACCGCAAATTGCATTTTGCACAAAGGGCACCTGAGGATTGGCGCCCTTTTTGGTCCAATAAGCTTCTGCTTGGTGAAGCACAAGAGCAGACCGCGTGGCCTGCTCTTGCTAAAAAATCCAAAAAGGGGGACGCTCGCTTGCTAGTGCGGCCCCTCGGCGAACTCCTCGATCATCTTTGCGTTGAATGCGGGGATATCGTCCGGGCGGCGGCTGCTGACTAGGCCGTTGTCGACCACGACTTCCTCGTCTACCCATTCTGCCCCGGCGTTCTTGAGATCCATTTGTAGCGTTGGGTACGAGGTCAGCTTGCGGCCTTTAACTACACCCGCGTCGATTAGCGTCCAGGGCGCGTGGCAGATTACCGCGACGGGCTTGCGCGCGTCAAAGAAGGCGCGGACGAACCGCTGCACATCAGGGTCGCGGCGCATATTATCGGGGTTCATCACGCCGCCAGGGAGCAGCAACCCGTCATATTCGTCAGGATTGGCATCTGCCACCGCGATATCAACGGAATACTCGCCGCCCCAATCGGTATGGTCCCAGGCGCGGATCTTGCCCGTCTCAGGCGACACAACGTGGGTCGTCGCGCCTGCGTCGTGCAGCGCGCGGCGAGGGCGCGTGAGTTCCTCTTCCTCGAAGCCTTTTGTGACCAGAATCGCGATCTTCTTGTTCGCCAACTCGTTCGCCATAACCGGTTTACGCCTCTCTACTCACCTGATAGCTCTTCGCGTTTGCGCGCTGGCCTGCCGGCAGGTCGAGCGCGGGTAGTATCTGCGCATGACTATAGAAGCGTCGCGCCTGGCACGCATGGGATCGCTAGCGGGTTTTCCCATGAGCAATCCGGCCCGTCGATCACCGGGTCATCTGACCAGGCGGTGCTGGACGGCGAGCGTCGCGGCCTCGGTGCGGCTGTTCGCTTCGAGCTTCGACAGGATGTTGCTGACGTGGTTCTTCACTGTCGAGCGGCTGATTGTCAGTCTATCCGCGATCTCCCGGTTGTTCAGCCCCTCGATCATCAGCGCCAGCACCTCGACCTCGCGCTCGGTCAGGTCGTGGCCCAACGAGGGTGGTTGGGTCGCGGCTTCGATCAGTGCGCGCGTTGCTTCGGGCGCGAGCGTAGACTTGCCGTAGTAGGCGTTGCGCACCGCGTCAGAAAGTTCGTCAATCGAGATATTCTTCAGCAGGTAGCCAATCGCCCCAGCTTGCAGCGCTTCATGCACCAGTTCTTTCTCTTTGAAGCTGGTTAGCGCGATGATCTGAATATCGGGAAAGGTTTGCTTGATCACGCGCGTGGTGGCGACGCCATCCATCTCGCCGGGCATAACAAGGTCCATCAGGATAACGTCGGGACGCAGCTCGGCACACAGCCGCACCGCTTCTTCGCCGCTGGACGCTTCGCAGACCATCTCAAGATCGTCACAGGTATCCAGAAAGACGCTTAACCCACTTCGCACCATGTCATGATCGTCAACGATCATAATGCGGATTTTGTTCGACTCGCTCATGCTGCCCCTCTTGTTCTCCGTTTCTTGCAAACCACATCGTCGTAACGGTCGTGCCTTGACCGGGAGCGCTTTGCACTTGCAGTGAGGCGCCGATCGCATTGGCGCGCTCGCGCATGATGCCTAGCCCAAGCGAGGTTGCCGGCACCTGTTCTGCATCGAACCCGCGTCCGTCGTCGCTGATGCTAAGTGTGATCGCTTCCTCCGTGCTGGCAACGCGTACATCCACGCGGCGCGCGCGCGAGTGCTTGACTATATTATTAAACGCTTCCTGCGCGATGTAGTAATACGCTGTTTGGACATCGCCGGGCATTCGCAGGTCGCCTTCGATATCCAGCGTGACTTTCATGCGCGTTCGCCCGATAACCGCTGCGGCAAGCTGGTTGAGCAATTCTTCGAGGTTCGCTTCCAGTAACGTCGAAGGACGCAGCTCCAGCAGCAGTGTCCGCATCTCGGCCTGGGCGCCGCGTGTCAGCCGGTATAGCTCGTGAAGCTGCTCGCGTGCTCGCTTCGCGTTCCGATCCCACAAGCGCGGCAATGCTTCGGCAATCATGGCGGCAGAGAACAGCGTTTGGCTGACCGCGTCGTGCAGGTCACGTGCGAGGCGCTGCCGTTCTTCCAGCACCGCCAGCGCTTGCGCCTTCTCATGTAGCTGTGCGTTCTGCAGCGCGATCGCGGCCTGGTCGGCGAAAGCTTGCAGGCGCTCGGCGTGTACCACTGTGAAGAAGTTTGGCGCCGCGCTGTTCAGGTGCAAGAAGCCGATTGTCTTGCCCTTCAAGCGGATCGGCGCACCGGTGTACGAGCGGAACCGGCGCATCGCTTCTGGCTTTTCCTCGTACCATGAAGCGTCAAGTGTTGGGATGACCATCGGCTGCCCGCTGACCGCCATCTGATAGAGCTCCGGGGCCTGCTCGACTCGATATGGTTGCTGGGTGAGCCAGTCCTCGATTGCGCGCTCGCGGAAGCCTTGCGTACGCACAACGCGCGCCTCACCATTTTCGATCAGCATGATGAAGGCAGCATCATGTGGCACGACGCGCCCGATATTCGTCAAGATGCGCTTGAGCACCTCACTCAGATCCAGTGTGCTGGTTAGCGCCGCGGCGATATCGCGCAGCGCCTCGGCGAGCACCCGCTGGCGGTGTTCGGCGGCCTGCACCATCTTGTACTCAGTAATGTCTGTGCAGACGCTGATCAAGCCAATTGGCTTTCCCGCTTCGTCGCGGATGCTGTCAGCGCGCATCAGCGTCGGCACAAGCTCGCCCGTCTTCGTCGTCAGCTCGACTTCGCCGTTCCAGGTCCGCCCCTCGCGCATCGTCGAGAAGATCTCCGCGGCGATCGCCGGATCGGTGAAAAGCGAGGCCGGGATACCGCGCACATTGAGATCATTAACAGTGTAGCCATAAAGATCGATGAACGCCTGGTTGTTGTAAATCGCGGTGCCATTTGCGTCTGCGATGGTGATCCCGTCGCTGATACTTTCGATCGCTTTGCTGGTGTACAGCAGGCGTTCATGCTCCAGCTTGAGCTCCAGCGTCGCGTGCCGCGTGCGGAACAGGTTCCCCAGCCGAAACTGGACCTCGGTCTGCTTAGCGTCAGTGGATAGTATCTCGTCGACGGCTTGCCACAGATTCTGCGGAACCTGACGCGTCAATTCGTCGCTCGAGCCGAGGAACAAGACCGGCAGCAAAACCGGGAAGGCGTCATCCTTGCGGGCTTTCAACGCGGGGCCATGCTCAATCAGCGCACCAACATCCACAATGCACAAATCAAACGCCTGGGTGGGAAGTTGGGAGTTATCTGGAAACAGCACGTCATAGCGGGCGCTAAGCCAGTCGGCTAACCGTTCACGGTGAAGCTGATTGCTCGCGAGTAGCAAGATGCGGTTCATATGGCGATCCGATTATATGGTATGGCACGGGGCTGCGCTGCCCGCCAGTGCGCTAGATTATGCCAGAACTGAATGGGATCGCGTAGTGGGTGCGCAAAGCCCACCTCTGATCGGATGACGATCAGGCGGTTTGTTGCGCGCGCAGAACCGTCAGCTTGTATCCTGCCGGTCGCTCCACGAAATATCGATGGCACGCAGCAACTCCCGCAGACGGTCATGCGCGATCGCACGCTGAATAACAGTTTCGGTGATCGGCTGGCCGCGTACAGCGATCAGCCACCCCTCTGGGCTGCGGATGTCCCACAGCAACTGCTGGCCACGCGCCATCTCCGCCATGCTCACCAGCGCGGAGTCGCGCAAGTCTTGCGCGGTGCGGCGCTCGCCACTTCGGGAGTTGCCGCCTGGAAGCTGAATTTGCCGCACATTCTCGATCTGCTTTTTCACCGTATCGGCTACGGCAGGGGGAACCCACGCGGTCTGTTTCTCGATGCGCGGGTGAAAACTGGCCGAAACGAATGCACAATGCGATGTGGCTTCGTCGAGGAACCGGCCACACACCTCGTACCCCTCGGTTGCGCCCGTCTTGCGGCTGAAGAAGAGGTCCGTGATTACGCCGAGGTCTACGCCATCGGTGGTGCACATACGCATCCCACGCAGGCGCCGCTCGTCTTCTAGAATTCGCTGAAGCTCCGGCAGGTCATTTGCATCCACGATCGAATCGTGCGAGCGCACCGTGATCTCTTCGAGATCGGCTGAGATGATCTCTGACCAGGCGACAACCTGGGCGCGTCCCATCCATCCGCCTCGTCGGATTAACAGCCCCATCAGTCGATCGTGCTCGTAGGAGATGATGATGTCCTGAGTCTTGGAAAGGGTTTGTCCGCTGTCCGAGGCGATGACTGGCAGCCCGATCAGGTCCGATCCCTTTAACATTCGAGCCCTCTTTGGGTCATGTGTTGCATACAGCACCTTGTGCCTGGTGCACGCGTACTATCTTCCGCAGTGGCTGAATAGGCGAATTACGCGAGGTAAGGCGTCGGACGGACGGTATACCGTTGTAGCGCCAGTAACTCGGCAGGTGACACGCTCGCATATTATGTTTCAGGATAGGGGCAAATTGGCCAGACGGCATGAGAAATAAGGCATATCTAGTGCTGGGCCAGGTGGCCTATTCCGGAATAGGCCACCTGGCCCGGTGAGGGAAGAAGCGCGTGCTATGACGCGTTGCCTTTACTGTTTCAGGCGGGGCCCGGCCGCTCGAACCTCTGGCGGACAGTCATCTGCGAACTTGCGGAAGTTGTCAGCGAAGCGCGCCGCGAGCTGCCGGTAGCGTTGCCAGTAGTCTTCTTCGCGCGGCCACGATTTCGCCGGGTAGAGGACGTCATCCGGCACGCCGGGACAGTGCGTCGGGACCTGGAAGCCGAAGATCGGGTCTTCGTAAAACTCCACCGATTCCAACTCTCCAGCGAGCGCCGCGTTGAGCAGCGCGCGCGTGTGACGGATGCTGATCCGCTTGCCGATGCCATACGATCCGCCGATCCAGCCCGTGTTTAGCAGCCAGCAGTTGACGCCATAGCGCAGTATCTTGCGCTTCAACAGGTCGGCATACGTCGCCGGGTGGTGCACCATGAACGGCGCGCCGAAGCACGTGCTGAACGTGATCTGCGGTTCCTCGCCCAGGCCGATCTCGGTCCCGCCGACTTTTGAGGTGTAGCCCGAGATGAAGTGGTAGAGCGCCTGGTCCGGCGTAAGGCGCGCGATTGGCGGGATCACGCCCTGCGCATCGCAGGTCAGCAAGATGATATTTTTCGGGTGGCCGCCCATCTTCGACGGGATCGCGTTCTCTATGAACGTCAGCGGGTACGAAGCGCGCGTGTTCTCGGTGAGGCGGTCGTCGTTGAGATCGATCGTGCGCGAGATCGGGTCGGATACGACGTTTTCGAGTATCGTGCCAAAGCGGCGCGTGGCGGCGTAAATCTGCGGCTCGGCGCTTTCTGAGAGCGCGATGACCTTCGCGTAGCAGCCATCCTCGAAGTTGAAGATGCCTTCGTCGTTCCAGCCGTGTTCGTCGTCGCCGATCAGGCCGCGCGTCGGATCGGCGGAGAGCGTTGTCTTGCCGGTCCCGCTCAGGCCAAAGAACAGTGCCGTGTCACCGTCCGGCCCCTCGTTGGCAGAGCAGTGCATGGTCATGATGCCTTCGAGCGGCAGCAGATAGTTCATCACCGTGAAGATCGCTTTTTTGATCTCCCCGGCATAGGCGGAGTTGCCGATGATCGCGATGCGCTGCTCGAAGCTGAGCGCGATCACCGTGGGCGAGCGCGTCCCGTCGATGGACTCGGACGCCTGGAAGGACGGCGCGCAGATGACGGTGAACTCTGGCACGTGCTGGCGATATTCTTCGCGGCTGGTGGGCGTGATGAACATATTCCGCACGAAGAGGCTGTGCCACGCAAGCTCGTTCACCATGCGAATGGGCAGGCGATAGTCTGGGTTGGCGCCTGCGTAGCAGTCTTGCACGAAGAGGTCGCGCCCCTGCAAGAAGCCTTGCAGCCGCCCAAACAATTCGTCGAACTTATCTGCTGCCAGCGGGCGGTTATACTCACCCCACCACACGTGATTCTCGCTTGACGGCTCGCGCACGATCAGCTTGTCCTGTGCGGCGCGGGCGGTGTGCTTGCCGGTGTTGACGACTACCGGCCCCTGGTGCGAGATCATTCCCTCACGCCGGAAGATGATCTCTTCGACCAGCGCTTCGGACGGCAGGTTCCAGTAGACGGTGTTCAGGTTCGCCAGCCCCTGATTGAGCAGTCCATAGTCGCTCTTGTACTCGCGAGCTTGGTCCTGGGCCGGGGATTTGATATTGAGCAGGTTGTTCATAGCCAGTCCCTGACCAGTTTTCGGTCACCAATGTATATTTCGTTCGGCGAATTGGGATCGAGCGCCCATTTCATTCGCTCGATACCTTCGAGGATGTCCTTAACGGAGCCCGCATAGCTCAGCCGCAGATGCCCTTCCATCCCAAACGGCGCGCCGGGGACGGTGACGACCAGCGCCTTGTTGAGCAGGAACGTTGCCAGCTCGACCGAATTCTGACTGTACGCGCGAAAATCGGGCAGGCAGTAGAACGTCCCTAGCGGTTTCTCAACGTGCACGCCGTCAAAGCCTTGCAGCTCCGCGAGCATTACGTCGCGGTTGTTTTGGATGGTGAGACGCAAGTTCTCGACCACGCTCTGCACGCCGGTCAGCGCGCCTTCTGCCGCCGCCTGCGAGGGGACTGCCGGGCACGACGTGGTCTGCGCCTGGATTGCGGTCATGACCTCGATCAGGTGGCGCGGCCCGACCGCCCAGCCGATGCGGAAGCCCGTCATTCCGTAAAGCTTCGAGACGCCGTTGACCAGGACGATATGCGAGCTGTCGACATCCTTATGGGTGTAGTTGTACGCCGAGGGCGCGCACGCGCCGTCGAAGACCAGCTTGTGGTAGATGTCGTCCATGATCAGGTAGATGTCGCGGCTCTCGCACAGTTCGACCAACTGCGCGATCAACTCCGGCGGGTAAAGCGCGCCCGATGGGTTGTTCGGGCTGTTGACTACGATTGCCTTGGTGTACGAGCTCACCGCGCGCTCGATCTCCTCGAACTGCGGCGCAAACGACCCATCCTCGGGCGTGACGATCACGGGCACGCCGTACACCATCCGCACCATTTCCGGGTAGCTCACCCAATAGGGCGCTAGCAGGATGATCTCGTCCTGCGGATCGGTGATCGCGAACAAGAGATTGTAGAGTGCCTGTTTGTCCCCGGTAGAGACGATGACGTTCTCCGGCGCGACGAGCCGCCCATAGTTTTCTTCGGTGTAGCGGATAATGGCTTTTTTGAGGGAAGGGAGTCCATCAGACGGCGCGTACTTGATGTCGCCGGTCTTCAGCTTGGCGGCCGAGCTGAGGATGGCGGCGATCGGCGCTTTGTTCTTCGGCTCGCCGATGCCGAGGTGGATCACCGGCTCGCCGCGCTCGCGGAGCAGGCGCGCTGCTTCGTTCAGGGCAAGCGTGGGCGATTCCTTGATGGTGCGGGCAAGTTGGCTAAGACTCATATAGGTCGCCTCCCACGGGAGTAACGGCGCCAGAACGAGAGGATCCCGCCGGGGGATGTCGCACCGGCGGCAATTAACGCCCAGGCGCAGGGCGTGTGTCGTTCTGAATTGTACAAGCGCCGCGTGCACAGGCAAGTGAATTCGCTTGGCAGCTTGCACGAAGATTTGTCAGAACTGGTAGCCGATTCCGTCACCTAGCAGCGCGGGGTCGACCGGATGAGCGGGAATGATCACCAGCAGATCAGACGAGGGCCGCGCCGCCGTGAACGGCACGCCGAGCGCTTCAAAGGCTTGCTCGAAAGGTGTTTCGGCCTGACCGGGAAGGATTACCTCGACAAATGCGACCC
>Ga0079224_100014957_pt1 | contig 10854 bp, 7 predicted proteins | sample Stecom2015_FD_80414 | JGI IMG/M metagenome (GOLD analysis project Ga0079224, IMG submission 80414) | Agricultural soil microbial communities from Utah to study Nitrogen management - Steer compost 2015 | ecosystem: Environmental > Terrestrial > Soil > Agricultural land | place: USA: Utah...
GCTTTAATCATCGCATACTCACCGCTTACATGGTAAGCCGATACCGGCAGTGTGGTTGCATTTTTGATTTCACGAATGATATCGAGATATGCCATTGCGGGTTTTACCATAACGATATCGGCACCTTCTGCCTCGTCATTGTAGAGTTCGTTGAGTGCTTCGAGACGATTGGTATAGTTCATTTGATAGGTTTTTTTATCGCCAAATCCCGGAGCAGAGTCCAAAGCATCTCTGAATGGTCCATAGAAGCAGCTGGCATACTTGGCAGTATAGCTCATAATACCTACGTTGGTATACCCTTCCTGTTCCAAAGCGGCTCTGAAGGCACCTATTCTGCCATCCATCATATCACTGGGCGCGATAAAATCGGCACCGGCGGCGGCATGGCTCAAGCTCATGCGGGTGAGCGCCTCTACAGTTTCGTCGTTCAGAATAGTGCCTTTCTCTGGGTTCACGATGCCATCATGGCCGTATATAGAGTATGGGTCTAATGCTACATCGGTCATTACCACCATTTCGGGTACTGCATCTTTTATCGCTTTGATAGCACGCTGCATGAGTCCATCAGGATTCCAGCTTTCTTTACCGGTGTTATCTTTTAGCTCATCTGAGCATTTGATAAACAGCAATACGGATTTGATGCCCATAGCCCAAATCTCTTTTACATGCAGGATGGTTTGGTCTAGAGAACGTCTGAAATAACCCGGCATTGAGCTGATGGGCTCGGTAATATTTTGTCCTTCGGTAATAAAAATTGGAAGGATAAAATCATTAGGTGTCAGTGTAGTTTCGGCAAGCATGCTACGGATAGCAGCGCTGCTTCTGTTGATTCTGTTTCTTCTTTGTAAATACATAATTATAAAAATTTTAAACCTGCTCATTAATACCCGGGAAAAGAGGCTTTGTGGCTATTTGTCTGGGTGGTAATTGTACACTTGTATCCACTAGTCCACCCAGTTTCTAGGATGCATACAGGCATCGAGCAACTGAGCTTCAGGGCTACCTTCAGCAGGTGTATAATTATAATCAAAGCGCACTGTAGGAGGTAGGCTCATAAGAATACTTTCGATTCTGCCATTGGTTTTAAGGCCAAAGATGGTACCACGGTCGTGTATGAGATTAAACTCTACATAGCGTCCCCTTCTTATCTCCTGCCAGTATTTTTGCTGAGGTGTGAAGGCCTTGTTTTTGCTTTTCTGCACTATAGGCAGGTAAGCATTCACAAAACTGTTGCCATTGGCTTGCTGGAACGCAAACAACTCTTCTAAGGAGAGTGAGACGTCCAGATTTGCTGCCAAAGCTTTGCTCGGGCGCAAATGATCATAAAAAACGCCGCCAATGCCTCTCATTTCAAATCCTCGGTGCGCATTATTGAAGTAATTATCGCATTGCTCCTTAAATACCTTGTAGATACCCTCGCCAAACTGGTCACAGGCCTTTTGCAGTACTGAGTGAAAGTGGCGTGCATCTTCCTCGTCAAGATAGTAAGGAGTGAGGTCGGCACCGCCGCCAAACCAGCGGTCAATCACTTGTCCGTCTGCATCATACAGTTCAAAATATCTCCAGTTGGCATGTGTGGTGGGTACATGAGGATTTTGCGGATGCAATACCATGCTGAGCCCACAGGCAAACCAGTGGTCGCCATTAATGCCCAGCGCTTTGCGCATGGTATCGGTTACTTTACCTTCTACCACTGAGGTGTTCACTCCCCCTTTTTCCAATACTGCTCCATTACTTATCACGCGTGTTTTTCCACCGCCGCCCTCCGGCCGCTCCCATTTATCTTCTTGAAAACGGGCATGGCCATCGGCCTCTTCCAGCGCTTTGCATATACTGTCTTGCAAGCCATGGATATAGTCTATCCATGCTTGCTTATTGAATGTATTGTTCATTTGAAACCCATCATTATTCGTCAGACAATAAGGCTGACATTATGTTATGTATGGCTATTTTCTTTTGATGCAACATGAGATGACTTACTGCATGAATGCTGCCTTATATTGTTTCAGTGCCTCTTCCAGGCAATCCATCGCCTTGTTAATCGCCTCTTTGTTCAATACATAAGCCATGCGTACTTCATTTTTGCCCAAACCAGGGGTAGCGTAAAAGCCACTTGCCGGAGCCATCATTACTGTGGCGCCTTCATGTCTGAAATGCTCTAGCAACCATTGGCAGAAATGCTCGCTGTCATGGATAGGAAATTTTGCCATCACATAGAATGCACCACCGGGATTAGGACATACAACGCCCTCCATAGCCTGTAAGCGACCTACAAGGGTGTTGCGGCGCTCCTGATATTCCTGCAATACGCCATCAAAATAATTGGCAGGTAAGTCACAGGCTGCCTCTGCAAGTATTTGTTCAAATGTTGGTGGAGAGAGACGCGCTTGTGCAAATTTCAATACTGCAGTATAGAGCGCTTTATTTTTGGTTACTAATGCACCAATTCGTGCACCACATGCAGAATAGCGTTTTGATACTGTGTCTAACAATACAGCATGTTCTTCCAAACCTTCCAAAGCCAGAGCTGAGAAGTGCTTGGCACCATCGTAGCAAAACTCTCGGTACGCTTCGTCGCTGAAGAGGAAAAGGTCATGTTTAAGACAGATATCTCTTAACACCATCAATTCCTCTTTGCTATATAAATAACCTGTAGGATTGTTAGGATTGCATATCATGATTGCTTTGGTGCGCTCCGTAATAGCATTTTCGAATGCTTCTATTGGCGGCAAAGCAAAATTTTCTTCAATAGTAGAGCCTATAGGTACCACTTTAACACCTGCAGCAACGGCAAAACCATTATAGTTGGCGTAGAATGGCTCAGGAATAATGATTTCGTCGCCGGGATTTAAACAAGCCTGAAGCGCAAAAGAGATGGCCTCCGAGCCGCCGGTAGTGATGATAATATCTTGCTTATCTACCTGCAAACCTTGATTGCGGTAGTAGCCTGCCAGCTTGCTGCGATAAGACTCAAAACCCTCGCTTGGGCTATAAGCCAGAACTTTAAGGTCGGTTTCTTTTACCGCATTCATGATAGATTCAGGAGTCTCAATATCAGGCTGACCAATATTAAGATGATATACTTGAATGCCGGCCTGTTTGGCAGCGTCTGCAAAAGGAGTGAGCTTCCTAATGGGAGATGGCGGCATCATCTCGCCGCGTTGTGAAATTTCAGGCATAAAAAATATGATTTTTTAATCTGTGCAAAGATACAGTTTCGAATGCTAATACAGGCTTAATTCACATTCAATATACGATACGATTTTGACACATATAAGCATGAATACAGCACAATAATATTCAATTTCGTATCTTAGCCGAATAGCATCAAAATTGAGCATTCAAAATGAAGAAAATCATTCTTTCTGTTGCCGTTGCAACATTATGTTTTACCCCCCAATTACTTATGGCACAAGCGAAATTTGTGGAAAAAGTGGTTCAAAAAAATGATGAATTGGTAATTCCGTATTCAAAATACGTATTGCCCAATGGGCTTACTGTGCTCATTCATGAAGACCACAGCGACCCTATTGTGCATGTGGATGTCACTTACCATGTGGGTTCGGCCCGTGAAGAGATTGGCAAATCGGGTTTTGCACACTTTTTCGAGCATATGATGTTTCAGGGTTCGGATAATGTAGCAGATGAGCAGCATTTTAAAATTATCACCGAAGCGGGCGGTACCCTCAACGGTACTACTAATCGTGATAGAACCAACTATTTTGAAACTGTTCCAAAAAACCAATTGGAGAAAATCCTCTGGTTGGAGGCTGACAGAATGGGATTTTTCTTAGACGCTGTTACTCAGGAGAAATTCGAAATTCAAAGGGCAACAGTGAAAAATGAAAGAGGACAAAATTATGACAACCGTCCTTATGGTTTGGTATCAGAAACCACTAGCAAATATCTGTATCCATATGGTCATCCCTACTCCTGGCTTACCATCGGTTATATTGAAGACCTGGACAGGGTTACTGTAGAAGACCTTAAAAATTTCTTTCTCAGATGGTATGGACCAAATAATGCAACGCTTACCATCGGTGGCGATGTAAATACCGCCGAGGTGCTGAAAATGGTAGAAAAATACTTTGGTAGCATCCCTGCGGGACCATTGGTTACCAACATGAAGCCGGAAATACCATCTCTGAAAGAGGACCGCTACGTGACTATGGTAGACCAATATGCCAAAATGCCAATGTTGCGTGTGGTATATCCTTCACCTCAGTTCTATACAAAAGAAGAGGCTGCTTTGGATGTACTGGCCAATATTATGGGCGGCGGCAAAAGCTCTATCCTATACCAACAATTGGTAAAAACACAAAAGGCTGTTCAGGCTAGCTGCTACAATGCTGCTGCTGAGCTTGCAGGTGAGTTCACCATTTCTTTGGTACCATTCCCTGGTCACAGTCTTAAAGAAATGGATGAAGAACTACGAAAAGCATTTGAAACTTTTGAAAAAAGAGGTGTAAGCCAGGACGACATAGACCGTTATGTTACCGAAACCGAAGCCAGTGTGGTGTATGGTCTGGAGTCGGTAAGTGGTAAGGTATCTCGCCTCGCGGCATTCCAAACCTTTAAAGGTGATGCGAACTTTCTGAACAAATATCTGGATTTGTACAGGTCGCTCACTCCCCAGGATGTAATGAGAGCCTACAAAACTTTCATAAAAGGAAGAGGCTCTGTGCGCCTGAGTGTGGCTACCAAGGACGATCCTAACAATATCGCAGGGGATTCTAAATTTGTAATCGATTCTTCAAAGTATGTTGCTCCGGACTATGGATATGCAGGTCTGGAATATAAGAAAGCAAAAGACAATTTTGACCGTTCTGTTATGCCTCCTGCCAGCGGCGACCTTACAATTACCGCACCCAATTTCTGGACACTTAACAAAAACAATATCGCCTATATTGGTACCGAAAATGATGAAATTCCGGTGACCAATATTATGGTGAAATTGCCGGGTGGCCGCATTCACGAGACAGCCGACAAAAAAGGTCTGGCTAGTGTATTTGCAGCCATGATGTCTGAAGATACAGAATCTAAGACTGCCGAGGAGTTTGCCGAGGCTTTGGAGCGCCTGGGTAGCTCTATCAGAGTATCCAGCGGCTTAGACGGCATCTACTTCTCAGTGCGTAGTCTTACCAAAAATCTGGACGCAACGCTCAAATTGCTCGAAGAGCGCATGACCAAAGCCAAGTTTACTCAGGAGGATTTTGATCGTATTATCAAACAGTCCATAGAAGGATACAAGAACAATCTCACTCGTCCGGCTAATGTTGCCAGTGCTGTGCTTCCTACGCTCTTGTATGGCAATACCATCCTCGGATGGCCTTCAGGTGGCACGGACAAAACCCTTGCCAACATTACTCTGCAAGATGTAGAAGCCTTTAGGAAAAAAGTAATGACTACCAACGGCGCGCAGGTCGTAGTAGTGAGCAACTTGTCACAAAAAGAGGTGATGCCTAAACTGACATTCTTAAGCAAAGTGCCTAAGCACAAATTAAGCCAACCTGCTGTGCCGGCATACAAGATGAATAAAGAAAACGGCAAGCAGAAATTGTATTTGATACACTTCCCGGGTGCCGCTCAAACCGAGTTTAGAATTGCTCAGCTCACCGATATGAAATACGACGCAACCGGCGACTATTTCAAAGCCGGTATCATGAACTTCCCATTGGGAGGAGTGTTCAATAGCCGTTTGAATCTGTACCTGAGAGAAGAAAAGGGCTGGACCTACGGTGCGCGCTCCGGATTCGGAGGCAACAAATATGCGGGTAGCTTTGTGTTCTCCGGCGGTATCCTGGCTTCTGCTACAGACAGCGCCCTGCACGATGTGCTGAATATGATTCAGGAATTTAAAGACAAAGGACTTACCGAAGAGGAATTGGCATTTACAAGAAGCGCCAAAATTCAAAGTGAGGCCAGACAATATGAAACCGGAAGCCAAAAAGCTGGATACCTGGCCAACATTCTGGAGTACAATTTACCTAAAGATTTTGCCGGCAAACAAAATCAAATTCTGAAAAGTGTAACTGTTGACGAGCTTAATAAACTGGCGAAGTCAAAACTGGTTGACAAGAACGAGTTTATTATACTCTTGGTTGGGGATAAAACCCGCCTGAGCGACCGGACATTAAGCCAATTTGAAGTTGTAGAGCTGGATAAAGAAGGCAATGTGATGAATCAATAACCCGTTTGAATTATTTCAACATGATATGAGGGGGCAGAAAATGCCCCCTCTTTTTGTTTCAAAACCTAGGCTCACGCTCCATTTCCATTGGTGCCATAATGATAAATCCCTCCCTTGACTTGCAGTGCCACAGGGAGGGATTGTATTGATAAAGCAGCTATTCTATTGTGCTTCTTCTTCATTAATCATTTGCCATAATTTATCTTTTAGCGCCATAATGCCCTGCTGGGTCACTGAAGAGAAAAACAAATACGGAAACTCTTCCGGCAACTCCTTGGCTATTGCTGTTTTGAGCTCATCGTCGAGCATATCTGCTTTAGAAATACCTATGAGCATTTTTTTATGCAGTAGCTCCGGATTATACATTTCCAGTTCTTTATAGAGAATTTCAAATTCCTTTTTATGGTCTGCGCTATCTGCAGGAATCACAAATAGCAAGGCAGCATTACGCTCGATATGTCTTAGGAATCGATGTCCCAAGCCTCTACCTTCGGCTGCCCCTTCTATGATTCCGGGTAGGTCGGCCATACAGAAAGAAAGATGGTCTCTGTACTGAACCATACCTAGATTGGGAGTAAGCGTAGTAAAGGGATAATTGGCAATCTTAGGTTTTGCGGCCGATACGGCAGAGAGCAATGTGGACTTGCCGGCATTGGGAAAGCCTACCAGTCCTACATCGGCCAGTACTTTCAGCTCCAGGTATTTGTAACCTTCTACGCCCATTTCGCCAGGCTGAGCATACTCTGGGGTCTGATTTGTGGCGGTTTTAAAGTTGGCATTACCCAGTCCTCCACGGCCTCCAGGAAGCCAGATTACTTCCTGTCCATCGTGCAGGATTTCGGCTTCTATGGCGCCGGTTTCTTCATCTTTGGCTACAGTACCCAGGGGTACTTCAATGATGATATCCTTGCCTTGACGACCTGTGCAGTTGTTTCCGCTACCGTTGGCGCCGTTTTCGGCCAGAATATTTTTATGATAGCGCAGGTGTAGCAAAGTCCATAATTGTTTGTTACCTCTTAAAATAATATGGCCACCTCTTCCTCCATTTCCACCGTCGGGACCGGCTTTAGCGTTAAACTTAGTACGCATGAAGTGCATACTACCTGCCCCACCCTTGCCCGAGCGACAGAATATCCTGATATAATCTACAAAATTGGCTTTCTCCATAAACTACAAAATTAAAGCCTTCTTGTTGAAGGCTTTAGTTTTTATATAAATCTTACAATATTTAAGAGAGTGGTTTGCGCTTAGTTGGCTGCCATGGCTTTCTCTATCTTATTTTTTATTTGAGCAAAAATTTCAGAGATTTCACCTACGCCATGAATCTGTTCCAGTTTGCCTTGCTCTTTATAATATTGGGCTACCGGCTCCGTTTTGGCTCTATATTCCACTATACGTTTGGCAATCACCTCTTCGTTATCATCGCTGCGTCCGGAAGCTTCGCCTCTAAGCAATAATCTTTTTTTGAGCTCATCTTCAGGAACCTCTAAAGATATCAAAACACTGATTTTGGTGCCTTTCTCTTGCAGTAGCTTGTCCAGAGCCTCAGCTTGTGCTGTGGTGCGAGGAAAACCATCAAAGATAAAACCTTTAGCATCCTGAGTTTCGTCTAGCTTAGCACCAATCATACCTATCACTACTTCATCAGGCACTAGCTGACCGTTATCCATGTATTTTTTGGCTTCTAAACCGAGCGCTGTGGCTCTTGCAATTTCATCTCTCAGTAAGTCGCCGGTGGAAAGGTGCTTAAAACCATAGGTATCGATTATATTGGCCGACTGGGTACCTTTACCACTTCCCGGAGGACCAAATAGAATTAAATTAAACATCTATGTGAAAAAAATTAGTTTCGGTTGGTTTGAAGGTTACAAAGTTAAACATTTGCGTTCAGAAAATCGATATTTAGTTTTGTCCTATGCCAAAATATTTGAATCCTTCTTTGCTCAGTAATGCCTGGTCATAAATATTGCGGCCGTCAAACATGGCTGCATGACGCATGCGCGCTTTGATTACCGCCCATTTCGGTAGTCTGAATTCGTTCCACTCCGTCACCAATGCTATCGCATCGGCATCTTCTACCGTTTCGTACACATCATTGCAATACACCAGTTTATCGCTTGGTGGCATAATCTTTTTAGCCTCAGATATCGCCACGGGGTCAAAAGTAAACACAGATGCACCGGCTGCTAGGAGCGCTTCTATGAGCACCTGAGCAGGAGCCTCTCGCATATCGTCGGTATTGGGTTTGAAAGCCAAGCCCCACACCGCTATGCGTTTACCTTCCAGCTTGCCGCCAAAATAATTATAGAGTTTGTTGAAAAGTACTCTTTTTTGATCGTTGTTGATAGCCTCTACCGCTTCAAGCAAACGCAAACGCTGATGATGCTGCTCCCCAATCTTCAGCAGTGCTTTCACATCCTTTGGAAAGCAAGAGCCTCCGTATCCTACTCCGGCATACAAAAACTTTTTGCCAATACGCGGATCGGAGCCTATACCATTACGCACATGATTGATATTGGCACCTACAGCTTCACAAAGATTGGCAATGTCGTTCATAAAGGAGATACGGGTAGCTAGCATGGCATTGGCCGCATACTTTGTCATCTCGGCCGATGGAATATCCATATACAAAATGCGATAGCCATTCAGCAAAAATGGTTTGTAAATGGTGTCAATCACATCCTTGGCACGCTCACTGTCTATACCCACTACAATACGGTCGGGGCTCATGAAATCTTTTACCGCGGCACCCTCTTTGAGAAACTCAGGATTAGAAGCCACATCAAATTCAATATTGAGGCCCCGGGCACTGAGTTGCTTATTGATAGCAGCACGCACCATCTGGGCAGCACCTACAGGCACCGTACTCTTGGTTATCACCACGACATAATCGTTGATATGGGCGCCTATCTCTTCGGCCACGGCCAACACATATTGCATATCTGCACTACCATCCTCACCCGGAGGAGTGCCTACGCATATAAAGATGGCCGCAGCGCCGGCAATATTGTCCGGCAGTGAGGTGCTGAAGTGCAGGCGGCCTTTTTCAAAATTGTTTTTAACAATAGCATCCAGGCCGGGCTCGTATATAGGTAAGATACCTTTCTTTAAATTTTCGGTTTTTTGCTCATCTACATCCACACATACCACTTCTACACCAATATCGGCTAAGCAGGCTCCGGTAACCAAACCCACATAACCAGTTCCCACTACTATTATTTTCATATATTGTCGATTGAGAAAATTTGGGTGTAAAAGTAAGGTATTTCTCTCAGCATATTAAGGGTAAAGGGCTGCTCCGCTCGCAAAAATATCTTCGCCCGAGCTTATTGCCAGTGTATTTTTTCTCCACATAATTGGCACCTTAGTATGTTCCAAATTAGAAGATTCATATATACCACATTATTTTTCTAACTTTGCCATTATGGAACAAACAATTGCATTAAGCGCCCTTACCAATAATTATATTCAAAAAGAGGAGCAATATGGAGCCCATAATTATCACCCCCTGCCTGTAGTTTTAAGTAGAGGCCAGGGTGTATATCTATGGGATGTTGACGGTAAAAAGTACTTTGACTTTCTAAGTGGGTACTCTGCCGTGAATCAGGGGCATTGTCATCCCAAAATTATCGCAGCGCTCATAGAGCAGGCGCAAAAGCTCACCCTTACTTCAAGAGCATTTCACAGCGATTTGTTGGGTACCTATTCAGAATATATCACCAAGTTTTTTGGCTATGATAAAGTATTGCCTATGAACTCTGGCGTGGAGGCAGTAGAAACTGCCCTGAAGCTGGCCAGAAGATGGGCTTATGATGTGAAAGGTGTAAAAGAGCACAATGCCAAAATCATCACCGTGGAGGATAATTTCCATGGTCGCACCCTCAATGTGATTTCTTTCAGTACCGACCCCAGCTCCAAAAAAGGTTTCGGACCCTATATGGAAGGCTATGTGAGCATTCCATACAATAATCTGTCGGCGCTGGAGCAAGCACTTCAAGACCCGGATGTGGCCGCACTGTTGGTAGAACCTATTCAGGGAGAGGCCGGTGTATATGTGCCGGATGAAGGTTACCTGGCAGGAGCTTATGATTTGTGTAAAAGAGCCAATGTGCTTTTCATAGCAGATGAAATCCAGACCGGACTGGCTCGTACCGGTAAAATGCTGGCTTGCGACCACGAAAATGTCCGTCCGGATATTTTGATTCTCGGTAAAGCGCTTTCCGGTGGTACTATGCCTATCTCGGCAGTGCTGGCAGATGATGCCATTATGCTCACCATTAAGCCCGGCGAGCATGGCTCTACCTATGGGGGCAACCCACTGGCTTGCCGCGTGGCCATAGCTTCTCTGGAGGTTTTGAAAGAAGAAAATCTGGCAGAGAAAGCCGCTGAGCTAGGAGCCTTTTTCAGAGCCGAGCTGGAAGCCCTCAATAGTCCGTATATCAAGCAGATAAGAGGTAAAGGCTTGCTCAATGCCATCGTTATCGAGCACTCCGACCCTGATGCAGCATGGAATCTTTGCCTCGCGCTCAAAGAAAATGGCTTGCTGGCCAAACCTACTCATGGCGATAAAATCAGATTTGCTCCGCCATTGGTTATTACCAAAGAAGAGTTGAGCGAGTGTGTAGCTATTATCAAAAAATCTCTGGCATGTCTGGACTAAGGCC
>Ga0079224_100014958_pt1 | contig 10854 bp, 12 predicted proteins | sample Stecom2015_FD_80414 | JGI IMG/M metagenome (GOLD analysis project Ga0079224, IMG submission 80414) | Agricultural soil microbial communities from Utah to study Nitrogen management - Steer compost 2015 | ecosystem: Environmental > Terrestrial > Soil > Agricultural land | place: USA: Utah...
CCAGGAAACCCAGGACATTGTCGGGTGTGATGCGGGCGCGGACGAGGCGGGCCTCCGGAAAACCGGCGTAACGGTAGGCCAATCTGGCGAAGCGCCCCCCGTCCCATTCGGCCGCGACGCCCTTCCAACCGGCTTTGAAAAGGGCATAGGAGTTGGACATGGTTTCGCCGTCTCCGGCCCCGATGTCGACGCAAAACCGGCTGGCGGGACGGATTGCCGCAAGCAGATCCCTGATGATCGCTTCTTCGTTGAAATTGGAATGGCTGGACGCTCCGGAACCGGACTTGGGGCGGATGCGGCGGAGCTCCACGCCCAAGGCCGCCAGGGATAGCTTGGCGAAACGCTTAGCTGAGGAATAGGGCAACATGGGTAAAGTGTACCCTTCCCGGGTACGCGCGGGGAAGGGTCGGCGTTGAAGGAGCGCTGGAGGGCGAGGATGGAGACGGGTTAGAATTCCAGCAAGAGCCCCAGACGGCCCATCCATCCCGATAGGGTATCCTGCTTTTCGAAGCCGCCCAAAAGCAGGAAACTGGAGTGGCGGCCGTTCCGGATGTCGAAGCCGCCGCCGGCCCGCCAAATGAGGCCTGCATGCTCATCGTGAATGGCATACCCCACATCCCCCGTGGCCATGGGGAGGACGATACGGCCCAAGGGCAGGCGGATCATGGCGCTGCCGAGAACGGGGATGGCGTCGCCGCCGGCCACGGTGCCTTGGCCGGATTGGATTCCCAGCAAGGTCATGTCGTCGAACTTGAAATACCCGGCGGCGGAATAGGCGAAGCGGGCGCCGCGGAAATGGTCCCGGGAATTGGCTCCGAAGGTGCCCGTGAGAACGGCTCCGCCATGGGCGGACAATGCGGCCAGGAAGAGCAGTGCTATCGGGAGGCGGATTCGCATCGGAGCGGCGACCATGAGGGGAAAAGCTAGCATATTCGCGACGTAGCCGGGAATGAAGAAAAGACGGGGAAGGGAGAGAGTCCGGTGCGGGATGCCGACGGGAGAATCAGGAGGAGAGTTCGTTGACCTTGACGCGGGCCGCGGGCTTGCGCCTGAGCGGCGTCTCGACCCGCATGCTGCTGCGCTCGATGCGGCGCCACATGCCTCCGTCGCGCTTGAACATGGCGCGGAACATGCCCAGGGCCAGGGCCAGGTTCATGGATACGAAATAGAAGGGGATGAGCAGGAACTTGGATTTGCGGGTCTTTCCGTTGCGCGCGTATCCGAGCCCGGCCACGGAATATAGGAGGATCTGGGCGGCTAAGGCGGCGTAATAGAAAGGTCCCCGGCCCAGAAGCAGGGCGTTGGAAACCAGTAGTACCATCATCATCACGGGCGCCAGCCAGCGGAGAAGCTTGTGTGAAAAGAATCCGTAGGCCACCAGGCCTCTGAAGGGATTGAGCAGCGGCAGGTAGCGGGACAACAAATTGAAATTGGCCTGGCTGATGCGCACCTTGCGGTGGAATTCGCCGTAGGTCTCCAGGGAGGTCTCTTCACTGCCGATGGCCTGGGGTTCGTAAATGGCCGCTTTGCCGGCCTTCAACACATGGGTCGTGACGAAGAAGTCGTCCATGGCCGTCTTGTCGACGGGTATGCGCTCGAAAAGCTCCTTGCGGATGGCGTAGATGCCGCCGTTGGCCCCGATGACGATGCCAAGCTTGCCTTCCAGCTTCTTGATTTCCGATTCCAGGTTCCAGTAGATGCTTTCGCCGATACCCAGGGCCGAATTGCCCGCGTCGTGCAGGATCAGGCGGCCGCAAACGCAGCCGATGCCCGGATCCTCGAAATGGGCCAGCAGCTTCTGCAGGGCGTTGCGCAGCAGCATGGTATTGGCGTCGCAGAATACCAGGATGTCTCCCGAGGCCCGGGGAACGAGCTGGTTCAGGATCGAGGCCTTTCCGCCGCGCTGGGAAAAGGCCAGCAGCTTTACGCCCGGCGCGTATTTCGATACGATGGCGTTGGTCCTGTCCGTGGAGGCATCCGAGCCGATCAGGACTTCCAGGTTCTTGCGCGGGAATTCCAGATCGAAGGTGTTGCGGATCTTCTCCTCGATCACCTTCTCCTCGTTGTGGGCCGCGATGATCATGGTGACTTTGAACTTGTTCGGATTGCCCTGTTTGCGCCGCAGGGAGAAGAATTGGCTGATGAACGGAAGGGAGACCGGATACAAAAGATAGGTGTGGACCAGCAGGCCCGCGGTCACCCAGAACAGGACTTCCATCAAGTGGCCTCTTTCAGGAAATCCTCGAAAGAGACTTTGCGTTCGCGCGCTCCGGAAGAAATGTAGGTGAGCAGTTTGATCATCAGATCCGCTTCCGCGAAGGACGCGAAACTGCCGATGATATCGCCCTTGGAGTTGAGGAAAAGCAAGGTGGGAAAACCCTCCACGCCCCAGGTGGAGCTGAGCTCCCGCATGGTCGTTTTCTTCCCCTTCCAAGTGACCGGATCGTCGCTCTCGGCATTGAGCTTCATGCTGATGAAGTTCTTATCCAATTCGGCGACCACGGGCTTGGCCTTGAGGGTGGTGTTCTCCATCATCTTGCAATAGCCGCACCAGTCGGTATAAACATCCACGAAACCGTATTTCTTGGCCGCGGCGGCGTCTTTCATCCCTTTATCGAAAGGTTTCCAATCCACGCCTTTTTGCGCGAACGCGGAAGTTCCCAGGAGCGCGAAGGCCCCCAGGAACGCCAGCATGGGAAAGAAACGCGGCTTCGATCCCATATCAGGCCAGGGCGCTCTCCAGCTTCTCGCTGATTTTGCTCTTGGGATAGGCGCCCACGAGCTGCTGCACCACTTCGCCGTTCTTGAAGAAAAGCAGGGTGGGAATGCTGCGGATGCCGAATTTGCCGGCTATGTCCGGGGCCTCGTCGGTGTTCAGCTTGCCCACCTTCGCTTTGCCCTGGTAATCCTTGGCCAGCTCCTCGACCACTGGGCCGACCATGCGGCAGGGGCCGCACCAGGGGGCCCAGAAATCCACCAACACGGTGCCTTGATAAGAGGCGACCTCGGCCTCGAAGTTTTCGCTTGTCAGTTCTTTGACGAATTCGGATGCCATAGTCATTTCTCCTGCTTTTCTTTGTGGCTCAACTGCAACGCTTCGGCTTTGGCGACGACACCCTCCTGGAATTTTCTCCAGGCCTCCGGATGCGCCAACAGCTTTTCGGTCTCCGCATGGAATTGGGCCGGGGTGACCTCGTGCTGCGCCAAAATCACCCTCCGCACCTCGTTCACCTTTTCCACATCCGCGGCGTGACCGATCGTCGCCAATTTGAGCTCAACATACAAATCTACAAACTTGGCATCCGGGACGAACTTGTCCCGCTGGCATCCCGCCATGGCCAATAGCAACAGTGGCAACAGCCGGAGGATGCCGATTTTTATAGTACTGCCGGGGGCACTCTCTGTCAATTCGATTTCCTTGGTGGAAGGCAAGGTACAAAGGGTTCAAAGTCCGGGGCAAGCGGGAATCCGGGATTCCACCGGGACCCCGCCGTCCCATTTGGTACCCTTGCCGCTATGGCGGCCCGTATGGGTATCGACGGAACTCAAACTCCCAAATAATAATCAGCGGCCGTTTTGCCCTCGGGAAGGGCCGTGGGGTCCGGGATCAGGTCCGCCTCCTCTCCGCCCCTGAGGAACATCCCCTGTACGTATTCCTCGCGATCGAACCTGATCAAGTCTTCCAGATCCTCCCCCACCCCCACCCAGCAAACCGGTATCCCGAACTCGCGGCAGATGGGAATAATGGACCCTCCCTTGGAGGTGCCGTCCAGCTTGGTCACCACCAGGCCGTCCAACCTGACGATGGAATTGAAGCCCTGGCCCTGCTGGATGGCGTTCTGTCCGGTATTGCCGTCGATGACCAGCAGGCATTCGTGCGGGAGGGATTCGTCATGCTTGCGGAGCACGCGCACGATTTTGCCCAGTTCCTCCATCAAATGCCCCTTGTTCTGGAGCCGCCCCGCGGTATCGATAATGAGGATGTCGATGCCCCTGGCCTTGGCCGCCGCATACGAGTCGAAGGCCACCGAGGCCGCGTCCGCGCCCTCCTGATGCTTGATGACCTCCACGTCCACGCGCTGGGCCCATTTCTCCAATTGCGCCACGGCTCCGGCCCGGAAAGTGTCTCCCGCGGCCAAAAGAACGGTTTTTCCCCGGGCCTTGAAGTGATGGGCCAGCTTGCCGATGGTCGTGGTCTTGCCCGCGCCGTTCACGCCGATCATGAGGATGACATGGGGTTTGCCCTTGGCCTCCCAGGGGGGAGTTTCCGGCATCAGGTTCCGCGTGGACTCCGCCATCCACTCCAGCAATTGCCGGGAATCGATTTCGGTGCCTTTGGCCTTATCGCGGACCTCGTCCATGATGCGGACGGCCACGTCCATGCCTATATCGGCCGCCAGGAGCTTTTCCTCGATGTTTTCGATCACCTGGTCGGTGAGCTTGCCTTTTCCGAAGGCGCCCTTTACCTCTTTGACCATGCTTTCGCGCGTTTTGGTCAGGCCCCGGGCTATTTTGCCGAAAAATCCCATTATTGCATCCTGTTTTGAAGGAATATAAAAACAGGGATCCCGGGCAAGGGAATATGGATGCGGTTATTCCCGGTTTGGGCGATTCCGGTGGGAAGTGGAAGAGCCGGTCAGGAACCCATCAAATCGCCGAAGGCGTCTATTTCGGCCTTGCGGGCCGATAGCCAGTCGCCGAAAAGCATGAGCTGCTCCACGGGCAGACCGGCCTCCTGAAGGTAGGCCTCCTGAGTGGGCGGAGCGGCTTCGCCCGGCATGTTTACGATATGGAAACCATGACAGACGAGATCGGCCAGGTGGACGATGACGACCTTGCGATAGAAATCCCGGCTCTCTTCCGGATGGTGGTGAAAGGCGATGGCATCGACGAGATCGCCGGGAAAGTTCCAGGCTTCGGCGGCAATCCGCCCCAGGCTCTCATGATCGAACCCGAACACCCGACTTTCGGCCTCGGAAAGGGTCAGAGAGCCCGTACTCAGGGATTCGGCCAAGCGCGCGAAATCGGGGGAATCCATTTCGATCAGGACTCCCAGGTCGTGCAGCAGCCCCATGCTGAAGAACTCCTCCTCGTCCTGGCGCGTGAACCGGCCCGTGAATGCCGCGATATGCCGCGCGAGCATGCCCACCGAAACCGAATGCTTCCAGAAGCCGGACCCGATCCCGCCGCCGGAGGCGCCCAAGGAGACCGAAAGGGCGATGCGGGAAACGTTATGGTTCCCCAGGCGCACGACGGCGGCCTTTAGCGAAGTGATGGACTTGGGCGTACCGAAAAAAGCGGAGTTCGCGGCCTTCAGCAGCTTGGAGGAGACGCCGGGATCCTTTTCCAGGACCTGGACCAGGTCGGCGGCTGAGCAGGCGGGGTCCCGTAGCGCTGCCAGGGTTTCCCGGATCAGGGCGGGATTCCGGGATCCGCCGCCATGGCGGGCGAAAAAGGCTTCGGGACCTTCCCTCAATTGGCCTCGATCAGGGAGAAGAAGGGTTCGGCCTCCAGAATGTGCTTTTCCAGCTCTTCCAGGAGCTCCTCTTCGGTAACTCCCAGGTCCAGGGAAGCCTCGACCTCGTTCACCAAGGGGGCGAAAGTCTCCGACTCCATGCATCCGCTGCCCTTGATGTGGCAGAGATGGTTGGCGAAATGGACGATGGCGGCCATGTCCTGGCAGGCCTTATCTTCCAGGGGCGAATGATGCATCACGATCGGGCCCTTGAGTTCGTTGGGCATCTGCCATTTGTCCACGAGCATGCCGCTCACTTCGGCATGGGTGATTCCCAACATGGACCGTTCCACCATGAACAGGGGCAGTCCCTTTTCCTTGGCGGCGCGGAGCACCGGGGTGTACTCATCGTTGGAATACTGCTCCAGAATGATCTTCCCGATATCGTGCAGAAGGCCGGCGCTGAAGGCGGTTTCCATGTCCACGAGCTTCTTGCGGCGGTAAATCTGGGCGACCATGCGCGAGGCTATTCCGACCATGAAGGAGTGTTTCCAGAAGGCTTTGCGATCGAAAATCACCAGGCCGGGCCTGGACGGAAAAACCTTGAGCACCGATGCCGACAGCACCAGGCTTCGGATGGTGTTGAACCCCAGGATGACGATGGCGGAGTTGACGGAAGAGATGGTGCGGGGAATGCCGTAAAAAGCCGAGTTGGCCAGGCGGAGCACCTTGGAGGTGAGAGCCACGTCCCGGGATATGAATTTCGCCACGTCCTCGGCGCTGGAATGGGGATCGTTCACGATCTGCATGACCTTGGCGGCTATGGTGGGCATGGTGGGAATCTGCCCGAGATCCTGGATGATCCGCTGGTATCTTTTCTTGGACTCCTCAGTCATATTCCCGATCTTTTTTGAGGTTCTTGATACACCATCATAACATGGTATCCGGGCGGAAGAAAAGGGGATCGGCGAGGATTCGGGGCCCCAAGTCCCGGTCGGATAGGACCGGACAGCCTCGGGTAGGCGGAAAAGAGCGGGAGGGGGGCCTGAGGGAGGGGCCGGGAGCGCGGGCCGAGGCCCGGCTCCCGGGATATCAGAGGCGGTTTTCGACGATATCGATCATGCCGTAGGCTTTCGCCTCTTCGGCGGTCATGAAACGGTCGCGATCGGTGTCCAATTCGATTTGTTCCACGGTTTTGCCGGTATGTTCGGAAAGGATGCGATTGAGGGCGGCACGGATGCGCAGCATCTCCTCGGCCTGGATTTCGATGTCCGAAGCGGGACCATACATGTGTCCGGAGATCAGGGGCTGATGGATCATCACCCTGGAGTTCTTCCAGGCGTAGCGTTTGCCTTTGGCGCCGCCCGCGAGCAGCACGGCTCCAAAGCTGGACGCTTGGCCGGAGACGATGGTGACCACATCGGACTTGACCGATTGCATGGCGTCGTAAATGGCAAAACCTGAGGAAACCACGCCGCCGGGACAGTTGATGTTCAGGATGATGTCTTCATGGTTCTGGGAGTCGAGATAAAGAAGCTGCTTGACCACCTTTTCCGCGCTGACATCGTCCACGGGAGACCAGAGGAATATCTTCCGGGCCTTGATGAAGGACTCCATGATTTCCTTGCCCAGGAACGAAGGCTCTTCCTTGTCTTTTTCTTTGTCTTTGTCGTCCATCCTGATGGTCATGTTGCCGCCGTGACTTGAGTTGAAGGTTTCGTCTTTTCCGTTCGGGCTCGCATGCGGCCCGCCGGGTCCCGGAATCATATCATTGTCCGAACTTCATAAATAGCAATTTACGGCCCGGAAGGGCAATTCAATCCTCGAAGTTACCCGAGGGTAACGGGACGGCGCCGGATACCGCGCGCCGGTTTCAGGCGGAAAACCATTCCATGCTTCCGTCGGGATTGTCTTTGACGCCGAAACCGCGCGCTTTGAGAATGTTCCTGATCTCGTCGCTGCGTTTGAAATCCTTGTTCGACCGCGCGAGCTTGCGCTCCTCGAGGAGCGGCAGAAGATCCTCGGGAAAGGTTTGCGCGGGACGGATCTCTTCCTCGGTGAGCCGCAGGCCCAGCAGGCGATCGAAGTCGCGCACCAGGGCCGCTTTCTCCCCCTCCAGCAGATCCGGATCCTTCAGCATCTGGTGGAGCACGGCCAGGGCCTGGGGGAAACCGAGATCGTCGAAGGCGGCCGCCTGGAAACGGCGCTGCCAGCCCTGGGCATTGTCGGAGGCGATCGAAGAGTCCCGGCCGATCAGGGGATCGGTTTTCTTCCGCAGATTCCGCATGGAATCCCGGGCGGAGTTGAGCCCTTCCCAACTGAAATTGAGATAGCTCCGGTAATGAGCCGTTAGGCAGAAATACCGGTAATCCATGGGGCCGTAGCCCTTCTCGATCAAGGTATCGAGGGTGACGAACTCTCCCGAGGATTTCGACATTTTGCCGCCGCCGCCGTCCTCGGAAGGGGCCTCCAGGAGCCAGCCGCCGTGCAGCCAGAAGCGGGAGAAGGGAACGCCGGTGGCTCCTTCGGACTGCGCGATCTCGTTGGTGTGGTGGACGCGTATGTGATCGGAGCCGCCGCAATGGATGTCGAGGGTGGCGCCCAGGTGCTTCATGGCCATGGCGGAGCATTCCACATGCCATCCCGGAAAACCCCGCCCCCAGGGCGAATCCCATTCCATGGCGCGCCGTGAATCCATGGGGGAGATTTTCCACAGCGCGAAATCGAATGGGTTGCGCTTGCCTTCCACCACGCCCACGCGGGCGCCTTCCTGCATGCCGCGCAGGTCCAGGCCGGCGAAGTCGGCGTAGCGCGGAAACCGGGCGGTGTCGAAATAGACCCCGTCCCCGGAAATCACGTAAGCCAATCCCTTTTCTTCCAAGGTCTTCACCAGCTCGATTTGCTCGGGAATATGATCGGTGGCCTTGGTCCAGCGGCTGGGTGCGACGAGGTTTAGCCGCTCCCAGTCCTTGAGGAAGGCCCGGGTGTAGAAATCGGCGACTTCCCAAACCGATTTGCCTTCGCGGGCCGCGCCCTTTTCCATCTTGTCCTCGCCGGTATCGGCGTCCGAGGTGAGGTGGCCCACGTCGGTGATATTGACGATGTGGTTCACCTGATAACCCCGGTATTCCAGGGTGCGGCGGAGGAGGTCCTCGAACACATAGGTGCGCAGATTGCCGATATGGGCGTAATGGTAAACCGTGGGACCGCAGCAATAGACGCTGGCCACCCCGGGATGCAGGGACGTGAACGGTTCCTGCTTGCGCGTGGCGGTGTTGTAGAGGCTTATATCCGGATGCATGGGCTTAGCGGTCATGGTGGAAGAGGTGCAAATTAAAAATCAAAATTGCAAAATTAAAATACAATGGGGGCGGATCCGGGTCCCCGGCGCCGATCAGTGCTCTTCCGCGGCTCCCACCAGGGTGATATAGAGTATTCCGTGGGAAAGCGGGAGGTCCAGCAATTCATTGCCCTGATCGTCGTAATATCCGCCTATGCCGCTGGACCCGAGGCCCCGATGGACCGCCCAGAGGTTGATGCGCTCCCCGATCAGTCCCGCGTCCATACAGGCATAGCGGTAGCCCCGGTCGCCGTAGGCTTCGGCCAGGGCGGCAAGGTCGGCGGTATGCGCCAGTGCGAAAGCGCATTCGGCGGCCAAATCCTGCCCCAGGCACAGGAAGGAGGTTTCGGATTGGAAATCGCCGGACCGCTTGGGCTCGGCGGCCAGCAATCCGCCTTCTACCCGGTAAACCCCCGGATCCAGTCCGTCCACGTTCAGGGCCACCAGGTGGAATTCCAGGCATCCCGGGGCCAGCCGGAAAGGCGCCGAGCCGCCGAACGCGAAGGCCAGAATCTCCCTGGTCATTTCCAAGGACACGGCCTTGCCGCTGAACTTGCGGCAACTCCGGCGCCGCAATATGGTCTTGAGAGGGTTATAATCCGCGGGCGGAACGAAGGGCGCTATCCCGGATGCGATGTAGCGGGCCGGCCGCACGGCCTTTGCGGACCGGATGCGTTCGCAGGCGTTCTGCTGCACCTGCATGGGATCGGACGGATCGATGTGTCGTACCGCCTCGGCCGGCGGATCGCCGGGAAGTTGTCCCGAAGCGGCGGGCAGGGCGCCGCGCGGCCCCAGAGCGGCCCCCAGGAGGGGGAACTCTTCCTTGGACGTGAGGAAAAGCAGCTCCTCCAGCCCCTCGTCCAGGAATCCCCCCAACAAGGTGCAGTCCAGGCCGGAGTGGCGGCATATTTCGAGGAGATTGCCCACCGCATGGCCCGTATCCAGGAGAATGCGGCGGTAGGCCCGCTCCTTGTAACGCCAGGCGCTGCGCGCGTAAATGCCGGTGAAGAGAAGGATGAGATCGGAGGCTTCCACGGCCGGGGCACCCAGGAAATAATGCTTGAGATCGCCCCAGAACGATCCTTGCCAGACGGGAATCAGGGCCGATTTGAGGGAATGGTAATGGTAAAGCCCGTCGGGAAGCCCCTTTTGATTGCGGGCGGCGACGTAAATTTCGGTAGGGTACAGGCCGCCGGCGGACGGGGCGGCGCGCAGGAAATAATCCCCGCCCCCCTGATCCTCCAGGCGCGCCGTCAGCCCCAGGGTGAAGAACAGGAGACGCGCAATGGTTTCGAGGTCGGCATCGGCCTCGGATCCGCCTGCCTCCTTCCCATCGCCTTCCAGGCGATCCAGCTCGGATTGCAGGCGGGCGAGCAGGTCGAACCGGCCTTTGGCGCTGATGGCCTTGAACGGCGGGGGCTGCCTGTCCCAATGGACCGGCCCCAACCGGTCTATGGTATGGGGATTGTACTTGGTGAGCTCGTGGTATCTTTCGCTGAAACTCGCCACCTATAACTCCTTTGGGAATGTAACAAGCGGTCCGTTTTTTGTACACTATGGGGGCATATGCCGAGGCCGCGCCGCTTTTTCCCCTCCCATCCCGGCATGCGCCTCCCGGCTTTCGCGCTCTTTCTCCTGCTTTGCTCGGTGTCGGCCCGGGCCTTCACATGGAACCGCAATGAGGCCCATGTGGATTGGCGCACCACCGAAACTGAGCACTTCCGCTTCCATTACGCCGCCGAAATAGAACCCGCCGCCGGTTACATCGCCGCCATCGCCGAAAGCGTCGCCGAAGAAAAGATGAAACGCTACGGTATCCGCCTGCCCAATAAGGTGGAGTTCATCGTGCGCGAGGGCATCATGTCCAACGGCTGGGCCAACTCCTTCCAGAACACCATGACCGTGTGGATTTCGGATTGGGACTTCGCCATCCGCAGCACCCACAACTGGCTCAAGGACGTGGTCACGCACGACTTCGCGCATCGGGTGTCCATCCAGTCCGGCAGCAAGCTGCCGACTCCCCTCCAGGGTTTCGTATTGGGCTAGCAGGGCTCTTACC
>Ga0079224_100014959_pt1 | contig 10854 bp, 13 predicted proteins | sample Stecom2015_FD_80414 | JGI IMG/M metagenome (GOLD analysis project Ga0079224, IMG submission 80414) | Agricultural soil microbial communities from Utah to study Nitrogen management - Steer compost 2015 | ecosystem: Environmental > Terrestrial > Soil > Agricultural land | place: USA: Utah...
ATGAATGCAAAACATAGCCGGGAACATTTTCCGCTGGAGTATGAACTGGTATACCAGCACTTATTGCAGCAGGAAGTAGAAGAAGAACTTGCCGCTGAGATTGTAGCAAAAGTGCTTAAAAAACATGAGAAAGGGGAAGCGGAAAAAACGGTTCGGAACATTTGGGAAGATACTCGCGCTGTGATTGCCAATATGCTTGACGTATATCCTTTCCACGGAATATCGGACGAGAAGAAAGTGCTGCAGTTTGTCGGTCCGACCGGAGTCGGCAAGACGACAACGATTGCCAAAATTGCCGCCCTTTTAATGTTAAAACGAAAAAAGAAAGTAGCTTTTATTACGACGGATACGTACCGGATTGCGGCAGTGGAGCAACTGAAAACGTACGCGAGAATCTTAAATGTGCCAATCGAAGTAGTCTACTCGGCGGATGATTACGAGCAGGCGGTCGCTAAATTTGAACCGTATGATTATATTTTGATTGATACTGCCGGGAGAAATTACCGGGAAGAAAAATACGTGAACGATTTAAAGCAATTAATTTCCGTACAGGCGGATACATTTTTAGTTCTGGCTGCTACGGCTAAATATAGCGATTTGGTGGAAATCTACGAAAATTTCCATCATTTTCCGTTAAAGCAAGTAATTTTTACGAAAACCGATGAAACGAATACGTATGGCAGCTTGCTTAATATTCCGGTACGGCAGCAGATCGGCATTGCTTATGTTACGGACGGACAAGATGTGCCGAATGACATAAAAGAAGTTTCCCCGGAAGCAGTTGCAGAGATGCTGGCAGGTGATACTGGTGCATCATGATCAGGCTTCCTATCTCCGGTGGCAAATGGATAGGCGAAACGGCGCGAGACAAGCGAAAACGATTTGTGTCGTCAGCGGTAAAGGCGGCGTCGGCAAAACGAATTTTGCGGTCAATTTTGCCTTGGAATTAACGAAGCAAAAAAAACGGGTTTTAGTTTTTGATTTAGATGTCGGCATGGGGAACGTCGATTTATTATTAGGAAGGAATGCAAAAAAAACAATTATTGACATGTTTCGCCCCGGGCAGTCGATTCATGATATTATAGAAATAGGCCCGCATCAATTACATTATATTGCCGGCGGGTCAGGGTTAAATGAATTATTCAAAATGGATTCCGCAAGAAAAGATTACTTTTTAAAGCAAATGGAGGAAGTAACCTTTCGCTTTGATTATATTATTTTTGATATCGGAGCAGGAATTCATGCAGACAGTCTGTTTTTTATCTTGGCTGCTGACGAGTGCATTGTAATCACAACACCTGAGCCGACTTCTATTACGGATGCGTATAGTGTGATTAAACATATTTTACAGCAAAACACAAACATTCCGATTCGCTTCGTCCTCAATCGTGCAGTTACGAAGAAACATGGGGAAAAAGTGGTGAAACAGTTTCAGCAAGTCGTGAAAAAATTTCTCCAAATTGACATTCGGTGTATTGGGATGTTGCCGGATGACAAAACGGTAAGCCAATCGGTAATGAGGCAAGTGCCTTTTACGATCGCTGCAGAGAAGTCAAGTGCAGCAAAAGCTGTAAAGGAAATTGCATCTGCCTTTGTTGCAGATGCTAAAGAATATGACAAAAGCAGAACCGCTTCGTTTATCCAAAGACTGAAACGATTTTTTTCCGAGGAGTAATCATCATGGAGCAAATACGTGTAATTGTTATTGATGATTCTGCATTTATGCGAAAAGTAATTACAGATATTTTAGAAAGTGATTCCCGCATTCGCGTTGTTGGCACAGCAAGAAACGGGGAAGATGGTATCCGGAAATTAGAAAAGCTCAAACCGGATGTTGTAACTTTAGATATTGAAATGCCAGTGATGGATGGGATGACCGCATTAAAGCTGATTATGAAAACAAATCCTCTTCCTGTTGTGATGCTGACCAGTGTTTCTGAAGCAGATACAACGAAGACGATTGAAGCGATGTCCTGCGGTGCGGTCGATTTTATTTCCAAACCATCTGGGCCTATTTCACTAGATTTAGAGACAATTAAACATACGATTATTACCAAGGTAATTACAGCTGCCCAAATTAATGTGCAAAAATCACCATCGAAAAACTGGACGAGAAAATGGGAACAGCCAAGTTTCCTGGATAATGATAAGACGATTGTCGGTATTGGCACGTCAACCGGCGGTCCAAAGGCATTGCAGCAAGTTCTGCAAGCGTTGCCTGAAAATTTTGCCGCACCTATTGTTATCGTACAGCACATGCCTCCCGGTTTTACAAAATCACTGGCTGACCGATTAGACACTATTTGTACTATACGGGTAAAGGAAGCAGAAAATGGGGAACCATTAACTTGTAATACCGCCTATATTGCTCCTGGAAACTATCATTTAGGCATCGATGAGAGCCAAGGGACGTTGCGGATCAAACTGCATCAGTCTCCGCCGGAAAACGGACATCGGCCCTCGGTAGACGTGCTGTTTGAATCTTTATCTCGATTGAGAGATGTAAATAAAATCGGGGTAGTGCTGACTGGAATGGGAAGTGACGGAACGAAGGGGGCAAGAAAGATGAAATCCTCTGAAAAAAATACGATTCTTATCGCTGAAGCGGAAGAAACGGCAGTTGTATATGGCATGCCGAAATCAATCGTAAAATCCGGACTCGCCGATTATATTTTGCCTTTAGATGAAATAGGAGACTTTTTAACCAAACTTGCAATGAAAAGTTAAATATCTCAATGGTTTATTATCAAAAAAGGAGATGGAATGATGGACAAGGTGCTAACCGACCGGAAAGTGATAGTTTTTCAATTAGGGGAAGAAGAATATGCGGTAGACGTGAAGCAAGTCGGATCGATTGAACGAATTTTGCCGATAACCCGGGTTCCGAAAACACCTTCCTATGTGAAAGGGGTTATCAATTTAAGAGGGGTCGTCACTCCGATTATCGACTTGCGGTTAAGATTCGGAATGGGTGAAGGTGAAATCGGGGAAGCATCACGAATTCTCATCGTCAATGTCGATCAGATGGATGTTGGCCTAATCGTCGATGCAGCCAATGATGTAATCGATATCCCATTGGAAAAAATTGAATCTGCCGGCGAAGTGATCGATTCCGCCAACATTGATTATATCGAAGGAGTTGCCAAGCTAGGAAGCCGTTTGTTAATTTTATTGGATTTACATAAAGTATTAGAAAAAGATAAAGTGCAGCTGCAGGCAATGGAAGGATAATCACGATGGAATACGTTCATTTGTCGAAGCTGCAAAAGGATGTCTTGCGTGAAGTTGGAAATATCGGTGCAGGCAACGCGGCAACCTCCTTGTCCAAATTAATTAATGAGCAGATTCATATGAAAGTCCCGTCTGTGAATATTGTTACTTTCGATGAAATGATGGAACTGATTGGCGGTCCGGAGCAAGTCATCGTTGCTCTTTTATTTCAAATTTATGGAGACGTTCCAGGCACCGTATATTTTATTCTATCTGTGGAAGAAGCAGAAAGTTTAATCCGTAAAATGATTCAGGACGAGAACTTTTCATTGACGGAAGAAAACGGAAATAACGAGATGGCATTTTCTGCTTTAAAAGAAATCGGCAATATCGTGACCGGTTCCTATCTGACCGCATTATCAGATTTTACTAATATTCATATGCAGCCTTCCGTTCCATATTTAAATATTGATATGGCAGGTGCATTGCTTACCTACGGCCTGTTAGAAATCTCCCAAGTGTCAGACTACGCCCTTATCATTGATACCCAAATCATCAGCAATGATTCGGGAGACGGGATTACCGGCAATTTCTTTCTGCTGCCTAAACCAGAATCACTGTCCGCCATATTTCAGGCGTTAGGGATAAATGGCTATGAAGAATGAATCGAAAAAAATCATCAAGGTCGGCATCGCTGATTTAAACGTGGTGAAAGCCCCAGATATTATTCGTACATCTGGCCTTGGTTCCTGCGTCGGCGTTGTCATATACGATGCAACGAAAGAAATTGCTGGTATGTCCCATGTTCTTTTGCCGGATTCTAAACTGGCAAAACAAACAAATTTTAATAAATATAAATATGCGGATACTGCCATACCTGTTTTAATAGAAAAATTAATAAAAATGGGAGCGCGAAAATTTGCATTACAGGCAAAAATGGCCGGCGGTGCGCAAATGTTCCAGTTTAGTTCTGGTTCAGATATAATGCGCATTGGCCCGAGAAATGTAGAGGCGGTAGAAAGAAAACTTCAAGAATACCGTATTCCAATCATTTCATCTGACACTGGCGGCCATATTGGCCGGACGATTGAATTTGACCCAGAAACTTGTAAATTAAAAATTCGTAAAGTAAACAAAGAAGAGATTTACATATAGTGAAGGAGGAGCAAAATTGAATATGCAAACCGCTGATTCTCCTCTAGAACAAGCAGTACTATGGAATAGTTGGTTTAATTCAAAAGACGATGAAACTGCAAATGCACTTATTTCCAATTATATGTATCTCGTAAACTACCATGTAGAACGATTTTCCAGCCAGCTGCCGAAATCAGTTAGCAAGGATGACATTAAAAGCCTCGGTTTATTAGGACTATACGATGCACTGCACAAATTTGAACCGGACCGGGATTTAAAGTTCGATACGTACGCTTCAATCCGCATTCGCGGAGCCATTATCGATGGACTGCGGAAAGAGGACTGGCTTCCCCGGTCTTTACGAGACAAAATCAAAAAGGTGGAAAGAACACAGCAAGAACTGGAGCAACAATTAAAAAGGGAGCCGAGCACAGAGGAAATTGCGAAAAAAGTTGGAATATCCGAAGAAGAAGTTGAGTCGATTTTAAAGGATTCTCTCGCTGCCAACGTGCTGTCAATCGAAGAAAAGCCGAAACACGGGGATAAAGGAATGAAGGAAGGGATTGGATACTTACTTCCGGCTGATTCATCGGAAATTCCGGAGAAAAAAGTGATCCATCATGAATTAATCCGTGAATTGGCAGAAGGGATTAAGATGCTGAATAAAAATGAACAGCTCGTCATCAGTCTTTTTTACTTTGATGAATTAACTTTGACGGAAATCGGACAAGTACTTGGACTGACGACCTCGAGAATATCCCAAATTCATAAACGGTCCATCGAAAAGTTACGAAATATATTAGAAAAAGTGCAACAATTATCTTAATTTTCATGAGGAGAAATGAAAAATGGGGCAATTAGAGGAAATGTTTCGTGTTGTCCTTTCCAGCGACCGAATGTCCGCCGAATTACATTGTACAGATGATTATGATCCTCTCCGGTGGGAAAATCCAGATAGAGAAGAAATGCTTGCATTTTTAAGAAAAAATCAAGTGGAATATGGGCTGGACGAAAATATATTAAGAGAAGTGCTAAACAAAGATACGGCTTCTTTTCCGGTAACGATTGCCAGAGGAACTCCGCCGGTTCACGGCCAAGACGGCAAAATTGCCTATGAATTGGATATGAGCACAGAAATAAAACGGACTTCGGATTGGAACTTTCGTGATGTCATGCGCATTCCTACGGTGGAAAAAGGACAAAAATTAGTCACTATCATTCCGCCAGCACCGGGAAAGGACGGAAAAGACGTATGCGGGAATGTTGTTCTAGCAAAACCGGGGAAGCCGATTAAGCTTATTGCCGGGAAAAATGTTGAGTATAAGGAAAATGAAAGTGCCTTTTATGCCACTGAGGCAGGACAATTATCCATCGTCGGAAAGTATGTCCATGTATACCCGGTGTTTGAAGTCCGAGAAACATTATCGATGAAAAGCGGCAACTTGGATTTTATCGGGACAATTGTCATTCGGGGTGACGTACCTAGCGGTTTTATGGTAAAGGCAGGCGGAGACATAAAAATTTACGGTATGGTAGAAGCTGCTGAAATAATTTCCGGAGGTTCTGTTTATATTTCGGAAGGGATATCCGGACAAATGAAGGGAAAAGTTGAGGCAAAGGAAAATATAACGATAGGTTATATTAATCAAGGAAATGTTCAAGCCGGAAACAATTTATACGTGGAAAACTCCATCTTTCACAGCAAATGCATCGTGAAAAATGAAGTTTATTGTCAGCGCGGCAGCATCATCGGCGGTTTTATCTCGGCAGGAAAATCGGTCGAAGCAAAAGATATCGGCAACCGGTTAAGCACAAAAACGGAAATTGTATTCGGCGTTCATAAACTTAATTTTGAAAAAGAACAAATGTTGATTGGAAAGAAAAAAGAATTGTTAGAAACATTGAGAAAGCTGGAACTCCTCGGCAAGAAATTAAGAGAACAAGACTTGGCGAATAATCCGAAACTAAGAATCTCCCTATTAAGACAGCGGAATGCGAGCGAAAAGACAAAAAAACAATTGGCGAAAATCGATGAAACGTTAACTCAGCTTCATTCGCAAATCGGCGATTTTCAAACGGCAAATTTGACTGTCCGCAATAATTTATATCAAAATGTAACGGTTTCCTTTGGCAAATATAAACGAACAATCGAAAAGGATTTTCATTTTGTGCGGGTATTTTTGCAGGATAATGAAATTGTAATTGAACCGCTATACAATTAAATTAGGAAGTGATGTGCTTGAGCTTAAAATCTGTAGAGATGCAAGTGGCACTTCCGAGGACACAAGATGCAGGAAAACTTCAAGAGCAAATGCAAAAAAACCATCAGCATTTCCAGGAGTCCCTTGCAGCTGTTCGCCTAAAGCAAGAAGAATTAAAACGGAAAAAGACGAATCAAATGGAAAATACGAAAAATTTAACGATTAAACGGGAAGAACGAAAGAAAGAACAGAACAACAATGAACAGGTAAGCAAAAATAAAAAGCGAAGAAATCAAGTGAAGCATCCCTATTTAGGGAAAAAAATCGATCTGAATGGATAGTAGGGATAATATGGTTGCTCTTCTTTTACTGATAAGCTTTATTCTCCATATCATTACATTGTTTTCCCTGTATATGCTTTTTCAGCAATATAAAAAGGGAAATGCTTTAGAATCAAAAGAAATTATCGAACTTATGGAGACGTACTTGGAAGAAATTAAAGAGGAAAATAATCGTTTGCAAAACTATATACATTCGCTGGAAAGAGAAAAAGACAACGCTCCAGCAAAGACAGCTGCCAAAAGCGAATTGCCGGCTGAAGGAAATAAGGAAGAAGAATCTTTCGCCCTATCCCTTGCCGAGAAAATGAATGACCATATCGAAGCATCGCTAGAAGCGAAAGTGCTGCAGCTGCATCAGCAAGGAAAATCACTTGAGGAAATTGCCAAAACATTAAATTGCGGGAAAACCGAAGCGGAATTAATTATAAAATTTCAGCAAAAAATGTAATAACTGAAACTTGATTGTACCGTTTCGTTATGGTATATTAACTGATGGTGTAAATACTCAAATACAAATTGAGTTAAAAATACACACGTTCAGTAATGGACATGGCCGGTGCCGCAAAGGTCTCCATGGACAGATGATCTGAACGGAGGAAAAAACCAAACAGGAGGAAAGAACATGTCAGTAATTTCAATGAAGCAGTTATTAGAAGCTGGTGTTCATTTTGGACACCAAACACGCCGCTGGAATCCGAAAATGAAGAAATATATCTTCACGGAACGGAACGGCATTTATATCATTGACCTGCAAAAAACTGTAAAAAAGGTTGATGAAGCTTACAATTTTGTGAAGGAGCTTGCAGCGAACGGCGGTACGATTCTTTTCGTTGGTACTAAGAAACAGGCACAAGAATCCGTACGTGAAGAAGCGGTACGTTCCGGAATGTTCTATGTCAATCAGCGCTGGCTTGGCGGAACTTTAACGAACTTTCAAACAATTCGCAAACGTATTCAGCGTCTGAAAGATATTGAGCGCATGCAAGAGGATGGAACTTTTGATGTATTGCCGAAAAAAGAGGTAATAAACTTAGTCAAGGAAAAAGAACGTCTGGAAAAATTCCTTGGCGGGATTAAAGAAATGAAGCAGCTTCCAGATGCTTTATTTGTTATTGACCCAAGAAAAGAACGCATTGCGATTGCCGAAGCGCGGAAATTAAATATTCCTATTATCGGCATCGTGGATACAAACTGTGATCCAGACGAAATTGACTACGTGATTCCGGCAAACGACGATGCGATTCGTGCAGTTCGCTTATTGACTTCCAAAATGGCGGATGCTATTTTAGAGGTGAAACAAGGCGAAGTTATGGAAGAAGCTCCAGCTGAAGAAGCCGGAGAAGAAAAAGAAGCTGCTCCAGCAGAGTAAGTTTAAAAAGGTGAAGGTGATAAGAGGGGAAGCCTTTTATCACCTTTTTTACAAACAGGGAAGAAAATGGCTTTCCTGGCGGAGCCGCCTACATATTGGGCACACTCAAAATGTGAATTGGATTGAAGGAGGAAAAATGATGGCAATTACAGCAAAAATGGTAAAAGAACTACGGGAAAAAACCGGCGCAGGAATGATGGATTGTAAAAAAGCACTGCAAGAAACCGATGGCGACATCGAAAAAGCAATTGACTACTTACGTGAAAAGGGAATTGCAAAGGCAGCGAAAAAAGCAAACCGCATTGCGGCTGAAGGCTCAACTGCAATTGCAGTGGACGGAAATACGGCTGTCTTGTTTGAAGTAAACTGTGAAACAGATTTTGTGACGAAAAACGACCAGTTTAAACAATTATTGAATGAGCTTGGCGAGCATTTAGTGAAGCAGAAGCCTGCTGACGTAGAAGAAGCATTGCAGCAAAAGCTTCACGGCGATGGTGATACGGTTGAAACGTTTATTAATGGAGCCATTGCAAAAATTGGCGAAAAAATTTCGCTGCGCCGCTTCCAAATTTTCGAAAAATCCGATCAGGATGCATTCGGTGCATATTTGCACATGGGCGGACGCATCGGAGTGTTGACAGTATTGGAAGGAACAAACGATGAAGAATTAGGGAAGGACATTGCAATGCATATTGCTGCTTCCAATCCTCGTTACGTTTCCCGGGATGATGTGAAGGAAGAAGAAGTAAACCACGAAAGAGAAATTTTAAAACAACAGGCATTAAATGAAGGGAAACCGGAAAAAATCGTTGAAAAAATGGTGGAAGGCCGGTTAAACAAATTCTTTGAAGAAATTTGCCTGTTAGAACAAAGCTTTGTTAAAGATCCAGACCAAAAAGTGAAAAAATATGTGGAATCGAAAGGTGCTTCTGTGAAAGCCTTTGCCCGTTATGAAGTAGGAGAAGGTATGGAAAAACGGGAAGAAAATTTTGCGGAAGAAGTTATGAATCAAATGAAAAAATAACGTTACATAGGGAACAATTAATTGTTCCCTATTTCCGCATGCATGATTTAATACAGTTTTCTTTGGAGGTTACTATGACATCAGCACGATACCGTAGAGTTGTATTAAAATTAAGTGGTGAAGCATTAAGCGGGGAACAAGGATTTGGAATCGATCCAAAGGTAATTCAGTCCATTTGTCAGCAAATTAAAGAAGTAGTAGAATTAGGCGTAGAAGTGGCGGTAGTTGTCGGCGGAGGCAACATTTGGCGCGGCAAAGTCGGGAGTCAAATGGGAATGGACCGGGCAACGGCGGATTATATGGGAATGCTTGCCACTGTCATGAATTCTTTAGCCTTGCAGGATGGTCTGGAAACAATCGGTATTCAAACCCGGGTTCAAACGTCCATAGAAATGCGCCAAGTCGCAGAACCATACATACGCAGAAAAGCAATTCGGCACTTGGAAAAGAAACGGGTTGTCATCTTTGCGGCTGGGACCGGTAATCCTTACTTTTCGACGGATACAACCGCTGCTCTCCGTGCGGCAGAAATCGAAGCAGAAGTAATTTTAATGGCGAAAAACAATGTAGACGGAGTGTATACCGACGACCCGAAAGTGAATAAAAATGCTAAAAAATATGACAGTCTTTCTTATATGGAAATGTTAAACGAAGGATTAGGAGTAATGGACTCTACCGCATCTTCCCTTTGTATGGATAACGATATTCCGCTTATTGTCTTTTCCATTACGGAAGAAGGAAATATTAAACGGGCGGTGCAAGGGGAAACAATAGGAACAATAATAAGGGGGAAATAATATGGAGGATGTAATTAAATTAGCCAGGGAAAGAATGGGTCAGGCAGTGCAGTCTTTTACAAAAAGTTTAGCAACGGTTCGTGCCGGGAGAGCGAATCCTAGTTTATTGGATAACGTTTATGTTGATTATTACGGTGCATCGACTCCATTAAATCAATTGGCAAATGTTTCTGCACCGGAAGCGAGATTGCTCGTCGTAACTCCTTATGACAAATCTGCATTAGCAGATATTGAAAAGGCAATTCAAAAAGCAGATTTAGGTTTAAGCCCGTCTAACGATGGCAATGTTATTCGGATTAACATTCCTCCGCTGACAGAGGAAAGACGGAGAGAATTGGTTAAAGTTGTGAACAAGTATGCAGAAGATTATCGTGTACAAGTTCGGAACGTCCGCCGGGATTGCAATGACCAATTGAAAAAGGACGAGAAAAACGGCGAAATTACCGAAGATGAACTAAGAAATTTACAGGATAAAGTCCAAAAGGAAACAGACGACCATATTGCCAAAATCGACCAGCTGGCAAAAGAAAAAGAAAATGAAATTATGGAAGTATAAGAAAGAACCTTTTCTTATTTTACATTAATGTGTAAAATAAGGTTATGCCCTCTTGTAAAAGGGGGCTTTTCTTTTCAGCCGAAAGAAATTACCCGATACAAATAAAGATTGCCTGTTTTATTTAAGATTCTTTATACTTGAATGCGTAATATAATATAAATCTTAACATAACCTTTTTAAAGAAGAACAGGTAATCAACATAATCGGAGGACAAATCATGTC
>Ga0079224_100014960_pt1 | contig 10854 bp, 7 predicted proteins | sample Stecom2015_FD_80414 | JGI IMG/M metagenome (GOLD analysis project Ga0079224, IMG submission 80414) | Agricultural soil microbial communities from Utah to study Nitrogen management - Steer compost 2015 | ecosystem: Environmental > Terrestrial > Soil > Agricultural land | place: USA: Utah...
AAAAAGCATATAGAAGGCCTATGTCCGCATCCACCACGTCATCGTCTTCTTCTACGATTTGGCACTTTTTTTGAGTAGTTTATTACATAATTTACATTAGCACGCAACTTATTATGAGGTTTATTATCAACTTATTTGTTACAGGTGCAGTGATTGCTATCGCAGCCTATATTGTGCCGGGAGCTTCTGTCGCCAATTTTTGGTGGGCAATTATAACCGGGCTGGTTATTGGACTAGTAAATGCCATCGTAGGAGGCATTTTACGATTATTTACTTTTCCCTTAAACTGGCTTACGTTTGGACTAGTTTCTTTTATCATTACCATATTGATGATACTATTAAGTGACAAGCTTATGGGAAGTAAATTCGAAGTGGATGGATTTTGGACAGCCGCGCTGTTTGCTATTGTCGTCGCTATTATTGAAATGATATTCGGTAGTGTCATCACTGGAGGAGAAGATAAAAGACGCCGATAGTTAATCTTTACCTATCTTTCACAATAATAGCTTTGTAATCGGGAAATTTTTTAATCAGTTCTTTACCGTGCTGATTACCTAAAACCATGATGGAGGTGCTTAGAAAATTGGCAAACTCTGCCGATGAACCAGACACCGTAACACTTGTCAGTCCAGTCGATGGCCAACCTGTTTTGGGATTTATTATATGTGAATAGCGCTTGCCATCTATTTCCACAAACTTTTCATTGCTTCCCGATGTCGCTACAGCACCATATCTCAATTTCAAAACCTTTATCATTTTGTGGACTTTGAAAGGATTGCTTACACCTATTTTCCATGGTCGTTTGTCGGGTTGCATTCCCCAAGCGGCTAGATCTCCCGAAGCATTGACTATACCACCTACAACACCCAAAGATTGTAGCAATTCCCGACCTTTGTCCGCCGCATAACCTTTTCCGATAGAGCCAAAGCCAATTTTCATTCCTTTCTTTTCCAGAAAAATAGTTGAATTTACGCTATCCAAAATGATGTGCTGATAACCCACATGTTGCACAGAATTACGGATAACATCATCGGAAGGTAATTGCTCCATACTTCCGTCAAAAAACCAGACATTGTCCAAAGCGGCGATACTGATGTCAAAAGCGCCTTCCGTAAGTCGGGAATAATGAATAGCACGACGTGTCAGTTCAAAAACTTCACGATCAACCTTTACTGGCCGGATACCTGCATTTTGGTTTACCTCTGAAATTTGGGTATTTGGTCTCCATTCGGATATGAGGTTTTCGATGCGTTCTATTTCATCTATCACTAACTGAAAATATCGTTGCGCTTGAACAGTGTCATTTTCCACCAAAACAAATCCAAAAACCGAACCCATCTGGGTAGTTTGCTTCTTAAATATCTGTTGGGAAAAGCCATTCGGCGTATTCACCATTATCAAAAAGAAAACGATTAGTGCAGGTTTCATCCTCAATAACAATCCGTTAAAATCTGTCCTTTGTAGTAGCTCAAGTCTTTGGTCGGACATATTTCGGAAAGCACTTCCTCTACATCCTTTTCCATCGCCAGTGAGCCGCATATCATAATGACACCTTTATTCTTCAATAGTTCAGAAAAGAATATAGCATCTTCTCGAATTAAATCCATTACATATTGTCGGTTTTCTTCTCTCGAAAAAGCAATTTGAAAATCTGTTAGTTTTCCCAACGTTATAGCCTCATCGGCAAATTGACGATACTGTTTGGAAAGTACATTATTGTATCGAAAGCCAGCATAAAGCCGGACAGGAGTTTTCTTTTTGTTTTCCTCGATCATGCCGAGAAAAGGCGCGATACCTGTTCCGTTTGCGATCATAGCGACAGCCGGGGCTTTCATAGGGAAATGAAACCCTTTATTGATAACGATCCGACTTAAAATACTTTCGTTTTGGGTCAAATGATACAAAAACTCAGATCCCAATCCGTTGGGGTACAACTTGATCATGAGTTGGATATTTCCATCTTTCTTACCGATAGAATACAGCCGTTCCCGACCATCGTTTGCCGGATAAACAGCCAACAAATCCCCCGATTGGAAAGATTGTGTGCCTTGCGGCCGAAGCACAATCTTAAAAGTGGAATTGTCTTCGGTAACTTCCGTTCTTTCCAATACGTTGAACTTCTTCAATCCCGTTATTTTGGTTGTATACAGTGCAGGCGTGATGCCCAACTTGCATGTATTTTTTTCGTTCCAAATCTTAACCCACGAAATAAACTCTTCTACCGAACGATCGTTCACCGTATGCAAATCGAGTTGCCGTGTTGCCCAACTTTGTTCTGCCAACAGCTCGTCAACCTGCCTTGCATATGCACAAAAATCAGGATATGCCTTTGCCCCAAACCCAATGACGGAATATTGTACGGGCTGATTTTGCGGAAACTTTGCGAGCAGTTTATTAAAGTGCGTCGCATTAGCCGGTGCAGTACCTAAACCATAAGTAGAACTGAACACCAAGAAATGTGTTGCTTTGGGGAAAAGCGTAAAGCGGTTCATGTCGGTCAGAAACGATTTATATCCGAGTGCCAGCAATTGCTGATGAATTTTATTGGCAAAAGATAATGTACTGCCGTTTTCTGTTCCTACCAAGATCACGTATGTCGCATTAGATGCATTGAACTTGTTTCTCACCTTCGTTCCTTTTCTGCGGAACGTAATAACAAAACCAGTATAAATAAAAAACAGGATATTCAGCGAAGCAAACCCTAGAATAATCGCCCAAACCGCATTTGTTCGTCCGGTATGCAAATCGAGACTGAGCTTTTCCAACATTAGGCTATAGGGATATCGGGTTTCTTCTGCAATTTCACCCGTAATCTGGTTTACAGACAACTCCCGATCCTTCAACTTCAACACATAAAACTCGTCCGGGTCGTCCGGCATAAACGGAAATTCGATTTTCTCCACATCAGCAAGTAACGTTTCCTGAAAAATGGGAAAATCGGCTAAATCTTTCTGTTCCGCATTTTCGTCCTCGTTCAATACGTGGTCAACTGTTTGACTTTTGCCATTAACCAAACCAATTCTGACCATAAAAAGATGCGTACCTGTGAGCGCTAGTATCAGTACCGGAATCAGAAAAATACGTCCGCTGACAACATGGAAATATTGGGAGAAGAAGTCCTTATTGATTTTAGCAAAGAAATTTCGTAGCCCCTGTTGGCGTTTGGCAATCAATATAACGCCCGAAATAGTAATCAAAAAAAGTAAAAAGGAAACAACTCCCACGATAATACGCCCGGTTTCTTTCAAAAACAGTGAACGGTGCAACGCAATATTCCATTGGATAAAATCGCTTTGCGGCTTTACTTCTCCCAAGACAGCTCCGGTTCTCGGATCGATATAAGCTTTTATCGAATTGCTTTCTTCATCGAAAGCTTCGATAGTCACAAACTGGTTGTGGTCTACGGTCAGTTCGGTTAACTCAGAATAAACCTCCCACAATGCCGGAATGGTCTGTGCAAGGTTTATTTCATTAAAATTATTGACTTTATATGCTGGTGTCTTCTCATCCACTGCTCCAATTGCCAAGATAACTCCCGTTACCGACAGTATTAACAAAAACAGGGAGGAAACAATGGCTAAAGCCAGGTGAGCATACCGCCAAATGGATACCGTCATTTTCTTATCTACTGAACTTTGCTTAGTTTCACAAAACGGATGTACCCGTTCCCCTCGGTACGTTCTAATAGTCCCTCTGGTGTTACGGCAAGTTCCACATCTTTTACGTGGTATTTTTGCTCCTCTACGGCAGACTCAAAACGCAGTTTATATCCTTTGTTCAGTTTAGCATTGTCTATCTCGATAGTACGCACGGCACGGTCGCCACCACCCACCGAAGCACCGGTCACAGCACTGATTTTCTCTTTGGTCTTCGTCTGAAATTTATACCATTCCTTTAGGGTATTGAACCATTGCTTGTCTGGTCCAAGCACCGAAAGAGTTTTTTCGTATTCGCCTTTGGGGTTGATCAAGGAGATAATGACATACGCTTTTTCTCCCTGGTAATTGACCATCTGGATCATACATTTGTATTTACCGGTTTGGGCAGGAGAACTTATTATAAATAGCCCGGTCAACAGGGCAAATAGTAGAAGTGTTTTTTTTATCATGATGGTTTCATGTTTCTATTTTAAGAAATCAATAGCGATATTATTGCTTTTCAAAAAGTCGTTTTCTTGAGCCAAATCATAAGCAGTCTCGTCAAATTCCGTTTTCAAATCTTTTTTCGCACCTAATGTCACTAAGGTTTTCAACATTTGGTCATCTTTAGCGATCAATGCCGCTTTGTGCAATGCCGTAGTACCTTCGTTATCTTGAGCATTGATATCCGCCCCCAATTCAGCCGCTTTTTTGATAAGGGTATCATTTTCTTTGGCAACAGCCAAATGGAACAGGGAACTTCCATTTCCTTGCGGAGCAGTTACATCAAGCCCATTACTTTTTAAGATAGTCAGTTTTTCGGCAAAATCATCCGTTTGTGGTTGAGCTGAACCTCCCCCCATAGGCCCGCCTGGTCTGCCGTCTCTAAATGAATTGAACCAATAATAAGCCAGATTATGGCCATCCCTGTCTATTACGTTGATATCTGCACCATTTTTTAATAATTGGGACACAATCTCGGCCGAACCATTGGCAACCGCTTTGGTCAATGCCGATTCACCTTTTTCATTAACAGCGTTGATGTCTGCCGTTTTAGCAACCAATGTTGTCACTAATGCCGCATCTCTACCACCCGCAGCATTGATCAGTACGGTATTCCCCTCGTGGTCTTTCTTATTGACGTCAACACCTTTCGCCAGGAAATAATTTATGACTTCCATATTTGGACGGCGTACTAATGTATGCAGGATGGTCGCATCATCTTTTGGGTTAATAGCTTTGGGATCCAATTTTAGTTCTTCGACCAGGTACTGGTATGTTTCAATGCCATTTTGAGACATTCTGGAGCCTTGTGTTGCAAAGAAAAGTGCTCGGTTTGTTGGTTTTATACCTTTCGCGATTAATTTTTCCATTAATGCTTTGTTTCCTAATTTCGCCGCATAATCAACCGCCGTACTTCCATATTCATCCGTGTCATTGTACGATAAACCTTTAGACACAAAATAGTCCGACTTGGTAAGATCATTGTCTGTAGAAATTCCTAACAATAACAATGTGGCACCATCATCAAATTTCTGCTTTGGATCTACGCCGGCTTCGAAAAGTGCATCCAAAACAGCGAAGTCATCACTGCTGCCCATGGCCGCATTCTCGATAACGGAACGGCCGTGGCTGTCGTTTAGATGTATATCGGAACCTTTTTCGATCAAGTATGCAACTAAATCTGCATTTCCTCTTCCTGCTGCCCAATGTAAATAGGAAGCACTGTGATGGGTCTTTTTGGTGACACCATTGCCTTCCTGCTCGACCATGAACTTGATGGTTTCTAAAGGTGCGTCATTAAGGATGGCCCTTGCCGTTGGATCCCAAGAAGCTGCATTGGGCTGCGATGGACTATGCCCCTTGGCAATTTCTGCTTTTACTTGCTCTATAGTAGGCTTTGATTTCCAAAAATCAGCATCCATCAAGATATTGGTTTCTCGCTGTTGTGCCGTACCACATATCGAAGCAAGTAAAAGTGATGCTAGAAGTATTTTTTTCATCTATGTATAATTTGTTGTATCTGAATGAACAGAAAATTAATGATTCTATTTTACGTGAAAATCAGGTAAGGTGGGAGGCCACCTTACCTGATTTCATGTTAAAACAGTAGCTAACTGATTAATATACCCCTATATATTGATTACCAGGCTTATTAATTAATTTCGCTCCTTTTTTCATTTCCCCTGTCTTACTATTAAAGACATATATATTACCATCTTGACCAGGTACTGCAACAGCTATAAACACTTCGTCACCTTCAATGCCAATATTTTGAATTTGTCCAAAACTCAACGCACTTTCGTTCGGGATATCATATTTGGTTGCTGTTTTCGCATTTAAATCAATACGAGCAATATGTCCCCCTGTGCGTTCTCCAGCATTATTTACTATTGAATAAACAACAAACCCAATACCATCACCCGCATATTTCCAAGTTTCAATATAAGAGTCCTGAACACCTAAAGCCTGATCTAAGCTAAATACATAATTGTTATCGTAATCATCCCCCGATGAATTAATTCTCAATATTTTTGAACCACCGTTACCTACACCTTCACCTGAAGTCGCTTGGTATACGTTTCCATCTGTACCTACATATTGCATGGTGCTACGATATCCATTCGTATTACCTCTAGTCTGCGTAGAAGTAATTACTTTTGGATTTGCAAATGAAGGGTAATCCAATACAATCGTTTTCGCTAGACTTTTAGGACTTGTATTATCTGTAGCGAACGTTGGCGTCCCGTCTGTTCCTATAGTGAAGGATGTTGTATTAACTTTTCTTACTCCAACACCAATGTAAACTTTATTCTGTGCTCTATTTAGCACGGGAACATCAATACGCCATATATAATAACCTGCAGCAACTTCTTCTGTTGATAGTGCTTGATCAAAAGATGCTGTCTTTATTATTTTAGGATCATTCAAATCTAAAGAGAGGACATCTATTTTTGTAGTTTTACTCTTAAAAGTAAAATTGGGACTTGTACCCTCGTATTCGTCAGGATATGCAGTTCCCCTTACGGCTATTCCTACTCCTTCACTAACCTTTAACCATCGGGGAGAAGCACTAACATATGGTTCAGTATCCACTTCTATAGGATCCTGTACAAAGTTATTCCCCCCCTGTACACTATATTTATTAAATATACCACCATCTTCTCCAACATACTGGATATTATACAAGAACTTCCCATCGACAGAAGCTTGAAGTCGAGCCGTACGTTGAGACTTAACACGGATACCTTGATCAAATACATTTACGGATACCTCTGGATTCTTCGCATCCTCTACACTTATTGCATACACCATTGTTCCTTCATTTCCGTCGTGCGGATCGTCATTTCCCGGTTGGTCTATTGCTCCTGAAATCGTCATCCAACGATTATCATCTGGATTCGTATTGTCTCCTCCATTATCATCTTTACTACAACTCGTCGCTAAAAGTGCAGCAACTAATGTTCCTGACATTAAGTGTCTAAATAGATTCTTTTTCATATGCTTATATTATTTATTTTGTAAATTAAAAAGTATTAATGGTATAATTCAATTTAAGGTAAAAAGCTCGTCCCGGTTTTTGCACCCCAAAATTGTCATATATCTCCGCATTAAAAATATTCTTAGCATCTAAACTGACCACTATTTTTCTGTCAGGGAAACGATAATTTAGTCCAACATCGTGAGAAAATTGTGTTGGTGTGGTAAACCATTCCGACTCAGGCCAAATAGTTCTAAAGGGCGCAACATATCCAAAGTTGTAGAAAACATTTAAAATAGATTTTTTCTGTAAGATATTATCCAGCCTATATTGAGCGTTTCCGTTCATGGTAAAGAATGGTTCATTTGGTATTTGTTGATTGTAATAAGGCGTCAATCGTTCTGCTTCTGCTCCCGTTCCTTTCAACAGGGAATTGAATTTGGAAAAAGTAAACATTACATTCAATTTATTATCATAAATATATCCCAACTCTCCCTCGAAACCTAACGACTTAGCTAAGCCAATATTAACAAACGGCGAAATTTCAACTTCTTGATCTACTAAGTTCGTATTGGCTTGACGCATAATCCTGTCCTTAACATTCCTTGAAAAAGCATTGACCGACAGAGAAAATTTGTGTTTCTGGAAATTAAAAGATCCCGATCTGAATCCGAAATTATAATTGTTACTAATTTCCGGTCTTATATTCGGATTAGCTATTACATTATCTGATGGATCTCCAAATATTTCAGTTTCACCTGGCATCCGCACCGCCCGTTCGGTAGATCCTATGAAAATAAATTTTGGCAGAATAGCATAAGAGACAGCAAATCCATAACCCAAAGCGGATCGGGTATCGTCTACAGTCAGCATCTCAACAGCATTTCCACCGTCTACTGTGGTTACACTTGGTGTAGTTTTTCCCGTATTTTGATGATAATGTTTGGCGAACAAGTTGGTTCGCAATCTATCATGAAACATTTGCGCCTCATAATTAATTGCTGTAACATTCTTCGCTAAATCACTCTTAGCCTTATACGAATTGTCAGTTATTGGATTCAGGCGATCAATATCATTCCGATCAACGGTATAATAAACGTGGTTAACAGAAAGTCGATGCCCCGCAAAAATATCATAGCTTAAATTGGAACGTAAGGTTGTTATCCTCCGATCTATATCGGTGATAACCTTAGCTCCCTGTTGCCCTTCTCCTCTACGATACATTGGATTTCCATTTACATCTAATCTGTAGTTACCATCCCAGTTATATATCCACCCCACCGTATCTTGTAAATAAGTATTTCGATCACTATATATCCCATTTAAATTAAAATTCAGCCCTTTTGTAAAAAGGTCTTTCTTATTATAATTTAAGCTAAATACATGGGCTTGTGCCTCGTTGAACCTTCCAACATAAGGTCTTCCCATTGTCTGCCCATGAGGAATTTCATTATGCGTGTCAGACCCATTATATCCAATCAAAAATACATCAGCCCATTTCACATTAGTAAACCCCAATTCAAAACGTCCTCCTAAAGATTTATAGGAGTCATTAAAACGTCGTGCCCTATAGTTTCGCTGTACTCTTCCATCTGGTGTAATATATTTTGAGAACTTCCCCCAGGTTTCATAGCTGTTATCCGTATATGTATAAAAACCTGATACTTTCGCCGTAAATCCATTTTTGTTGTTCCGATACATTCCACTAGCATCTGTTTGAAAAGTATTAAAGGAACCATAGGAAACTGAGGCTGTTGCATTATTTTGTGAAGCATCTTTTTTCAGCACAACATTAATAGCTCCCCCCATATAATCTCCAGATAAGTGAGAAGGCAGTACACCTTTGTATACTTCTATACGCTCTATCATCGCTGGAGGTATATTGTTTAGGTTAAAGGATGATCCATAAGTTGAAATCTCAATTCCGTCTATAAAGACTCCTATTGATCTTCCTGTCATTCCATTTAAATTATATTCCACATTAGAACCCATACCACCATTTTGTCGTACGCGCACACCCACAGTTCGATCCAATAATTCGTTAGTTTGTAGATTTCTAAGTGATGCCTCTTTGGTTTCAACTACATTTACTGCAAAACCACTCGTCTCTATATCTCTTTTTACGGTCTTTCCCTCTACTTCCACACCCTCGATAGCAATATCACCTGTAGCGGTTACCGTAATGGAAAAATCATGTATCGGTTTATCTACTTTTAACCGAACGGTTTTAGGCTCGATCTCGATAGCTGTTACTTGTATTTCCCGGTTACCATAAGGGACATTATTTAACGAGTATTGACCATCCTTATCAGACATACTACTGATATCCGTACCCTTCACTCGTATCGTAGCATGGCTAACGGATTCGCCGGATACCAGATGGATTTTTCCCGTCACTGTGCTCTGCTGCCCTAAAGCTGTTGCCGATAATAGTGTAAACAGACAAATGAATATATATGTATTATATCGTATCGATGTTCCTGACTTCATTTTAGAACTGGTCTAAATAATAATGCGGTGCAAATATAGAACAATTCTAAATAGTAACATAACGCGATTGGAAAATAAATATTCAAATTCGGAAAATGAGATTAACAGCTATATTTCCTAGATATACTCAAAATTTCATCCTTAAACTCAGCATATATCATCAATATCTATTACTTTAGTAGGGTAATTAAACACTCAAAATGACAGGCTCCTTTCAATCTGTAAAATTTTCTTCTAAACTCCCAAAAACGGAAATCAGCATATTTTCGCGAATGTCTGCTTTAGCACAAGAACATCAAGCTATTAACTTATCCCAAGGCTTTCCAAATTATCCGGTATCCGATCGTCTTATTTCCTTGGTAGAGCATTACATGCGAAAAGGATTCAATCAATATGCGCCTATGGCAGGGGTCCCATCACTAAGAGAAGTTATTGCCGATAAAATAGCTTCACTCTATAGCATTGATGTAGATCCCTATGATGAAATTACGATTACATCAGGAGGTACACAAGCGTTATTTACGGCTATTACCACCGTTATCAGACCGGCCGATGAAGTGTTGATATTCGAACCAGCTTATGATTCTTATAAACCTACTATTGAGCTTTTTGGAGGAAAAGTTATTCCGATTAGGCTAAAGGCTCCTGATTTTTCTATCGACTGGGCGTATGTTAAATCGCAGATTTCAAAAAGCACGAAACTTATCGTTTTGAATAATCCTACAAATCCTTCGGCTAGAATCTGGAAAAAACAAGATTTTGAGAGGCTAGAACAACTGGTAAAAGATACCTCCGCGATGATTTTGAGTGATGAAGTATATGAACATATGGTATATGATGGTTTGCTACATTACTCTGTTTTACAGTTTCCTCGCTTAAGGGAAAGAAGTTTCGTGGTGGCTTCTTTCGGAAAACTTTTACATACCACGGGCTGGAAATTAGGATATGTAGTAGCTCCAAAATATTTTACAGAAGAGTTTCGCAAGATACACCAATTTAATGTATTCAGTTCCAATACACCCATACAGTTTGCGGTTGCTGACTATATTAAAGACAGAAACACTTATTTGGAATTGAACGCTTTCTTTCAGCAAAAACGGAATTTGATGGTAAGCGGTTTGAAAGCTAGTCGTTTTAAAACACTCCCTTGTGAGGGAACATATTTTCTATTAATGGATTATGTACAAATTAGCGAAGCTGCTGAGCTGGCTTATGCGGCAGAGTTAGTTTCCCGATTTAAAGTGG
>Ga0079224_100014961_pt1 | contig 10853 bp, 4 predicted proteins | sample Stecom2015_FD_80414 | JGI IMG/M metagenome (GOLD analysis project Ga0079224, IMG submission 80414) | Agricultural soil microbial communities from Utah to study Nitrogen management - Steer compost 2015 | ecosystem: Environmental > Terrestrial > Soil > Agricultural land | place: USA: Utah...
TGTCATGTGATGGAACATGAGAGTTTTGAGGATGAAGAAACTGCCCAATTGATGAACGAGTACTTCATCTGCATCAAAATCGACCGCGAAGAACGGCCTGACCTGGACAATATCTACATGGATGCCATCCATGTCATGGGCTTACAAGGAGGCTGGCCGCTCAATGTCTTTTTGATGCCCAACCAGAAGCCTTTCTACGGCGGAACATACTTTCCTAATAAGAATTGGAAGGCATTGTTGAAAAATATCGCGGAAGCATACCAACTGCATCACGATCAACTCGTGGACAGTGCAGAAGGCTTTGGCAGGAGCTTGAGTGCGAATGAACTGGAGAAGTATGGACTTAGAAACGACCAGCAAAAACTGTCTCCGGATTTTCTCTCCGCAGCGGTCAATAAGCTGACTAAAAATTTCGACGCCGAATGGGGAGGGATGAAGCGGAGCCCAAAATTTCCCATGCCTGCACTCTGGGCATTCCTCCTGGATTATGCCCTTCTTCAAAAAGATCAGCAGCTACAGGAAATGGTCTTCTTTACGCTCAAGAAGATTGGTATGGGTGGAATTTACGACCAACTAGCGGGTGGATTTGCCCGCTATTCTGTAGATGGGGAGTGGTTTGCACCGCATTTTGAAAAAATGTTATATGACAATGGCCAATTGTTGAGTCTTTATGCCAAAGCATTCCAGGTGACTGGGGAGGATTTTTATCAAGAAAAAATCTACGAAACTGTAGCTTGGCTCGAAAGCGAAATGCTGCAAGAGGAAGGAGGTTTTTTTGCTGCTTTGGACGCAGATAGCGAAGGTAAAGAAGGTAAGTTCTACGTTTGGACGAAAACTGAACTCGAGACCCTTATTGCTGAAGACCTCGGTTGGTTTAGCGAGCTGTATAATATTACGCCTGAAGGCAATTGGGAAGATGGAACCAATATTCTCTTCCAAACAAAAGAATATGAGGAGATAGCCAAAAAATACGCATTTCAACAAGAAGAATTTAAAGCTAAGCTTCAAGAAATGAAAGGCAAGCTAGCATCCATCCGCTCGAAGAGGGTAAGACCAGGGCTGGATGACAAAGTCATCAGCGGATGGAACGGTTTGATGATTACCGGTCTTTGTCAGGCTTATTGGGCAACATCTGATTCTAGGGTTCTAGATTTGGCGCTCCGCAATGGAGAATTTCTCATGGCTAAAATGGTTGAAGACAAAAAACTTTACCGGACTTACAAAAGTGGTTTGGCCTATACGCCCGCATTTCTGGAAGACTATGCTGCCGTCATACAAGCTCTTATTCATCTTTATCAGGTTCAGTTTGACCAAAAGTGGTTGGAACGGGCAAGGCAGCTGGCGGATTATACCTTAGAACATTTTTACGACCCGCAAGACGGTTTTTTCTTTTTCAACAATCCCGATGCGGAGCAGCTAATTGCTAATAAAAAGGAATTGTTTGACAATGTGATCCCTTCTTCCAATTCCATGATGGCGAGGAACCTTCATCAATTAGGCCTTTACTTTTATAATGATCAATACAGCGGAATCTCCAAAAACATGCTCGGCCACATCAAGTCCATGCTTTCCCAAGATGTCGGTTTTTTAGCCAATTGGGCTAATCTCTATTTAGAGCAGATGGTTCCTACGGCTGAGGTGGCGGTGGCTGGATTAAAGGCAAAGGAACAAACCTTAAAGATGAGAAGAAACTACTTCCCCAATCTGGTGTTGGCAGCGAGCGAGGAGCCGACTGACTTCCCTCCGCTTTTACAACATAAGGCCGCAGATCCCGCAGGAAATGCTTTAATTTACGTCTGCTTCGACAGAGTCTGCCAAAAGCCAGTGGCAACCGTCAAAGAAGCCGTTAAGCAGTTTCCCACATTAGCCTGATCGATTTTGGAAAGTCTATTCGGAGATATTGTTGAACAGGAAGATAAGCCTTCCGTTTTTGCTGATGTCATCTTGCCTGTACCCATTCCCAACATGTTTACGTACCGGGTGCCCAGGAGCATGGAGCCCTTGGTTGGAATAGGCTACCGGGTAATTGTCCAATTTGGCAAAAAAAAGATATTGACAGGAATCATAGGCCGGGTACACAGCAAGCCGCCGGCGGTTTATGAAGCTAAACCCATATTAGAATTTTTGGATGAATTTCCCGTGGTCAACCCCTTGCAGATCAAGTTCTGGGGCTGGATGGCGGAATATTACTGCTGCCACCTTGGAGAGGCCATGAACGCCGCTTTGCCCACTGGCTTTAAACTGAGCAGCGAAAGCAAAATTCAGCTCAATCCGAGTTTTGATGAAGTGAAGGCGGGCTTCCCCATCGACGACAGGGAGCGCGTCATTTTAGATGCACTCGTAGAGAAAACCGAGTTAACATATGTGGAATGTGAAAAACTGTTGCAGGTAAAGTCGGCTTATGCTATCATCAAAAGCTTGGTGGCAAAAGAGGCTATTTTAGTATTTGAGCAAGTCAAAGAAAAATATTCTCCCAAAGTAGAAAGTAGGGTGAGGTTAGCCCTCTCTTTTGTTCACGAAAAATCATCTTTAGAAGAACTGTTTATTCGACTCAACAAAAGACCCAAGCAAGAGGAGATTGTGCTAAAATACCTTCAACAAGTACCGATCTATCAGCAACCGGAGCTTAATGAAAAAGGTTTGGACAAGAAATCCTTTGTAGAAGCCGGATTGTCAGCTAGCGCTTTATCTACCTTGGTCAAAAATGGAATTTTCGAAGAATTTAAAGTGATTGTCAGTCGGTTTGAGTTCTTGAATTCAGAAAGTGAAGATATACAATTAGCTGATTTTCAAGAATTAGCTTTTCAAAACATAAAGGATAACTTTGAGGACAAACAAACTGTTTTGCTTCATGGTATCACCGGCAGCGGGAAGACGGAGGTCTATATCCGGCTCATCCAGGAAGTGCTGGAAAGCGGCTCGCAGGTTTTGTTGCTGTTGCCGGAAATAGCCCTCACTACACAAATCGTATCCCGGCTCCAAAGGGTTTTCGGAAGTAAGATGGGCGTCTATCACTCCAAGTTCTCCGACAATGAGCGGGTAGAAGTATGGCACGGGGTGTTGACCGGTAGATATTCATTTGTTGTAGGCGTACGCTCATCCATTTTTCTCCCCTTCGACAGTCTAGGAATGGTCATCGTGGATGAGGAGCATGAGGCCTCTTATAAGCAATATGACCCGGCACCAAGATTCCATGCAAGGGACGCGGCGATCATGTTGGCTTGGCTTCACCAGGCAAAAATCCTACTGGGAAGTGCCACACCTTCCTTTGAATCCTTCTATAATGCCAGGACCAACAAGTATGGCTACGCCTATCTAGACCAACGGTTTGGGGAGGCTTTACTCCCAGACATTATTTTGTCCGACGTGCTGGTTGATCAAAAAAAGAACCTGCTTAAGCTGGATTTTACCAGGATCCTCAGGGAGAAAATCCAAGAGGCGCTAAACAATCAGGAGCAGGTTTTGATTTTCCAAAACAGAAGGGGCTATGCCCCCTACATGTCCTGTGACGAATGCGGCTGGATTCCCGGCTGCGAACATTGTGACGTAAGTCTGACCTACCATCAGTTTAAGGAGGAAATGCGCTGTCATTATTGTGGCTTCAAGGATAAGGTGCCTACCGCTTGCCCCGCTTGTGGAAGCAATAAATTAGTCACTGTTGGACAAGGAACAGAGAGGATTGAGGAAAACCTTTCTTTATTGTTTCCAGAAGCAAGGGTGGCACGAATGGATTTAGACACCACCCGGAGCAAGTATGGATACCAACGGATATTGGAAGATTTTGGCGCCGGCAATGTTGATATTCTCGTAGGAACCCAGATGATTACCAAGGGCTTGGATTTTGATAACGTCACGGTAGTTGGTATTGTAGATGCCGACCGTATTCTTTACTTTCCCCATTTCAGGGCGGGAGAAAGGGCCTTTCAACAGATCACCCAAGTGGCGGGCCGTGCCGGACGGAGAAAAGCAAAGGGCAAAGTGGTCATACAAACCCGCCGACCGGATAATCCTATTTTCCAAAAAGTTATAAAAGGAGATTACAAGAACTTTTATCTAGAGGAAATGTCAGAACGCCAGCGCTTTTTCTACCCTCCTTTCGTCAAGGTGATTAAGCTTACGGTGAAGCATAAGGAGGCATACTTGGCAGAAAAAGCCGCTAGACATCTCACAAACCTGATCAATACCATCGGAGTAAAGAAGATTGTGTTGGGACCGGAGAAAGGTTTGGTGGCGAAGGTGAAAAACCAATATCTTTATGATATACTGATAAAGGTAGAGAAGCAGGGCAATGCCCAAGCCCTCTTCAAGCGTGAACTGGCTGACAAGATAGAGGAAGTTCAAGCCTACAAGGACTTAAAAGCCACAAGAATAGTGGTGGATGTGGACCCTTATTAATCAATGCTTCTTATTCTTTCTTTTCCTTCAATAGTAATTACACTTTCAGAAGCTTAAGAGATATTTGACGGTCATTATGCTTTCAAAATCCATTTTTTTATTCTTATAGTAAAAGTTTTTTTTTTCAGTAAAATGCCATAGTTTTCCGACAATATGGCTATATGAAATACAAAAATGTGGGTAGAAAGCATTAATAATGGCTCGCTGATGCGCCATAATCCTAAAGGTGTATGAAGAAATTTCACGCTCTCGGGCTCGGCGGCTTATTATTCTTATGGCTGTCACTCGCAGCATTCGCTTCGTACAGTACGAAAGATGCGCGTCAGGATTTTGTTTTAAAAGTAGAAGTAAAGGATGAGAACTGTGCTTCAGACGGAGAGTTGAAATTTGAAGTGAGTCCCCTACATCCCTCTGCGACCATAGAATTTTCCGTCTACTTATTGCCAGAAGTTAACCACCCGATCAGAGTTGTTACAGACAATATTTTAAGTGGATTGGACGCAGGCGACTACCGAGTGGTTGCGACCCAAACGGTTGATGGAAACCATAGTACCCAGACAACGGAGGTAACGATCGCTTCAAATTATCAACCAATTGTTTTTGAGCTGCTGGCTGAGGATGAGTGTGACGCTAACGATGGAAAAATTACGGTCAATATGTTGTCAGGCACTGCCGTCACCTATGAGCTCCAAGGGGCGGTCAATAGAGGGCCTCAAGCTGGCAACGTGTTCAACAGCTTGCCTAGTGGAAGTTATAATGTTCAGGTTACCAACGGTTGCGGCGAGAGACTAACGCAAAGCTTTGAAATTCTGAAATCGGCATTAATAATTGATGAGTCCAAAACGGATATCCTTCCCCTCTTCCCGAAGTGTGGCGAAATAACTATCGGGCAGTATGTGAAGACCTCAGGATCGGCCTTACAGTATCCAATGAATATGGATTTAACCATATATCTTCCCTCAGGTGAGCAACAATTCGTTCAAACAGCAATAGAAGATGGTCCCTCTCACGAAGGGTTTATTTACGCTGACGTACCTTTTTTTCACGACACCAATTATACTTATGATGTGGTCATATCCGATAACTGCGGCAACATCGCCAACTCGATCAACAGGACGATTAACCAAAAGTTATCCATCTCACCCGATAACTTGTGGGGAGCCGGACCCTGTGGAGAAAGACGACTAGCCATCAGTCCTTTGAACTATACCGCGCCATACACTATCAACTTCCTTTCCTTCCCCGAGGGTTTTGACCCATCAGAGAATGAAACCTATCCCGGGCCCTTCGACGAAGAACGTATTTTCTTCGGGAACGCGGACAATCCCATTCCCGATGGTGTCTACCAATTTGAAATAATAGATGCATGTGGCAATTCTTCAGGCGAATTGTCTATCAATCACAAAGTCTTCGTGTCGCGACCACCGGAAGATGTGATGGCTGCTTGCGAGGTCAATAAAGGCTCTGTCCAACTACTCAATTACGACTACAGTTTGGAAAAGGTGGAAATACTGAAAGCCCCTACCTCCTACGCTCCTCAGCTACCACAGGACGTGAGCTACAACATTCGACAAAATGACAGGCGGAGGTTCTCCATGAACAACCTTCCGGCCGGGACCTATGAGTTTTACACAGAAAATGACTGTGGGAGCAACCACACCTTCGAAGTGGAAATTGAAGGGCATTCAATTTTAAGGAATGAGGTTTTAGTAAAGGAAACCTGTGGATCATTTAATCTTGAAATTGACCATGAGAGCAACTTGTCGGGGATTCAGCCGGAGAAATTTGGGCTACAAAAACTTAATCCGTCAACGGGCAGTTGGGAGCACCCTGTCACAGGAGAGACTTATATAGAAGGAGAGGATCTAAACGAATCAAATTCCATTACGTTATTCAACGGGACGACCAACTACAACTTCTCAATTTCAGGGACCTTTAGGGTCATAAAATCATTAGAGGTCTGGAGAGATGGTTCCGAAGTCCTGCCCGGAGAAAATCCGATGGAGTTTTGCCTATTTACGCTTAAGGAGTTCGAGATAGACACCTCCGTAGGCTTCAACAACATCAATGTCTTCGCTTGTTCGGACGAAGCTTTCGACGTCGCCATTGCTGCCAAGGGATATGAGCCATACACGTACAAAATTACCTCAAAAGACGGGCAGCCACTGATAATTGACAATGGGAACGATCCCTTGTTCAAAGGGCTGGAGAAGGGTTTGTATGCGTTTCAAATCGGCGATAGATGCGGCAATATACTCAACAAGGTATTTCGGGTAGCAGGAGGTGTTTCCCCTAGAATAGTCCCTAATAATCTCTGTGACGGCGAAACTGGAGAATTGGCTGTGTTAGGCTTGGATTTTTTACAATTTGAATGGTGGAACGAAGAAGATCCATCAAATATTCTTAGCACAGGATCAACGCTACTGTTTGATCCTTTTGACCTGAAAACACATCCAGGTCGGTATCTCGTGAAGCTTACCCATAACGACACCAACTCTTGTCTTAATGAGATATTAGAATTTGAGATCCCCGCCGACGATGATGGTCCACAGGCCGGTATAGGTCTGACTGCAACCGTATGCGAGGGGGACATCGTTGATTTATTTGATTTTGTGGAAGGTCCCGTTGACAATTATGGAGTGTGGACGGAAATCACCGCAAGCAACTCGTTGATCGGTAACTTCTGGACCACCACCGATCTTCCCTCTGGTACTTATGAGTTTGTTTACTCCGTGCAAGGCTTGTGTAATGACAGTGATCGATCCCGCGTCGTCTTAAACCTTTTTAATAATCCTGCCTCCCCCACTGGCGATCCAAATCAGCTTTTTTGTGAAGCTGACGGCCCAGTTGTTGCTCACTTGGTAGCAGAGGGAGAAAATATCCAGTGGTTTTTACAAGAAGAGGGAGGTGAACCTTTGGATCCCGCTGAACCTTTAAAAACCAACACTGCCTATTATGCTGAACAATCCGTCAACGGCTGCCCTTCGACAGGGAGATTCGAAACGTTGGCGACTATAGAATATGAGATCCGGAACAATCAAATCACCGACGACCAATTCTTAAATCGCTTTGAAACTCCGGCTTTGATCACAGGAAGTGTGCCCACTGGAGGTGTTGGAGTCTTTGAATTCCAATGGCAGCATTCTGATGACAGGGTCAACTGGGAGGACATATCCGGAGCTACTCTCCCTGACTATCAGCCGCCCGCTTTGTTGGAAACCATCTTTTACAGAAGAGTCGTCAAGGGAAGCTGCATGGATTACGTCAGTAATGTCGTGGTAGTAGAAGTTAAGACCGTGGACCTAACGACTTCAATCACATCCTTCAACAAAGAAATTCATGACGGGGAAGAGTTTATCTACGAAATTTTGGTAGAAAACCATGGCGCGTATGACGCTACCGAGGTAATTATTACAGATCCGCTCCCAGCAAAAGTCAGCTATCTGAGCCACGAGCTATATCCTTCCTCTTCAGCTATCCAGGCCATCGAAACCAACAACGCCGAAACTATTTCCTTCGAAATACCAATTTTTCCCAAAAATGAAAGACTGATCATACAAGTTAAAGTTGTGGCAAGAGAAGAAGGACCTATAGAAAATACGGTATTCGTGACCAGTCGGGAAGAGGATAGCAACCCAACAGACAACAATTCCACAGACATCAACAAAATCCTGCCTCTTTTCATACCGAATGTCATCAAGCCTGACTTTGACCATAAAAATGATTACTTTATCATCAGGGCCGGGAATAAATTTCAAAAATTGAATCTGGTGATATTCAACCGCTGGGGTGACCATGTTTACGAGTCTATGGACTACCAAAATGATTGGTCAGCAGAAGGCCTCAACGCAGGCACCTATTATTATGTCATCCGGGCAATGGATCAGTTGAATAAGGAACATGTGTATAAAGGCTACATCCAAGTCATTAAATAGAATGATCAAGCTTAAACCGTCCAACTTGTTATTCTTTTGGTTTGCCTTCTTTTGGGCGGCGACAGAGACTGCTGCCCAACAGTTGCCTTTGTTTAGTCAATATGTCTTTAACAGTCTACACATCAATCCAGGCTATGCTGGCTATAAGATAGATCCTTTTGTTCAGGCCACTTACAGAAGCCAGTACATCGACTTTCCCGGAGCACCCAAGACACTGAGCGTCAGCGGGGATATGGCATCTTCGGACGGCCGCATGGGTTTTGGAGCCTCCTTTTCATCGGATCAGATAGGAGCTACAAAAACCATGACTGGACTGTTGACCTATGCCTATAAAATCCAAACCGGCGATCAATCATTTCTGAGCCTTGGTGCCAGTGCGGGAGTATCCGAATATGCGTTAGACGGCTCGCAGCTCGTCCCGGATGATGCTACGGACCCGACGCTGCCCACCGATAAGGTAAACCTCTTCACACCCAACCTTAACATCGGATTGTTTTTTTACAACGAGCGGTTTTTCACCGGGCTAAGTGCTTTTAACTTAATCGGCCGACAAAATCTCGAGGGCAAGGATATTGCCTTAGCCTTACATCATGTTCATTATTATTTTCAGGTCGGCGCTTTATTCCCTCTGTCGGCTGATCTAGAATTTAAGCCTTCTTTACTGGTTAGAGAAGATCTGAAAGGCCCCACAAATTTTGATGTAAATGCCATGTTTCTATTCAAAGAAAGGCTGTGGGCCGGAGTGTCCTACAGGTCACGTCTTAACATCCACTACAACTCTGATCCGACCCTTGCCACAAGTGCAAACGCATTGGCAGCTATTGTTGAGGTCTTTGCGACGGAACGACTAAGGGTAGGCTATGCCTTTGACTATAATCTTAATACCCTAAATCACCAGCGTAACAACTCCCACGAAATTTCCGTGGGCCTGTATTTTGGATCAAAAGGCTTGCAGCAAGAGATGCTCCGGTGCTTCTAGCAGCAGTCAAAAACCATCAATCGTTACGTCTAACGCCAGATTCCAAGAAGATTATTAGATATCCCCAATAATCTTTAATTTGCAACAGATTTTCATCCAAATTTAGACCTTGACTCCATGCAGATCGATCTCAAAAAAGACGTCTTGCCCCACTTTTTGGGAATTGCCTCTTTCTATCTTCTCGTGCTTCTCTACTTTTCCCCTGTCGTCTTTGATGGGAAAATGATGTTTCAAGGAGATATTCTTCAGTGGGAAGGATCGGCCAAGGAAATACTTGAGTACCGGGAAAGCACAGGTGAGCAAGCCCTTTGGACCAACCGCATGTTTGGCGGGATGCCTTCCTACCTGATCAGCCTGGAATCTTCAGGAGATATCACCAACCTCCTGATCAAGATCGTCACGCTTGGCCTCCCCCACCCCATCAATGCCTTGTTTATAGGGATGTTGGGCATGTATTTATTTCTGCTAAGCTTGCGGATCAGAACCGAAATCGCAGTGATGGGGGGCTGGGTTTTTGCCTTTAATACCTTCAATCTCATTAGCTTGGAGGCAGGCCATAACGCCAAAATCTGGGCAATCTGTCTGATTCCCTTGATCTTCGCCGGCATTCATCTCGCTTTCAGTGGCAAGAAGTTGCTAGGCGTGGCACTCACTGCTTTTGCATTGATGCTTCAGCTGAAGTTTAACCACCTTCAGATCACGTATTATACCCTGTTATCGGTGATTATCTACGGTATCGGGCAATTGGCCTTTGCCATTAAGAAAAAGCAGATACCTGAGCTACTAAAAACCGTGGGCGTCCTCCTCATAGCCGCTTTACTTGCGGTGGGAGCCAGTGCTGGACGCTTGCTGCCGGTACTGGAATATGGAAAATACTCTACTCGGGGTGAAACACATCTGGAAACGGGAGATGCAGCAACTGGCCTGGACAAAGAATATGCTTTCCGTTGGTCTCAAGGCAAACTAGAATCATTGACCCTGCTTGTCCCTAACTTCTATGGAGGTGGCTCCAGGGAGGCTTTACCCAAAGATTCGGCAACAGAACAGGCATTGCGGCAGAACGGAATACCACCGGCCGAAATCAACAATTTTATAGCTGGTGCCCCTACCTACTGGGGGGATCAGCCGGGTACCGGCGGCCCCATTTACGGCGGAGCAATTAAGATTTTCCTCTTCGTGATAGGAATCATTTACGCCCCCGCTAAGTACCGAAATATCTTTTTGGCCATAACGGTTGTCTCCCTGATGCTATCCTGGGGCAAAAACCTGCAATGGTTTAACTACACCTTGTTTGACTACCTCCCAGGTTATAATAAATTTAGGGCGGTTTCCATGGCCTTGGGCGTAACTTTGTTTGCCATTCCCGTCTTAGGCTGTATGGGATTGGAGAGAGTCATTCAAAACGCAGGCAATAAAGATTCCAGCAAAACGCTCTTCATCGCTTTTGGCATCGTAGGAGGATGAACGCTGTATCGGTTTTTGTTTGCTGGGATGTTGGGCTTCCGCGGTCCTGCCGACGTCAATTTACCGGATTGGCTGGCCAA
>Ga0079224_100014963_pt1 | contig 10853 bp, 9 predicted proteins | sample Stecom2015_FD_80414 | JGI IMG/M metagenome (GOLD analysis project Ga0079224, IMG submission 80414) | Agricultural soil microbial communities from Utah to study Nitrogen management - Steer compost 2015 | ecosystem: Environmental > Terrestrial > Soil > Agricultural land | place: USA: Utah...
CGGAGTAGCCGTCGCGGTGCTGGTCGGCGGGGCATCGTCGCCACCGGGGAGACAGGCAGCCAGCAGTAGCATCGGGATGGCGAGCAACACGAGGGCGCGCACCGGTCATCTCTCCACGGCTCAGCGAGTCTCTACTCTGTATACGTCCGAGAGAGGAAAGCAGTGCCGTCGGGAGCAATGCGACTGTGACAGGAAACAGTGTCTTGCAACACGTAAGCAAGGGACGTTGCGTGCGTGTGGTATCAATTCCTAGCGATTTTTCCGATCGGATGCCTCACGAAAGGGCTAGCACATGCGACGGCTTCGTCTCCTCTGGGTCGCGCTCATCGTCGCTTCCGGGTCGCTCTGGATGCTGACCCCGGCGGCCGCGGTCGAGCCGGGAGAGAGCGCCTTCGAGCGAACCTGGACGCGCACCGACCTACCGGTACAGGCGAACCAGGCGGTTCGCACCTGGATGTGGGGGCCGGCAGCCTTCACCGCGGCGATGGAGGAACCCTACACCGAAGGGCCCGGCGAGGTGCGGATCGTCCAGTACTTCGACAAGAGCCGCATGGAGATCACGACCGATCCCAACGTCGATCCGAACAGTGTCTGGTACGTCACCAACGGCCTCCTGGTCGTGGAACTGATCACCGGGCGGCTGCAGTACGGCAATAACGACTTCGCCCAGTTCGAACCGGCCGAAGTCAACATTGCCGGCGACGCCGGGGACCCGCTGGCCGTAACCTACGCGGCGCTGGCCAAGCGGCTGGATGACGAGCCGACGCCGGTCGGCACGGTCATCACGGCCACGGTCGACGAGAATGGCAACCTGGAGCACTCCGACTTCTTCGGCACTGAGTTCGGCGTCACCGCTGGCTACTACGTGCCCGAGACGAACCACACGGTCGCCACGCCCTTCTGGGAGTTCATGACCTCCAGCGGCACGATCTATCAGGACGGCAACTACACCGAGGGGCAGCTCTTCGAAGACCCCTTCTTCGCCACCGGCTACCCGATCAGCGAGGCCTACTGGACGGTCGTCCAGGTGGGCGGCACGCTGACCCAGGTGATGCTGCAATGCTTCGAGCGGCGCTGCCTGACCTACACGCCCTCCAACCCGCCGGAGTGGCAGGTCGAGGCCGGCAACGTCGGCCAGCACTACTACCGCTGGCGCTACCAGACCGACATCCCGGCCGAGCCGCCGGCCCCGGCCGGTGTAGAAACCGAGCCGCTCGGCCCGGCGCTGCTGCTGGACTGGCCGGTCGGCAACCAGGGCCAGGCGACGGTCTCCTTCGGCAATCAGGCGCCCTACCCGATGACGGTGACGCTCGACGGGCCAGTCACGCGGACGATCGAGCTGCCGGCCTGCGACGACTGCCCGATCTACACTCAGAGCGCGCCGCCGGGCGCCTGCCGGGAGGACATCCCCTGGCACGACGAGACGCTGCCGCCGGGCAACTACCGCGTGCACCTAAGCTGGAGCGGCTCGAACACGCTGCCGCTGGCCGGGCCGCAAACCTACGTGCCTGACGCGCAATATGGGACCTGCTTCTTCATCGTCGAGGGCTCGTAGCGCGTAGGATCGCTAGAGGAAGTCGACAACGCCGCATTCGAAGCGGCATACTTCGACGTGTACGTACAGACGTTGTCCCGGGAGAGCCGGCCGGCTCTCCCGGGATACCTAGCGATCCGGACATGCCGTGACCCCCAGGCCCCTCAACTACCAGCGTGACGCAGCGGGCTATCTCCCGATAGAAGCCTACGGCGCGGTTGGCAACGGCCGAACCGTCGCGCTGATCGGCAGCGACGCCTCGATCGACTGGCTGTGCTTCCCGCGCATTGACGGGCCGAGCGTCTTCGGCCGCATCCTCGACGCCAACCGCGGCGGCTACTGGCAGATCGCCCCGCGCGAGGCATACACCGCCAGCCGCCACTACATCGAAGACACCAATGTGCTGGTCACGCGCTTCGAGACATCCTCCGGCATCGCCGAGGTGGTCGACTTCATGCCCTCGATCGGCTTTGGGGCCAACCTGGGAATCGTCGACCGGCTCTTCTCCGGCATGGTCATCCGGATCGTGCGCGGCGTCGAGGGCCACGTCCGCATGCGCCAGGTGATCGCCCCGCGCTTCGACTACGGCCGCGGCACACCGGTCATCGAGCTGGTGCCGGGCCGGGGCGCGCTGCTCAAGGGCCGCAACGCCTACCTCTCGATCAACTGCGGCTGCCCGCTGGAGATGGACGACGCCCAACTGTCTTGCGACATCTTCATCGGCCCCGGCGAAGAGGAACACATCGTCGCCAGTTACCACGGCTCGCGCGGCGCGGTCTGGGTCGGCATCGCACCCGGGACGTCGGACCGCCTGTTCGGCTACGAGCTACTGGGCTGGCGCACCTGGATCAGTCGCTGCACCTACGAGGGGCCCTACAGCGAGCACGTCCGCCGCAGCGCCCTGACACTGAAGCTGCTCGACTACATGCCGACCGGCGCGATGGCTGCCGCCGCGACGACCTCGCTGCCCGAGGATCTGGGCGGCGTGCGCAACTGGGACTATCGCTACTCCTGGATCCGCGACACGACCTACGCGATCTACTCCTTCCTCTCGATCGGCTACCGGGAGGAGGCGGAGTCGTTCTTCCAGTGGATCATCGACGCGACCGACCTGCAGGCGTCGTCGCTGCAGATCATGTACACGGTCGGCGGAGAGACGGAGCTGCCGGAGCAGGAGCTGAGCCACCTGGAGGGTTACCGCGGCTCGCGGCCGGTGCGCATCGGCAACGGCGCCTACCGCCAAAAGCAGCTCGACGTCTGGGCGGAGCTGCTGGACGCTGCCCACACCTACCGGCGCTTCGGCGGGGCGATCTCCGAGACGCTCTGGAACTACCTGGCCTCGCTGGTCAACCAGGTGCTGATCCACTGGCGCGAGCCGGATTCGGGCATCTGGGAAGTGCGCAGCGAGCCGCAGCGCATGACCTACTCCAACGTCCTGAGCTGGTTGGCGCTCGACCGCGCGATCACCCTGGGCCGCATCGACAGCCGCGACGCGCCCTACGACCTGTGGGAGCGCACTTGCGACGAGATCCGCGCCGAGGTGATGCGCTACGGCATCGACCCCAAGACCGGCGTCTTCACCCAGGCCTTCGGCTCGACGGCGCTGGACGCTTCGACGCTCTCCTTCCCGATCCGCCACTTCATCGACGCCAGCCACCCGGTGATGTCAAAGACGATCGACGCGATCATGGAGGAGTTGACGATCGACGGCCTGGTGGCGCGCTACAAGGTCTCCGACGAGGGCGTCAACGTCGACGGCCTGACCGGCGACGAGGGCCACTTCGTGCTGACCTCCTGCTGGTTGATCGACTGCCTGATCGCCCGGGGCGACCTCTGCCGGGCGAAGGAGCTGCTGGAGCGCATGCTGGACCGCGCCAACGACCTGGGGCTGTACGCCGAGCAGATCGACCCGCACACCGGGGCGCACCTCGGCAATTTCCCGCAGGCCTTCAGCCACCTGGGCGTCATCAACTCGATCCTCAACTACGCCCGCGCCACCGGCGAATTCGATCCCCTCCCCGGCCTCGAACCGGCCGCCCAACCCACCGGCGCGGTGAACGACGACTAGCCAGACATTTCGTGTGTACATCGCAGTGAGATAGAGTCGGCGTACGGATTCGAACACTTCGCGCGGCCAATCCAAGCCGCGCTTCATTGTGTAACGCCGGCAAGACTCGGGCGGCCCCCTCGCCTTCAATGAACTTGGCGTCTTGATTTTCCAGCATGGAGTCCCGGTCGAGCTTCTGAGAGCCTCCAACAATCCACGGATGTTCCTGGACGTAGCAGTGCACTTTCAGCTCGTGGAGATTGACGACCCCGACGATCCGCGACAATCGAGGACGCGAGATCGTGAACGCCCACTGGAATCCCAGAAACCCTGAATCCAGGCCCTTCCCCCATCTCCATATCGGAGCATCAGTGTTGGACGTCGAACACCCTCATTTTCGCGATGGCTTCGCGAGCCTCCATATTCCCACCGGGTTGATTACCGTCGAGGATATCGTTCGCTTTCTGATCGAAGAGCTACAGGTCCGATCCTCGCATCAAGACTGGAAAACGACGATCCAGGAAACCAGGGAGGCGCACAGCGTCTACAGGCCGTCGCTATAGTCCCAACGCCTGCGCGACGTCGTTGCTGTGGGCGACGGAGTGCAGACCGCCGCTGCCGCGGAGGACGTCGCTGGCGATGGCCTCGCCACGCGGGGTGACGACGGTCGCCTGGAGGATGGAGTCGTCGAGGCTCTGGACGCGCTCGATCAGCGCCTCGTGGACGCTGCGGAACTCGGCCAGAAGCTCATCGCGGGAGCGGTCGATGCGCTCGTCGACGATGCGCTGGTTCCAGCCATCGACGTCGAAGCCGCCCTCCGGCATTTCGGGCATCTCGCCGCCGGAGGCCATGTTGATCAGCATGTCGTAGGTTCCCTGCCGCCCAGCCAGGTGCGCCAGGATCTCCTTCGCCGTCCAGCCGCCCTCGTAGACCTCAGTTGCGAGCTGCTCGTCGCTCAGGCTGGAAAAGGTGCGCTCCGCCACCTCAATACCCTGCCGGATCGCCTCGATGATCTCTTCCCGCGTCGCCATCGTGCCCTCCTCTCGTCGGAGTGGTGACCTGCTTTTCCGCTTCTCTAGCGCCCAACGCTAGCGCACGAGGAATCCTCCCGCCAGCGGGTCGTCGGGCTCGATCAGGAAGGTATGCATGCCGGTGATGAAAGCGCGCCCGGCGATCTCCGGCACGATCGCCGGGAAGTTGCTGACGCGCGTCGTCTCAAGCACGCGACCGGTGAACCGGGTATCGATGATGCTCTCGTGAACCCAGCGCTCCTCGGCGGCGACCTGGCCGTTCATGTGCAGCCAGGCGAGGCGCGCCGCCGTGCCGGTGCCGCACGGCGAGCGGTCGACCTCGCCGTCGGCGAAGATGGTGACGTTGCGGCCGCCGGACGCCGGGTCGCGCGGCGGGCCGGTGATGATCGTGCCGTAGATGCCGCGCAGGTCTGGCGCGTCCGGATGGGCCACGTCAAGCTGGCGCTCGACCTCGTGCTTGACCTGCATCCCGAAGTCGATCAGGTTCTTGATGCTGGCGCGCTCGACCTCCAGGCCGGCCGCGGCGGCCTCGGCCAGGGCGTAGAACGCGCCGCCGTAGACGACCTGAACGACCAATTCGCCGTAGCTGGTCGTCACCTCGACGCGGTCGGCGAAGACGAACGATGGCACGTTGGTGAAGGCGACCTCGGTCACCCGCCCGCCGTCGAGCGTCGCGCGGGCGCGGATCGGGCCGGCCGGGCTGTCGTAGGCGATCTCGGCCGCGCCATCCCCCACCGCGACCATGCCGGTCTCCAGGAGGATCGTGGTGACGGCGATGATGCCGTGGCCGCACATCGTCGAATAGCCTTCGTTGTGCATGAAGAGGATGCCGAAGTCGGCATCAGCGCTGACCGGGTCGGTCAGGATGGCGCCGTACATGTCGGCATGGCCGCGCGGCTCCCACATCAGGGCCCGGCGCAGCCAGTCATGCTCGGCGAGCATCTCGGCGCGGCGCTCCAGGATCGTCGCGCCCCGCAGGCGCGGCGCCCCGGCGGTGATCAGGCGCAGCGGCTCGCCAGCGGCGTGGGCGTCGATCGTCGAGATGACTCTGCGCGACTGCATGACCCCTCCGTTTCGTGACCGATTTCACAAACTGATATAGGATAAATACGGCTCGATTGCTGTTGTGCCGTGAGAGACAGAAGCAAGGTACGCCGGGTGCAGTCCCAGAGCAAGTCCATGGCCATGCCGAACCCACGCGCCGGGCACGGCGATCCCGCCGCGCGTCAGTTTAGCCGCCGCTGGGTGCCGATCGTCGCGACGCTCATCGTCGTGATCTCCATTAGCAGCGCGCTGTACTCGCTCAGCCGCCCGTCGATCCCCGACGAGGTCGAGGGGCTGATCGTCTACGAAGGGCTGGAGAGCTCGATCGCGACCGGCCCGGTCGAATATGAGCAGATCCCGCCGGCCGGCGGCGCGCACGCCCCGGCTTCGCTGGAGTGCGGCATCTACTTCGTCCCGGTCGAGAATGAGGTGGCCGTCGCCGCGCTGGCGACCGGCGCGATCTGGATCGCCCACGACCCGAACCTGAGCGAGCGCGACATGTCGGACCTGGAGCTCTTCGGCGAGGGCAAGGAAGACGTCTTCATGACGCCCTACGAAGGGCTGCCGCATCCGGTAGTCCTCACCGCCTGGGGCGTCCAGCTCTACCCCGACTCGCCGACCGACACGCGCATCGCCTCATTCATCCGCGACTACAAGAACGCCGACTCGGCCCCCTACCCGGAGCTGTCCTGCCAGCAGGGCGAACCCGTAGGGCAGTAGTTTGTAGTTCGTAGGTTGTAGTTTGTAGGAGAGACCGCGTCCCAGCCCGATCGCTGATCTGCGATACGGAATGAGGGTGGGTCTCCGCTTCCTACGACCTACGAACTACTCAAACGGCTTCTCAGGCAAGTCCTTAGGCCGGCGGCCGAGCTTGCCGGCGTCGACCATAGAGCCGAGGACCTCGCGGATGATCGTGGCGCCGAGGATGGCGGTGATGTCGGCGTGGTCATAGGGCGGCGAGACCTCGACGAGCTCCATGCCGACCAGACCCTCCCGGGCAATGCCGCGGATCATCTGGAACACCTCGCGGGGCGTCAGGCCGCCCGCCACCGGCGTGCCCGTGCCCGGGGCGAAGGCGGGATCGACCGAGTCGATGTCGAAGCTGAGCCAGACGGCGTCGGCATTCTTCCAGGCGATCTCCAGGGCATACTCCAGCACCCGGTGGATGCCGTACCTGTCAATGTCGTCGACGGTGATCGCCGTCGTCTGGCGTTCGCGGCCGGTCTTGAACCACTGCGGCGTGCTCGACCAGCCCCCGACGCCGATCTGGACCAGGTTGGTCGGCGGCGCGTTGGGGATGTTGGTGGCGTGGAAGAAGGGCGAGCCGTGCATGCGCTCGTCCAGGGAGTCCTCGGAGATGTCGGCGTGGCGGTCGAAGTGGATGATGCCGATGTTCCCATTGATGTAGGGCGAGATCCCGCGCACGTTCGGGTAGCCGATGGCGTGGTCACCACCGAGGACGACCGGGAAGACCTCGCGCTCGGCGATGTAGGACATTGCCTTGGCGATCTGGTCGAAGGACTTCTCCAGGTTGGACGGGATGACCTGAATGTTGCCCAGGTCGGCCATGTCGAGCGCTTGGCTGAGGTCGATGCCGAAGCCGGGGTTGTAGGGCGAGCCGGCGACCCGCCGCAAGGCGTCGGGGCCGAAGCGGGTGCCAGGCCGGTAGGTCGTGCCGCCATCGTAGGGGGCGCCAACGAAGACGACGTCCTGCCCGCCTAGCTCGCGGGCATCTTCCAGGTACTTCGCGCCGCCGAAAGTCTCGGCGGTCACGCCCCACCAGCCGCGCGCGAAGAGCGTCATCTTGCGGTCGCGCACGCTCTCGGCCGGCTCCAGGCCGTAGAGCCGACGGGCTTCCTCGCGCTCCTCGCCCGTCGTCCCTTCCAGGGCGTCGGCGGCCTCCATCGCCCAGGTGCCCAGGAAGTCCGAGCGTTCAAGTTTCCGGTTCTCGTCCATTCGGAGCCCTCACCCTCTGTAAGGTAGAGGTTGTAGTTCGTAGGCTGCAGTTTGTAGGAAGGGCAACGCTTTCCGGTTCTCGCTACAAACTACGACCTACGAATTACAACCTTCTTCTCCCTGTTCCCTAGAACGGCTTCTCCAGCAGGTCCTCGGGCCGGCGGCCGAGCTTGCCGTTGACGACGAGGCTGCCCAGGACCTCCATGATGCTGTGGGCACCGAGCAGCGCGGTGATGTCGGCGGTGTCATACAGCGGCGAGACCTCGACGAGTTCCATGCCGACCAGGCCCTCGGCCGCGAAGCCGCGCAGCATCCGCAGGATCTCCCGCGGCGTCAGGCCGCCCGCCACCGGCGTGCCCGTGCCGGGCGCGTAGGCCGGATCGACGACGTCGATGTCGAAGCTCAGCCAGACGGCGTCGGCGTTCTTCCAGGCGATCTCCAGGGCATACTCGATGATCCTGTCCACGCCATAGCGGTCGATGTCGTCAACCGTGATGACGGTGGTCTCTCGGTTACGTGACTCGCGCAGGCCGTCGCGGCTGCCGGCCCAACCGCCGATCCCGATCTGGACGAGGTTGCTGGGCGGCGCGTTGGGGATGTTGGTGGCGTGGAAAAAGGGCGAGCCGTGCATGCGCTCGTCGTAGGTGTATTCGGAGATATCGGAGTGGCGGTCGAGGTGAATGATGCCGATGTTGCCGTCAATATACGGCGACAGGCCGCGCACGTCCGGGTAGCCGATGGCGTGGTCACCGCCCAGGACGACCGGGAAGACCTCGCGCTCGGCCACGTAGGCGACGGCCTTGGCGATCTGGTCGAACGACTTCTCGAGGTTCGAGGGGATCACCCGGATGTCGCCGATGTCGACCATATCGAGCGACGCCTTGAGGTCGACGCCCATGGCCGGGTTGTAGGGGCTGCCGACCTCCGACGACATCTTCCGCAGGGCCGCCGGACCGAAGCGGGTGCCGGGCCGGTAGGTCGTGCCGCCGTCGAAGGGCGCGCCCATGAAGACGACGTCCTGGCTATCGAGCTCGCGAGCGTCTTCGAGGAACTGAACGCCGAGGAAGCTGTCAGTTGACGTGCGCCGGCCGCGGGCGAACAGCGTGAGCTTGCGGTCGCGGATGCTCTCGGCGGCCGGCAAGCCGAACTCGCGCAGCTCTTCCTCGCGGTCCTCAGCTTCCGGACCTTCCTCCAGGTATTCCTGCGCCTCCATCGCCCAGGTACCCAGTAGATCCTCACGCCTGACGCGGTTATCCCCCCGCTCGTTCATCGCCTTCCCTCGCCGTACTGTGCATGTTGAAACCGATGGCGCCGCGCAGGTCCGAATGCTCGTTTGATGGTGACGTGGCCCGGACACTGTACACGCTTCGCCGGCACCTGAAAAGGGGCTGAACTCTACTCGGACGCGCCCTCCTCACGCGCCCGGCGGTGGGCGACCGCCAGGAGGTCGATCATCTCCAACTGCCGCCGTGCGAGCGGTACGACCACAAGCCGGGCCAGCACGCGTGCCCGCAGCCCGCGCGCCCGGATCGTGACCGCAAGTTCCACGCAGCCGTCGTCCAGCTCGGCGACCCGCCAGGTCTCGACGTTCCCGCGCCAGAGCCGCCCCAGATACCAGCGGTGCATCACATGCCGCCGCTCGTCCACGGCGAACCCGCAGGCGAAGCACACCGGCAACCAGCCGCGCCGCGCATCGACCCGCGCCAGCACCCGCTCCCCGCGCCGCGCCAGCACCTCGACCCCGTGGATGTGCGGCATCAACCCCGGCCAGCAGCTGATATCAGCGACCAGATACCAGGCCTGGGGGAGGAGTGCGTAGGCTGTAGTTCGTAGGTTGTAAGTTGTGGGGAGGTGGCCCCTACCCCCGGCTCCTCCCTCAATCCTGCGAGAGGGGTGCCCTGTCGTATGGCTAGAGCTTCGGCCATCGCGCACTCGGGTCTTACTCCCCCTCTCCCGGGATTGGGAGAGGGGGTTGGGGGCTGAGGGCTGCTTCCCATCCCCTTGACGCTCGCCGTCGGACCATCTCAAGATGCCCCCGCCTTTCATGCGATCAGGAGAGAGGATACATGCGATGAGCCCGATCAAGACGAACAGGGACAAGCTGGTGCGGCTGTCGGTCACGGGTCAGGTGGTGCACCCGCGGGTCAACCCGCGCTCGCCCTACCGGATCTCGATCCACGGCGAACCGCGGGTGCTGCCGGCGACCGGGGGCGTGGCCTACAACGTGCGCGTTGGGAGGCGGGTGGACAGCATCGTCGGCGACCACGTCGAGCCGGGCGTGTCGATGAAGCACCCGGATGTCGAGAGCAACGGCGGGCTGAACGTGTTTGCCTGCGTCGGCAACCGGGCCGAGGTGCTCTCCGGCAAGGCGAGCGGCAGCGTCGGCGTGGTGACCGGCAAGCACGGCGGCGCCGAGCACGTCATGGTCGATTTCCCGGAGGATGTGCTGGAGAAGATGGTGCCGGGCGACCGCATCCTGGTGCGCAGCTTCGGCGTGGGCCTGGAACTGCCGGACTTCCCCGACATCAAGTGCATGAGCCTCGACCCGGACTTCTTCGAGAAGTGGGTCACCGAGCGCCGCGACGGCAAGCTGGTCGTGCCGGTGACGCACAAAGTCCCGGCCGGGGTGATGGGCTCCGGACTGGGCCGCGACAACGCCTTCCGGGGCGACTACGACATCACCATGTTCGACCCGCAGATCGTCGCCGAGCACGGCCTGGACACGCTGCGCCTGGGCGACCTGGTCGCGATCATGGACGCCGACGCAACCTACGGCCGCTACTACAACACCGGCTCGGTGACGGTCGGCATCATCGTCCACGGCGACTCGATCATCGCCGGCCACGGTCCTGGCGTGACCTGCCTCTTGAGTTCGCGTTCCGGAGCCATCGAGCCCGTGATCGATAGCGGCGCGAATATCGTGGAGATTTTGGGATTGTAGGAGGCCTTCACCCCCAGCCCCCACCCGAAAGGAAGCAGTCATGACTGTAGCGCCGATCCGCTGGACTCGAACGGTCGATGTCTCGCCAGAGGAGGCGTTTGGCGTGTTCGCCGAGCGGCTGGGGGAGTGGTGGCCACGGGAATACGCGTGGTCAGGGGAGATGCTGGAGACGATCGCGATCGAGCAGGGTGAGGGTGGGCGCTGCTACGAGCTTGGGCCACACGGCTTCCTTTGTGACTGGGTGCGCGTGCTGATCTGGGCGCCGGGCGAGCGGTTGGTGCTGGCCTGGCAGATCAGCCC
>Ga0079224_100014964_pt1 | contig 10852 bp, 22 predicted proteins | sample Stecom2015_FD_80414 | JGI IMG/M metagenome (GOLD analysis project Ga0079224, IMG submission 80414) | Agricultural soil microbial communities from Utah to study Nitrogen management - Steer compost 2015 | ecosystem: Environmental > Terrestrial > Soil > Agricultural land | place: USA: Utah...
CTCTCGCGGCCTCCGCCTGGTCCACGCACGAACACCTTCACCTTGCGCAGGCCCAGGTCGAACGCCTCGCGAGCGGCCTCCTCGGCACTGACCTGCCCGGCGTACGGGGTGTTCTTCTTGCTTCCGCGGAAGCCCATTTTCCCCGCGCTCGACCAGCTGATCACCTCGCCCTTATTGTTGGTAAGGCTGATGATCAGGTTGTTGAAGCTAGCCCGGATGTGTGCTTGCCCAAAGGCCTCCACCACCACGTTCTTCTTCTTTTTCTTGCCTGCGGCCCCGCCGCCTTTTTCTTGCTTTGCCATGTTGCTCTGATGTTGGGGGCACGCTTCACGCGCCCTTGCCGGCTACTACTTGGTGACCTTCTTCTTATTAGCGACCGTCTTCCGCTTGCCCTTCCGGGTGCGGGCATTGGTGCGCGTGCGTTGTCCGCGCAAGGGTAATCCTTGGCGGTGCCGCGTGCCGCGGTAGCAATTGATGTCAACCAAGCGCTTGATGCTCAATTGGACCTCGCTGCGCAAGGCACCTTCCACCTTGATGTTCTCGTTGATCACCGTGCGGATCTTTGCTTGGTCCTCATCGGTCCAATCGTCCACTTTGATGTCCGGGTCCACCTCGGCCTGTTCCAGGATGGAGAGGGCCGTGCTACGGCCGATGCCATAGATGTACGTGAGGCCGATAGCGCCACGCTTGGTTTTGGGGAGGTCGATGCCTGCGATACGTGCCATGCTCTTTCGGTTATCAGCCTTGACGCTGCTTGAACTTGGGGTTCTTCTTGTTGATGATGTACAGTCGTCCCTTGCGGCGCACGAGTTTGCAATCCGCTGAACGTTTCTTGATCGAGGCCCTGATCTTCATTTGGGTCGGTGTGTTCTGCTGTTCTTCACGTTTTGTACCTGAAAGTGATGCGCCCCTTGCTCAGGTCGTATGGGCTCATCTCCACTTTCACCTTGTCCCCGGGCAGGATCCGGATATAGTGCATCCGCATTTTGCCCGAAATATGCGCCACGATCACGTGGCCGTTCTCCAGCTCCACGCGGAACATGGCATTGCTCAACGCCTCCTTGATGACGCCGTCCTGCTCTATGTTCCCTGCTCTGCTCATTCACTTCTTTTCCTTCTGTGCCAGGGCCTCAATGGACCTGGATCGTCGTTTCCTTTCAAGGCCTCTCAGGCCACTGCCATTCCTCTTTCCTTCAGCACATCCTCGATGTAGCTGAACGTTGATAAGACCTCCGCTTTCCCCGCTTGCACGGCCACGGTATGCTCGAAATGGGCGCTCGGCTGGCTGTCGCGTGTTACCACGGTCCATCCGTCATCGAGCTGGCTCACTTCCTTCACGCCCATGTTCACCATGGGCTCGATGGCGATGACCATCCCTTCGGTCAGCCGGGCCCCGTGGCCGCGACGGCCGTAGTTCGGCACCTCCGGCGCCTCATGGAGCTTGCGTCCCACGCCGTGCCCCACCAGTTCCCGCACAATGCCGTAGCCATGGGCTTCGGCATGCTGCTGGATCGCGTAGCCAATGTCGCCCGTACGCCGGTTCGCCACCGCCTGCTCGATCCCAAGGGCCAGGCATTCCCGGGTGATGCTTAATAAGGCCCGTATCTCAGGGGCTACTTCCCCCACTTGGAACGTGTACGCGCTGTCGCCATAGAAGCCGTTCATGAGCACACCGCAATCCACGCTGGCCACATCCCCCTCTTGCAGCACCCGTTCGCCCGGAAGCCCATGCACCACTTGCTCGTTCACACTGATGAGCAATGTGGAGGGACAGCCATACAGGCCCTTGAAGCCAGGAATTCCGCCGTTGTCGCGGATGAACTCCTCCGCGATCCGGTCCAGTTCCGCCGTGGTCACCCCGGGGGTGATCAGGCGGGCCACTTCGGCCAAGGTCTTACCAACAAGCAAAGAACTACTCCTTACCAACTCGATCTCCTCCGCACTCTTTCTGTTCACTTCCTTGGCCATGCTATCCTGCCATGCCGAAGGCTGAACTCGACCTTCCTTTGATCCGACCGGATTTCATCAGGCCGTCGTAATGCCGCATCAACAAATGACTTTCGATCTGCTGCAAGGTATCCAGCAGCACGCCTACCATGATCAACAGGGAAGTGCCACCGAAGAACTGGGCAAAACCTTGCTTCACGCCCGCCATCATCACAAAGGCGGGGAGGATCGCCACCAGGCCCAGGAAGATCGATCCCGGCAAGGTGATACGGCTCAACAGGTCATCGATGTAACCTGCGGTCTGTTTGCCGGGCTTGATCCCGGGAATGAACCCGCCGTTGCGCTTCAGGTCGTCCGAAAGCTGATTGGGGTTCACGGTGATGGCCGTGTAGAAATACGTGAAGGCCACCACCATCAGGAACAAGGTGAAATTGTACGAGAAGCTCTCGTAATCGGTGAACTGCTGTAGCCACATCGGCGGATTGCCGTTGAACACGGGCAATTGCGAGATGTACATGGGCACTAGCACGATGGCTTGGGCGAAGATGATGGGCATCACGCCGGCCGCGTTCACTTTGAGGGGGATGTAATTGCGCACCCCGCCGTACTGCTTGTTGCCTTGCACGCGCTTGGCGAACTGCACAGGAATGCGCCTTGTGCCCTGCACCAGCATCACGTTGCACGCGATGATGGCCAGCCAGATCACCACCTCCAGCAGGATCACTACCATGCCACCTCCACCGGTTGCCCGGCCGATGAACTCCTGGAGGAAGGCCTGCGGAAGGCCGGCCAGAATACCGATCATGATGATGAGGGACACCCCATTGCCCAGCCCACGCTCGGTGATGCGCTCACCAAGCCACATGACGAACAATGTGCCTACGGTCAGGATGATCACGCTGGTCACCATCCAGAACTGTCCTTCGGGCCTCGCAGCAGCGTCCACGTAGGTCAACAGGTAACCGGGTGCCTGGAACACACAGATGATGATGGTGATGTAGCGGGTCCACTGGTTGATCTTCCGGCGACCGCTTTCCTCCTTCTGCATCTTCTGCACCACGGGAACGGCGATGCCGGCAAGCTGCATGATAATGCTGGCGCTGATGTAGGGCATGACGCCAAGCGCGAAGATGCTGGCCCGGGTAAACGCACCACCGGTGAATATGCTCAGCAGGTCCACCAGGCCGGAGCCAGCTCCCGTGCCACTGCCCAGGAGCGTGCTGTCCACACCGGGCAATGCGATGAAGCTTCCGATCCGGTAGACCAGCAAGAGCCCCAGCGTGATGAGGATGCGGTTCCGCAGCTCCTCGATCCGCCAGATGTTCTTGACCGTTTCGATGAAGTTCTTCATCAGCGCTTGTCGACTAGCTCGGTTTTTCCTCCTTGGGCTTCAATGGCTGCCTTGGCCGTGGCGCTGAAGGCATGGGCCTTCACTTCGATCGCACCCTTGAGCGCACCGCGCCCCAGCACCTTCACCAGGTCGTTGCGGGATACCAGACCATTCTTGCGCAGGGCCTCAATGTCCACCACCTTCAGGCCAGCCTTGTCGGCCAGGGCTTGGATGGCGTCCAGGTTGATCCCCTTGTACTCCACCCGGGTGGGGTTGGTAAAGCCGAACTTGGGCAAGCGGCGCACGAGGGGGGTTTGCCCGCCCTCGAACCCGCGGCGCCGGTTGTAGCCCGTATCCGCTTTTTGGCCCTTGTGGCCCTTGCCACTGGTACCGCCGTGCCCGCTGCCTTGGCCGCGGCCAATGCGCTTGTTGCTCTTTACCGCGCCTGCTGCGGGCTTCAAATTGCTCAGGTCCTCCATCACTCGTTCTTGTTATGAGGCTTAGGCCTCGGTCACGGATACCAGATGCTGCACTTTGGCGATCATGCCACGTACCTGGGGGCTGGCCTCCACTTCGTTCTTCTTGCCGATGCGGCCAAGCCCCAATGCCAAAAGGGTGTCCTTCTGGCGCTTCGGGCACTTGATCTTGCTACCGGTCTGGGTGATAATGATCTTGCTCATGGCTTATCCGTTGAAAACCTTGTCCAGTTCCACCCCGCGCTGACGTGCCACGGCGGCGGCATCACGCAGGCTGGCCAGTGCCAGAATGGTGGCCTTCACCACATTCTGCGGGTTGCTCGACCCCTTGCTTTTTGCCAATACGTCGGTGATGCCCGCGGATTCAAGCACGGCGCGCATCGAGCCGCCGGCGATCACGCCCGTTCCGTTGGCGGCGGGCTTCAGCAGCACCTGGGCACCGGAGTAGCGTCCTTCCTGCACGTGCGGGATGGTCCCGTTGCGCAAGGGAACCTTCACCAGGTTCTTCTTGGCATCATCAATGCCCTTGGCGATGGCTTCCTGCACTTCCTTCGATTTGCCCAGGCCATGGCCCACTACGCCGTTCCCGTCGCCCACCACCACGATGGCCGCGAAGGTGAACGTGCGCCCGCCCTTGGTCACTTTGGTCACCCGGTTGAGGTGTACCACGGTGTCCTTCAGCTCAAGGTCGCTGCTCTTGACCGTTTTGGTTCTGTTGTCTGACATGCTGCGTGTAATGGGTTCAGAAATTGAGGCCGGCTTCGCGGGCGGCGTCGGCCAATGCCTTCACCCGTCCATGATAGAGGTAGCCATTCCGGTCGAAGACCACCTGCTCGATGCCGGCAGCCTTGGCCTTCTCGGCGATGGATTTGCCAACGATCTTGGCTTGCTCGGTGCCAGGCGCGGCGTGCGCGCTCTTGTCCTTGAGGCTCCCGGCGCTGGCCAGGGTAAGCCCTTGCTCGTCGTCGATCACCTGTGCGTAGATCTCCGAGTTGCTGCGGAACACGGTGAGCCGTGGACGGGTGGCTGTGCCCCGGACCCGGTTCCGGATGCTGGTCTTGATGCGTGCGCGGCGCGCGATCTTGTCGAATGCCATGGTCGATGTTATTTGCCTGCGGCTTTACCTGCCTTGCGGCGAACGTTCTCTCCAACGAAACGGATACCCTTGCCTTTGTAGGGCTCAGGTTTGCGGAGGCTGCGGATCTTGGCGGCAACCGCCCCCAACACCTGCTTATTGATGCTCTCCATGCGCACGATGGGGGCCTTGCCCTTGTCCTGCGTGGCGGTAACGGTGATCTCCGGCGGAAGCTCGAACACCACGTTGTGCGAGAAGCCCAACGAGAGCTGAAGCTGCTGGCCCTTGGCCACGGCGCGGTAACCCACCCCCACCAGCTCCTGCTCGGTGCGGAAACCGTTGGTTACGCCTTCCACCATGTTCGCCACCAGCGAGCGGTACAGCCCGTGCATGGAGCGGTGATGCTTCAGGTCGGTGGGCCGGGTGAAGGTGATCACGCCATCCTCCTGCGATACCTTGATCGCGGGATCCAGCGTTTCGCTGAGCGTGCCCTTGGGGCCCTTTACGGTCACCACGTTCTTCTCGCTGATGACCACATCCACCCCTGCGGGCAGCTGGATCGGTTCTTTTCCTATGCGGCTCATTGTTCCTTGCTTGCTTAGCTGACGTAGCAGATCACTTCACCACCCACCCCCAGGGTACGTGCTTCCTTGTCCGTGATCACCCCGCGGCTGGTGCTGATGATGGCGATGCCCAATCCGTTGAGCACACGTGGCAGTTTGCTGGAGTCGGCGTATTGACGCAACCCCGGGCTGCTCACGCGCTTGAGCTCATGGATGGCACTGCGACGGTCGGGGCCGTACTTCAATGCGATCTTGATCAGGCCCTGTTTCCCGTCCTCCTCCATTTTGTAGCTGAGGATGTATCCTTTGTCGTAAAGGATCCGCGTGATGTCCTTCTTCAGGCCGCTGGCGGGCACCTCGACGACCTTTTTGCGTGCCATGATGGCATTGCGCAGACGGGTGAGGTAATCGGCTATGGGATCTGTTGTCATTGTTGGTTGTCGTTGTGACGTGGGGTCATGCGCGTTCGGCTTACCAGCTGCTCTTGGTTACACCGGGGATCTTTCCCTCCAAGGCCATGTCGCGGAACATGTTCCTGCTGATGCCGAAGAGGCGGATGTAGCCCTTGGGGCGGCCTGTGAGCTGGCAGCGGTTGTGCATGCGCACCCGGCTGCTGTTCGCGGGCAGCTTCTGCAGGCCGTCCCAGTCGCCGGCGGCCTTCAGCGCGGCACGTTTGGCGGCGTACTTCTCCACCATCTTGGCCCGCTTGCGCTCACGTGCCTTCATTGATTCTTTTGCCATGGTCTGTCTATTGTTGCGTCGTGCTGTCCACGCGCTCTACTTGGTGAAGGGAAAGCCGAAGGCGGTCAGCAGGGCCTGGGCCTCGGCATCCGTCTTGGCCGTGGTCACCAATGTGATGTCCATGCCCTGGATGCGGGAGGTCTTGTCGATGTCGATCTCCGGGAAAATGATCTGTTCGGTTACCCCGAAGGTGAAATTCCCGCGGCCATCGAACCCGGAGACCTTTACGCCGTGGAAATCCCGGGTACGGGGCAGGGCCACAGCGATCAACCGGTCCAGGAAGTCATACATCTTGGCGCCGCGCAGCGTTACGCGAGCACCGATGGGCATTCCCTTGCGGAGCTTGAAATTACTGATGTCCTTGCGGGAGATCGTGGGTTGGGCGCGTTGGCCGGTGATCAAGGACATCTCCTCCACGGCGTTGTCCACGATCTTCTTGTCGCCCACAGCAGCACCGAGGCCCTGGTTCACGGCGATCTTCACCAAACGTGGCACCTGCATGGGGCTCTTGTAGTTGAACTCCTTCTGCAGGCCAGGCACGACCTCGTTCCTATACTTCGCCCGTAGGCGTGGTGCGTAAGTGCTCATCACTTCTTCGCGGTTTTCGTGTTCTTGACTTTCACGAAGCGTTCCAGCTTCCCGTCCTTTCCTGCCCTCCGCCCAACGCGCCCCGGCTCACCGGTCTTGGCGTCGATCAGCATCAGGTTGCTGATGTGGATCGGGCCTTCCTTCTCCACGATCCCGCCTTGCGGGGTGGCCGTGGTGGGCTTGCTGTGCTTCTTGTTGATGCGCAGGCCTTCCACGAGCGCGGTAGCGCTCTTGCGGTCCACGTTCAGCACGCGGCCCTGCTTGGTACGGTCCTCGCCGGCAAGCACCTTCACCAGGTCGCCCTTCTTAATGTGTGTCTTGTTCTGCATGGTCTGGCTTGTCAAAGCACCTCGGGGGCCAGTGAAATGATCTTCATGAACTTCTTCTCGCGTAGTTCGCGTGCCACCGGCCCGAAGATCCGGGTGCCGCGCATTTCACCCCCTGCATCGAGCAGCACCACCGCGTTATCATCGAAGCGGATGTAGCTGCCGTCCTTGCGGCGCGTCTCCTTGCGGGTGCGCACCACCACGGCCTTGCTCACAGTGCCCTTCTTCGTGCCACTGTTGGGAAGTGCGTTCTTGATGGTAACCACTACGGTATCACCGATGCGGGCATACCGGCGCGCGGTGCCGCCCAGCACGCGGATCACGAGCACTTCGCGGGCTCCGCTGTTGTCGGCCACGATCAGCCTGGATTCCTGTTGGATCATTTCTGCTCGGTCTTACTTGGCTCGTTCAACCACTTCCACCAAACGCCAGCGCTTCAGCTTGCTCATCGGGCGTGTCTCTGCGATGCGCACGGTGTCGCCTAAATGTGCGTCACCCTGCTCATCATGCGCCATGAACTTGCTGGAGAGCTTCACGAACTTCCCGTACTTGGGGTGCATCACGCGGCGCTCCACGGTGACCGTGATGCTCTTGTTCATCTTGTCACTGGTCACAATGCCCACGCGCTCCTTCCGGAGTTGCCGGGCAATGGCCTCTTGGGCGGGGGCTGTCTCTGGGGTCTCAGTGCTTTCGGTGCTCATGCTTGGGCGGTGTTGGCGATCGCGCGACGGCGCATTTCAGTGAGGATCCGGGCCACGTTCTTGCGGCTGCTGCGCAACTGTGCCGGGCTCTCAACCGGGCTCACCGCATGGTTGAAGCGAAGCTTGGTCAACGCTTCCCGCTCGGTGTCCAATTTGTCCTGGAGCTCCAGCGGGGTAAGATCCTTCAATTCCTGTTTTCTCTTCTTCATCACGGTTTCCTATTGACCGTCAAAATCTTCTCGTACCACGAACTTGGTGCGGATGGGCAGCTTTTGTGCCGCCAGGCGCAGGGCCTCCTTCGCAGTATCCACGGGAACCCCGTCGATCTCGAAGATGATCTTGCCTGCACGGGTTACGGCCACCCAATGATCCAAGGCCCCCTTGCCCTTGCCCATCCGAACCTCGGCGGGCTTGCTGGTCACCGGCTTGTCCGGGAACACCTTGATCCATACTTGGCCCTCACGCTTCATGTAGCGGGTGAGCGCCACACGGGCGGCCTCGATCTGGCGGCTGGTCAGCCATACGCTTTCCATGGCCTTGAGACCAAAGGACCCCAGGGCCACGCGATGGCCGCGTTGGGACTCGCCCTTCATGCGGCCCTTGTGCATATTGCGGCGCCGACTGCGCTTAGGTTGCAACATGGTTCTTAGTTATTTGGTCTGTTAGCTCCACGATCCCTTCCTGCTCCTCCTCCACGACGCTCACCGCCGGCACCTGGGCCACGACGCTCGCCACCGCGGCGCTCACCGCCTCCACCACCTGGACCACGACGTTCTCCGCCGCGACGGTCGCCAGGACCCATGCGCATGCCGCCTGGTCCTTTCACCTGTCCTTGGTTAGGGCTCAGGTCGCGCTTGCCATACACTTCTCCGCGCATGATCCAGCACTTCACCCCGATGCGCCCCATTTTGGTGTGCGCTTCGGTAATGGCGAAGTCGATGTCAGCACGCAACGTATGCAAGGGCACACGGCCTTCGCGGTACTTCTCCGTACGGGCGATCTCCGCGCCGTTCAAGCGGCCGCTCACCTGCACCTTGATGCCTTCGGCACCCATGCGCATGGAGCTGGCCACGCTCATCTTCATCGCGCGGCGGAAGCTGATCCGGCCTTCCAGTTGGCGGGCAATGCTATCGGCCACCAAGCGGGCATCCAGTTCGGGTCGCTTGATCTCGAAAATGTTGATCTGCACGTCCTTGCCGGTGAACTTCTTCAATTCCTCGCGCAGCTTATCCACTTCGGAACCGCCACGGCCAATGATGACGCCGGGGCGTGCCGTATTGATCGTCACGGTCACCAGTTTCAACGTCCGTTCGATGATGATCCGGGAAACGCTTGCCTTCTTCAAGCGGGCCATCAGGTACTGGCGGATCTTTTCGTCCTCTACCAGCTTGTCGGCGTAGTTATCGCCGCCGTACCAGTTGCTGTCCCAGCCCTTGATGAGCCCCAGCCGTTGGCCGATCGGGTGTGCTTTCTGTCCCATTATGCTTTGTTATCTGCGGGTTCACCGGGTGCGGTATCCACCACCAGGGTAACGTGATTGCTTCGCTTGACCATACGGTAGGCACGGCCTTGGGGAGCGGGCAGCATGCGCTTGAGCCCGGTGCTCTCATCCACCATCACCGACTTCACGATCAACTTGGTATCGCCGACCTTGCGGCCTTCGTTCTTGGCTTCCCAGTTGGCGATGGCGCTCAGCAGCAGCTTCTCCAAGGGCTTGCTGGCGTGGCGGGTGCTGAAGCGGAGCAGGGCCAAGGCATGCTCCACTTCCACCCCGCGGATGTTATCCGCTACTTGGCGCATGCGGCGCGGGCTGCTGGGCTCCTTGCGCAACGTGGCCATTGCGACGGTCTTTTTCGCCTCCTTCCGCTTCTCTGCGGCTATTTTCTTTCGCGCTCCCATGGTTACTTCCTGTTATTGCCGGCGTGGCCGCGGAAGGTCCGCGTGGGGGCGAACTCCCCCAGTTTGTGGCCTACCATGTTCTCGGTGACATACACCGGAATGAACTTGTTCCCATTGTGCACTGCGAAGGTGAAGCCCACGAACTCGGGGGTAATGACGCTTGCCCGGGACCATGTCTTCAGCACGGTCTTCTTCCCGGCCTGGTGCATGTCGGTCACGCGCTTCGCCAACTTGTAGTGGACGTATGGGGGTTTCTTGAGTGAACGGCTCATCTGCTATCGGGTGATCAGGCCTTCTTGTGGTTGGCCCGCTGAATAATGAACTTGTTGGAAAGACGCTTCGGCGCGCGAGTCTTCTTGCCTTTGGAAAGCAGGCCCGTGCGGCTGCGCGGATGGCCGCCTGAGGCCCGCCCTTCGCCACCTCCCATCGGGTGGTCCACCGGGTTCATGGCCACGGGGCGTGTGCGGGGCCTGCGCCCCTGCCAACGGGTACGGCCCGCCTTCCCGCTGCGCTGCAGCATGTGCTCGGAATTGCCCACGGCACCCACGGTGGCCATGCAGCTCACCAGCACCATGCGCACTTCGCCACTGGGCATCTTCAGTGTCGCGTAGCGGCCCTCGCGGGCGTTGAGCTGCGCGAAGGTGCCTGCGCTACGAGCCAGGGAACCGCCCTTGCCGGGCTGTAGTTCCACATTATGCACCAAAGTGCCCAAGGGAATGTCGCTCAAGGGCAGTGCGTTGCCCACTTCGGGGGGAGCACCTTTGCCGCTCACGATCACTTGGCCCACTTTCAGTCCGCCGGGCGCAAGAATGTAGCGCTTTTCGCCGTCCGGATAGTGGATCAGGGCGATGCGGGAACTACGGTTCGGGTCGTACTCGATGGTCTTCACCACACCGGCAATGCCCACCTTGTCGCGCTTGGTGTCGATCAGGCGGTAGCGTTGCTTGTGCCCACCGCCGATGTAGCGCATGGTCATTTTGCCCGTGTGGTTGCGGCCACCGGATCGCGGCACGCTTCCCCGTAGCAGGCTCGCCTCGGGCTTGTTGGTGGTGATTTCCGCGAAATCCACGGCCACCTTGTGACGGGTACCTGCGGTTACGGGGTTTATTTTACGGATTCCCATGGTCTTCGCTTGTTCAGGGCTCAGAGGTTGCTGTACAGGTCGATGCTCTCCCCTTTCTCCAGGGTGACGATCGCCTTCTTCCA
>Ga0079224_100014965_pt1 | contig 10850 bp, 8 predicted proteins | sample Stecom2015_FD_80414 | JGI IMG/M metagenome (GOLD analysis project Ga0079224, IMG submission 80414) | Agricultural soil microbial communities from Utah to study Nitrogen management - Steer compost 2015 | ecosystem: Environmental > Terrestrial > Soil > Agricultural land | place: USA: Utah...
CGATCGTCGTGGCGGGCGGCGCCCTGATGGTCGCGGCGGTGCACGCCGGTCTCGGGCTCGCAGGGATCGCTGCGGCGCAGGCGGTGGTGGCTGTGCTGACGGGTGCGTGCTTCCTCGTCGTCGCGAAGCGGAACGTGCCGTGGTTCGGCCTCGCGCGCCCCACGCGCGCGGAGGTCCGCCCGCTCCTCGCCATGAGCGCGTGGCACGGGTTGGGCGACGTCGTGGCGAAGCTGCTGCTGGCGAGTGACGTCATCATCCTCGGCCTCTTCACCTCCACCGAGACGGTCGCGGTCTACGTGCTCACCGCGTACGCCGCGCGCGTCGCCATCGGCCTGCACGAGATGGTCGTGACCTCGGCGATGCCGGGGCTCGGCGGACTGATCGGCGCGGGCGAGCGGGCTCGCGCCGCCGCTGCCCGAGCTGAGCTGCTCGCGTTCACCTTCGTGTTCGCGCTCGCGGCGGCGGGCACGATCGCGCTGTGGAACCGCGTGTTCCTCGACCTGTGGGTGGGGCCGGGCCACTACGCGGGCGTCTGGGCGAACGTGCTGATCGCGCTGATGGCCGTGCAGACGACGCTGATCCGCGCGGACGCGTACCTCCTGGACGCGATGCTGGAGCCGCGGCGACGCGTGCAGGTCGCGCTCGGCGCGGCGGCGGCCTCGCTCTCGCTCGCCGCGCTCCTCACACCCGCCCTCGGCGTGCCCGGGCTGTGTCTGGGGATGCTGGCGGGCCGGCTGGTGCAGTCGGTCGGCTACCCGCGCGCTGTCGGCGCGCGGCTGGCGCCCGCGTCCCCACATCACGGGCGCAGTGCAGCCCGCGCGCTCGTCCGGCCCGCGCTCACCGCGGCCGGCGTGCTCGGCGGCTGCGCCTGGCTCGGCGGAGGCGTGCCCGCGCCCGGCTGGGTGGCGTGGGCCGCCGGCACCGCGGCGACGTTCCCGCTGCTCGCGGCGGCGGCTGCGTTCGCGGGGCTGCCGGCCGACGCCCGCGTGCAGCTCGCGCGCCGGCTCCGACTCCTGCCACAGGTTCTCGCGCGGCGGATCGCATGAGCGCGGCGATGGCGGTGCTCCCGAACGATCGCCGCGCCGCTGCCGCCGCGCCCGCGCTCACCAGGCGCGCGCTCTACCTGTTCGTGCTGTCGATCCCGTTCGAGCTGCCGGACCTGCCGCTGCCCTTCGACCTGCCGACGATGACGGCGTGCATCCTGATCGGAGCGGCGCTGCTCCAGCCGCTGCGCTGCTTCGCACGCATCCCGCTCGCGCTCGTTCCGTTCACCGCCTTCCTGCTGGCGTACGTGGCGCGGTTCGCGCTCGGCACGGGCGATCACGCCGCGGAGGTCGCGCGCCTCGTCGCGCTCATGATGCAGTGTCTCCTCGTCTTCTGGGTCTGCTACAACCTGTTCCGCGACCCGCGCGTGGTGCGCGGCGCACTGATCGCGCTCGTCGTGGCCGCGGCCGCGCGCGCGCTGCTCCAGTTGACGGGCGTCGCCGCCAACGTGGTGGAGGCGACGAGCGCAGCGCCGCGCCTCTCCGCGTTCGGCCAGAACGCGGACAAGGCGGCAGTGATCATGGGCGCGGGCCTCCTTGCGCTGCTCGGGCTGATGCAATCGCGCGATGGGAACGGACGTCCGGCGCGCAGGCGTCGAGGAGGGCGCGCGCCGCTGGTGTGGACGGCCGCGGCCGCGCTGGGCGCCGCGATCGTGCAGACCGGTTCGCGGGGCGGGATCCTCGCGCTGGCCATCGCCGTGCTCGCGCTCCTCGCCGCGGCGGAGCCGTTGCCGCGGCGCGCGCGGCGCATCGGCGTGGTGGTCGCGGCACTGGGCCTGCTCGCTGCGTTGACATGGACGATCGACTCGACGCGAAAGCGCTTCGAGGCGACCATCGAGCGCGGCGCGATGGCCGGCCGGGAGAACATCTACCCGGAGCTCCTGGCGATGGCCACGCTCAAGCCGGTCGCGGGCTGGGGGCCCATCGAGAACAAGTACGAGCTGGGCGAACGGCTCAAGGCGCCGGAGCGTTTCCGCCGGCGAGACGCGCACAACCTCTGGCTCGAGGCGGTCACGGCGGCGGGGCTGCTCGCGCTGCTGCCGCTGCTCGTGGGGCATGCGGCGTGCGCGCGCGCCGCGTGGGCGGCATGCCGCCGCGGCGATGCGCTGCCGCTCGCGCTGCTCGCGCTGGTGTTTGCCGCGAACATGAGCAACAACTGGATCGTGGGGAAGCTGGACTGGGTGGTGCTCGCGCTCGCGCTCGCCGCCGGCAACAGCGGCGCGGTCCGTGGCCGCGTCCGGCAACGCTTCGCTCTCATACGCACGTACGGTGGCGGGGAGGGAGGGGACGGATGAAGCTGGCCGTGTTCACCAACCGGTTCCCGGGCAAGATCTCGACGTTCTTCGCGCGCGACCTGCGCGCGCTGATCGAGGCGGGCGCTGAGCCGGAGGTCTTCCCGATCTACCCGGGGGACCAGCGCCTGTGGCGCTTCGTGCCCTCGATCCTGGCCGACGTTCTGCCACGCGACCGCGTGCATCACCTCGCATCGCTCGGCGGGCTGCGCGCTTCCGCGGCGCTGCCTGGGCCGGCCATGCGTTTGCTCGCGCGCGAGACGCCGCGCTTCGCCGTGACCGCGGCGCGCTACGGTGCGGCGCCGCTCGCCAAGACGCTGTTCGTCCTGCCCATCGCGGCGGCGTGGGCGGCCAGACATGCGCATCGGTTCGACCACGTGCTCGCCTACTGGGGCAACTACGCGGGCACGTGTGCTTACCTCGCCCACCGGCTCGCCGGGCGCGACATCCCGTTCTCGATCTACCTGCACGCCGGGACGGACCTCTTCCGTACGCAGGTGCTGCTGGACGAGAAGCTGCGTTACGCGGACCGCATCGTGACCGAGTGCGAGTTCAACCGCCGCTTCATCGCGGACCTGTACCCGGACCTGTTCCCCAGCATCGCGCCGCGTATCCAGGTCAACCTCATGGGCCTGGACCTGGCCGAGTTCCCGTACCGGCCCGAAGGCCGTGCGCCGCACCGCGTGCTCGGCGTCGGCTGGCTCGCGGAGGCCAAGGGCTACCACGTGCTGCTGCGCGCGCTCGGCCATCTCGCACGCGAGGGCGTGCCGTTCGAGCTCGAGCTGGTGGGCGACGGCGAGGAGGCCGGCCGGCTGCGCGCGCTGGCCCGCTCGCTCGGCATCGTGGACCGCGTACGCTTCCGCGGCTGGCTCCACTTCGACGACGTACGCCGCGCGATGCTCGAGGCAACGCTGTTCGTCCACCCGTCGACCCGGCTGGGCGACGCGAAGCCGAACGTGATCCAGGAGGCGATGGCGCTCGGCACGCCCGTCGTCGCCTCCGCCGTGGCAGGCATCCCGGAGCTGCTGGACCAGGGACGCTGCGGCGTGCTCGTGCCGCCGCGCGACGATGCCGCGCTCGCGGCCGCGATCCGCGGCCTGCTCCAGGACCCCGCGCGCCGGCTCGCGCTCGCCGCGGCGGGGCGCCGCCACGTCGAGCGGCGGCTGGACCTCTGGCGCAACGGCCGCCGGCTCATGGACCACCTGGCCTCCGCGAGGCGCGGCACATGCTTGTGACGTTCTCCGGCCTGGACGGCGCCGGCAAGTCCACCGTGATCGGCGACCTGGTCGCGGTGCTGCAGGAAGAGGAGCGTCGCTGCGCCGTGCTCCACATGAACGACGACGTCGGGACCTACGCCTACCTGCGCAGGCTGCGCGATGCGCTGCTGCGTAGGGCTGTGGCAGGCGGGTTGCATCGGACACCGCACAAGGATGGCGCGCAGCGCGTGGAGGTCGGGCCCGCACGCAGCGCCGCGCGCCGCGTGCGAAACGCGCTGCTCTGGAGCCGTACCCTGCGGCGGCTGATCTACCCGCTGGACGTGCTGATCTTCCTTGCGTACCGGCTCTACCACGAGGGGATGCGCGGCCGCGTGCTGATCATGGACCGCTACTTCTACGACACGCTGGTCGACGTCTCGGACGGCCGCCCCTCCATCTGGGTGCGGCTGCTCGAGCGCATCACGCCCGTGCCGGACGTCGCCGTGTTCCTGGACATCACGCCCGAGGAGTCCTTCGCGCGCAAGGGCGAGTACACGGTGGAGTACCTGCGGCGCCGTGGCCGCGCTTATGCCGAGTTGTTCTCCTGGCTGCCGTCACCCCTCCACCTCCGCCGGCCGGGACGGACCGAGGCCCGTGACGCCGTGTGGTCGGCGCTCCAGCACGCCCACCCGATGATGTGGAACGGGAGGAACGCATGGGAATCCTCCTGAAGACCTTCTACCGGCTGCCGTACCCGGCGCGCTGCGTTGCCGCAACCGTCCAGGGCTACAGGCTCCGTCACCGACGCTACGGCCCGGAGACGGAAACGCTGGTGCAGGAGGCCCACGAGCGCGAGTCGTGGAGCCCCGCGCAGTGGCAGGCGTGGACCGAGGAGCGGCTCGCGTACGTGCTGCACCGCGCGGCGACCCGCGTTCCGTACTACCGCGACCATTGGGCTGAGCGACGCCGGCGCGGCGACCGCGCGTCCTGGGAACTCCTCGAGAACTGGCCGCTCCTCGAAAAGGAGGAGGTTCGCCGCGCGCCGGAGCGCTTCCTCTCGGATGACATCCCGGCCGGCCAGCTCCTCCGCGAGATGACGAGCGGCACCACCGGCACGCCGCTCGTCATCTCGCGCACCATCGAGACGACGCGCACCCTGTACGCTCTCTCGCTCGCGCGCACCCGCCTCTGGCACGGCCTGTCCCTCCGCGACCGCTGGGGCATGGTGGGCACCAGACCCGTCGCGCCGGTCTGGAGCCGGCGCCCGCCCTTCTGGGTGTGGAACGCGGCGCTCGGGCAGCTTTACATGTCGTGCCACCATCTGGCACCGGATCTCGTGCAGCAGTACCTGGACGCGATAGCACGCTACCGCGTCGTCTATCTCTACGGTCTGACATCGAGCCTGGTCGCGCTCGCCCAGGAGATTCTCGCGCTGGGCCGCCGCGACGTGCGCATGCACGTCGTCATCACGAACGCGGAGCCGGTGTTCGAGCACCAGCGCCGCGCGATCGAGGAAGCGTTCCAGTGCCCGGTCCGCGAGACCTACGGCATGGCCGAGCTGGTGGCCGCCGCGTCCGAATGCCCGCACGGCCGGCTGCACGTCTGGCCTGAGGTCGCGCACTTCCAGATCATGCGTGACGGCAATCCGGTCCCGGCCGGAGAGGGCGGCGAGGTGGTGGGCACCTGCCTGATCAACCCGGCCATGCCGCTGATCCGCTACCGCGTCGGCGACTTCGCGCGCATGGATCCCGATCCGGCGCCCTGCCCGTGCGGCCGCCGGCTGCCCAGCCTCACCGCTGTCGACGGGCGGAGCGAGGACGCCATCCTCACGCGCGACGGCCGCAACCTGGCGGCGTCCCTGAGCACCGTGTTCTACGGCCTGCCGCTGCGAGAGGCGCAGATCGTCCAGGACAGCATCGAGCGCATGACCGTGCGCTACGCGCCTGCGTCCGGCTTCACCACGACGCACGCGGCGGCATTGACCGGCCGGCTGCGTGAGCAAATGGGAGAGATCACGATCACGCTGGAGGAGGTGGCGGCGGTGCCGCGCACGTCCGTGGGCAAGGTGCGCGCCGCGATCTGCAACCTCAGCGCGGAAGAGCGCGAGGCGGTGCTCGCATCCGTGCGCGCGCGGCGCTGACCGTGGCCGCCGCGCGGATCGGCGATCTCCCACCCGCCGCACCGCTGCAGCCGCAACGCGCCGTCCTCGTCCTCGACGGCGAGACGACGCAGGCGCTCGCGTGCACGCGCTCGCTCGGCCGCGCGGGGTATCCCGTGCTCGTCGCGAGCCGCAGGCCCGCGCCGCTCGCCGGCTGGTCCCGCTTCTGCCGCGGCCGCTTCCGCCTCGCCGCCGACGACGCCGCCGCGTTTGCCACGGCGCGCGATTGGGCCTGCGCGCGCGGCGCCGGCGTCGTGCTTCCGCTCACCGAACGCTCGTGCCGCCTCGTCAATGCACAGCGCGGTGCGTGGGAGGCCGCCGGCATCACGCCCGGCTGCGCACCGGATGCGCTGCTCCTCCAGGCGTTCGACAAGCGCGCGACGCTGCGCATCGCCGCCACGGCGGGCCTGCGCATCCCGGAGACCCGCGCGCCAGCCTCGCTCGAGGCGAGCCGCGCCGCCGCCCGCGAGCTGGGCTTCCCGCTCGTCGTCAAGCCGCGGTTCAGCCACGCGTGGGACGGCACCCGCTTCCTTCCCGACCTCGGCCCCGCGCACGTGTACGACGACGCTGCGCTCGTGGCCGCCGTGCTCGCGCGCCGGCAGGGCGCGGCGTGGCCGTTGCTCCAGCGGCGCCTCAACGGCCGCGCGCGCGGCGTGTTCGCGCTGTGCGACCACGGCCGGCCGCGCGCGTGGTTCGCGCACGAACGCCTGCGCGACGTGCGCCCGACCGGCTCCGGCAGCAGCCTGCGCCGCGCGGCGCTGCTGGACGAGCGGCTGCGCGCGCCCGCCGCACGCCTGCTCGCCGCCATGCGCTGGCACGGCCCCGCAATGGTCGAGTTCATGGACGACGGCGGCCCCGAGCCCGCGCTGATCGAGGTCAACGGCCGCTTCTGGGGCTCGCTCCAGCTTGCCATCGACGCGGGCGTGGACTTCCCCCGCCTCTGGCTCGAGCTGCTGCGCGGCGGCGACGTCAACGCGGACGGCTACTCCGCCGGCGCGACCGTGCGCTGGCTCTGGGGCGACGTGAAGCGGCTGCTGCACATCCTGCGCGGCCCGCCGCCCGGCTACCGCGGCCCCTACCCCTCCCGCGCCGACGGCCTGCGCGAGCTGTTCGCACGCCAGCCGGCCGGCACGCGCATCGAGAGCTGGCAGGCGGATGATCCCTGGCCCTTCGTGGGAGAGTTTGTCGGTGGGTTGTACGAGCTGATTTTCGGAGGACGCTGAGGTGGTCTTCGAGTGTTCTGCGGCTTCGGTCGTGCCGACGGCGCTTCGTGGCGCTCACACGGAGACGCGGAGCATCAGCTCACACGGAGACGCGGAGAGTGCGGAGGTTTGGAGGGTTGACTCTGGTTTTCTGGCGCTGCGGAGGCTTCGCGGCGTGTTCAGGGCTCTTGTGATGTGGTGGTTTGTTCCCGGCGAGGCAGGGTTCACGGCGTGGAGCCTGCCTCGCCCGGCAGGCTGCGCGGCGGGATGAGCATGGATTCCACCGGAAAAAACCACATCCAACATGAACGTGGATCCGGGCGAGGAACGCGCGGACTCACGACGAACGAAGCCCGACCGAGCAACGACTCCGCGCTCTCCGCGTCTCCGTGTGAGCCTGACTCCGCGTCTCTCCGTGCATCTCGAACCGCTCCGCGTGACACCGAGCCGCGGAGAGCGCGAAGCAGCAAACCCCGCGTGACCGTCATCGTACCGTGCCGCAACGAGCGCCGCTACATCGCGGCATGCCTCGACTCCATCCTGGGAACCGCGTACCCGGCGGACCGGGTCGAGGTGCTGGTGGTCGACGGCGCGAGCGACGACGGCACGCGTGACGTCGTGCGCGCGTACGCCGCGCGTGAGCCGCGCGTCCGGCTGTTGGACAACCCGCGCCGCTCCGCGCCCGCCGCGCTCAACATCGGCATCCGCGCGGCGCGCGGCGACATCATCGCGCGCATGGACGCGCACGTCGTCTACCCGCCGCAGTACCTGCCCGTGCTGGTGGAGGCGCTGCTCGAGACGGGCGCGGACAACGTGGGCTGCCCGATCGTGACGCTGCCGGCGGATGAGTCCGCTGCCGCCCGCGCCATCGCATGCGCCCTCTCCCACCCGTTCGGCGTGGGCAACTCCCGCTTCCGCATCGGCACCACCGTGCGCCGCGAGGTGGACACCGTGCCGTTCGGCTGCTTCCGACGCGAGGTCTTCGACCGCGTCGGCCTGTTCGACGAGGAGCTGGTCCGCAACCAGGACGACGAGTTCAACTTCCGCCTGATCAGGAACGGCGGGCGGGTGCTGCTCGTGCCGGACGTCGCCGCGCAGTACTACGCGCGCGCGTCGCTCCGCCACGTCGCGCGCATGTACTACCAGTACGGGTGGTACAAGCCGCTGGTCGCGCGCAAGGTCGGGCGCATCATGACGGCGCGCCAGCTCGTGCCCGCGGCGTTCGTGGCCACACTCGCGGCGCTCACGCCTCTCGCCCTCGCCTGGGCCCCGGCGGCCGTCGCGCTCGTGGCGCTGCTCGCCACCTACGCCGCCGCCGACCTCGCCGCTGCGCTCACCGCACGCGCACGGCTCGGCCTGCGCGCGCGCGCAGTGCTCGCGCTCGTCTTTCCGCTCATCCACTTCGGCTACGGCCTGGGCTCTCTCGCCGGCGCCGCGCACTGGCTGCTGCGGCCCCACCGGCAGACCCGCACGGCCGAGGCCGTGCCGCTCTCGCGCTGACCGTGGACGCGGTGCGCGGCAGAACCAGTGCGGACCGCACCGCGATGTCGCCGGAGCCGCTGGGTGCGTCGCGTGCGCGTTCCCACGTCGCCGCGCTCGGCTACCACGAGATCGCGGACGCGCCGGGCGAATCCGGGTTCCGCCGCCCGGGTGCGTTGCCGTACCGGTTCTCACGCGCGGAGCTCGAGGCGCACCTGGACGCGATCGCCGCGTGCGGCGCCAGCGTCGCATGCGTCGACGCACTGGACCTCGACGCGCCCGGCGTCAGCACGATCCTGACGTTCGATGACGGCGGGCGCAGCGCGCTCACTGCCGCGGCGGCGCTCGAACAGCGCGGCTGGCGCGGCCACTTCTTCATCGTCACGGGCCGCATCGGCGCGCCCGGCTTCCTCGATGCTGCGGGCATCCGGCGGCTGCGCCAGGCGGGGCACGTGATCGGCAGCCATTCGCACACGCACCCCGACATCTTCCGCGCGCTGGACGCGGCGGCAATGGCACGCGAGTGGCAAGAGAGCCGGGCCCGCCTCGAGCAGCTCCTGGGCGAGCCGTGCGTGCACGCATCCGTGCCCGGCGGCGACGTCTCCCGGCGCGTGTTCGCGTCCGCCGCTGCGGCGGGGCTGCGCTGGCTGTTCACGTCCGAGCCGTGGCTCGTGCCGCGGCGCGTCGACGGTTGCCGGGTGCTGGGTCGCGTCGTGCTGAAGCGCGGCGTGTCCGCACCGCGGGTCGCGGAGCTGGCGGCGGGGCGTGGTTGGCGGCGTGCGCTGGCGCTCCGCCGGCTCAAGGGCATTGCGCGGCGGGCGGCGCCGCCGCTGTACCGCCTCTACGTGGAGCGGTCGATTCGCGATGAGGAGTGAGTACCTGCCGTTCTGCCGTCACGCACTCGGTGAGGAGGAGATCGCGGAGGTCGTGGACACGCTGCGCTCGGCCTGGATCACGACCGGGCCGAAGACGCGGCGCTTCGAGGAGGAGTTCGCCACGTACCTCGGCGCCCCGGGCGCGCTCGCGCTGAGCTCCTGTACCGCCGCAATGCACGTGGCGCTCGCCGCGGCCCGCATCGGGCCGGGCGACGAGGTGGTGACGACCCCGTTCACGTTCGCGGCGACGGCCAACGTGGTCGAGCACGTGGGCGCGCGCGTCGTCCTTGCCGACGTCGAGCCTGACACGCTGAATCTGGACCCGGCGGCGGTGGAAGCGGTGCTCACGCCGCGCACGCGCGCGATCATAGTCGTGCACTACGCGGGGCATCCGGCCGAGCTGGATGCGTTCACCGCGCTGGCTGCCGCCCGCGGTCTGATGCTGGTCGAGGATGCCGCGCACGCGCTGCCCGCGCGCTACCGCGGCCGGCTCGTGGGGTCGGGGGCGAACCCGGCGGCGTTCAGCTTCTACGCCACGAAGAACCTGACGACGGGCGAGGGCGGGATGCTGACGGCGGCGCCGGAGCTGCTGGAGGCCGCGCGGCCGCTGGCGCTGCACGGCATGACGAGCGACGCGTGGCGCCGCTACGAACGCGGCGGGTCGTGGTCCTACGAAGTGCGGAGTCCGGGCTTCAAGTACAACATGGGCGACATCCAGGCCAGCCTGGGCCTGTGGCAGCTCCGCAAGCTCGCGTCGTTCCAGGAGCGGCGGCGCCGCATCGTCGCCGCGTACAACGAGGCGTTCGCGGCGGAAGACGCGTTCGAGCTGCCGGTCGAGCGCCCGGGGACCGAGCACGCGTGGCACCTCTACCCGCTGCGGCTCCGGCGGGACGCGCTGCGCATCGACCGCGACACGTTCCTGCGCGAGCTGGCCGAGCGCAACATCGGCGCGTCCGTCCATTTCATCCCCATCCACGTCCACCCCTACTACCGCGACCGCTACGGCTGGCGGCCGGCGGATTTCCCGGTGGCCTACGACGCGTTCCAACGCATCCTCAGCCTCCCGGTGGATCCCCGCCTGGACGACGCGGACGCCGCGGACGTGATCGAGGCGGTGCTGGACGTGGCGCATACGTACCGGCGGTGAGCATGAGGTTCGCCTGGGTCGGGTTCCACATGGAGGGCGTCCCCGCCCTGGAGGCGCTGGTACGCGCCGGCGCGCCCGTCGAGGCGGTGTTCACGCTGGAGCCCGCGCTCGCCGCGCGCCGCAGCGGCGCCGCGGACTACCGCGCGCTCTGCCGCCGGCTCGGCCTCCCGCTCCACGAGGTTCGCAACATCAACGATGACGACGCGGTGGCCCGCCTGCACGAGCTGGCGCCCGATGTCCTGTTCGTCATCGGCTGGAGCCAGATCCTGCACCCGCCCGCGCTGCGCGCCGCGCGGCTCGGCGCCATCGGCGCGCACGCCTCGCCCCTGCCCCGACTGCGCGGCAGCGCGCCGGTGAACTGGACGCTGATCCGCGGCGAGCCGCGCGCGGGCAACACGCTGCTGTGGCTGTCCGAGGACGTGGACGCGGGCGCGATCATCGACCAGGTCGAGTTCGAC
>Ga0079224_100014967_pt1 | contig 10850 bp, 11 predicted proteins | sample Stecom2015_FD_80414 | JGI IMG/M metagenome (GOLD analysis project Ga0079224, IMG submission 80414) | Agricultural soil microbial communities from Utah to study Nitrogen management - Steer compost 2015 | ecosystem: Environmental > Terrestrial > Soil > Agricultural land | place: USA: Utah...
AGGGGGCGCTGCTTGGCCTCCATGAACAGGCGACCCAGATATTCGCCTATCACGCCCATGGCCATCAGCTGCACCCCGCCCAGGAACAGGATCACCGCCATCAGCGAGGGGTAGCCGCGCACGGGATCGCCGAACAGCAGCGCCTTGCCCACCACCCAGGCGCCGTAACCGAAGGCGAACAGCGCCGTGACCAGGCCCACGTACATGGCCAGCTTCAGCGGGGCTGCCGAGAAGGAAGTGATGCCCTCGAGGGCAAAGTTCCACAGCTTCCAGTAATTGAACTTGCTTGCACCGGCGTGACGCGGGTCGCGGTGGTAGACCAGCGACACCTGGCGGTAACCCACCCAGGCGAACAGGCCTTTCATGAAGCGGTGGCGTTCACGCAGGCCCTTGAGCGCCTGGTGGGCGCGACGTCCAAGCAGGCGGAAATCGCCGGTGTCGGGGGGTATCGGGGTGGAGCTGATGCGCCCGATGACGCGGTAGAACATGGCCGCGGTGGCGCGCTTGAGCCAGCTTTCGCCGTGACGCACGGCACGCGTCCCGTACACCACGTCGTAACCCTGGCGCCAGCGTTCGACGAACTGCGGGATGATCTCGGGCGGATCCTGCAGGTCGGCGTCGATCACCACCACGGCATCGGCATCGGCATAGTCCAGGCCCGCGGTCATCGCCAGTTCCTTGCCGAAGTTGCGTGAGAGCCGCAGCAGGGCCACACGGCCGTCCCCGGCAGCCAGCGAGCGCATCACCGCCCAGGTGTCGTCGCCGCTGCCATCGTCCACGTAGATCACGCGGCAGTCCATGTCCAGCCCGTCCAGCACCGGCGCCAGGCGCGCGTGGAAGGCGCGCAGGCCTTCGCCTTCGTTGTAGGCGGGGACGACGATGTCCAGGGTTTGCCGGTCACTCATGCGCGAATGCTAACCCGCGTCCCGTCGCGCCGTCGCGATTGACAACCGGGCATGGGCAGGCTCAGGGTGCCAGGGAGTCGAGGTAGGCCGGTCCGAGCACGCGCATCTGCTGACGGATCCACGCGGACCGCTGCTGCACGTGGGCCGAAGGCGGCTCGGGAGAGTGGCGGTTGGGCGCGGGCAGCACCGCCGCCAGGCGCGAGGCCTCGTCCTCCGTCAGCCACAGCGCCGGTTTGCCGAAGTGCGCCAGCGCCGCACCTTCGGCGCCATAGATGTCGCGGCCGAACTGGGCGATGTTCAGATACACCTCGAGGATGCGCCGCTTCGGCCAGGTGGCCTCTATCAGCACGGTGAAGTACGCCTCCAGGCCCTTGCGGATCCAGCTGCGGCCCGGCCACAGGAACAGGTTCTTTGCCGTCTGCTGGCTGATGGTGCTGCCCCCACGCCGCCCCTCGCCGGCCAGGTGTTCGGCGGCCGCCTGGCGCAGGGCATCGAAGTCGAAGCCGTGATGGCGCGGGAACTTCTGGTCCTCGGAGGCGACGACGGCCAGGCGCAGCGCGGGTGCGATGCGCTCGAGCGGCACCCAGCGGTGCTGCAGCCGGAACGCGGGGTCCTGCGTCCAGGTCGCCTCCACGACCCGCTGCAGCATGAAGCTGGACAGCGGCGGGTTCACGAAGCGGAACAGCAGTACCAGCGCGAGGGTCAGGCCGAACCAGCCCAGCGCCGTCCACATCAGCCATCGCGCGATGCGCCGTTTCCAGCTGCGCGCCGGACGGCCACCCTTGCCGCGCCGGCGGCGCGCGCCTGTTGTCCTGCTCCTGGCCAAGACGTCAGTGCCGGGTCACCTGCCGCCGTCACCCCCGGTCTCTTCAGGCGCATCCGCCCCGGGTCCGGCCACGGCCTCCACCCCGGTCGCCGCCGGATCCGGCGCGGCGGCCGGGGCGGGTGCGACCACCGGCGTGGCCGCCTCCACGGCCAGCTGCCAGCCGGCGGCATCGTCATGGCGCCAGACCCGCAGGTAGGCACCATGCTCCGGATCCCCTCCCAGGCTCATGCCCAGGTCACCGCTGGCGGCCATGACCGTCAGGTCGGGCGCACTGGCACCCAGCTCGCCGAGCAGCACCTGGCGCACGGCCTCGTGTCCCTGGAGCGGCGGCCGACCCGGCCGGAGGACGATCAGGTCCTCCGCCAGCCAGGCACGCTCGACCTCGGCCCCACCGGGCAACTGGGCCGAGGGCACGCGCAGCGCCGCCGCCATCAGACCCTGGTAGCGCGTATTGAGCAGGAAGCTGCCCACCGACGCCTGCGAGCGGGTCGCTCCCATGGCCTCCACCTCCGTGCGCTCCGCCGCCGGTGCGCCGGTGCTGACGCCATGGTCCGCCAGGACCTTCCAGTCCCCCTGCGCGTCCCTGATCCAGACAGTCAGGTAAAACCCGTGTCCGTCCGGGCGCAGCCCCTCCTGCAGCGGGCTGGAGCGCCACGGCCCCAGTGACCAGCCGAAGTCGCCGGAAGCGGCAAGCTCGGCGAACCACGGGTGCCACTCGAGCCGGAAGTCGGCCGTATCCTGCGCCGCGTACCAGCCGCGTGCGGCCACCGGCAGCGGGCGGAACACCACGGACTCTTCCATCAGGTGGCGCAGCGTGCCGTCCCGCACCCCCAGGGTGGCGACATCCGCCGCAAAGGCGCGTTCGGCCCCAACGATGGGGCCCGGGTCCGGCGGCGCCGGCACTGCGGCCATCGGCAGCATCAGCAGGGCAAGTGTGGCAATCCTCATGGCGGTTCCTCGCAGCGGCCCGACCATGATCGGTGCCCGACCCCATGGCGACAACCCTGCCGGCCGGTATTGTTTGCAGGGGAAGCGCCGTGGGCGACAATGCCCGGGACGATTGCTCGGACGCGGTCATGGCCGAATCGATCGACTCCCTGCACGAACGCTACCGGGCCAGCCTGGCGGACAAGGCCGACGAGCTGGAGGCGCTGTGGCCGCTGCCCACCAGTACGCCTGCGCGCGACCGCATCACGCCGCTGCGCCAGGCCCTGCACAAGCTGGCCGGCTCGGCGGGCAGCTACGGTTACGCCGAGATCGGCAGCCAGGCCCGCCTGCTGGAGCAATGGCTTTCGGCCTGGGGCAGCGGTGGGCCCAGGCCCGGCGCGCGCCCGCCACTGCGCATGTCGCAGGCCTTCCTGGAGCTGATCGACCGCCTGCGCCGTACCGCCGCCGGCGGCGGGTGAAGCGGCAGCATGCGCACGTGGACGCCTGCCCTGCCGTGCGTCCGGGTTAGACTTGCCGCCCGGTTCATTGCACGGCAAGGACACCCATGCCCACCATTCCGACTGTTGCCCTGATCGGCGCGCCGACCGACGTCGGTGCCGGCCATCGGGGCGCCTCCATGGGACCGGAGGCGCTGCGTGTGGCCAACATCGAGCAGAGCCTGCGCCAGCGTGGCCTGGACGTGGTGGACCGCGGCAACCTCGGCGGTCCGCCCAATCCCTGGCAGCCGCCGGTGGACGGCTACCGCCACCTGCCGGAGGTGGTGGCCTGGAACCGCGCCGTCATGGACGCGGTGGCGGCGGAACTGGCCGGGGGCCGCCTGCCCATCCTGCTCGGCGGCGACCACTGCCTGGCCATCGGCTCCATCACCGCCGTGGCCAGGCACTGCCGCGCCACCGGCCGCCGCCTGCGCGTGCTGTGGCTGGACGCGCACGCCGACTTCAACACCCGCGAGATCACACCCTCCGGCAACATCCACGGCATGCCGGTGGCCTGCCTGTGCGGTTGGGGTCCGGACGAACTGGTGCGACTGGGCGGCCAGGCCCCCGCCCTCGCCACCGGCGACATCCGGCAGATCGGCATCCGCTCCGTCGATCCGGGCGAGAAGCGCTTCGTGCACGAGGCCGGCCTGGACATCTACGACATGCGCTACATCGACGAGGTCGGTATGCGCCGTGTCATGGAGGAGGCCCTGGCCGGCGTGGACGAGAACACGCACATCCATGTCAGCTTCGATGTCGATTTCCTCGACCCGTCCATCGCCCCCGGCGTGGGCACCACCGTGCCCGGCGGCCCCACCTACCGCGAGGCGCAGCTGGTGATGGAAATGATCGCCGACACCGGCCAGCTGGGCTCGCTGGACATCTTCGAGGTGAACCCGGCCTTCGACGACCACAACCGCACCGCCCTGCTGGCGGTGGACCTGGTGGAGAGCCTGTTCGGCAAGTCCACCCTGATGCGCCACCGCACCCCGGCGGATTGAGCCCCCCGCGGCGCGACCGGCTCAGCCGCGCTGCAGCAGGTCGCGCAGGTCGATAATGGCGGCGTTGGCGCGCGAGATGTAGTTGGCCATCACCAGCGAGTGGTTGGCGAAGAAGCCGAAGCCGCGTCCGTTGAGGATGACCGGACTCCAGACCGCCGCCTGTGTCTGCTCCAGCTCGCGGATGATCTGCGCCAGGCTCGGCCCGGCGTTCTTGTTCGCCAGTACCGGGGCGAAGTCGTGCTCGACGGCCTTGAGCAGGTGGATCAGCGCCCAGGTGGTGCCGCGCGCCTCGTAGAAGACATCATCGATCTCCCACCAGGACGTTCGCACCTCACGCAATGCCGGCGCCGGCTTGGTCTGCCGTGCCGCCGGATCGCCGGCCAGGTCGATGTCGGCCTGCACGCGGCCGACGCTGGCCGACAGGCGCTGCGACAGCGAGCCCAGACGCTTTTCCACCACCGCCAGCCAGTCGGCCAGGTTGTCGGCACGGGCATAGAACTGCGCGTTGTAGGGGTCGCCGTCCACCAGCCGCTCCAGGTAGGCGTCCAGTCGGGCGATGCCCTGGCGGTAGCGGCTTTCGGTGGAAACGAAGATCCAGCGGTCGTTGGCGTAGTGGAAGAGCGGATCGGCCTCCTGCAGGTCCGGATCCTCCACGCTCTGCGTCTGCGACCGCGAGAAGTCGTTGCGCAGGGCGCGGGTGAAGTCGCGCACCTGCACCAGCACACCGAACTCCCAGTTCGGCAGGTTGTCCATGAACACGCCCGGCGGCATGATGTCGTTGCTCAGGTAGCCGCCGCGCTTCTCCAGCAGCGTGCGCGCAACGTTGCGCAGCGTCACCACGGTGGTGTAGCCCTCGACCAGCCTGGCCTGGCCCTGCGGCAGCGAGGCGCGCGCCTCCGCCACCGGGTCGAACAGTCCCGGCTCGCGGTCGAACCACCACATCAGTCCCAGCAGCAGCAGGGCAAGGACGAGAACCGTCACGCCGGCCAGCTGCCATCCTGTGCGGCGCCGCGGGGCTTTCGGGATGACGACGTTCATGGCACTCCCACTCCTGGGCGAATGTTGGCATTGTAGCGATGGCTGCGGCCGGCAATGCCGGTCATGGGCCAGCCATGCGAGGCCTGTTACCCTTCCGGTCATCCTGGACGGCGCCCACGCCATGGACGAGCAGCGACTGATCGAGATTGAAACCCGCATCGCCTGGCAGGAGGAGGCACTGGCCCGCCTCGGCGACGCCCTGGCCGCGCAGCAGCGCGACCTGGAACGCCTGCAGCGCCTGTGCCAGGCCCTGCAGGCACAGCTGGAGGCGGTCGGCGACCGGCAGCGCACCCTGCCTGGGCACGAGCCACCCCCACACTACTGACCGCGGCCACCGCGGTCCTGCCTGTTACCTCCCGACCGTCGATGGACCGCATGCCCCGCAAGCCGCCGCCCCCGTCCCGCACCGTCCCGACCATGCCAGCGCCGACCCGCCTGTTGTCTTCCTTCTTCCTGTTCGCCCTGGCGGTACTCCCGCCGTCCGGAGTGACGGCTGGCGACAAGCGCTGCGTGGATCGCGGGCGTCCCGTCATCAACATGCGTTCGGACAACGATCTTTTCGGCGGCTCCGGCCAGGACCAGGGATACAGCAACGGCCTGATGTTCACCCTGGTCTCGCCCAACCTGTCGGACTACACGCGCGACCCCTGCCTGCCCGGGGCCGCCCGCCGGCTCAACCGCTACCTGCGCCGGATATACCGTCGCGATTTCGAACAGCAGAACATGGTGTTCTCCTTCGGCCACGCGCTGTTCACCCCCACCGACTACACGCGTACCGACCTGATCACCGACGACAGGCCCTACGTCGGTGCCTTCCTGCTCGGCTTCGGCTACAACGCCCGCACCGGCGACCACCTGCACACCAGCCTGCTGCGCCTGGGCATGGTCGGACCTTCCGCGCGCGGCGAACAGGTGCAGAACGGCTGGCACCGGATCATCGGCGTGGACCAGTTCGAGGGCTGGGACAACCAGATCGGCGACGAACTGGTCTTCCAGTACGTGCACGAGCACCAGCGCCGGCATGCGCTCTCACCCCCGGACTCGCGCTGGGGGCACGACTTCATCGTCCACCGTGGCGGCGCCGTGGGCAATTACGGCAGCCACCTGAATGCCGGATTCGAATGGCGATTCGGCTACCGCCTGCCGGACGACTTCGGCAGCTCGCCCCTGCGTCCTTCGGGCGAGAACGCCTCCCCCACCCTGCTCAGTGCCCTGCACGACCGTTCCCGCTGGCACCTGTTCGTCACCGCCGACGCCCGCGCCGTGCTCAATGACATCACCCTCGACGGCAACACCTTCAAGGACAGCCACAGCGTCGACAAGCGCCACCTCGTGGCCGACATCGGCTATGGCATGGTGTTCACCCGCTCGCGCTGGAAGTTCGCCTTCGCCCGTTACCACCGCACGCGCGAGTTCGAGGGGCAGCGCGATCGCCCGGTATTTGGCAGCTTCACCATCAGCGTGGCGCTGTAGCCCCGCGCCTGCCCGCCGGGCCACTGCTCACTTCGGTTTCTTCTCGCCGGCGGTCACGGCCAGCGGCAGCCGGTTCTCCGGCGGAGCCAGCGGGCAGACCACATGCGGCGTCAGCGCACAGGGCGGGTTGTAGGCCTTGTTGAAGTCCAGCACCACCTCGCCGGCGGCCGGCGCATCGGCATAGAGGAAGCGCGCGGCACCATAGGTTTCCCGGCCACTGGTACGGTCGGCAAAGATGAAGAACAGGCGGCCGCCCTCTTCCTCGATGGGCCGCAACCGGTACTCGACTCCGTCCACCTCGAACACCGCCACACCCGGTACCGTGCCGGAATCCGGTGTGCCGGCCGACGTCACCAGTTCCAGCATCTGCGGCGGGTCGAACGCCTCCCAGCGTGCACGGATGCGCCAGGCCGGATCGACGGGGAAGTACGGCAGCCCACGGAACGCGCGCAGCGCGGGAGCATCCGGATCACGCAGGCGCCAGCCGGTGCTGCCGTCGGCCAGCCTCACCAGATAGAACCAGGCGGCGCCCAGCTGCACACGGGTGGGGCCGCCTTCGTCGCGCTGGGTAAGCAGACGCCGGCGCTGGAACGGGCGACCTTCGACCAGCGCGCCGGCCCCTTCCTCCACGGCAAGATGGACCGTGCCGTCGCCTGCAACCTCGAGCACACCCAGCCGTGCCGGCCCCGAGGGGAGGACGATGTCATTGTCCGGGGCTGCTCCCACGGCATGCCGACCCGGCGGCACGGTTCCCGACCCGGTGAAACTCAGCCAGCCGTCAGGCTGGCGCAGGGACGCTTCACGCTCCGCGCGCCAGCGCCCGATCTCCTGCACGTACGCGCTGTCGTCCGCACGCGCGGGAGGCAAGGTGGCCAGCGCAAAGGCCAGGTACAGCAGCGGACGGCTTGTTCGCATCCCGGATTCCCGCATCGGCCGGCAGGCCCCAGTATGACGCCGGCGGGAGCATAAGCAAGGCGGTCACGCCGGCACGGCCGCATCACCGCGCGGCCGTGTCCCCGCCGGCAGGCCGCCACCCGGTCGGCGCCCTTCGCCGTCCGCGAACAGGGCCGCCAGGACCAGGGCCAGCAGCCACCAGAAGAACAGTCCCCACCAGCTGGAATAGAAGGCGTAGTGGGTGTTCAGCGGAAAGCACGTCGCGGCCAGCCCCAGCAGCGGCGGCCAGGCACGCAGCCGGGCGTCCGGCGCCACCCTGTGCACGCCCCGCCACAGCAGGACCACACCGAGCAGCCAGGCGATCAGGCCGGCGCCCCCGGTCTCCGTGGCCACCTCCAGCACCAGCTGGTGCGGGTGGAAGGCGCCCTGTTCGGCGCGCCAGGGATCACCCGGCGCCGCATGCTTGAGGTAGTCATGGCGGAAACCGCGTACCCCGACGCCATTGAACGGATGCGCCAGGGCCATGTCCCGCGCCGTACGCCAGATCGGGAGGCGGCCGGCCAGGGCGTGGTCCACGCCGTCGCTATCGCCGTCGAGCAGCAGGAGGGTACGGTCGACGCGCGCGGCAAACATCGGCGAGGCCAGATAGGCGGTGTAAGCGAGCACGGCCGCCGCCACGAACAGCGCCGCCAGCATCGCCAGGGCACGGCGCGCGCGGCCGGCGAAGGGTCGCAGACACACACCGGCCAGCACCAGTGCGTAGACCAGCCAGGCCGCACGCGCGCCGGCCAGCAGCACGACGCCGGCCACGGCCACGGCCGTGACGAACACGCCACGCCAGCCCAGGCGCTGTTGCACAAAGGCCAGCAACAGCGGCGAGACCGCGGCCACGACGCCGCCGAGCTTGAGGTTGTCGGCGCCGAAGATGCCGCTGAGGCGGTCGCCTTCCATGTGCCCGCCCAGGCTGACGCCGGTGAAGGCCTGCACCCAGCCGTCGAGCACCCACACGGCGACGAGCAGCGCACTGGCACGCAGCAGCCATTGCCACTGCGCCGGCTCGCGCACGGTCGCCACGGCGAACACGGCAAAGGGCAGGAAGCGCAGCTGTGCCGCGACCTGTGGCCAGGTCTTGCCCGGCGCCACCGCATCGAAGGCGGAGACCAGCGCCGGCAGCCAGTAGCAGGCGAACAGCACCACCGCCAGGCGCACACCCGGCATGGCCCACAGCCGCTGCCCGTCGCGCAGCGCCAGCCACAGGCCCCACGCCGCACCGGCCAGCAGCGGCAGCTCCGACAACCGTCCGAGCGGCAGCAATGCCAGCACCAGCCACAGCAGCATGGACGGCAGCAGCGCCTGCAGGGACAGCCCGGGACGACCGTTGCCGGCAGCGGTTTCCATCATGTCTCCCGAGTCCCGGATGCCAGTTGCGTGTACAGCCCCAGCGTGCGGGCCTGCATCTGGGCCAGCGTGGTGCCCGTGTACGGCGGCACCTGCGGCGGCTGCCGCAGCAGCTGCAGTGCCCGCGCCTGGAGCCGGCCGGTATCGTGCAACGGCACGGCACCGGCCGGAAAATGCCGCGCGAGCAGTTCGCCGACACCGCCATGCGCCCAGCCCAGGACCGGCCGGCCCAGTGACAGCGCCTCGGCCACCGTGCGTCCGAACGCCTCCGGCCTGGACGACAGCTGCAGGACCAGGCTGGACGCGGCCATCAGCTCGCGCATGTCGTCGCGCATGGGCGCCGGGACCACACGCTCCTGCATGCCCAGGGTGCGCGCCTGCGCCATCAGCCGCTGCACGTAATGCGACCGCTCCGGTTCCAGCAGACCCGGCATGAACAGGGCCACGTCCTCGCCGGCGGCCACCAGTGCCGCCAGGAGGACCACGGCCTCGGCATGGCCTTTCAGGCGCGTGCCGCGGCCGGGCAGCAGCAGCAGGCGACGCCCCGCCAGGGACGGAAACCGGGCGTCGAGTGCCACCCGCCAGCCCGGGGGAGGCTGGTACCCGTGCGGCCAGGCGCCGGGATCGACACCCCGTTCGATCACCTCGATGCGGTCCTCCGGCACCCCGTAGTGGCGCCGCAGGTGGTCGCGCACCGTTGCGGACACGGCGATGACACGTTCGCCGCGCGCCATGATGGCGCTGTAGCGGCTGACGGAATTGAGTCCGTGGGCGGTGGTCACGAAACGCGGCCGCTCATGCGGCGGCAGGCCGCGCAGCGCCCACCAGGCCAGCCAGGCGGGCAGGCGTGAACGCGCGTGCACGACATGCGGGCGGTGCTCGCGGAACAGGCGGCGCAGCGTACGCACGTGCCGCAGCGTGAGCAGGGACTTGTGGCCGATGGCCACCCGGATGTGCGTGCTTCCGGTCGCTCCCAGGCGCGGCAGCCAGCGCCCTCCCGCGGACACCACCAGGCTGCGGTGACCGGCCGCGGTGAGCGCCTGCGCGATCTCGATGGTCGAACGCTCGACGCCGCCACCGTCCAGCGCCGGCAGCAGCTGCATCACGGTCAGCGGGTGCGCGGCGGCACCCGGCGCCGGCGCCGGGACCGGATCAGGCGGCCTGGCGCCCGACGAGGACGAAGTGGGCACCGCAGTACGGGCAGGTGGCCTCGCCAAGTTCCTCCAGCGGCAGGTAGACCCGCGGATGCGAGTTCCACAGGGTCATTTCCGGCGTGGGGCAGCTCAGCGGCAGCGCGTCACGGGTGACCTCGTAGCGGCGGGCGGCGTTGGCCGGGAACTTCTCGGAAGACTGGGACATGGCGTATTCGGGCCGGCGGGCCGGCGGTCAATGCTGGGAACGTGCGGATTGTACCGCCTCGCGGACGCCCGCACGGGAACCGGGCCGAAGTCCCGGCGGTCCCACCGGCGGCACAGCCGGACACCTTTCCCCCGCGCTAGACTCTGCATCCGCCTACCCGTACCTCCCCCATGGCCATTCAGACCCTGATCAACCCGCAGGTGCAGCAGCGCTGCGACGCCCTGCGCGAGCAGTTCCGCTCCGCCTTTCCGTTCCGCCATCTGGTGATCGACGATTTCCTCTCGCAGGCGTTTGCCGAGGCCCTGCTGGCGCAGTTCCCTCCGTTCGAGCGCGGCAACCACCTCAGCGAGAACGGTACCCCGGGCGACAAGTCCACGGTGGAACGGGTCCGGGAACTGGGGCCGGCCTACACGCAGCTGGACGACCTGATCCAGACGCGGGAATTCCTCGATTTCGTCGGCCGCCTGACCGGCATCGACCAGCTGCTCTACGACCCCTGGTATTTCGGCGGCGGAACGCACGAGAACCG
>Ga0079224_100014968_pt1 | contig 10848 bp, 7 predicted proteins | sample Stecom2015_FD_80414 | JGI IMG/M metagenome (GOLD analysis project Ga0079224, IMG submission 80414) | Agricultural soil microbial communities from Utah to study Nitrogen management - Steer compost 2015 | ecosystem: Environmental > Terrestrial > Soil > Agricultural land | place: USA: Utah...
GGACTCATCTGGATGGGCGAATTGGATTTTATGATGGAACAGATCGCCCAGAAGGTTTCTGCGGGGTTTCGAACCATCAAGATGAAGGTCGGTGGTTTAGACTTTGAAAGGGAGTGCGAAGTGTTGTCCTACATCCGCCGGCGATATTACCGAGAAGACATAACGTTGCGGTTAGACGCCAACGGTGCGTTCAAACCTGAAGACGCTCTCGCCAGGTTACGTGCCCTGGCTGCTTTTGATATCCACTCGATCGAGCAACCTATCCGGCCGGGGCTGGAAGAGATGGAGGAGGTATGCCGCCAATCACCGATTCCGGTGGCGTTTGACGAAGAGCTTATCGGCATCACCGACAGCGCGCGCATGAAGTCGCTGCTGAAGAAGTTGCGACCTCATTATATAATTTTGAAGCCCAGTCTGCACGGAGGTATTAAAGGTACCCGCGAATGGATCGCTGCAGCCAGTGATCTGAACATCGGGTGGTGGATTACTTCCGCCCTCGAATCGAGTATAGGGTTGAATGCAATCTGCCAACTGACGGCTGAATTCAATCCTGCCATTCCTCAGGGATTGGGGACTGGAATGATCTACACGAATAATTATGAGTCACCTCTGACAGTGGCTGACGGACACATATTCTATGATGAGCGGAAGTCGTGGGGAGAAATCTCCTGACCATCCTGCTCTTTGGGTTTATTCCGAATCAGTCCAGCGTTTGGAGCGCGGTTTTTAACTCGTCGTCAAGGCCGTGTCCGTTAAGAGTGCCCTTTAGTCCTTCAATGAGGAAATTGGGGATACGTTCGTTGTCGCGGATTTTCTTGCGTATTTCGGCGACCATTTCCAATGCCGTTCCTTTGTCGGCGAACTCTTTCTTCTGAATGCTGTCTTCGAGGTTTTGCCAGGGCGCGACTTTTTCGTTTTGGGTTTCGAGTTGGGCAATTGCGCCTACGTGCTGGGCTGTCCGCTGGCCGATACAACTATTATAGGCATCGATAATCTCTGTCAGATCACGGCGGGTAAACTGGCCTTCCTTCACCTTATCGGCCACGTTGGGACAGTCCTCAAGAAACTGACTGATGTATTTCCGAAAGCCGAGATTGGGCACTATCAGGTGAGCGCCGTCGCGCTTTTGAAGCCAAAGGCCGTCAAAGCGCATTTGGTTTTCCATCTGGTAGGCGTATAGTGACAGGTAGCCCGGTTGAAGGAGTTTCATAAACTCATACCCTCTTTCCCCCCGGATTGGGTGAAATACCTCGCCGTCTTTTGCGAAGGCACGAACTTCGGTGATCGAGTAAAGCGTTTTGTCATCAGCCGTGGTGAGTTGAACCTTCTTTTCAGCCCCGAAGAATAGAGGCCGGACATCGCCGCTGAGGGAATCACCTCGCACGGTAATAACGTAATCCTGCGCGGATGCGCACTGGTACGCCATCAGGAGGATGAAAAACAGGAGGATATGGACAATGGTCAATTTCATGAGAGAGTGAGGGCTAGTTGTTTTTGGGGTGTTCGAAAATTACGAAGACAGGACGGAAATCAGAAAATAAAGCGCGATCATGAGTAGCAGAACGCCGTACATAGCGAGGTCTACGCGGACATAGGCTTTGTATTCTTTATATAATTCCCGGATTTTCTTGATCATGGTTAATTTTTTTCGTCTTACTGGCCTGCAAAGGTAACCATTTCCTCGTTTTTCCGTGTGTGCACATTGTTCGCTGCGCGGTTACGGCCGGCGACTGTAAACTTGTAAATTCTTTATGAATCGATTTCCCCTGCTAGCTACATTCCTATTTTCTGCTCTTTTTGTCCAGGCACAGAACAAAGTCACGCTAAACGGTTATGTCCGCGACGCGGCCAATGGTGAAGAATTAATCGGCGTTACGATCTACATACCCTCGCTTCAGTCGGGGACGGTCACGAACGATTACGGATTTTATGCCTTAACCGTCCCTCCCGGATCGTATGAAATACGATTCAGTTACATGGGGTATGAAACCCAGATCAGAACGGTCGAGCTTACGTCGACCACAAGCCTTAACATTGAAATGACTTCTGATGCACAGATCATTCAGGAGATTGTTATTGAAGAGCGGGCGGTTGACGAAAATGTTGTTGCCGTTCAAATGAGTCGTAACACGGTTAATATTAACCAAGTGAAGAAACTACCCGCCCTGTTTGGTGAGGTTGATATCGTGAAGAATATTCAACGGCTGCCCGGTGTCGTGACAGCCGGTGAAGGCACCTCGACGTACTTTGTTCGCGGAGGAAGTGCCGATCAGAACCTTATCCTTATTGATGAGGCTCCCGTCTATGATCCATCGCACCTCTTCGGTCTTTTCTCTGTTTTTAACGCTGATGTCATCAAAGAAGCGGAATTATACAAAGGAGGAATACCGGCACGATTTGGCGGGCGTCTCTCGTCTATTCTCGAGGTCAGAACGAAAGATGGTAACAACCGCGAACTCGATGTAACCGGTGGTATCGGAACGCTGGCCAGCCGCGTGGCTATCGAAGGACCGATCGTTCGTGAGAAAAGCTCGTTTATTGTTTCGGCGCGACGCTCTTATGTGGATTTGTTCTTACGTGCGGCGAATGAAGATAACCTCGTGCATTTTTACGATGTAAACGCCAAAGTCAACTGGAAGTCGAATAACGCCAACCGCTTCTTTGTTGCTTTCTACGCGGGGCGCGATGTTTTCAACTTCGGCGACGATTTCAGCTTCGGATGGGGTAACCGTACAGGGACATTCCGGTGGAATCACTTGTTCAACGACCGACTGTTTTCCAATACTTCTATCATCGCCAGCAACTTCGATTACAAGCTCGAACTGGAGGACGCTGTTCAGGGATTTCGCTGGGTTTCGAACCTGCAGGAGTTCAGCCTCAAACAGGATATGGCCTATTCGATCGACGCCCGGAAGGAGTTGACCTTTGGCTATCACGTCACGGGACGTCGGTTTTCACCGGCCGAGATCGGCCCGAACAGTGAAGGATCAGTCCTGCAAACAGTGAAGATGCAGCCCTTGAATGCCCTTGACCACGCATTATATATAAGCCATCAGCATACGGTTGATCCGAGGTTGACCTTCGACTACGGATTGCGGCTGTCAGTGTTTCAGAATGTGGGTGCCGGCGATGTATACCTGTACGAGGATCCGAAGGATAACGTCAATATTGTTCGGACAGATACACTCCACTATGACAAATGGGAGAACATCAAGACGTACGTCAATGTTGAGCCTCGATTGGCTGCCCGCTATCTGCTGGGCAACGGTCAGTCGTTAAAATTCTCCTACAACCGCATGGTTCAAAATACCCACTTGCTTTCGGCGGCCACTGCGCCTGTGCCGTTTAATACCTGGAATCCGAGCAATTACTACCTGAAACCACAGATTGCAGACCAGGTCGCTGCCGGCTACTTCCGGAATTTCAACAATAACATGTACGAATTCTCTATCGAGGGATATTACAAAGACATCAACAATGTGACCGAGTTTGCGGACAACGCGCAGCTTACTTTCAACCAAGATCTTCCTACTGAGTATCGGCAGGGTGATGCCTGGGCATATGGCGTTGAAGTGCTGATGTTGAAAACCTCCGGAAAGCTGACCGGTATGGCGAGCTATACATGGTCGAAAAGTATGCGGAAGGTGGAGGGCGTAAACCAGGGGCTTGAGTACCCTGCGAATCACGATCGCCGACACGTGCTCAATATTCAAAGCTCCTATGATTTAAATGAAAAGTGGACCCTTGGGGCGTCGTTCACCTATAGCTCGGGACGTCCGCTTACCCTTCCTGCAGGTAAGTATGAGTACGGACACTACCTCCCGGATCATCTTACCGAGCGAAACGGCTATCTGCTTCCTGATTTCCACCGACTGGATCTCTCAGCAACGTTGAATCCGAGAAAAAACGCATCGCGTGCATGGAAGGGGCAATGGGTATTCTCACTTTACAACGCGTATAACCAGAAGAACCCGTTCACCATCTATACGCGAACGCGACAGGACAAGGACGGGAACATCATTGGCGATGGAACCGAAAAGGAAGCGCGTCTTATCTATCTGTTCCCAATCCTCCCTTCGGTTACTTATAATTTTAAATTCTGAGAAAAATGCGATCGACAGCAATATTCACTGTTCTTTTTATTTTGTTGACGTTGGCTGGTTGCGATGAGCCTACCGAGCTCGAACTGCGTCAGACACCTCCTCGGATTGTGATCGAGGCCCTCGTAACAGATCAGCCTGGATACCAGTATGTGAAGGTTACCCGGACCACTGATTTCTATAGCATCGGAAAGACGCCCCGCATCACGGATGCTATCGTTACGATTACGGACGATGACGGTACCACCTATGACTTTGTTCACAATCCCAACGGCGCTACAGATTCATTGGGAATATATCTTCCTGTGTCGCCTCTGACCGGGGTTGTCGGAAAAACCTATAGCCTTCGCGTTGAGGTAGAAGGGGAATTGTATGAGGCTTCCGATAAGTTACTTCCCGTCACGAATATTGACTCACTGAAGTACGCGGAGAACGAGCTTGAAAAGGAGGATCCCGAAGAGGCAGGGAAGTACTACGAACTGTTGTTGTATGCGCGCGAACCACGGAACGAGGCCAATTATTATCTGTTCAAGTACTACAGAAATGATACGCTGATTCACCGTTTCGATACTGATATCTACTTTAGCGACGATGCGCTATTTGGCGAAGTTATTGACGCTTTACCGTCGCCGGTGTTTTTCGGGATGGGCGACCGTGCGAGGTTGGAAGTGTTCAGCTTAACGCGCCGTGGTTTTATCTTTTTCAACGACCTTTACACCGTACTATCCAGTGATACAGGGGGAATGTTCGGTCCTATTCCCGCTCCGCCTCGCAACAATCTCAGCAACGGTGCGCTTGGATTTTTTCAGGTGAGTGCGGTGGTGAAGAAAGAGATAGTTATCGGAGACGGTGAGTAATTCGTCGGAGGAGTTATAGACGGAATCGTGGGAAATGCCCTATTTTAGGGCGGGCGGGAAACTCCCGCCGCCCCGCATAATCGTCACACATGAGAAAAACGTTTCTGTGTTCGCTGCTCTCTCTGACAATTTTTTCATCTGCTGCGCAGGTTGTTCTTCAGAATAATCCTCCGTCGTTGCGATGGCACCAGGTAACCACACCCAACTTCCGGGTTCTCTATACTGACGGGTTTGAGCAGCAGGCACAACGTGTGGCCAATTCTCTCGAGCATGTTCGCGAAGAGGGAGCCGAATCGCTGGGCCCGGCGCCTCGGCGCACCTCCGTGATATTGCAGAATCACTCGTCTGTCTCCAATGGATTCGCATCCATACTTCCGCGGCGCATGGAGTTTTATGGGATGCCCACACAGGATTACAACTTTTTGGGGACGAACGACTGGCTGGACATGCTTACAGTGCACGAGTACCGGCACATGGTCCAGTACCGGCATGCTACCCGCGGCTTTAACAAAGCGATTCAGTACCTCTTTGGAAATATCTCACTCGCGGGAATGGCACAGGTTGCTGCACCCTCATGGTTCTGGGAGGGTGATGCGGTGGTGGCTGAGACGGCACTAACACCGAGCGGCCGCGGCGATATCCCTCATTTCGGTCTGCTCATGCGCACCAACCTGTTGGAAGGGCGCAAATTCAATTATCACAAGCAGTACCTGCGGTCATATAAACATAATATACCCGATCATTATGAATTGGGTTATCACATGGTGAGTTACCTCCGGGAAAGGACCGGTGATTCTCAAGTGTGGTCGCGTATAACAGCACGCTCATGGAGCGTGCCCTTCATTCCATTTGCTTTCTCGAACGCCATCCGTAAAGAGACGGGGATGTATGTGACTGACTTGTATAACGACATGGCGGATAATCTTGCCAGGCGGTGGGAAAACCAGGTTTCCGCTTTGACCTTGACATCCTTTATTCGTGTTCCCACTGACAGGAGGAAAGGTTATACGGACTATCTCTATCCGCAGCCACTGCCTGACGGATCTGTGCTGGCATTGAAAAGTGGTATTGGCGATGTGGCTCAGTTTGTGTTGCTGCGCAACGGTGAGGAGCGTGTCTTCATCCCGGGGCAACGCAGTGAGACAGGCATGTTATCGGCGGCTGGCGATCTGGTGGTCTGGAATGAGTTCGGGTTTGATCCGCGTTGGCAGGTAAGAAATTATTCACAGGTGAAGACTTACAACCTGTCGACAGGGAAACATAAACGGGTGGGAAAGAAGCGCAGTCGCTTTGCAGGAGCGGCGATAACTGCAAAGGGTGATCGTATCGTCACCATTGAGACCGATATCACCTATAAGACGTCCGTTGTGGTTCTTGACGCGACCACCGGAGAAGAAGTAAAGCGTTTTGATAATCCGTCGAACGACTTTTTCTCAATGCCGCGATGGTCGGAAGACGGTAGCACCGTTGTGGTGCTTAGAACTACGCGTGAGGGAAGAACAGTAACGCTGATTGACTATGATAGCGGATCAATGCGGGATGTGATACCCATTTCCAAAGAGAACATCGGGTACCCGGTGCTACACGGCGACTACTTACTTTTTAATTCTCCGAAATCAGGGATTGACAATATTTATGCACTTGACCTGAAGTCAGGTAGTCGATTTCAGGTAACAAGCAGTCGGCTGGGGGCTTACAACCCCGCGGTTTCCGCTGACGGGCGAACGTTGTTTTACAACGATCAGAGCCGTGATGGGATGGATGTGGTACGAACACGTTTTGACCCGGCGCTATGGAAGCCAGACACAGTATCGATGACGCGACCGTTTCTGTCACGTCACCTTACGGAGCAGGAGGGGAGCCCCGATATTTTTGCGAATGTTCCGGAACGGGTTTATCCGGTTTCACGCTATCGAAAGGCATCGGGGATATTCAATCCGTACAGCTGGGGCGTTGCTATCGAGGATGATCTGAGCGAAGCGAGCATCGGTCTCGTTTCAACCGATATTCTTAGCACTACCTCCCTTCGGCTTGGATACTATTTTGATATCAAGGAGCGGTCGTCTGTTTACCGCGGATCGGTAAGTTATCAGGGGTGGTTTCCGATACTCGACGTTTCGGCATCGGTGGGCAATCGAAAGGTCAATGAAGGTTCAGCAGTTTTCTATGACACGTTGGTCAATCCCGTGGTCACCGATGAGCGCGATATTGTCTTCAAGTGGAAGGAGAAAAACGTGCAGGCCGGATTCCGTATTCCCCTGAACACGACGACATCGCGGTACCACGGGAATGTTACGTTTGGAAGTTCGATTGGCCTTACCGAAGTGCGCGACTTCAGCAATAACATCGGGGAGGGGGGACGCCTTGTTCCACGCGGTGACAAGCTCGCCTATTTTTTCCGGGATTACGTTGACAACGGCAAGCTGATTTACCATCACGGCCAGATAACAGCATACCGACTCCTGAAGCGAAGTCGCCGTGATATTTACAGCCGTTGGGGACAGCAGGTTGAACTACAATCGTTTGCAACCCCCTTCGGCGGTGATTTTGACGGACAGCAATTGTCGGCCTTTGGCGTTTTCTTTTTCCCGGGGTTTGCCCGCCATCATTCGTTATGGACCTACGGTGCGTGGCAGGAGACAAAATTGGAGCAGGCCCGCAATAATTATGTCTTCCGCAATCAGGTGCCGACCCCTCGGGGCATGGCTGTATCGATTTTTCAGCAGTTCTATTCTTTTTCGGCGAATTACACCCTGCCGCTTTGGTATCCCGATATTGCGATCGGTCCGCTGGTGAATATCCAACGTTTGCGGGCCAACGTTTTCTATGATTATGCACAAGGGCGAAGTCCTTCTCTCGGTTCGTCCCGGGTGTACTCGTCCGCTGGAATTGAAGCGAAGCTCGATATCAATCTCATGCGATTTCTGCCACAATTTGACGTTGGCTTGCGGTATGTACGTGGCATCGAACCTACCACAAGCAAGTGGGAATTGTTGATTGGCACGTTTAATTTCTAAATTGCGCCCCGGGTTAAAAAGACCTTGAAAATCCATTCCGATAGCCTATTTTTGGAGGCTTGATACCGAAAGGAGCTTCAACGCGCCGCGAAAAAATTGTAAAACATTAATCGAGAAATGGCAGAAATCGTACGCATGCCCAAAATGAGCGATACCATGACCGAAGGGGTTATCGCCAAATGGCATAAACAAGTAGGAGACACCGTGAAGTCGGGTGAATTGATGGCTGAAATCGAAACCGACAAGGCCACCATGGACTATGAATCGTTCAACACCGGTACGGTGCTTTATCTGGGAGCCAAAGAAGGAGAGGCAGTGCAGGTAAACGATATCCTTGCTATAGTAGGCGAAAAGGGAGAAGACTACAGGGCATTGCTGGAAGGCGCCACCTCCGAATCCGGCGGGAAGGCGAAGAGCTCGGAAGCGCCGGCCAAAGAAGAAAAAGAAGTTGCGACTGCGACGGATATCGACACCTCCGGTATCAAGGCGGAGATCGTGTTGATGCCCAAAATGAGCGATACGATGACGGAAGGGGTCATCGCTGCGTGGCATAAAAAGGTAGGAGATTCGGTGAAGTCCGGCGAGTTGCTCGCCGAAATTGAAACCGATAAGGCTACCATGGAGTACGAATCGTACAATACCGGAACGCTCCTTCATATCGGAGCTGACGCCGGGAAGGCCGTGGCGGTCAACGATGTGCTTGCCATCATTGGAGAAAAGGACGCTGACTGGAAAACCTTGCTGAAAGCGCATGAAGCTCAGCAGTCAGGCGGACAACAGAAAGCGCCTGAGGCAAAGGCGGCAGAGACCTCTGCCTCGCAAGAGGAGAAAGAGGAAGTAAGCACGGCTCATGGAACTAACGGTCGTATCAAAGCATCGCCGCTGGCGAAGCGATTGGCGCGTGAACGCGGAATCGATCTTTCCAAAATCCAGGGTACGGGCGATCAGGGACGCATCACCAAATCGGATGTAGAGAATTATAAAGCTCCGGCTGCAACTCCTGCGAAGGAAGGAAAGAGCGCTGCCCCCGTCGTGTTGCCGCGTGTGGTAGGAGAAGAAAGCTTTGAGGAAATTAATGTTTCCCAGATGCGCAAGACAATCGCGCGTCGCCTTTCCGAAAGCAAGTTCTCGGCACCTCACTTCTATGTCACCATGGAAATCAACATGGACAAAGCCGTAGAAGCGCGCAAGAGTATAAATGAACTCAGCCCTGTTAAGGTGTCGTTCAATGATATTGTTATCAAGGCAGTGGCCGCTGCGCTGCGTCAGCACCCCGACATCAACGTGTCGTGGCTGGGAGATAAGATTCGCAAGAACCATCATATCCATATTGGTGTCGCCGTGGCGGTTAACGAAGGTCTTCTGGTGCCCGTGGTTCGCTTCGCTGACAGCAAGTCACTGTCGCATATCGCGGCAGAGGTGAAAGATCTCGCTCAGCGGGCGCATGACAAGAAGCTTCAGCCCGCCGACTGGGAGGGAAGCACTTTCACGGTGTCTAACCTCGGTATGTTTGGCGTCGAGGAGTTTACCGCGATTATCAACCCGCCGGATGCGTGTATTCTCGCTGTGGGGGGCATCAAAGAGACACCGGTGGTGAAAAACGGCCAGGTCGTACCGGGCAACGTAATGAAAGTTACTTTGTCGTCCGACCACAGGGCAGTCGACGGAGCATTGGCAGCTGCCTTCCTCAAGACCCTTAAGGGATTGCTGGAAGACCCTGTTCGCATCCTGATCTGATCGGCACGATAATTACTTCCTTTCAGGAAAACTCAATAATCTCCCTGTGCAATCCGTCTATGACATTGCACAGGGAATTTTTTATTCCAACCTAGTTGTAACCGCATGGAAAAGATACACGCAACAACCATTCTTGCCGTCATTCATAACGGCTCCGTAGCTATTGCCGGCGACGGCCAGGCCACGATGGGTAATTACGTGGCCAAGAGTAATGTGAAGAAGATTCGTCGCCTCCATGACGGGAAGGTACTGACCGGATTCGCCGGATCTACTGCCGACGCGTTCACGCTGCTTGAACGCTTCGAAGAGAAGCTGAACAGCTATGGCGGAAACATGAAACGCGCTGCTATAGAGCTGGCGAAAGATTGGCGCATGGATCGGTTTCTGCGTCGCCTCGAAGCGATGCTCATTTGCGCCAACAGCGAAGAACTGTTACTGCTGTCGGGCAACGGAGATGTGCTCGAGCCCGACAATCAAATCGCGGCGATTGGGTCGGGAGCAATGTACGCGCAGTCGGCCGCCCTGGCGCTGAAGAAACACGCTCCTCATCTTTCGGCCGAAGAGATTGTCCGCGAAAGCATGCACATCGCAGCGGATATCTGTATCTATACCAATCACAATCTGGTGGTCGAAAAGCTGTAAGGGATGACCTTCCCTTTAGACTGACGGCTTGCTGGAAGGCGGACGCCGGCGATACCGGCGTTTTCGTCGGGCTGCCTGTTGCTTTACTTCCTTGACGGCAGGTGTCTGTTCCGTAGGATCCCGTCGGTTTTCTCTTTCGTCGACATCGCCCAGAAGTACTACGAAGGGCTTAAGGTGGCGAGAATACGAAAGGACGATCTTGATAATTCCAATCGCAGGAACCGCCAGGATCATCCCGGCTATTCCCAACATTTTTCCACCGAGTAGCAAGGCGATGATAGCGGCAAGGGCATTGATACTTACCTTCGACCCGGTGATACGCGGTGTGATGAAGTTACCCTCAAGAAACTGCACGACCGCGAAAACGCCCACAACCCCTACGGCATACCAGGCACTGTCTTTTGTGATGAGCGCCATCAATACGGGGAGCGCCGCGCCGATGAAGATACCGATATAGGGAATGATGGTCAGAATGCCGGAGAGGATTCCGAAGAA
>Ga0079224_100014969_pt1 | contig 10848 bp, 7 predicted proteins | sample Stecom2015_FD_80414 | JGI IMG/M metagenome (GOLD analysis project Ga0079224, IMG submission 80414) | Agricultural soil microbial communities from Utah to study Nitrogen management - Steer compost 2015 | ecosystem: Environmental > Terrestrial > Soil > Agricultural land | place: USA: Utah...
GGCCGGCGTGGACCTGGTGCGCGTGTGGGGTGGCGGCGTCTACGAGGACCGGGCCTTCTACGACGTATGCGACGAACTGGGCCTGATGGTCTGGCAGGACTTCCTGTTCGCCTGCGCCGCCTACCCCGAGGAACAGCCGTTGCGCTCGGAGATCGAGGCCGAGGCCCGGGAGAACGTGGTTCGGCTGATGCCCCACCCGTCGCTGGTTCTGTGGAACGGGAACAACGAGAACCTGTGGGGGTTCGCCGACTGGGAGTGGGAGCAGGACCTGGCCGGCGACTCGTGGGGCGAAGGCTACTACCTCGGTCTGCTGCCGCGTGTCGTGGCACAGACCGACCCGACCCGCCCGTACTGGGCGGGCAGCCCCTGGTCGGGCTCGTGGGACCACACACCCAACGACCCCGATCACGGCACCGCGCACTCGTGGGAGGTGTGGAACCGCCGTGACTACAGCGACTACCTCACCACCGTGCCGCGCTTCGTCGCCGAGTTCGGCTGGCAGGCACCGCCGACGGTCGCCACACTGGAACGAGCCCTGTCCGAACGGCCGCTGACGGCGGACTCGCCCGGCATGCTGCACCACCAGAAGGCGGAGGACGGCAACGGCAAGCTGAACCGGGGCCTCGCCCCGCACTTCACGCGGCCGGCCGCATTCGACACCTGGCACTACCTGACCCAGCTCAACCAGGCGCGGGCCGTGGCCGCAGGCGTCGAGCACTGGCGCTCCCACTGGCCCCGCTGTGCGGGCACGGTGCTGTGGCAGCTCAACGACTGCTGGCCGGTCACGTCCTGGGCGGCGATCGACGGCGACGGCCGTCTCAAGCCCCTCTACTTCGAAATGCGCCGGCTGTACGCCGACCGGCTGCTGACGGTCCAGGGCCGGGACGGTGCACTGGTGCTCGTGGGCTGCAACCAGGCAGCGGCAGTCTGGGACACCACCGCGACGGTCCGTCGGATCGGTGCGGACGGAACGGTGCTGGCCAGTGCCGAGGTCGCGCTGAAGGCGGCAGGACGGGAGGTGGCGCTGGAAATGCTGCCGGAGTCGGTCGCGAACTTCAGTGACGTGCAACGAGAGTTCCTCGTCGCCGACGCGGACGATCTGCGTGCGGTGCACTTCCCCAGCGCGGACCGGGAGTTTGCCTACCCCAATGCTTCCTACGAGGTCCGGGTCAGCCCGGACGGAGTCAACGACGCGCTGATCACGGTCACGGCCGGCACGCTCGTACGGGACCTGCTGCTCCAGGCCGACCGCCTGGACGCGCACGCCCGCACCGACCACGGCCGTGTGACGCTCCTGCCCGGCGAGAGCACGACGTGGCGGGTCACCGGCTGGGCACAGCCGGATGCGGAGGCCGCCCGCGCGGCGCTGTACAGCGTCAACGGAGGCGGAGAAGTCCGTGAATGAGGGAAGGGCACGCCGGCCCGGACGCGTCACGATCACTGACGTGGCCGCCCGGGCGGGTGTGTCCCGCGGTGCGGTGTCCCTGGCCTTCAACAACCGGCCTGGCGTATCGGAGGCCACGCGGGAACGCGTCATGGCGGCGGTGGCCGAGCTGGGCTGGGTGCCGAACCAGGCCGCGATCAAGCTGTCGGGTTCGGCGACCGGCGCCGGGGACACGGTCGGCCTGGTCGTCGCCCGCCCTGCGCGGCAGCTCGGGCTTGAGCCCTTCTACATGGAGTTCATCTCCGGAGTCGAGTCTGTTCTGGAGGAGCAGGGGTGTTCGTTGCTGCTGCACCTGGTACGGGACACGGACCAGGAGATCGCCGTCCATCGTCAGTGGTGGCAGTCCCGCCGGATCGCCGGCTCCATCCTGGTGGACATCCGGCAGAACGACCCCCGGATCACCGAACTGGCGACGATCGGGTTGCCGGCCGTCGCTGTCGGTCACCCATCCCTGACGGGCGACTTCACGTCGGTGTGGACCGACGACGAGACAGCGGTACACGAGGCGGTGCGCTACCTCGCCGCCCTCGGACACCGGCGGATCGCACGGGTGGGTGGTCACCCGACGCTCGGCCACACCATGATCCGTACCGCTGCGCTGAACGCTATCGTGGCGGAACTGGGCCTGGAGCCGGCCCGCAGCCTCACCACCGACTACTCCGGTGAGCAGGGCGCAAGGGCCACCCGGTCACTGCTCGCCTCCCGGGAGCGGCCCACGGCGATCGTCTACGACAACGACATCATGGCCGTCGCAGGTCTGTCCGTGGCCGCCGAGATGGGCCTGAGCGTGCCGAAGGACATCAGCCTGATCGCCTGGGACGACTCCCAGTTGTGTCGGCTCACGCACCCGAACCTGTCCGCCATGAGCCACGACGTCTTCGGCTTCGGCGCCGACGTCACCCGTCGGCTGTTCGACGTGGTGCACCGCCGCAATCCCTCGTCGGGCCCCGCCGCGACACCCGTCCTGCTGCCCCGCGGCAGCAGCGCGCCCCCGCAAGACACCACCGGCTGACACAAAGCCACCGGACCGGGGGCCCGGGCTCTGGCTGCATCCCGGGCCCGGGCCCCCAAGCCCTGCTTCTCTTCCGTTGCCTCCCCTTGAGCCGAAAGGCAGGTTTGCCGTGCCCCGCAACCGCCGAAGAACCCTCGCTTCCCTCCTCGCGATGAGCGCCCTCGTCACCGCCGCCACCGCCTCGTTCCCCGCCACCGCCGGTCCGAGCGGCCGGAGCACCGACGCGTTCGTCCAGCGCGACGGGAGCACGCTGACACTTCAGGGCAAGCCGTTCCGCTTCGCCGGCACCAACCTGTACTGGCTCGGTCTGGACGAGAACGTGGGCGGCGTCGACCACCCCACCTACTTCCGGATCAATGACGCGCTGAAGACCGCACGCGCGATGAACGCCACCGTCGTCCGCTCCCACACGCTCGGCACCTCCCTGGGCTGCCCGAAGTGCATCCAGCCGGAGGCGGGCGAGTTCAACGAGGACGCGTTCGCGCCCATCGACTACGCCATCGCCCGGGCCCGCGCCTACGGCCTGAGGTTGATCGTCCCGCTCACCGACCAGTGGGACTACTACCACGGCGGCTACCCCACGATGGCGAAGTGGCTCGGTCTGAAGGAACCGAAGGATTTCTACACCGACCCCCGAGCCAAGGCCGCCTACAAGGACTACGTCCGGCACGTGCTCGACCACGTCAACCCGTACACCGGTCTCGCTTACAAGAACGACCCCACGATCATGTCGTGGGAACTGGGTAACGAACTGAACGACATGACCCGCGACTGGGTCGACGAGATGGGCGCCCACGTCGGCAGGCTCGCGCCCCGCCACCTCATCTCCGCCGGCCGCCAGCAGGGAGTCGACGCCGCGGCCCTCGCATCCGACGAGGTCGACATCGTCGACGTGCACTACTACCCGTCATCGGCCGGCGCCATGCCCGCGGACGCGGCACGCGTCACCGACCGGGGCAAGGTCTACATCGCCGGGGAACACGGCTCGGACAGCCTCACCGCGGCCGACGCGCTCGCCCTCGCCGACGAACCTGACGTCACCGGAGTGCTCTCGTGGTCCCTGTTCGGCCACGCCGACGACCACGGTTACGTCCAGCACGACGACGGCTTCACCCTGCACCACCCCGGCGACACGGCCGCGATGCGCACCGACGTCCTCGCGAACGCGGCGCTGGCCAAGGTCATCGCGGGGGAGAGGCAACTGCCCGCCGTGCCCGTCACCCCGCCCCTGATCACCGCCGTCACCAAGCAGTCCGGCATCAACGAGATCGCCTGGCGCGGCACCGCCGGCGCCCACACCTACCGCGTCCAGCGGTCGGTGAAGGGCGCACGCGGACCGTGGACGACGCTCACCAAGACCCCGATCACCGACAACGACGCGCCGTGGCTGGACGCCACCACCCCCAACAACCGCGCCTGGTATCGGGTGACCGCGCTCGACCGGGCCGGACGTGTTCTCGCCACCTCCACCGCCCTGGACGCCGGCCCCGGCCAGGACATCCGGATCGACCCGCTGCAGAGCTGGGCGCACACCTCCGCGCACAGCGACAGCCTGACCCGCACGGCCGACGGTGACGGCGTCCAGGTCGCTCCACGGCCCCGCCACGAGGGCCGGATCGCGTGGGAGACCCGGCGTCCGCAGGAGATCACGGCCCGGTTCGACACACGCGGGCGCGGCGGTCTGCCCACCGCGCAGATTACCCGGGACGGAACCACCTGGACGCCGGTGAAGCCCGCTGTGTCCACGACCCGCGGCGGTACCCTGCTGCGCATCGAGCCCCCGCGTGAGACGGTCGGCGTCCGGCTGGTGTGGGCCGCCTCGTCCCGTCCGACACCGCTGACCGGCGTCACCCTCGCCGAGGAGACGGCGTCCACCGCGACCACGGCACCCGGTGCATTCCAGCAGAATCCGGAGGACGGCGCGACCGGGGTGTCCGTCACCGCACCGCTGACCTGGACGCCAGCCGAAAACGCCGCGCACTACTCGGTGACCCTCTCGGCGAAAGCGGACCTGTCCGACCCTGTCATCGACGTCACCGGGTTGCGGACCACCAGCTACGCCCCACCCGTCAACCTCCGGCCCAACACCACCTATCACCTGCGGGTCACCGCCGCGAACGGCGCCGGTACCCGCACCGCCGACGGTGCCCCCACCCGCTTCACCACCGGAGCACTGACCGTCGACGACTTCGAGGACTACCCGGACGGCGGGGCGCTGACCGCGGCGTACGTCCGCAACACGGGCGGCGGCCCGGTAACCGTCTCCCTCGACGGCGAACACGCCGACGGGGAAGGCCGCGCCCTGCGCGCCGCCTACGACCCGGGCACCCCCGGCTACGCGGGGGTCATCCGCTCCTTGCCCACACCCCAGGACTGGGGCGGAGCCCGAAACCTGCGCCTGTGGGCTCGCTCGGACGGCACCGAGGAACAGAGCCTGACGGTCCAGTTCGTCGCCGCCGGCATCTACTGGGAGAAGACGGTCCCGCTCACCGACACCGACGGCGCGATGGTCACCCTCCCGCTCGCGGACTTCACCAATCCGCCGTGGGCGACCAAGGGCCCGCTCGACCTCACCTCCGTCACACAGATGTCCTTCTACTTCAACGGCAAGGCCGGCACGGCCTGGATCGACTCGATCACCGCCACGGACTGATCCCACCCCGTCCTGCCGGGCACGGCTTCCCTGAACCCTGCCCGGCACGAGCCCGCCGCCCTCGATCGTCGAGGGCGGCCCTTCACGTCCCCCGGAGAGAACCATGACCGCAATCGCCGCGCTGGCCCCCGTCGTGCGCGCCTACTCCTGGGGGTCACGCACCGCGATCCCCGCCCTGCTCGGACAACAGCCCGACGGGGATCCCCTGGCCGAGTTGTGGTTCGGCGCGCACCACGCCGCTCCGTCACCGCTCGTCGGCCGGCCCGGAACCCCGGATCTGGCGGCCGCGATTGCCGCCGACCCCGTCGGCGAACTGGGAGAGGCGAGCCTCGCGGCCCATGGGCCGCACTTGCCGTTCCTGCTCAAACTGCTGGCCGCCGCCCGGGCACTCTCGGTCCAGGTGCATCCCACGCGCGAGCAGGCACGGGCAGGCCACGACCGCGAGGACGCGGCCGGAATACCGGTCGACGCCCCCCACCGCACCTTCAAGGACCGTAACCACAAGCCCGAACTGCTGTACGCACTGGGACCTTTCGAGGCACTCTGCGGCTTCCGCGAGCCGGCCTGTACAGCCGATCTGCTCGACGCTCTTTCCGTGCCCGGACTCGAACCGTGGGCGGCCTCGCTCCGCTCCCGCCCGCAGAGGGACTCCCTCGGGCACACGCTCCAGGCGGCGCTGACCGCGCCACGACGCCTGGTGCGCGCCGTCGCCGACGCCCTGCCCGCGCTCGCCGGGTCGCCCGGCTCGTGGAGCTCGGCCGCCGCCGCGTACGCCACCGTAGCCGCCGACTTCCCCGGCGATCCCGGCCTGCTCGCGGCACTGCTGCTCAACCACGTCAGTCTCGACGCGGGGGAAGCCCTGTACGTGGCGGCGGGTGTGCCGCACGCCTATCTGCGGGGGACAGGCGTGGAGATCATGGCCAACTCCGACAACGTGCTCCGGTGCGGTCTGACTGACAAGCACGTCGACACCGCACTCCTGAGTGGGATCGTCGACCTGACCGCTGCACGACCATCTGTCATACGTGCCTCACCGACGGGGGTGAGGGGTGAGGCACACTATGCCTCTCCGGCAGCGGAGTTCGCCCTGTCCCGCGTCGAAGTGGGCGCCGAGGCCGTGTGCCTGACCGACGCCGGACCGCAGCTGCTGCTCTGCCTCACCGGCGAAGCGCTGCTGGAAGAAGGACCGGCCATGGCCGCGGGTGCTGCCGCGTTCGTCCCGGCTGGCTCGCCCTGTGCGGTGTCCGGTGCGGGAGCGGTGCTCTACCGGGCTCGGTTGCCCCTGGGCGGCGTCTCGTGAGGCTTGCGACGCGGGTCTGGGGCGAAGGCCCCCGCACAGCCGTACTGGTGCACGGCATCATGTCGGACTCGCGCGGCTGGAGCCGTGTCGCCCCGGCGATCGCCATGCATGGTTACCGGGTCGTCGCCGTTGATCTGCCGGGCCACGGAGCCAGCGGTCCCGCCCCGGTCTACTCACCCACCGCACTCGCCGCAGACCTGCTCGACACCCTGCCCCCGGCGCCCGACCTCGCCATCGGTCACTCACTGGGCTCGGCCGTGCTGCTGCTCGCCGTACCTCGACTGCGTTGCGCCCGCGCCGTCCACTGCGACCCCGCCTGGGTGCCTCGGAACCGGGACCTGGAGGCCCTGCGCGCCGGCAAACACGCCACCTGGCGGGAGCTGCGTGCCGCCCATCCCCGCTGGCACGACGACGACATCACCGCCGAGCAGCAGGCGCTCGCCACCTGGGACCCCGCGTCCGTCACCTCGCTCAAGCACCTCCCCGGCCTGCCGGAGGTCCCCGATGTTCCCTCACTCGTCGTGCTCGCCGGTCCCAGTGAGCGGATCTCGGCGACTCAAGCCATGGCGCTGAGCCGCCGCGGCTGGCAGGTACGCACGGTGGACGGTGCTGGGCACACCGTCCACCGTGATGATCCAGCCGGGTTCCTCCGGGCGCTTCACGGCTGGCTGTGACCGGCGCACCCCTCGCAGGCTCGGCCGCGCAGCGCCCGTTCCGAGAGTCAGGGCAGCACGACCTCACCCTGGTTCAGCACACGGGGATGGAAGTACGCCGCCTGGATCTCGGCGTTCGTGTTGTTCCCTCGCAGCTGTTCCGACCACATCATGAACCACGCCCACCTGGTCTGGCTGTTGAGCAGTGCGGCGTCCGGCACTTTGCCCATTTCCGCAATGGCCATGGGCTTTGTCCCCGCAATGCTCTGCATCTGCTGGTAGTCGGCTGAGCTGGGGTGGTTCTTGTACCAGACGTCCAGCGAGACGACATCCACGTACTGGTTGCCCGGGTAGTAGCTGCTCCAGCCGCCCGCCGGATTGTCCTGCACGTTCCACACCCAGATCAGATTGTCCAGCCCTTTCGTCCCGGCGAGGTAGTCACGGGTGATCTGATAGAGGCGCGCACTGCCGTTCGCCCCGGGACGGTTTCCCCACCAGTTCCACGACTCGTTCATCTCGTGCAGCGGCCGGAAGAGCACCGGAACGCCCGCGTTCTTCAGCTGCTGCAGATAGGGGACGACTTCGTCGAGGCGCCGCTTCCAGGCGTTGTTCAGGGCGCTTCCCTCGGTGATGATCTGCGAGAACTGGGCGTTGGAAATGTTCGACTTCACACCGCCCTCGAACGCGCAACTGCTCCCGCCTGTCGGAGGGCAGACGTGCCAAGTGAGGGTGACCAGCGAGCCGTTCGCCCACTCGGTCCTCGCCTGGTCGACCACCCGTTGGCGGTTGGCAACGTCGGTGGCGTTGAACATCAGGTCACCGCCCCACAGGCCGGGGTACTGCCCGGTCACGTCCTTGACCTGCTGCGTGTACTGCCCGGGTGCGGAAGCCGGTTCTTTGTTGTGCTGACCGGAAACGATGTGGTTTCCGGAAATCGAGCGGAGATAGTTCAGCACCGTCTGCTTCGGGGTAGGGGGAAACGCCTGCGCGGATTGAGTTGCAGGCCAGACAGAGATTGCTGCGGTGACAGCCGTGACAACCGCGAGGAAGGCGGCCCAGTGCCGCATTTTTCTCATGGGCATTCCAGCTTTCGCGATCGAATGGGATTCGTTTCGCCATCAAGGTGGCCGTTGCGGAGGCGTTCGTCAATGGGGCGGGACGCCTTCTGTAACTGCCGGGCGGCATCCTTTACTTAACGTTTCCTGAACGCCGTCGAGAAGGTGACTTCTTGTGCTCAATGCGCGTTTACGTATTGCGGCTCGACGGTCGGACATCCTTGAATGCCCGCGCTGTTTGTGAGTTGCGGACCGCCCGTCGGCAACCATCTGCCCGGCGTCGGGCGGGCGCAGGGATGGGCTGCTCGGCGTCGCCGGCCAAGGGCTCGCCGTCCGCCCGCACATCCCTGAGGGCGACTGCCGTGCTCGCGGAAGCAACCCTTACTATTCAAGTTTCTCGCGAGACGCTTCTCGACTCGTGCTCGAACTACTCGGGGCCGTGACCGTGTTCGGACGTGTTCAGTTGATGTCCGGATCATCGGCCTCTTCGAGGAGACGGGCCGCGAGGTCGTCGGCCCACTCCACGGCCCAGGCGCGGAGAGCGGTGATGGTGGCGTCATCGAGCCCGTAGGCGGCGAAAGCTTCGTCGTCGGTCCACTCGGCGCCCGTTAGGTTCGATTGCAGATCCTCGCGTCCGAAACGGCCGCGGGCGTGGCGGCGGCCGAACTCCTCAAGCTCGGCATTGGTCCAGCGGTGGGAGGCTGCGAACACGTCGATCAGGTCGCGGGGCGCTCCGCGGTCGGCGAGGACGCGGACCTTGGTCCCGATCACGTCCTCCTCCGCGAGGACCGGCCCGTACGGGCTGGGCGACCGGCCGCCAGAAGATCTCCTTGAGGATGTCGACTTCGCATTGCTGCTCGGTGGCCGGGTCGGTCACGGTGAAGCGGGCGGACAGTGGGGTCGTCTCCAGCGCGTGCACCTTCCATCCGCGGTCTTCCAGGCCGGCGCGGAGCGTGGCGGCGATGTCGGCCATGGGCGCCGGGTGCTCGGTGGCGACGTCGAGGTCCTGGCTGGGGCGGTTGACGAGGCGGTGTGCCCGCACGGCATATCCGCCGGTGAGGACCAGGGGGTGTACGGGGAGCCGAGGGCGATCACATCTGCCAGGAGCCGCGTGTGCAGCTCCGGCATGTCCGTCACGCGGCTGCCTGGGTGCGGGAGGTGAGCTGGGGGAAGGCGTCTTCCCACACGGTGCGCACGCTGCGGCCGACGAGGGTGCGCAGCACCGGCCACAGCTGGAGGAGCAGGCCCTGGTTGAGGTAGCGGGGCAGATCGTCGTGCAGGCCCTCGTGCAGGACGGTGCGGTACAGGCCCATGCGCTGGCGCGGCTTGCTCAGGTCGTACGACGTCATCCCGGACCAGGCCATGTGCAGCGGTAGCTCCACGACCCCCTGGGTGGGGCCGTGCAACTCGTCCAGCGACTCCGGCAGACGTCGCTGGAACTTCTCCCGGTACAACGCGAGATCCTCAGCGGCCGCGTCCGAGAGGCCGCTCGGCGTGGGTGCGGGGCGCTGTGGGGTGGAGGGCATGTCTCCATTATGACCGCAGGGGAGTGGCAAGGGTCATGATGCGCGAGCTTGCGTCCGGAGATGAGCGGGACGGGCCCGTGGAGGGCGTCTGAGCGTGACAGCAAGGCAGTGAGTCGAGAACCCGGCCCGACCTGTTCGCACCCATGAGTCGCCTATGCCGACATCCTGCCCGTGGCCCCTCACGTGCAGGGCCGGGCAATCCGCCACTCAGCCCCGAGACCGACAGTCTCCCGGCTCGGCCCAGAAGTCCCTGAGAAGTCCCACAGACGAGGCCGAGGCCCCTCCTGGCTGGCATACGTGCAGGTCAGGAGGGGTTTCACACTCCTTATGCTTAGAGCTTTCAGATGTCCCGGAAGGGACCAGCCAACGCGGTGACCTGCCATGATGGGGGGTCCTTGGTCGCTGACCTGCGCGAATGGTCTTTCAGTTGTTTCATGCTCGTGCCGGTTGATGAAGCCGGAAGTCCCAGAAAAGTCCCAGAGGACTCCCACGGCTGACGGATGCCCTTTCGGTTCTACTCGATGTAGGACAGCGCGGCGGGGCTGTGCGCCGGAGGTCGGCCTTGTTGCTCCGTAGCATGGGGCAGCGCACTTCCGTTCGCGCGGAGAGCATGTCTGTCGGCCTACCTGGGTATGTCGGCGATCTGTGAACTTGGGTTCTGGATCACTTTCAGTGCCGGGGCCACGCAGGGTCACCACAACCACGAACATGAACGGCTATGGGTGATGTGCTCCTCCAGGACCTGTGGTTCCACCAAGTCGAAGGCGTAATGATCGAAAAAGCAGTGCTCGACGGCGAGTTGGTGGTCGTGCGGGCCCGCGCATCGGCGGAGCGGTCCGCGTGTTCCGCCTGCGGGACGACATCGGCCGAGTGCACAGCCGATACGTACGCCGCCTCGCCGACACCGCGGTCGCCGGGCGCCCCGTGTTGATCGAGTTACGAGTCCGGCGGTTCCGCTGCCGCGACCGCGCCTGCCGCCAGGCCACGTTCGCCGAGCAGGTCGATGGACTCACCTTCCGGCACGGGCGGCGAAGCATCGGGCTGCAGACGGTGCTGCAACAGGTAGCGGTGATGCTGGCGGGCCGGGTTGGCGCCCGCCTGGCGAACACACTCGCGGTCCGGGTGAGCCGGTCGACCCTCCTGCGGCTGATACGCCGTCTCCCGGAGCCCGAAGTGCACACGCCGCGGGTGCTCGGGGCGGACGA
>Ga0079224_100014970_pt1 | contig 10848 bp, 9 predicted proteins | sample Stecom2015_FD_80414 | JGI IMG/M metagenome (GOLD analysis project Ga0079224, IMG submission 80414) | Agricultural soil microbial communities from Utah to study Nitrogen management - Steer compost 2015 | ecosystem: Environmental > Terrestrial > Soil > Agricultural land | place: USA: Utah...
CGCGGCGGCTCCCCGCGCGGCCCGTCGCGATGGAGACGGCTTCCCGCGTCGAGCGAGGTGGGACGGGTGTAAAAGAGAACCTGCTGTCGCGATCCGCGCTCGGGGATGCGGATCCAGACCCAGACGCCGATCACGACCACGACGAAGACGAAGAGGAGGACGATTCCGAGTCGCAGCAGCCATCGACGGACGACGCGGCCTCCGCCGCCGTTCGACGATCCGCCCCGCTCACTACGCGAAGAAATGGACGGAGAGGGAGCCGGTCCATCCCGGCGCGTTTCGCTTCGCGACGGTTCCCTGTCGCCCCCGAATTGTTCGCCCGGCCGGCCGCCGCCGAGAGGGTCTGCCAAATCGCTCCTTCCGCCCCGCCGTCATTCTAACCGGAGGATGCGGCCCGTCGAGACATCCGATCCGATCAGGCGGGCATCAACGCACGACCATCCAGATACCCGAAAGGATGAGCGCGATTCCGCCGTACTGCACCAGACTCAGCCGCTCGTGGAAGAGGAACCATCCCGCGATGAGGATCAGGCAGTATCCGCCCGACACCATCACCGGATAGGCGAGCGAGATGCGGAAGGTGCGCAGCGCCATCGAGTAGAACACCAGATTGAGCCCGAAGAGCGCCACGCCCAGCACGAAGAGCGGACTCATCACCGAGAGGAGCCGCGTCACGAGCGAGGTGCCGGCCGGAAGCGGCTCCCCCCGCGTCATCGCGTACTTGATCAAGACGTTGGCCGCCGCGTTGCTCACCAGCGCGGTCAGCAGGAACAGATGAGGAGTGAATTGGCTCACGCGGGTCCCTCGTCTCCGAAAAGTGGAAGCTGCAGCTCGCGGATCGGGAGCGCCCGCATCACGGTGTCGACCCACTCCGAACGATCGATCCCGTGGAGGCGCAGAGGCGCGATGCCGAACTCCACGACCAGATCGCTGATCAGGTGGTCGATCCGCTCCTGGAAGTGCCGGTCGGTGTCCCGAGTCCCGTCGAAACGGGGAGTTTCGGTGATCGGTACCCAGACCGCCAGATGGTAGGTCGGCATCCACGTCCGCACGAGCAGGTCATAGAACATCTGCCGGCCCGCGGACGCGACCAGATACGCGTAGTTGTCGAGCACGGAGCGGTCGCACACCACCACGTCGTGACCGGAGCTGGCCTCGATCTCCTTCGCCATCTGGGTATGGAGGATCCACGCCTGGGCGTCGATGGTGCTTTCCTTGTTGATCGGGAGCGGGCACTTGCGCGCGACTTCCTTGACCATGTCCACGCGGAGGTCGCTGCGCTTGAGACGAGCGGCAATCTCGTAGCACAGGGTCGTCTTGCCGACTCCATGGCTTCCGATGAACGCCACTTTGATCGCGGTCGCGTTCCATGGCCCCGCTTGCTGCCGTGTTACCATGAGCGGCAGACCGTATCATGGCAGACCTGACCCGCCAAGGCGACGCACTGTCCGGCGCGCCGGCCCCGAATCCGGACAACCCCTCTCCGTCCGCCGGCGAAAGCGCAGCGAACGGCGCGCCTCTCCATGGGTCCGATTCTCCCGACGCAGCGACTCCGGTCGAGAGCGGCGGCGAGCCTCCGGCGGCGGAGGGAGACGCCCCCCCTCCCGGGCATATCCTCCCTCCTCAGCACACCTGGATCCGCTTCGGCGGAACGACCTATCAGATCCACGACGCTCAGTGGCCCCACTGGGTGCGTCTGGATCGCGTCCCCGAAGACGCGCTCGTCCTCTCCCGCCAGTGGACGAAAGGAGTGTGGAGGCGCGCCGCGTCGCTGGAAGTGTTCCATCTCTATCGTCCGAGCCAGGAGCTGCGTCCGATCGAGGAGGTCGGCCCAACGGTTCCTCGTCACGGACCGTTCGGGATCTTCCGCGGACCGGGCATCTCCATGACCGAGAGCTTGATCGCGATCAACGTCCTCATCACGACGGCGCTCTTCCTGGCCTGGCGCTCCGACTACTCGCCGCAGCTTTGGGGAGTGTCCGAAGCGCTGCGGGGCAAGCTCTTCGAAGGATGGCTGCCGGTCCTGTTCCTTCCGCTCTTCTTGCACGCGAACCTCGCCCACATCACCTCGAACATGATCGCGCTCGCGGGCGGCGGCACCGTCGTGGAGGAGTTCTACGGACGAAAGCGCACCTTGCTACTCTATCTGATCGCGGGAATCGCCGGAGCGCTCCTTTCCTTGACGCGCGAGAAGCCGGTGCTTTCGGTGGGAGCTTCCGGCGCCATCATGGGGATGTTCGGAGTGCTGCTGGTCTTCCTGCTGCGCGAGCGCAAACACCTGCGTCTGCCGGAGCGGTGGCGCGCGAGCCGGATCCAGCTCCCGTTCTTGCTGCTCCTGGTCGTTCCGTCGCTGTTCAACGCCGATCTGCTGAGCCACGTAGGCGGATTCCTGGGCGGCGCGGCGGGAGCGCTCTTCGTCCAGCCGCTGCCGGAGCGCCTTTCCGCCTATCGCGATCTCTCCGAACCGCTTTCCGCGGCGCGCGACGCGTGAGCCCGCTACGGCTTTCCCTCAGCTCTCGTCTGCCTCTCTAAAGAACCCCCCTGGAACCGACGATCACGGCAGGAGAGACGTCAGCCCCCGACTTCTGAGGAATTGCCCCAAGTCTATGGAGATTTTCGACATCCAGAGCCAGAAGGTCGTGCTGGTGGAAGACAGCTCGGTGGAGGCGAAGGCCTATTCCCGGTTGATCCAGCAAGCTGGCTATCAGGTAGCGCACTACGCCAGCGCCAAGGCGTTGGTGCAGAGTCTGGACTCGGAAGTGCCGCCCGCGGCGGTGCTGTCGGATATCAACTTGCCGGACCTCAACGGACTCGAGTTCATGAGGCGACTGCAAGCGCATCCCGACTGGTGCATCGCTCCCGCCATCCTCATGACCTCCGATCCGACCCGCGATCATCTCTTGCTCGCGCGCAAGCTGCGGATTCCTCCGGAAGGATTCCTGGTCAAACCGGTGACGCTGGCCGCGCTCGAGGAAATCCTCCAGGGAATCATCTCGCGCAGCACACCGATCTACATCCTGCGCAGCTTGCAGCGACAGCGGCTCTCGCACGAGTTGCGCGCGCGTCTCAAGGATCGAGAGCTGGGAAGCCAGATCCAGGAGACGGCGAAGGCGCTCGAAGATGCGATGCGCGAGCGCGAGGCGATGGAGCGAGAACGCGAGAAGGCGCGCGCGGCGCTGGAGAATCTGGCCACCGCGGAAGAGCGCGCCGCGCTGACCTCGACATTGGAAGAGCTGCAGCGCGAGGAGCATCGCCTGCGGGATCGATTCGCGGAGCTGCAGGATCACCGGGGAGAGCTGCAGAGCCAGCGCAAGAAGCTGATCGGCGAGGTCGATCGCGCCCTCAAGCTGCTCGACGCGCAGATCCGCACCGCCGAAGACGTGGTCCGCCACCGCGTGGCGTGAACGCCGACTACTTCGTGGAGCCCGGCGTGGAGCCCGGCCGCCCCAGGACTCCTTTCAGCGCTCCCCAGCTCGTCCCGACGACCGGGTTGGTGGATCCGCATGCGCCCCGTCCGATTCCGCCGATCCGCGCACCGCAAGGGGAATTCCGTGCGATCGACGGCGATTCGTCTCCGACTCCGTAGTCGCCCTGCGCCGAAGGAGCCGCGGTGCACGTGTCGGGATCGCAAAAGCCGGGATCGATGCCGAGGAGGTTGCCCGGTTCGTAGGTGACCACCCCTTCGCTGTACACGCCGGAAGTGTCGACGATCGAGCAGGCGAAGGTCGCGTTTCCGCTGAACTCGACCGTGACTTCCGGCCCCGTTCCCGCCGAGCAGTTCCCCCACACCGTGAGGCGCTCGAATCGGCTCTTGGAGGCGACGCTGCAGAAAATTCCGCCTCCGCTGTCCTGGGCGAAGTTCGAGGCGAGGGTGCAATCGACCACGCGCCAGGGCGGTCCGAACGAGCCGACATCGGTGAACATGCCTCCGCCGATGCGGGATCGGTTCCCGGTGAACACGCACGCCTCGATCACCGGAGTCGAGCCGCTCTCCACGCTGAGCCCGCCTCCCTGGATGCCCGCGGTGCAGCTCTCGATCAACACTCCGGTGAGCGTCGGGGCGGATCCGATTTCGATCGACGCGCCTCCTCCGGTGAACTCGCTGTGGCAGTTGCGCACGATCACGTTCCGGATGGTGGGATTGGAGTAGAGGTTGACTTTGAATCCGCCTCCACTCAGGTCGTGCAAATCCTGCGGAGGCGCGAAATCGGGCTGGGTGGACATGAATCCGTTGATGATGGTGAATCCATCCAGGACCGCGGCGGGGCTTTCTCCCCCGTCGATGAGCAGCGCGCGCGCCGGTTGACTGAAGTTGGCCTGCACGTCGATCACGGTCTGCTCGGCGCCCTCTTCCGAGACGAGGACGATGTCCTTGCCGTAGAAGCTGAGACTTCGATTGCCGGGGCCGCTGTAGACGCCGGGAGCCACCAGGACAGTGTCGCCGACCTGCGCGGCCACGATTCCGTCATCGATGGTCGCGTACTCCGAAGGCACCCGCAGAGTCGCCGCAGAAGCGGGCGAGATTCCGGCGAGGGAGACGATGACGAAACCGGAGACTGCGTTCGAGAGGGCGATCCTGCGCGCGCTTTCCACCGCAGAGGGGATGTGGAGGCGAGTCCACGGACTGCTTTTCTTCATGACGCACACGCTAACACAGCGCCGACGCCCGAGGGACCGCGTTCCGCGCGGGCGCGTTTCGGAATCGAATCCGGCTCTACGGGACCTCGGACGCGCGGAGAATCCGTGCCCCGTGCGCTCCGCAGGATGCGCGGAGCCGGCCACCAGCGTCCTCCTTGACCCTCGCGAGCCGCGGCCGATACGCTGAGGGACACTCTGGGGACGGTTCGGACGTTGAGAGGAACCCGGCATTGACCGCGATCCTTCAGATGCTCATCGGGGTCCGCGACGCGAGGAGCCGCCGATCGGCACGGTGGATGACCGCACCGGCCTCGCTCCTGGCCGCGACACTCCTCTGGACCGGATGTGGAAGCGACTCGTCGACCATCCCTCCTCCCACGATTCCGCCGCCGACCCGGCTCATCCCGACCATTCCGGAGAACTTCCCGATCTTCCAGGATCCGGCGGACAATCCGACCACCGTCGAGGGGGTAGCGCTGGGTCGCCGGCTGTTCTACGACACGACCCTTTCGCGGAACGGGCAGCAGTCCTGCGGGAGCTGCCACCAACCTTCTCTCTCGTTCGGCGACGACCGGCGCTTCAGCATCGGAACCGACGGCGTCAGCGAAGGCACGCGCAACGCTCCGCCGCTGGTCAACCTCGCCTGGTTGCGCAACTTCTTCTGGGACGGCAGGGCGGTCGGCCTCGAGAACCAGGCGCGACAGCCGGTGCCCAATCCGGTGGAGATGGATCTTCCCTGGGATCAAGTGGTGGCGCGTCTCAGAGCCCATCCGCAATACCCGGGCATGTTCGAACGCGTCTTCGGGGACCCCGAGATCACCGAGGATCGCGTCGTCAAGGCGATCGCGCAGTTCGAGCGCACCCTGATCTCCGCGAACTCGAAATACGATCGTTACCTCCGCGGAGAGGTCACCTTGACCAAAGCGGAGAGAGCGGGGGAGCGGATCTTCTTCACCGAGCAGGGAGACTGCTTCCACTGTCACGGAAACATCCTCTTCACGACGATGCGTTTCCATGACATCGGGCTCGATCTGGCGCCGGCCGACTCGGGGCTGGCCAAGATCACCAAGCTCCCCACGGATGTCGGGAAGTTCAAGGTGCCGTCCCTGCGCAACGTCGAATACACCGCGCCGTACATGCACGACGGGCGTTTCCAGACGCTGCGCGAGGTGATCGATCACTACGATCTGCACGTCCAGGACTCGCCCAATCTGGATCCGTTGATCCTGGCGCGCAATCAGCGGGCGCCTCTCCTCACCGAGGCGGACAAGGACTCGCTGGAAGCGTTCCTGAAAACGCTCTCCGACCCCGATTTCCTGACCAATCCCGACTTCCAGGATCCGTTCCGGTAGTAGAAACCGGTCGACCACCTCATCAGCGCGTCGAGCGTTCGACCAGGGTGACATGGTAGGCGACCTTCGCACCATCGCGCAGCACTTCCACGACCACCTCGTCCCCCGGCTGGTGAGCTTTCAACGCGGCGGAGAAGTCGGCCAAGTTGTCGATCGGAGCGCCTCCCAGCGAGACGACGATGTCCCCCTGGACGATCCCGGCGCGCTCCGCGGGACTTCCCGGCATGACGCCGGTGAGGAGGACGCCGCCCGACTCGCGTGCGAAATCGGGGATGGTGCCGAGGCTGACCTGGCGAGGCGGTCCTTGCGGCGCGACCACCGCCTTGTCCGCTCCCGGAGGCACGAAGGTCAACGGTCCTTCCTCGTCGGCGAGAAATGAAACCAGTTCCACCACGAAGTCGGCCGTTTCGGCGAGTTCGCTCCAGGCGATCTTCTCGGCGGTGTCGGTGGGACGATGGTAGTCAGGATTGGCTCCCGTCGAGAGATGGAGGGCCGGGACGCCGTGGGCGAGGAATGAGAGATGGTCGGAAGCGAACGATCCCGCCTCGGCGGTGGCGAGATCGAATCCGAACCCGAGATTGACGCCGCGGAGGATGTCGGCGAACTCGGCCGCGGTCCCGGAAGCGAGCGCGTACAGTCGCCGGTCCTGCATCCGCCCGATCGTGTCCAGGTTGATCATCGCGACGGTGCGCTCGATCGGCGCGATCGGATGCGCGACGTAGTGCGACGATCCGAGGTTCCCGGCCTCTTCCCCGTCGAACGCGAGGAACAGGATGGCGTTGCGGAACGGACCCGCCTCCGAGAGCAGGCGCGCCGCCTCCAGCAGGATCGCGACTCCGGAGGCGTTGTCGTCGGCGCCCGCGTAGATCGATCCGTTCGACTGCCCGAGGTGGTCGAAATGGGCTCCCACGACCACGGTCCGCACGGGCGACTCGGGATCCTCACCCGATTCCTGCGCGGCGGGCAGGATCGCGATGACGTTGGCGAGCGTGGCGTTCTCCCACGTGATCCCCTCGGGAAGATGCACTTCCGGAGTCTCCGCCTGCGGCTTTGCGTCCACGTCTTGCAGCCAACCGCCATCGGGGCGACGCAACCCCGCTCCCTCGAACGCGGCGACGAGGTAGTCGCGCACCGCGCCGGACTCCGCGGAACCGGGCGCCCGGCCAGCGCGCTCGGGAGCCGCGATCCACTCCAGATCGGCGCGCAGCCGCGCGAGATCCGCGCCGGGCGCGGGCGACACCGCCGTCCCCAGCAGCAGGAGTGCCACCCAGCTACGATTCGAAATCGCGCGCCAGAGGGCTGTCGCCCGGCTTCCAGACCCCTTTTCCGACATTGGTCTCTCCCTCGAAGACGAGATAGCTGTACTTCCCATAGTGCGGGATCTTGCGACCGATCGCGGCGACCAGCTCGGGGCCGGCCGGGATCACCACTCCTCCGGCGCGCCCACCCAGAATCGTTCCCGCCACGACGAACGAGGCGCTCGCCGGGAACGGCGTTCCATCCACGATCCACTCGTCGGCGTTCCTGGTCATCTCCGACTGCGCCGCGATTTCCCGCTCCGCCAGCGGGCCGAGACCGAGCAGCCAGATCGCCGGCTGCGCCTCGCCCTCCGCGGAGACGGCGGGAAGCTCCGGAAGCTCCGACTCCCTCAGCACGGCCGCGGCCTGATCCTTCGCCCAGGTCCGGGCGAGCTCCTCGAGCGCGGCCGTCATCTCCGCGCTCTGCCCGTCCGCGATCACGATCCACACCGAGTCGGCGCCCAGCACTTGGCTGAGGCTCGCGGGAATCTCTTCGCGATGCAGGCGGCGCAGGACGTCGAAATCGGGATCGATCTCGACGCGCACCGGCTCGAACGGGCAGGCGAGAGCGATTTCCGCGTCCTCGCTCCCCATCTCCAACACCGAATCGGTCCGCTCGCCCGCAGGGCCGATCACGCGCACCGGAACCTGCAAGGCGTAGGGCGCTTCGCCGAGCGTCATCTCCTGCGCGACCCGGATCTCCACCGACCACTCGGCGCCGAGCCGGGCGCGCGTCGCGCTCGCGAGCCGCAATGTGGGCGCGCCCGTGCGTTCGATCCACTGCTCGAGCTGCCGCTGTTGCCATGCGGTCCGTTGCGAAGCGGAACCGGGAAGCTGCGCGGCGAAGGAGGCAATCAGATCCCGCCACGAGGCGCGCCGCCACAGGAAGTCGCGATAGAACTGGCGGAGCCCGTCCCGGAACGCGTCGTCGCCGAGAGCGCGGCGCACTTGATGGAAGACCATCATCGACTTGGAATAGCCGACCGCCTGCGTGGAGAAGTCGTGTCTTTCCCGGAATCGCGCCAGCGGGATGTCTTCGCTTTCCGAGACGTAGTCGAGATAGCCCTGGAGCGCGTTCCGTCGATACTCGCGCGCCGCCTCGGGACTCTCCTGCTCCTTGTACGCGTAATCCGCGCCGTAGGTGGTGAGACCTTCACACCAGTTGCCTTCCTCGACGTTCACGAAGACGCCGTTTCCCCACCAATTGTGCAAGATCTCGTGCCCGTACGAGGTGTCGAGGATGAACGGGAGTCGGATGACGCGATCGCCGAGGAGGGTGAACGACGGCATCCCGAACCCGGTCTGCCAGAAATTCTCGACCAGAGCGAACTTCGCGAACGGATAGGGGCCGATTTGCTCTTCGTAGAGGTCGAGATAGCGGCCGGTGCCGCGCAGATAGCGGTTGTAGATGCTCGAGTCGGTGTCCGCGTACGTGAAGGTCTGCGCGAAGACGTCGCCGTGCCGCACGTGGTGTTCTTCCCACGGTCCGGCCACGAGGTAGATCTCTTCCATCGGATGGGGGCAGATCCAGCGCGTGAACTGGCTCGCTCCCTGAGCGCGGGCGGTCGCCATCCGCCCCTGCGAGACGCTGCGCCAATCGGACGGCACCTCGACGCGCAGTTCGAAAGTGAACACTTCGTCGGGACGTGTCGGCACCCAGAAGCTGGATCCGGCGAGGAACGCTCCCTCGGGCACGATCAGTCCCGCCGTGGTTTCGAACGAGCGGGCATAGGCGGCGCGCGGAGGATGGAGGGAATCGAGGACGGTTCCCTCGTAGTGCACGGTCACGGCGAGCGTCTCCGGCCAGCTCGGCACGCCGCGCAACGTCAGGTCGATCTGGCGCGCATGCTCGTATCCTTCGAGCTCGTCATACGGCGGCCGCTCCCACCAGGACTTGAGCTGCAGACGCTCCCGCTCGGTCGCGATCACCTCGAAGGAATCGTCCCTCTCTCCGTCGTTCGAAAAGGCGCTCACCTCCGTCAGCGCCAAATCCTTCCAGAGGAGGAACGAGAACGGCTCCGCCGCCGGTACGCCCGCCGGATGCACGATGAAGATCCGGTCGGTCGCGGTCAGTCGATTGCGCGCGGGATCGAGCGACGCGGTCACCAGATGATGGATCAGTGCCGCCCGCTGCGGATTGTCCAGGTCGACGAGCTCCGATGGCGGATAGTCGGGGCGGTACTCCCCCACTTGAATGCGTACGGTCGCGGTTTGGGCGCCGCTCTCCCCCGCGCAGGACGCTCCCGTCGCGAGGAGGATGCAGAGGCAGGGAACGACGCGCCGAGCCCACATCGGCGCAGGAGCGGGCAGGAAATCGGGTCGCATCGCGCCATGGTGCCTCACTCTCCGACCGCTTGGCAACGGCCCCGGCAAGTCGGGTGTGCGGGCAGGACGTATACTCGACCCGATGGGGATGCGGCGCAGGAAGTGGATCATCTGGCTGTCGGCGTTGATCGTGGGGATCGCGGCGGTACGGCTTCTCGCCGCACCGGCCATGAACGCCTATGCCCGCTGGCTCATCGTCGAGGAGCCGTTCGAGCGCACCGACGTCGCCCTGGTGCTGGGAGGCGGCGAAGGAGAGCGTCTGGCGGCCGCGATCCAACTCTTCCGCAACGAGAGAGCGGGCGGGATCGTCATCCTGGGACCGGACGCACCCTTTCTGAAAGTGTACTCGGGCGAAGACAGCCTGACGCAGGGAGAGGCGAAGCGGCGCATCGCGGTCAAGAAGGGAGTCCCGGACAGTCTGGTAACGCTGGTGCTCGGCGCGCAGAGCACCTATGAAGAAGCTCTCACCGCGCGGGATGCGTCCCTGGGGTCACGTTGGAGCTCGATCGCCGTGGTCACCTCTCCGTTCCACACCCGGCGCGCCCGGGCGACGTTTCGCAAGGTATTCGCGGAGCAGGACGTGGAGGTGAAGATCTATCACCTCCCGATCGAGCGCTCGAGTCAGGACCCGGATCACTGGTGGCATCGCGAGAGCGACACCATGGCGGTCCTGACCGAGACGATCAAGCTGGGGTTCTACGCCTACCGCCACGGGGTCTGGCCGTGGAGCTGATCCGATTCAGAACTCGAAGAGAGTGAATCCCTCGCGCTCCGTCTCCGATCGAGGACGCAGCTGCTGCAGATTTTCTCGGTACGCGCGATACGCCGCCTCACCGAGCAAGTTCTCCGGGATCCGACCGGCCGTCCCCGCCGCCTGGTGCGCCGGATCGGACGGCACCACGATCCAGCGGACGTCGAAGGCGTCGAACTATTCGCGCGCCAACCTGCCGAGAGCGTCTCGCTGCTCCATGCTGAGTCCCGCCACGAATCCGGGTTGCGCGAAACCGAGCGAGAGCGTCTCCCACATCTGCGTGTGCAGTCCTTCGCTCGAGCCGTCGTGCCACGGAACGGCCGCACTCACATCGTCGACCAGGCGCTGGCCGTGCACCGTCTGGTAGAGCAGATTCTCACGCGCGCGCAATCCCGGGACGTGCAACAACGTGGAGACGCGCCGCCCCGCGCGCTCCTGCACGATCTCGTACACCTGCGGGACCGGCACCTGCGTGTACACCCAG
>Ga0079224_100014972_pt1 | contig 10846 bp, 10 predicted proteins | sample Stecom2015_FD_80414 | JGI IMG/M metagenome (GOLD analysis project Ga0079224, IMG submission 80414) | Agricultural soil microbial communities from Utah to study Nitrogen management - Steer compost 2015 | ecosystem: Environmental > Terrestrial > Soil > Agricultural land | place: USA: Utah...
ACCGACCAGAGCAAGTCCTCCACCCCCTGGGGGTCTTCGGCCAATAGGCCCAATGCGGTGCGTACCTCCAGGGGATCCGGTTCCCGACCCAATGCATGCCTGAAAATCTCGGTGACCAACATTGTGTCGTTGCCAAATTGAGCGCGCCACCGCTGCGCACCTCGAATGATAGCCTGGTTCAGTGCCTCGCCATTGGTCAGTTCAAGGGCCTGAAGCAAACTGGTCTGGGATGAGCGCCAGGTGGATACATTCTCCCGGTTCGGGCGCCCAAGCGCCGTAAGCAAGGCATCGTTCCGCACAAGCGATGCACGGATAAAAGTCGGTTCTTCCGCGAATCGCAGGTTTTTCAGCGGGGTATCGGGATACAACGGCGCGATGATTTTACTGATAGCATCTGCAAACTGCTCCGCACTGAGCCTTCGCCTGATCATCCCCTCGAAGCGAAAGCCTTCCTTCAGCATATCGCTTTCCTGAGCCAGCTCAACGGAAGGCAGTTGGTACGTGCGTGAGGTTGCGATCCGAAACATCAGGTCGCGAAGGTCCTTTCCCCTTGCCTCAAAGTCCCACGCAAGTCGGTCGAGTAAGTCCTGACTCCAGGGCTCGTTGTCCATCTCGTCAACGGGAGCGATAATACCTCTCCCCATCATCTGCGCCCAGATGCGATTAACAATTGTACGGTACAGTCGGCCGTTCCTGGGTGCTACAAGGTAATCTGCAAGTTGTTTGCGCTTCGCCTCAACGTCGAGGGTACTGTCTATTTCTCCGAGAGATGTGAAGAGTATCCGGGTTTGCGCCATCCGGCCCGTGGGTTTGTCGCACCGGTTGATCTCCAACGGTGATTCCGAAAAGATGTTTGCAAAGGCATAGGCGTCGTCAAGTTTCCAGTCGCTGACAAAGCTGTCGTGACAGGAGGCGCACTTGAGATTAAGACCGAGGAAGACCTGGGATACATTCTGCGCCGCCTGCATTTCCACGCGCTGACTTGCATTAACCGTTCCGCGCCATTCGATACCCCGGATGAAGCCTTCGGAGGTCTTGTCGGGTGGACTAATCAGTTCGTGCACGAAGGTATCATACGGCTTGTTCGTCCTCAGCGCTTCGTATAGCCACTCGGTGATTGCGCTCCGCCCTCCGGTGATGTATCCCGTTCCCGTGTAGTCGTTTCGCAGCGCATCATTCCAGAAGGCAAGCCAGTGTTGGGCGTAGTCATCGTCGCGGCTAAGTAGTCTTCTAACCAGTCGCTCACGCTTGTCGGGGCGGGAATCACTAACAAAGGCCATGACTTCGTCGGGCGACGGAAGGAGTCCGATGATATCAAGAAACACGCGCCTGATGTACACCCGATCGTTTACGGGTTCAGCCCACTCGATACCGCGTTCCTGGAAGTACGCATCGACGAATCGGTCGATTTCGTTTTCAAATCCGCGCGACTGAGCAGGTACCGTGGGCTCACGCGGCTCTGTGGCGGCAAGCCGAAAGTGACTTTTACTGTCGAGAGAATCGGGGAACAGAGCGCCGGAGCTTATCCATACACGTAATATCTCCACATCTTCTTTCGCAAGCCCCTCACCTTTGGGAGGCATAGCATCGTCATTACCACGCGGTAGCAACACGCGGCGTAACAGTTCGCTCTCCTCAGGCTTCCCCGGCATCACCACCGGACCCGATTCGCCCCCTTTGAAGATAAGCTCCTTCTTGTCGAGGCGTAAATCGCCCTTAACTTTCGCAGAACTGTGGCACTTGTAGCAATTGTGAGCCAGAATTGCTCTCACTGCCGGACCCAGGTCGGCCTCTGGCTGAGCCGTGAGCTGTTCGGCTCTGCGGGTCGCCAGTTCGGTAAGGTTAAAGCCCGGATTTCTTATAGAGGCGGCGCTGCTATTCCACGGCAGCACTTCGGTGAGAAAGGTCTCTCCGTGCGTCATCGACGCACCGAGGTGTCCCGCCACTGAAACGCCCAACACTGTCGTAATAAGAAGCGCGCGATAGGCGCCGGAGGCAGTCGGCTGATCGCGCCTCAACATCGAGCGATGCAGGAGAGCCACGACGACCGCCAGCACTGCCGTCGCCAGCCCGGTCCACTTGTGCCACGTTAAGAGATCGCCGGAGTACGCCTCCGTCTCCGCAAGCATAAGGCCGAGCGCAACCGAGAGCACCGCCGACAACGCCCCACCGGTGAGCATAATGTGAATGCCCTGACGAAGCCCCACCTTTCGATTGGCGCCAACAAAAAATTCGACTATAAACGCAACGACAAGAAGGGCCACGGGAAAGTGGACCATCATCGGATGCAATCGTCCGAGAAACTGCCATAACCAGAACGGATCGGAAGCTACGTTGGCCATCAGTGTGCCAGCGAGACTCGCAGCAAAACAGTGGAAGTCTGGAAGGGAAGACAGCATACCCTAATATGCCCAGAAATTGGGCATCGAGCAAGCCTCTACCCTCCCGACCGATCAGGCCCAGGTGCGACCGTTCCCCGCCTCGCTGAGGGGCACGCAACCTTTGTAAGACCCGGGCACGGGTTCGTACTGCAACACTTGCGTCGCTCCCACCTCGGAAGTAAAGAATCCGAGCATCGTCAATTCCTTCATCATAAGAATGAAAGGGCGAGGCGGAGGGCTTGAACTCCGATCTGCTTCTATCGCCGCGTTGTGCACCTCATGTACGAAGCGCTGTTTCTCCTCAGCGCTAAGGTCGAGAAAGTCATCTCCCATTTCAGCTTTCGACCGATCGTTGAAAGCTTTCAGCCCATCGAGAAAGCGCTGCTGATCGGCTTCTGTGTACACGTCCTTGAGAATGGAATCAATAAACGCAGGAACACCGACATCTTTGGCGCCTGGCGTATCCGTTGCGGGAATAATAATTTCCGCAACCTCGGTTACCAGGGAGGCCTGATCACGGGTAAGGAATTCGGGAGTCCAGTTAATATCGGGCCGCGCGGTGCATCCTTTCAGAACACCGAGCACGGCAGGTGCTGATACGACGCCTCCCATGAGCATCGCAGTTCTTCTCAGCGCTTCTCTTCTATCCATAATGGTCGCTCTTTACAGATTTCTTTTCTTCAATTCATCTACCGCGTGAGCCGCAGCGCGTGCCGTGAAGGCCATATAACCCAGCGATGGATTCTGACATCCTGCAGAGGTCATAAATGAACCATCGGTGACGTATACATTCTTGCAGGCGTGAACCTGGTTGTATTCGTTCACTACCGATGTCTTCGGATCCCGTCCCATGCGCGCTGTTCCCATCTCGTGAATCCCCAACCCTACTCCGGTCTCGTTATCATATTTGCGGATATTCTTGAATCCGGCCGACTCGAGCATCTCCGCTGCGTCGTCAGCCATATCTTTTCTCATTTTCAACTCGTTGTCGCGCAATATTGCGTCGAAAGCCAGCGTCGGCAAGCCATGTTTGTCTTTCACGTCGTGATTGAGTTTCACGTAGTTCTCATGGTAAGGCAGAATTTCTCCAAACCCGCCGAAGCCGATCGTCCACGGGCCGGGGCTCGCCACCTGTTCTTTCAGCTCAGCTCCGAGACTAAGTTCGCGTACCAGACTTGACCATCCCTGACGGCTGGCGCCTCCCTGATAGCCAAAGCCACGAATGTAGTCGCGATCATTTTTTCCGATGTTCCGGTAGCGCGGTATATAGAGACCATTGGCCCTTCTTCCAAAGTAGTATTCATCTTCCCAGCCTTCGACCTCCGCGGCAGCACCTACACTGAGATGGTGGTCCATGATGTTGTGCCCGAGTTCGCCACTGTCATTCCCGAAGCCGTTCGGGAATCGGTTTGAGATCGAGTTCAACATGATAAAGGTCGAACCAAAGGTCGACGCGCACAGAAATATCACACGCGCATAGAATTCTTCCTGAGCACCTGTCTCGGCATCAAGCACCCTGACACCCGTTGCCCGGCCTTTCTGTTCGTCATAGATGATCTCATAGACAATGGAGTTCGGACGTAACGTCATGTTACCCGTCCGTTCAGCCGCCGGCAGCGTCGACGCGTTCGAGCTGAAGTAGGCGCCGTACGGGCAACCCCGGCTACAGAGATTGCGATACTGGCACGTTGCACGTTGCGGACTCTTATCGTGGGCAAGTGGACCCGACAAGTTGGCCACACGACCAATGGTTACTTTCCTGCCCAGCTTTTGTTCGACCGATGTCTTAAAATGCTGTTCAACACAGTTCATCTCCATCGGCGGGAGGAATTTCCCGTCCGGAAGGTGCGGAATTCCCTCTGCCTGACCGCTTACACCGATAAACGATTCGACATAATCATACCACGGCTCGATATCTTTATAACGGACAGGCCAGTCGATCGCAATGCCTTCCCGGGCATTCGCCTCGAAGTCCATGTCACTGAAACGGTAACTCTGACGTCCCCACATAATGGAGCGCCCGCCGACGTGATACCCCCTCATCCAGTCAAAGCGGTTGATCTCGGTATAGGGATGTTCAAGGTCGTTGACAAACCAGTGCTTGGTCGACTGCCGGATCGTATAGCCTGTACGGGCCTGCTTGAACTGTTTCTTCAGATCTTCCTGTGTGGGACGATCCCGGTAAGGCAATTGCCAGGGATCAAGTGTTGCCGTGGGGTAGTCGGGATGCTTAACCTCCCGGCCGCGCTCCAGCACAAGCGTCTTGAGTCCTTTCTCCGTGAGTTCCTTGGCTGCCCAGCCTCCGCTGACCCCCGTTCCCACAACTATCGCGTCGTAAGTGTTCTGTTTTACCGCGTTGACGTTTAGGTACATGTCTGCAATTTTGTTTGCCTAAAAATAGACAAACTTCGCAAAGTTAAAAACGGGATCCTAACCGATAATTTCGGACAACTCCAGCCACCTGAGGGTCTTTTCGTCAATCGCTTCGTTCAACTGCTGAATTTCCTGCGACCATTCCGTAAGCACAACGTGGTCGGTAGTGCCCCCCGACATTTTCTCGGTGAGTTCCGCCTTCCGCTTCTCCAACGCTTCTATTTCCGACTGCAGTCGATCATACTCCTGCTTTTCTTTGAATGAAGCTTTCCGCTTTTCGGAAGGAGTAGTCGTTACACGGGGCGAGGGAGATTCCCTCTCGGGTTTACTCACTTGCTTCGCATCTTCCTGCGTGCGATAATCTGTGTAGTTTCCGTTGAAGAGGCGTATACTTCCATTGCCTTCGAAGATGAACAGGTGATCAACCAGGTGATCCATAAAATAGCGATCGTGCGACACCAGCACCAGACAGCCGGAAAAGTTTTCCAGGAAGTCTTCCAATACATTCAGCGTATCGATATCAAAGTCGTTCGTCGGCTCGTCGAGGATGAGGAAGTTGGGATTGGTAACGAGTACCTTAAGGAGCTGAAGGCGTTTGCGCTCGCCCCCGCTGAGTTTGTTTATGAAGTTGTATTGCTTTTCCGGTGGAAACAGAAAGTTGTCCAGGAACTTCGAAGCCGACACCTGGCTCCCATCCGAAAGGGTGATGAACTCAGCTATTTCTTTTACCTCTTCAATTACCCTGTTGTCGGGGTTCAGGTTTGCCGAGTCCTGTGTGAAGTAACCAAATTTCGTTGTGACACCAGCTACAACCTGACCGGTATCCGGTTTCAGGGAACCGGTGAGCAGATCGAGAAATGTCGACTTTCCGACTCCGTTCTTTCCGACCACACCAATCCGGTCTCCTTTCTTGAACACGTACGAAAAGTCGCTGATGATCGGAAGCTCGCCAAAGCTTTTCGAAATCCGTTCGACCTCCAGGATTTTACCGCCCTGGCGTGTCTCGTGGATATCGAGCTCGAGTCTGTCTTTCTTCAAATTCTGCGACGCCTTCTTCTCCAGTTCATGAAAAGCCTCGATGCGGTACTTCGCTTTTGTCCCGCGCGCCTTTGGCTGACGCCGCATCCACTCAAGTTCTTTTTTGAGGAGTTGACGCGCCTTGTTTACTTCCACCTTGAGAATCTCTTCCCGTTCCGCTTTCTTTTCAAGGAAGTAGGCGTAGTTGCCCTTGTACCTGTAAATCTTGCCCCCGTCCAGTTCCACAATTTCGGTCGCTACCGCATCGAGGAAGTACCTGTCGTGGGTAACCATGATCAGTGAAACCTGCTGACCGGACAAGTATTGTTCGAGCCATTCGATAGCCGAGAGGTCGAGATGGTTGGTGGGTTCATCCATGATGATGAGGTCGGGAGTCAGCAACAGCAGCCTGGCGAGGAAAACCCGCTTTTTCTGTCCCCCCGAAAGCTCACCGAACTTACGGGTCAGGTCTGGCACGCCAAGCCGTTCGATAACCTCCTTGACCTTTGCCTCATAATCCCAGGCATTGAGCTCCTCCATTTTCTCGAGCGCTTCCTGCATACGCTCCGCCGATGTGTCGGGGTTGGCGAGGCACTCCTCGTAAAGACGCACGCACCGGGCTACTTCATTGTCGTCGCTAAAGAGGATATCCCTTACCACGGTGTCGGCACTGACGTCCTGCGTCTGGGTCAGATAACCAAGCCTGACTCCTTCTCTCACACTGACCCTGCCTTGGTCGGGTTCAATTTCCCCGGTGATAATTCGGAGCAAAGTAGACTTGCCTACACCGTTGTTGCCGACCAGACACAATTTCTCACCACGGGAAATTCCGAGTGAGATATCCTGAAATAACCAACGGTCGTGATACGACTTAGAGATAGCTTCTGCAGAAAGGAGATTCAAGGCCCTGAAAATTAAGGGGCAAATCTACACAATTACAGTCTAACCCTAAGTATCCGCCCGTGTGCTATAGCCCCGCATACGAACAGCGGAGAGCGGGTTAGACCGGATAACCACGGGGATGCGGTTATCGTACAGCAACTGTTTCACTGCCCGGTCCCAATCGAAAGCCAAAAAGCGGAAACAGATCCTTCCCTCCTCCTGATGATCTTTTTCCACAGGACCATTGTCGATAGAATAGGCAGCGAGGGTGCGATACAGGTTGCGGTGGTTGTACGTGAGATAAGCTTCCCAAAGTTTGATCTCAACGATGTCCTGGCCGGCTCGTGTTTGACCTCCAGGTGTGTTGGCAAGTGCTTGCATGGGTTGCGATTAGGTGAAGATGTTTACGCCGGTAAAAAATCCGTTCCAGCCGCCAACCCGGAACAACAATTGTCTGCGTGAAATGATGGAGTTAAGTGATCAAGTCGCCTGGTTGTTTCTTCTGGCAATTCCCACGGCCTGCATTGCCTGGACAGTTACTCATGAGGAAGTCTTTCGGGAACCTCGGCATTATTGCGTCAGGCAAAGCCGGGAAGCGCGGGCCCTCCTGATCCGCAAATTCTTCTATCTGTTTACCTGCGAGTATTGCTTCAGCCATTACATAGTGGTTTTTATGCTGATCCTGACGCGTTACAAGCTGTTGTTCGACGACTGGCGGGGGTATCTCCTTGCCGGATTCGCGCTGGTGTGGATCGCCAACCTCTACATGAATTTATATGCGTTTCTGCGTGTAGACATCAAAAAAGAGCGAATAAAGACAAAACACGAGGAGGAAAAGCTCAATTCCGACTAACATGTGCGGATTTGCCTGAACGTTTTTCCACATGGCATTTAATTTTTAAGCGTCTATCGGAAACAACTAAATCGATGAAATTATGAGGGCCAGGATTTTGAGCACCATATTGGTATTATTAGTAAGCTTCGCGTGCGATGACGATGACGTATACAGGAAAACCCCGCCCGTCGCGGGCGATATGTTTAATATTGAACTCTGTCCAACCCTCGTAGCGAATGCGGTTGCCTTGTTTCCCGAAGCACGCAACAACGCTGAACGACACTCACAGCTGTTCGGTGGAACTGCTCAGCAACACATCGTCTTGACGCGCGACACGGATGTCTATGTAAGCTTTGTAACAGAAGCTGCGGCGATCGGCAACGTGCTGGGGTACTATATCTATGACAACGGAAACGTTCCTTCTTCCGCGGGACAAATTGACAAACAACTTGTCTTTCCCAATGTTGACGCCACCTACCTGAAGCCCGGCGATACCCGGAAGCTTGGCAAGGAGCAACTCAAAGCCGGCACGGTCATAGGTTTTTTCCTGATCGTTGGGGGATATCGAAACGATGGCGTGTACTTCCAGCGCCCGACTTACTATACGAACCACGAGTGGAATAAGGAGGAATCCAAACAACACGTCCTCTATCGTGAAGAGGAATGCGGAGCGGTCGTTATCGGCTTCGAAGACCGTCTAAGCGCCGAAGCTGACAAAGACTATAACGACATTATCTTCATGGTATCCGACAACACTTCCAACGAAGAGAATACAGCGTTCGACCTTCAGTCGGTTGTCACGCTGACCCAGTAAAGGACTCCCTTTCGGTTTCTGACCTGACGAATGGGGACATCAGTTCTTCTTACCGTCTTTATGCTCTTTATAAAGCAGGTGGAAGAACTCCTCAACCGTCAGATTGTGGATGGTAAGAAGCCGGCAAAGGCTCCGTAAAGTGATGTTGGCTTTGCCCTTTTCAATGCGCCAGTACTGAACGCGGGGTAAGTCGAAATCATAGGCGAAATCTTCGTGGCTCGTGTATCCCTTCTTTTTCCGAAGGGCGGTCAACTTGGCGCCGATGCGCGCAAGAGTCTGCTGAAGTGCTTCTTCTTTAAATGGCATGGGGTTCTGGAATGCCTTACAAATCCGGCAAATTGCCGACAAATGATACCAATTATTACATCGGTTAATGATACATCGCAAAAGATGAGCGCTCTGTAACCCTGGAGTCAAAAACCGGGCCGCAGCGACTTCGGGCGCGATGGCATATTCTTTTACCTGCTTGATTATGATCGTCACGGAAGAAACGAAGTCGGAGGCAATGGCTTTCTACCAGGAAGCTCTCGGTCATCTCAGGGATTCACAGGCCGATTTCCTGCTGGGAGGTGGCTTTGCCGCCTTTCATTATACCGGCGTATTTCGCGATACAAAAGACCTCGATATTTTCTGCAAACCGGCAGGCTATCCGCGTATACTCAAGTACTTCGCACAGCTCGGCTATGAGACGCAGTTGACGGACGTCAGGTGGTTGGCGAAAATATTCAAGGGCGAATACTTTATTGACGTCATCTTCAACTCCGTCAATAACATATGTCAGGTCGACGACACCTGGTTCAAGTACGCAAGTGAAGGAGAGTTTGCCGGAGTTCCGGTTCGATATATTTCTGCTGAAGACCTGCTTTGGTGCAAAGCGTATGTCCAGAATCGCGAACGCTATGACGGGGCCGACATCAACCACATCATCCTGCGTCACGGGAAGAAACTCAATTGGGAACGCTTACTGATGCGACTGGACGCGCACTGGCATCTACTGCTGTCGCATCTCATTATGTTTCAGTTTGTGTATCCGTCCGACTTCCATGAAATCATTCCGCGTTGGCTCTTCGACGAGTTAATGAAACGGGCGCACGAGCAGTACGACCTCCCTCCGACCACCGAACGGGTGTGCCGCGGCCCGGTCATTGACAATACGCAATACAGTATCGATATCAAGGAATGGAACTATAAATCCTATACGATCAAAACCATCTGAGATGGAGGAAGACAAGAAGATCAGAATCGCTGCCGTTGGCGACATCCACGTCAGGGAGGCCGACAAAGGAAAATGGACGGAGTTTTTTAAGGAAGTCTCGAGAACCTCCGACATGCTGGTCATCTGCGGCGACCTTACCGATACGGGCGATGAAACGGAGGCTCAGGTACTCTCGGAGGAGTTGAGATCGTGTAGTATACCCGTGGTAGGAGTGCTGGGCAACCACGATTTCGAAAAAGGCCGGCACAAGCTTATTCGTCAGATCGTTCAAAGTGAAAATGTCCACATTCTTGACGGTGAGGCCATCGTAATCGGAGAAGTGGGATTTGCCGGCATTAAGGGGTTCGGCGGCGGCTTTGACAACCACATGCTTTCAATGTTTGGCGAAGGCGCCATGAAGGCATTTGTCCAGGAGGCCGTGGACGAAGCGCTTCGCCTCGACCGGGCACTTGCCCGCCTGGATGCCGAGTACAAAGTAGAGCGCAAAATCGCTGTACTCCACTACGCCCCGATCAAGCAGACAGTCGTTGGAGAACCCGAGGCCATTTTTCCGTTTCTCGGCTCGTCGCGTCTGGCCGAACCGTTGACGCGCCGCAACGTGATGGCGGCATTTCACGGCCATGCCCATGTCGGGTCGCTGGAAGGGAGAGCCCCGGGCGATATCCCGGTATACAACGTCAGCAAGCCCCTGTTGACCCGGCTGGGATACAAGTGCCCCTACTACATTTTCGAATGTTGAAGTAACCGGGGTAAATTGTCGTTGACCGAGGCATGCGGTCGTCCAACCACTTTTTTCGTCAATTCATTTCATTTTCTTACACATCCCTTTAACACGGAGTATTAAGAGCTACCTTTCCTATCGGAAAACGAAGCGTGGCAAAAGATGTGTAAGAAACTAGGTAACCTTTGGATAATCGACGATGATCCCATGGCTTCGTTTTACATTAAGCGACTGGCTGAATTGGGCGAGCTCGCCAGCATCATCACGATCTACGACAAAGCCAAAGGTGCGATGGATTACCTGCTGCACCACCGCAAGTCACAGGAGCACCTCCCCGATGTCATCCTGCTCGATATTTACATGCCGGAAATGGACGGCTGGGGTTTCCTAAAACTCTTTGCCGATCATCACCAGGAATTCGTAAAACCGATCGACATATTTGTCATCAGCTCCTCCGACCATCTCAAAGATATTACCCGGGCCGAGTCCATTCCACACGTCAAAGCCTATCTGCAAAAACCCGTCACACTTGAAGTGCTGAGAAACCTGGTCGCTATTCCGTCGTGAAGCGTCAATCGTGAAGCGGGAAGCGGGAAGCGTCAATCGT
>Ga0079224_100014973_pt1 | contig 10845 bp, 8 predicted proteins | sample Stecom2015_FD_80414 | JGI IMG/M metagenome (GOLD analysis project Ga0079224, IMG submission 80414) | Agricultural soil microbial communities from Utah to study Nitrogen management - Steer compost 2015 | ecosystem: Environmental > Terrestrial > Soil > Agricultural land | place: USA: Utah...
GGCGGTAGTGTCATAATGGGGCAATATGAAACCAGTGCTCAGCTTAAATCGTTAGGAGTGATCTCAGGTAAGGATATTACGACCGAGGCTGCCATTGCAAAGCTGATGTATCTTTTAGGGGAAAACATTTCGGCTAAAACGTTCAAAATCATATTTGAAACTTCTTTAAGAGGAGAAATGTCTTAAAATTAACGTTCAAAATTTTTTTGCCCTAAAAGTTTTTTCGTTATTTGGCGGCACAAATTCAATGTAGAATAGAGAGGTGGCCGAGTGGTCGAAGGCGCACGCCTGGAAAGTGTGTATACCCCAAAAGGGTATCGAGGGTTCGAATCCCTTCCTCTCTGCAAAAGAATTTCAACAAAAGGTTGTAGAAATAAAAAGCAATGGCCGGACGTTCAAATTCTTTGGATATCAATGGAGAGCTTCAGAATCCTAAACAAAAGTTAATACAGAACTCTCTAAGGATATTTTATTTTTTAATTATAATTTTTTTATATCTTTAACACATTAACTAATAAAATTAAGATCAAGAACAATGAAAAGACTATTTTCTATCCTTGCCATAGCAGGAGTCATGGCTTTTGGAAGTGTTGATGCAACAACAATGGCCAACACTACATCAATGGCAACCACGGTTGCAACGTTAACTCAAGAAGAAACAACCGAAGTAGCCACTGAGGAACCACTCGGGTTTCATCAAGAATTAAAAAAGCGTTTTATTGAAGGTGGGCCTGGCTTCATGGGTATTGTACTATTGTGTTTGATACTTGGTTTGGCCATTGCTATCGAGAGAATTATCTTTTTGAACCTGTCCACGACCAATACAAAGAAATTGGCACAGGACGTTGAAGACGCATTGAATTCCGGTGGTGTTGAAGCTGCCAAAGAAGTTTGCAGAAATACCAAAGGCCCAGTTGCATCCATTTACTACCAAGGTCTGGATAGAACGGATGAAGGTCTAGATGCCGTAGAAAAAGCGGTCATTGCGTATGGTGGCGTGCAAATGGGACAACTGGAGAAGAACGTGTCTTGGGTATCCCTGTTCATTGCATTGGCACCGATGCTCGGATTCTTGGGAACGGTAATAGGAATGATCATAGCCTTTGATAAAATTGAAGCCGCAGGTGATATGCAACCATCCTTAGTGGCAGGTGGTATTAAAGTGGCATTATTGACGACCGTATTTGGTTTGGTTGTGGCCATGATACTTCAAGTGTTTTACAACTATATCATTGCTAAGATTGATAGTATTGTAAATGATATGGAAGATGCATCTATTACATTGATGGATTTATTGATCAGACACAAGAGATAGTAATAAAAAAAGCAAATAGAATGAACTTATATAAAATTATAAAATACCTTGCATTTGGCTTTGGCATCATCGGGATTATTCTAACCTTCATGATAATGTCCGATAACCTAGGTGCTCTGGATTATATATTGTATCTGACATATCTGATACTCTTTATTATAATCGCCCTTGTGCTTATCTACGTCATCAAAGGTGTATTTGCAGGAAACATCAAAAAAACCCTACTATCGTTGGGATTATTCCTTGGAGCCTTAATTATATCCTATTTCCTTTCCTCCGGGACCGATTTGGATTTAAAACCCTTTAACGATAAAGGACTGGGTATAACGGAAAGCATCTCCAAAAATGTAGGCGCAGGACTGTATGCATTCTACATTCTCATGTTTGGTGCTATCGTTGCAATGTTGGTTGCGAGTACAAAAAAAATGTTTAATAGATAATTGTTATGGCAAGAAGAGCATCACCAGAAGTTAATGCGGGCTCAATGGCGGACATCGCATTCTTGCTTCTCATTTTTTTCTTGGTAACTACTACTATTGAAACCGATACTGGTCTCAACAGAAAGTTACCACCGATTGATGATGAGCAAACGGACCCTCCTGTGATTAAACAAAAGAACATCTTCACCGTATTGATCAATGGTAAAAATCAAATGTTGGTCGAAGATGAATTGATGGAACTGAAAGATTTGAGAAAGGCCGCAGTGGAGTTTTTGGACAATGGTGGGGGCACTGGCGAGGATGCCTGCAGCTATTGCAAAGGCAAAAGAAACCCGGCATCATCTGACAATCCGGATAAGGCCATTATTTCTCTAAAGAATGAAAGGGAAACCACGTATTCAATGTACATCTCAGTACAGAATGAATTAGTTGCAGCATATAATATTCTTAGAAATAGGAGAGCTGAAGAACTGTATGGCCAGTCTTTTGCAGAAATGGAAGCAGCCTATGACAATACGCAATCACCGCAATTTAAAAGTGAAAAACTTAAGGAGCAAATTGAAAGGATAAAAATAGAGTATCCCCAAAAATTGTCAGAAGTACAATAACAATTTACAAAACCAAAACTATTATGGCGAAGTTTAATAAAAAGAAATCAAGTGAGCTGCCCCCTATATCCACGGCGTCATTGCCAGATATTGTATTTATGCTCCTGTTCTTTTTTATGGTTGCGACAGTAATGCGCGAAAACACGTTGAAAATCAATAATGTATTGCCAAATGCAGATCAAGTTGAAAAACTCGATAAAAAAGATTTGGTAATGTATATTTATGTTGGGCAACCGGTAAAGGAACTACAAGGCAGATATGGTAAGGAATCGGTAATACAATTGAACGATAAAATATCCTATGTAAGTGATATAAAAGCATTTATTGCTGCTGAACGCGCTTCCAAACGTGAAGAGTTAAGAGATTACCTAACGACTGCACTTAAGGTGGATAAAGATGCCAACATGGGGCTTGTGGGTGATATTAAGCAAGAATTAAGAAAGGAAAATGCTTTAAAAATTAATTATACAACTCGTGAAGGAGATATATCAGCGAATCAAAATTAATCCTATTCTTAAAATATATTAAAGGAAAATCCCGAATTTTAATTCGGGATTTTTTTGTTATCAGTAATTATGGGAATAATGACTATTCATTCAACAATTTTGAAATTTCATCCAGTTTTGGCGTAAGGATTACTTCGATCCGTCTGTTTTTGGCTTTTCCTTCTGCCGTGTCATTACTCGCAATTGGTGCATACTCACCTCTCCCGGCTGCTGTAAGATTCTCTGGATTGATAGCTGCGTTTTCCCTTAAAATTTCCACAATAGCTGTAGCTCTTTTGGTGGACAGATCCCAATTCCCCGAGAGCTGCCCTGACCCCGTATATGGGACATTATCAGTATGACCCTCAATAAGCACCGCAATATCTGGATTTACGGCCAGCACGTTTCCTAATTGTTTAACGGCTTCTTTTCCATTTTTGCCCACGGCCCAGCTTCCAGATTCAAATAAAAGTTTGTTTTCCATGGATACATATACCTTACCATCCCGTTGCTCAACTGTCAACCCTTTGCCTTCAAATTGTGTCAATGCTTTGGAGATGGCATCTTTTAAACGTGTCATGGCAGCATCTTTGGCAGAAATGATACTTTCTAATTCTGCGATGCGATGGGAACGTGCCTCCATATCGTCTTTTAATTTTTGCAGTCTCGAATTTTCTGCGGCAAGTGCCTGTTCCTTAGCTTCCAATTGGGCTAACAATTCCCTATTCTTTTTCGCATTTTCAGCTATGGTTGACGAACTGTTTTGTTCTAGAGCTTCGTATGATTTCTGTAAATGGTCCAAACTGCTCTTCGCCGCATCATAATCGCTTTGAAGTTGGTCACGCTTACCAATGGCTGTTTCATAATTTTTCTGAAGAGCAGCAAGTTCATTGTGTGCCATAGCCAAGGATTTGGTCAAAGCCGATTTTTCATCGGACAAGGCTCGATTTTCTTTTTTTAGATTGGCATACCGGTCTTCCAAATCCGTATAGATTTTTTTAGACACACAAGATGTCATTAAGGTCATAGCAAGTGCTATTAAAGGCAATTTTCTTATCATTTCTGTTCTTAGTTTAATTTGCTGTGGAATTGTTTGTGTTTTTATTATTAAATATTTTTGTTTAGCTTACGGTTTAGTGAATAATGACTAATTCCCAATTTCCAATAAAATGGGACAATGGTCACTATGTATCGCATCTGATAGGATAACGCTACGTTTCAATTTTTCTTGTAAAGGCAAACTCACCATTGCATAATCCAAGCGCCAACCCTTATTATTGTTTCTGGCATTGGCTCGGTAGCTCCACCAGGTATAATGATTGGGTTCTTTATTGAAATGACGGAATGAATCTATAAATCCATTATTGATAAAAGTGCCAATCCATTCCCTTTCAATGGGCAAAAAACCAGAAACATTTGATAGACCTTTTGGATTATGAATATCGATTTCTTCATGGCAAATATTGTAATCACCACAGATAACCAAATTTGGAATTTCCCTTTTAAGTTCATCAATATAGTCATGAAACATCGCCATATATTCCAATTTATGTCCTAAACGCGCATCATTCGTTCCTGAAGGGAGATATAAACTCATTACAGAAATAGCATCAAAATCCGCTCGAATGTTTCTCCCTTCAAAATCCATGGAAGCAATCCCAGTACCGTATTCCACGTGGTTAGGTCTGATTTTACTCAGAATAGCCACGCCGCTGTAGCCTTTCTTTTGTGCACTGAACCAATAATGGTATTTATAGCCAGCATCTTCAAAGATTTGCACATCCAGTTGCTCTTCCATAGCTTTTATTTCTTGAAGACATACAACGTCTGCGTTGACACTATTTAGCCATTCTATCAGACCTTTGTTGAGGGCTGATCTTATTCCATTAACATTGTAAGAGATAATTTTCATTTTTTCATTTATTAGCGGATACACACGAAAACCGATATTCGGGCCGAAATCACCCTTCTCCCTTCTATAAGCTTTTGTTTACAGTCCAAAAATAAATAATACCTTACTTTTATGCGATAATTTTTAAGGCATTTTAACGATAAAATATTTTGTGTTTTAAAGAGTTTAATTAGTTGATGAAAATTGCTACGTGTCTTATTCTTTTTTTTATGGGTTTTTGTGTGTATGCACAAGAAACATCATCCAATTACACAACAAAGAAAGTTGCTATAAGTGATTCCATCCAAATCGATACCGTAAGTATCAATTCAAGTCGATTTGTCATAAAAACAAAGGATAGTATCGTTATAGACAGTTCCTTTTATTCAATTGATTTTTCAAAAGCACTCCTAACTTTCAAAAAACCAATTGACACAGATTCTCTTATCATTGATTATTTACGGTATCCGGATTTTATCACCCGAAAATATTTTCAGTTGGATGACAAAATAATTGTGGAAAATACGTCAAACCTACAACGCTTGTACAAACTTTCAGAATCGACCTTGACCAAAAATTTTACACCCTTTGATGGATTGACAACTTCGGGGAGCATTTCGCGCGGCGTTACCATAGGAAATAACCAAAACTCTGTGCTGAACAGCGAACTCGATTTGCAGATATCTGGAAAATTGAGCGATAAGGTTTCACTTCGTGCATCCATCCAAGATGCCAATATTCCATTGCAGGAAAGTGGATATTCACAGCGATTGGATGAATTTGACCAAGTATTTATAGAGTTGTTCAGTGACAAATGGAATATCCGGGCAGCCGACATCGACTTGGTGAACAACAACAGCTATTTCGCAAATTTTACCAAACGCGTACAAGGCTTGTTTGTTAACGTAAACATGGATAAAGAAGAATCAAAAACAAACCTTTTTGCCGCAGGGGCGTTGGTGCGTGGGCAGTTTACCACAAGTCAGTTCTTGGCTCAGGAAGGCAATCAAGGGCCTTATAAACTGCGAGGCCCGAATAACGAGCTCTTCGTTTTGATTGTATCAGGAAGTGAAACAGTATATGTCAACGGCATTCCCATAAAACGTGGTGAAAACGAAGATTATATCATCGATTATAACGCCGGTGAAATTATTTTCAGCTCCACTTTTCCTATTACTTCCGAGATGCGGATTACAGTAGATTATCAGTTCAGTGAACGAAATTTTTCAAGGTTTACAGTTTTTGGTGGCGGCAATTATGAAACCGAAAAATTGAAACTTGGTGTATCCGTCTATTCAGAAGTAGATTCTAAAAATCAGCCCTTACAACAAAACCTATCGCCCGAGCAAGTCGCTATTTTATCAAATGCAGGTGATGATGCTTCTTTGATGGTGGCACCATCTGCCGTTCCAGAGGCGTATAATGAAAACAGGATTTTGTATAGAAAGGAACTCATCAATGGTGTTGAGGCATTTGTCTTCTCCAACAATCCTGAGGATGAGCTGTTCAATGTCAAATTTCGTTTGGTGGGAAACAATCAAGGTGATTATTTGCTTTTGAGTAACAATGCCGTCAGCAATATCTATGAATATGTTGCTCCGATTTCTGGAACACCTCAAGGAAGTTATGCACCAATTGTCCAATTGATTGCGCCAACTAAGTTACAGGTTGCGGTTGTGAATGGCACTTATCAGCCCACAGAAAAAACAGACATCTATTTTGAGGCTGCAGGAAGCAAAAATGATCTGAATCTGTTTTCCAATTTGGATGATGGTGATAATGATGGCTTTGCAGGAAAAATCCGTGTAAATCAACACATCATAAAAAATGACAGTCTGTGGAATCTTTCAGCGTTTCTTGATGCTGATGTGATTCAAAATGATTTTAGAACCATTCAAAGATTATATTATGCGGAGTTCAACCGTGATTGGAATCTCGAAATGCCCAGAGGAAATCAGAATTTATTAACTGCTGGTGTGGAACTTGTGAATCCTATAAATGGTGTTGCTTCGTATAAGTTTGAACATCTCAATTATTCCGAGAATTTCAATGGAAACCGGCATAGTGCGTTGGCAAGTTTACGATTCAATCGATGGAATTTGTTTACCAATTCAAGTGTTTTGAATAGTACGAGTGATATCTCCACATCCACTTTTTTGAGGTCGTTCAACAGGATTGTGTACAGTTTTGATAACCAATGGATAGGAACAAGGTTGGCTGCAGAAAACAATGAACAGCGCGAAAAACTCAATGATAGTTTGACGCCATTGAGTCAACGCTTTAAATCTGCGGAATTGTTTTATGGCATTGGTGACAGCACCAAAGTATTCGCGGAAGTGGGATATAAGTATCGGGTAAATGACAGTTTACGTCTGAATCGGGTGGAACGCGTGAATGCTTCCAACACCTATTACATCAATTCAAAAGTCATCCAAAATGACCAAACCGATTTGGGAATCTATGTCAATTATCGGAGTTTAAATTATGTGGATGAATCTATTGAAGATGAAAAGTCCTTAAATTCAAGGCTGAATTACAGTCAACAATTGTTTGATCAAATTGTACAATCCAACACCATTTTTGAAACCAACTCAGGAAGCCTTCCGCAACAGGATTTTACATACGTTCAAGTGGAGCCGGGACAAGGTGGTTATACGTGGATTGATTACAATGGCAACGGCATTCAGGAATTGAATGAATTTGAAGTTGCCCAATTTCAGGACGAAGGCGAATTTATACGCGTCTTATTGCCAAATCAAGTGTTTATAAAAACCCACCAAAACCGATTGAGCCAAACCCTGACCATCAATCCGCAAAAATGGTCAGAAAGTGAAAGTGTTTCTAAAAAATTTTGGTCTCATTTCTATAATCAAACCTCCTATTTGGTCGACCGTAAAATCAATAAGGAAGGCAATACGTTTGATTTGAATCCGTTTGCCGATGATGATGAAAACCAGTTGGCACTAAATAAAAGTGTAAGGAATGTGCTGTTTTTCAATCGGAGCAAACAGCATTACACAACTTCCTACACATTTTTGACAAATACCAGCCGCACCTTATTGTCCATTGGTTTCCAGGAAAACAAATTGAAAAGCCATCAAATAAATTTCAACCATAAATTTGCCACAAGTTGGTTGGCCAACTTGACCACAAGTTTGAATGAAAATGAAAGTTTGAGCGAAAATTTTGCATCGCGTAATTATATCATTGACGAAGTCAGGCTACAGCCAAAACTATCTTATTTATTCAATGAAAATGCCCGATTTGACGTATTCTATCAATATACCACTAAAGACAACACCGTCGGGAATATGGAAACACTTATGCAAAACAATTATGGGCTGTCCTTTACCTATAACAATGCCCAAAAGATTGCCCTGAATGGCGAAGTGAACTTTTTTGATAATACCTTTGAAGGAAATGCAAACACACCAGTGTCATACCAAATGCTGGAAGGTTTGCAGCCGGGAAAGAACTTTACTTGGAGCTTGCTCGCACAGAAGAAGTTGACCACGTATTTGGATTTAAACTTGAATTACTTCGGAAGAAAAACGGAAACTTCCAAAACCATCCACACCGGCACCATCCAATTGAAGGCTTATTTTTAGAAACAAAAAACCCAATCAAATCTTTAATTGGGTTTTGGAATTTTATAATTGAAATTTACATTATTTCATTTTCATTAACCACGTCCTTACATCAACTTCCTGCTTGATAATTTCTCGAAGTTCATCAATCTGTACACGTTTTTGTTCCATGGTATCTCTATGGCGAATTGTGACCGTATTATTTTCCAACGTTTCATGGTCTACGGTGATGCAAAAAGGCGTGCCATTGGCGTCCTGCCGGCGATAGCGTCTTCCTACGGCGTCCTTCTCATCATAAGCCACGTTAAAGTCCCATTTCAAATCTTCCACAATTTGCTTGGCGATTTCTGGTAATCCATCTTTTTTTACCAATGGCAGAATAGCAGCTTTTATGGGTGCCAAAACTGCTGGCAATCTCAAGACGGTTCTGGTGGTGTTGTTTTCCAGTGCTTCTTCAACCAAAGAATTTGAGAATATGGCCAAAAACATTCGGTCCAAACCAATGGATGTTTCCAAAACATACGGCACATAGCTCTCGTTCATTTCATGGTCAAAATACTGTAGTTTTTTTCCAGAAAACTCTTCATGTTGTTTCAAATCAAAATCTGTCCTTGAATGGATGCCTTCCAATTCCTTGAATCCAAAAGGAAATTTAAACTCAATATCGGTTGCCGCATCTGCATAGTGCGCCAATTTTTCATGGTCATGAAAACGGTAATTCTCTGTTCCCATTCCAAGTGATAAATGCCATTTCATCCGGGTTTCTTTCCAATGCTCGAACCATTCCTTTTGAGTGCCAGGTTTGATGAAAAATTGCATTTCCATCTGTTCAAACTCGCGCATTCTAAAGATGAACTGTCTTGCTACGATTTCATTTCTGAAGGCTTTTCCTGTTTGGGCAATACCGAACGGGATTTTCATCCGTCCGGTTTTTTGGACGTTGAGAAAATTCACGAAAATTCCTTGTGCCGTTTCCGGACGAAGATATAAATCCATGGTGTTTTCAGCAGAGGCACCTATTTTGGTTCCGAACATCAAGTTGAACTGTTTTACTTCGGTCCAATTTCTACTGCCAGTCAAAGGATCGGCGATTTCCAGTTCTTCTATTAAAGCTTTCACATCAGCCAAATTTTCTTTTTCCAGAGATTTTGCCATGCGCGAAAGGATAGAAGTAATTTTTTCTTGGTAATCAACAACACGCTGATTAGTCGCTAAAAATTGTTCTTTGTCAAAAGCATCTCCAAATCGTTTGGCAGCTTTTTCAACTTCCTTATCAATTTTTGCTTCAATCTTTAAACAATAATCCTCAATCAACACATCAGCCCGATATCTTTTTTTGGAATCTTTGTTGTCAATCATTGGGTCGTTGAAAGCATCAACGTGCCCAGAAGCTTTCCATGTGGTCGGGTGCATAAAAATTGCGGCATCAATACCTACAATATTATCATGCATCTGCACCATGGCTTTCCACCAATAATCCCGAATGTTTTTTTTGAGCTCAGCCCCATTTTGTGCGTAATCGTAGACGGCACTTAAACCGTCGTATATTTCACTGCTTTGGAATACGTAGCCATATTCCTTGGCGTGTGAGATAACTTTTTTGAATTGATCGTCGTTGTTTACCATGCTGCAAAAATAAAAAACCGTCCCAACTAATAGAACGGTTTTCATAAAAATATGTTCGGGAATTAATTAAGCGTAATGTGTGTGGTGCCCAATTTTCTATCCTTATGAAAAACCGAGATAAAATAAGTGCCTTTAATGAACTTATCTTTTGGATCTGATAATACATTGGTGCATATATCCGCCACTTGGTTATTATAGTTTACCATTGTTTTTGTACTATAGATAAGGGTAGATTTCCCAAAATCTATAACCCCCTTGTCGGACACCACATTGTTTAATGGATCTACAATTTGGACATAAATATCCTTTGCACCTTTTGTTGCTATTGAATTTTCTGCTAAGGTAAAACAGACTTCCAGAGTCTCTGTTTTGTGCGCCTTTGTGGTTTCATAGAGTCGGCCTCTATGATTTTGATATGCTTTGGCCTTAAAGGAATTTGCAGACAATAGAGCTCCTTTTTCTATGGTTTTGGTTAAATACTCATTTTTCTTTAAAAGGGAAGAATTGATATCCAATTGTTTTTTTAATTTATTGCGAGCCAATTCTTTGTCCTGTTCTAAATTTTGATTTACATCGTTTAAAGAATCAACCGTTTCAAAAAGTTGCTTGTTTTTATCTTTGAATTGAACCAATTGGGCTTTAAAACGAGAAATGACTGAAAGATCACTTTTCAACATTCGAAGGGAATCCAGAGCTATTTTGGTAGCCATTTTGGCATCGTTGAGCCTTGCCGACAGGTAATCATTTGTACTGGCGATTTCATCATAATGTTCGATTATTTGAGTTAGTTCAGTTTCAACAAGTTTCTTTTCTTGTTCCAAAAATTGTTGACGCGTCTTCACCGATTCGTAATTGGTAACACTAAAAACTGTTAAAATTGCAATCGCCACTAA
>Ga0079224_100014974_pt1 | contig 10845 bp, 7 predicted proteins | sample Stecom2015_FD_80414 | JGI IMG/M metagenome (GOLD analysis project Ga0079224, IMG submission 80414) | Agricultural soil microbial communities from Utah to study Nitrogen management - Steer compost 2015 | ecosystem: Environmental > Terrestrial > Soil > Agricultural land | place: USA: Utah...
ATCACCATCTGATCAACACGATGATCATCTACCAGGAGAATTCTTTTGGAGGTGACAGTGGGTTCTTTCATCTCCGAAATGGCTTCAGCTCCCTCAGGCAATCCGAGCAGACGCTGTGAGCTCAACTCGTATAGACGCCGCCGCATAATGGGCTTTTCTATGCAGCGAACCTGCGGATATTTATTGAGATGCTCTTTAACTTCCGGGGTATCGCTATCCAGGATACTCATGGCAATAATTTGTTTTACATCCGCAAACTGCGGGTGCTGAGCAACATCCCGGGACAAGAGGAGAGCGCTACCGCTGTGCAGCTTACTATAGATCAACAACAGATCGACGGGCGCTTGTTTATGTAGCTCGGCGAGCCGAGTCATGGCGCGATCATTTGAAAGCACGTTAGTTGCCGTCATCCCCCAGGTGTGCAATTCAGTACATAATGCAACGGCAGTACTTTCGGGGAAATTCATCAGAACCACATTTTTTCCGCGCAATTTTTGATCGGAACCGAAGGGTCTTTCATCGTGGGAAACAACATCAAGTTTGACGTTGATAAAAATGCGATTGCCCCGCTCCCTGTCTTTCTTTAGATGCACGCTGCCATCCATACAAGCAGCAAGGCCTTTACAAATCGAGATGCCAATACCGACATAGCGATCATCGATTTCCTGAGCTTTATCGACGTCAGCATCGGCATGATCCGTGCTTTTTTCACTCTCACTGATGACTACCTGCAACTCACCAGTCTCGCCTTTATCGATCTCCGTGTTGAAACGAGCTTCGACAAGCACATGTTCAATAGCAGCAACACGCAGTGCGTAGTTCAGTAAAGTGCTTAAAATTTGTCCCAGACGCGCTGCATCGCCTTTTACCCGCAGTGGTAATTGCGGGTCGAACAAATAATAAAGATCCACATTTTGTTGATGGGCATCCAGCGAAAAATCCTGAATGAGTTTTTCGAGCATGCGTCGCAGATCAAATACCGATTGCTCAAGAACCAGCGACCTGGTGGTAATTTTGGAAAAATCCACCACATTGTTAACCAGATCCAACTGTCGAACGCCCGCCTTACTCGCCATTGCCAAAAGCTCGCGCTGGCGCTCCGATAATTGCGCGTCGTCAATGAGCGTCAGGGTGCCAAGAATATCGCTCAGCGATGAACGGAATTCTTGCGCCAGATTGATTAAAAATTCATTTTTTAATTCCGTAGCAGCTTTTGAACTTCGCTGTTCGTGTTCAAGCCCTTTCGCCCGCTCGCGCAAAGCAAAATTGGCCTCTAGTCGCTCCCAGTAGGTCAGCCCGGTTACCTTTGCCTGATGCGCGAGCATCAGGAAAAACATAATCATTATCGAGCCGTACAAAGCACCGGCAGAGGTGCCCAGGCATATCGCCGTAACCGCCGCAGGAACCTGGCCAATAAAAAGATAAATGGTAAGAAAGAGCCGATAAGGCGCAAATACGGTAGAGATACTGGAATAGAAAACCACGGTGTAGAGCCACATCACCAGTGTCTCATCGCGCATTCCCTGAACCCAGGTCAAGCTGACCAGGATAGTGCTCCACCAGGCGGCACCGAGACACGACGCGAGGAAATACTGGTTACGCCAGTGGGTAGGCGCGCGCGCATAAAGAGTATCGAACCGAAAAAGGTAGTAGCTTCGCAACAAGGTCACAATCAACAACCCTGTTACCAGCACAATGGCCAGCGTGTGCTCTCGATCGATGAAATCACCGAAGATCAAACACAGAACGAATACCAGAAAGTTGAGGACCAGCCCCCGGCGGCTGTATTTGGCTACCCGCGCATCGGTGTCGCGCATTACCTGACGATCTTTTTGTACTTTGGAGGCGGGAACGAATAGCTGGAATATCATCTGATGATGGCCGACAGGTGGATATATGAGTAGATGAATAGGTGAATTCGAATCTTGGCAGATATAACAGAGACTAGCTTAGTGTTAGAGATTAAGCACTTCAACTAACACGATCTTGATGATAAATCCCATCAGACATAATCCCAGCACCAGAAAAAGGATAAATGTGCCGAACTTGCCCGCTTTGGATTTCTTCGACAAATCCCAAACGATAAACAGCATAAACAGGATTAAACCGCCAATGCCAAGATAGAGTGACCAGGTTTCAAACTGCTGTATAGAATTCATAAAACCCCAGCGTGTTGTGACGAAGCAAAAACGCCTCGCTCAGTAAACCAATCAGCAGCACTAGAGAAATGCTGCGGGCGCTATTGTAGCGAAAATAATCCGCCCCGGCACATCTGTGAGTTCGAAGCATGCTTATTCCATCCGCCAACCACCCCCCAGCGCTTTATAAAGGTCGATTGATGCATTCAGCCGTGCCAGGCGCTGTTGCACCCCCTGGTCCTGTGCTTGAAACAAGTTGCGCTGGGCATTAAGAAGCGTCACCAGGTCATCACTGCCTTCGCGATAGCGAACGCTCGCAAGATTAAGTGCGCGCTGCGCTTGCGTAATAATTTCTTCCTGTCGTTGCTCTTGTTGGACGCCGACATTCAAGCGATCGAGGGCGTCGTCGACCTCTCGTAACGCGGTGTAAATCGCCTGGCGATATTGTTCCAGTAATACAACGCGCTGGGATTCACTCAATTTGACCTGATTGCGCAGACGCCCGCCATTAAACAGCGTTTGCGCCAGGGACAAACTCCAACCCGAAGAATCCGTAGGATTATTCAGCGACCATAAACCACCGGCCGCACGACCGAGGGATGCGCTTAACTGCACTGAAGGCAAAAGCGCTGCGCGGGCTGCGCTGACATCGGCGTCAGCTGCCAGCAAACGCGCCTCGACGCTGGCAAGATCCGGGCGACGAGTGATGATGTCGGACGGTATCCCCGCCGCGATATCCGGCAAATGCAATCCCATCAGGCTCTCAGTGGAGACCACCTGAAAATTCTGGGGCACCTGCCCGGTCAACACCGCCAATGCCGCCAGCGTCTGGCGCGCCTGCAATTCCAGCGGTAACAGCGCTGCTCTCAGTGTAAGCAGATTAGTCCGCTGGCTCGCCAGATCAACAGCACTCGCCACGCCATTGCGATAACGCGCATCCACAATGTCATAAATTTTTTGCGCTATTTCGATATTCTGTTGAGCGGTGCGAATTCGTTCCTGCAGCGTGAGCCATTCAAACCAGGCGCTGGCCACACCACTGGTCAGACTCAAGTGCGCCGCTTCCAGATCAAATTGGCTGGCATTGAAGGAGGCTTCGGCAGCGAAGTGTAACGCGGATGAACGCCCCCATAAATCCACTTCGTAACTTGCGCCAAGCGAAACACGGCTGGATTCGCTGGTTTGCGCACTCTGGCTGTCAACGCGATTGCGCGTCGACCCGCTGCTACCGGTAAGATTTAACGCGGGAAAAAGCGTAGCGCCGCTGATGTTCATCTGCAATTCGGCTTGTCGCGCGCGCTCTGCTGCAATGCGCAAGTCCGGGCTCTGCTCAACCGCCGTGTTAACCAGGCTATCGAGCTGTGGTGACTGAAATGATTGCCACCAGTGTCGATCAAGCGCTTCGTTGGCTTGTGCTTCAGTGGGTGTTTGCCAAGCTTCGCTGAATTCAATCGTCGGTCGTTCAATGGTGTCGATTGAGTGACAGGCGCTCAAAAAAATGCAAAGCAACAGAGTCAGTTTTTTCGTAGACATAATCCAGTTATTCCGTTGCCAATGCTGCGACAGGATCAAGATGCGCTGCCTTACGCGCGGGCAAATAGCCAAACACCAAACCGGTTGCGAACGCACAACCAAATGCCAGTACGACAGGCATCAATGAATAATAAACCGGCGTGCCGAAATAACTGATCAAAGCAGCGCTGCCGAGCCCGAGCACCACACCAATCACGCCGCCTAGCGCAGACACCACCAGAGCCTCGGTTAAAAATTGCTGAAGAATATGCCGCGTGCGAGCACCGGTTGCCATGCGAATACCAATCTCGCGGGTACGCTCGGTCACACTCACCAGCATAATATTCATGACACCGATCCCGCCGACCAACAAAGAAATAGCGGCAATGGAGGCGAGCAAAAGCGTCATGGTATTTTGTGTTTCAGACACAGTGTCAATCAGTGACGCCATATTAAAAATTTGAAAATCTTCAGCACCATGACGAGCCAGCAATAGCGCATGAGCCGCTGCCTGAACCTCAGCCATCTTTCGCTCGTCACCGACGGCAATCGTTAAATTGCGCAGATGAGTCTGACCAAAAATGCGCAAGCTTCCCGTGGTGAAGGGCACGAAAACAATATTGTCCTGATCGTCGCCGCGCGGGGATGCGCCCTGCTCGTTCATCACCCCGATTACCTGAAACAGAATGTTGTTGATAATCAGGTATCGACCCAAAGGATCTGCTTGTCCAAACAATTTTTCCGCAACGGTTTTTCCCAGCACTGCCACGGTTGCGTAAGTTTGTTCATCGTCCTCGGTAAAAAAGGTGCCGGAACTTGTTGTCCACTGACGCGCGACCGGAAATAAATGCGATGTCGCATTAACCTCGGCGCTGTGATCTTCCGTCTCATAGCGCATGGTGTAACTCGCGGTTAATTCAGAAATCGCAGCGATAATAATGCGCAGGGTATTAAGTGCATCTACATCCGCAGGAACCAGTGATGAAACACTCAAACGACCGCCTCGTTCATTAGGGCCGCCGGGTCGAACCAGTAATAAATTACTGCCCATGGCACTGATCCGATCGACCACCGCCTGTTTTGCTCCATCGCCAATAGCGAGCATGGTAATGACCGAGGCAACGCCAATGACAATGCCCAGCAGGGTCAACACCGTACGAAAAATATTACTGAACAACGAACGAACAGCAGTTTTTCCTGCAGAAAATAACTCGTTCACCAAACCTGGATCACCGCGCAAAGGGGACGCGGGTGGCTCATGGGATAAACTGTGAAATTTAACATCGGGGCCAGGATCGGCAATAATTTTTCCGTCACGGATTTCGATAAGCCGATGTGCATGCGCAGCCACATTCGCATCATGGGTAATCAAAATAATGGTGTGGCCTTCGGCAGACAGTTTTGCCAGCAGCTTCATAACTTCCTTACCGCTGTGGCTATCCAGCGCACCGGTAGGCTCGTCTGCCAAAATGATCTGGCCACCGTTCATTAACGCGCGCGCAATGGAAACCCGTTGTTGCTGCCCGCCGGATAATTGATTGGGACGATGTTCAAGACGCTCTGCCAAACCCAGTGATGACAATAGCTCGGTTGAACGCGCTTCGCGAGTTTCTGCCGGCAGACCGGAATAAGACGCTGGCAACTCCACATTTTCCCGCGCACTTATGCCGGGTAGTAAGTTATAGCTTTGAAAAACAAAACCAAAAGCTTCACGACGCAACTGCGCCAAGCCATCGCGCGATAGTGTCGACACATCCTTGCCATTGAAAAAATAGGTGCCGCTAGTCGGGCGATCGAGGCAGCCGAGAATGTTCATCATCGTCGATTTGCCGGATCCGGATGCGCCCATCAGTGCAACAAATTCCCCGGCATAAATTTTCAGATCGATTCCGTGCAAAACTCGCGTAGCCACTTCGCCATTACGAAATGTTTTAGTCACACTCCGCAATTCAATCAGCGGGCCTGGGGACGAATCCGAAGGTGTTAATTGAGCAGTGTCAGCAGCCATCATTAGCGCATTCTCATTCGGCCAGGCGCACCACCAGATGTATTAGGCGGAGCATTGTTTTGCTGGATGCCGGTGATAACCGTTTCACCCTCAGTCAAACCTGACAGAATTTCTGCCTGTACACGATTGGTCACACCAACCGTCACGGCGCGCTCTTCAATTTCGCCGTTTGCATTGATGACTTTTACCGATGCACGATTAGCGCGTTGTTCTCTATTTCTACCGTTGTTTTTATCACTGCTTTTATCGCTGATTCTATCGCTGTCGGGATTTCTATCGCCGGTGATTTCTTTGTCATTGCTCAAGAGGACTTTGTCATGGTTCTTGCCAGATGGGTCGTTAGCCTGCGTGCTTTTACCAGAACTCACCTGCTCTGCTGACGCCGAATTGTGATTTCTGTTTTCCTGAGGCTTACCTTCGGCGCGCGCGACACGTGGCTTGAAATTGAGTGCTGACATGGGGATCAACAAGGTATTCCGGGCTTGCGCTGTGATAAAGAAGACCTGGGTGGTCATCTGCGTCATTAGCTGACGATTAGGATTAGGAACATCAAATAACGCGTTGTACAGCACCACGTTATTCAACACCGTGGGCGTAGGTTCGATGCGATCAAGCTTGCTGTACCAACGGCGACCTTCACCACCGAGCGTGGTGAAGTAGACCGACATCTCGCGTTTCAATTTGCCGATGTCTGCCTCAGATACCTGCGCCTGAACGGTCATGGTTGAGAGATCCGCAATTTGCATCAAAGTCGGTGCGGACTGATTGGTATTGAGTGTCTGCCCCTGACGCGCCGTGATTGATACTACTGTTCCGGCCATGGGCGCATATATGCGTGCGAACTCAAGATTAGCTTCTTCCGCGCGCAGACTCGATTCGATTTGTTCAATCTGTGCTTGCAGCGCTTCTATTTGCGCTTGCGCCGACAACAAAGAAGCCTCTGCGAGCTCCACAGATTCCTGCGTTGTTGCATCCTCTTTTTGCAGGTTTTTTTGCCGTTTGAAATTTATTTCTGCAAGTTTCAGCTGCGCACGATTATCCACCAGTTGCGCACGTTGATTGCGCAATTGCGCACGTGTCGCATCGACTTTGGCGAGGTAGACGGTTGCATCTATCTCGGCAAGCAAGTCACCCTCTTTCACTTCGCTGCCAACTTCAACGTGCAATACCTGCAACTGCCCGGACACCTGCGCACCCACATCAACGTATTCCCGTGGTTGCAACGTACCCGTAGCAGTTACCAGATTTTCGATATCACCGCGCACAACCGGCGCACTGATGTAGCTGATTTTTTCACTGTCTTCACCAGCCCAACTCCAGACAATAAGCGCGAGCGCCACAAGGGCTGCAACAATAAGCAAGCCCCGAAACCGTTTAAGCGGCGGTAATAAAATGGTTTTGAAAGCAGACATAACCTTCTCTTTTTTTGCACAATAAAAATCAGTGATCGGCGACTCTGAACCGGTAAAACTAGGGAACCTCTGAAAAACCTTTACGGCGAAGAGATGGCAAGGCAAATTTTGTTTAAAAACGATGGGACCGACCCTCGGGTTTACGGGGTAAATGAGCAGTTTTAAACAAAATTTAACGACGCCAGATCGAGCAAGTTAGTTTTTCAGAGGTTCCTAGTAAACATCCCGACAATAACGACCAACATCACCAAGCGTTTCCAGTTGTTCTCGCCCGAGAATTTCGCTCAATGCGTCGTCAACACCTTTCGCCATGCCCTGAAGACTGCCACAAACGTATATGGCTGCGCCTCGTTGAATCCATTCCTTGATGTCCGCGCTTTTTTCAAGCAACAAATGCTGAACATAACGTCGTTCTTTTTGATCGCGAGAAAACGCCAGGTCCAATACGCTCAACCAACCTTCGCGTTTCCATTGCAATATCTCGTCGCCAAAAAAGAAATCCTTTTCCAGGCTACGTTCGCCAAAGATCAGCCAATTTGATCGCCGCTCCTGCTGAATACGTGTATGCATATGCGCGCGCAATCCGGCCAAACCGGTACCGTTGCCGATAAGAATTAATGGGATATCATCCACCGGTGCATGAAACGATGGATTACTTCTAATCCGCAGCGCCACTTCATTGCCTGGCTGTGCATATTCGGTCAGCCAGCCAGAGCCAATGCCGAGCCGACCATCTTCACGGTGCATTTGGCGAACAACAAGATCAAGTGCACCATCGTCAGGTAAAGACGCGATCGAGTACTCGCGGTGAGGCAATTCCGGCAGCGATGCCACTATTTCTTGTGCTTTCAACCCACGCAGTGCTTCACGCGCAGATTGCTCGCCCGGTAATTGCCGCCGTTGCAAAAGTTCGCGCAACCTACACTGGTTGGAATCAATTAGTAGATCACCTTCAAGTAACAAATCTTCAACAAATTGCTGTACCAGAGCAGGCGAATTACACGGACCTATTTCGGCAATATCACCCGCTTGCCACATGCTCGCGTCGATTGTATTCACTGTTGGAGTTAAGCGAAGATGAAAGGCTTGTGCAGCAGACGAACATGGGTTCAAACAACTGCGTTCTTGCAGCAACCACGGCTGGTATTCGGGTTTAGCCCAATCGGTGAATTGCGTTTCGCCAGTTAACTGACCCAAATAGTATTGCCAATGACGCAAATCACTTTCATCACACTGGTCTACCTCGATCAAGTCAAATAATGATTGTGCGCCGTGACTGTGAAAGAGTTGCTCAAGGTTATGCCCAAAACCGCAAAAATGTTGATAGCTGCGATCGCCTAAAGCCAGCACACCGAACTGCAATCGACGCAGATCCAGCGACTTGGAATGCTTAGACGACTTGGCGTAGCGCCGTAGAAAGCTGCCTCCATTATCGGGCGGCTCCCCTTCACCGTAAGTGCTGACAACAAAAAGTGCCTGCTCATAATCCGATAAGATTTGCGGGGTTAATTGGTTGAGCGCCAGCAGCTGAACCTTAATATTGGCTTGTTGCAATTGCCGGGCACTTTGCAGTGCGATTCTTTCTGCCGTGCCGGTCTGGCTTGCAAAAGCAACCAGGATAGATCGAGAACCACCAACGTGTGCCGCAGGAATGTCGAGCGAGGGAGTCTGCCGTTGCCGATAGCGAAACCAGCAAAAGTAACAGAACAACATATAAAGCAAGACAACGATTATCGCCGCAAAATAACGCACACCTATCACCTTGAATGCTAAGAAACCTAAGGAGTCTCTGAAAATCTTTAATTGCCATCACAGCGTTTGACGGGGATAAAAAAATATTTATCAACTACAAACCCGGTTTAACCTGCGCTGACTGCCCCCTGATTTTTAGAGGCTCCTTAATAATAAAAACCCCGCTAGTGCGGGGTTCAGGTCAGCAACCTAGTGCCATCATACCTAGCGCCGTAATAATAGCGCCATAATTGAAACAATTAGCTACCCAAAAAATGGCTTGCACATTGTTTTAACAATTCGCATTTACTCGGGCAGCACTTCAAAGGTTGCTGTATAGCTGCCACTGCGTTGTGTCGCTGGCTTCTTGGCCTTTTCGTCAGCATAACTGACGCTCATCCAATACATGCCTGCAGCTGGCCAGGTAATAGTGATTTTACCTTTCTTGTCAGACACAGCCTCAATAGCGTCCTGCTGATTGCGATAGCGCATAGCACCGGGCAGCACAACAACCTTGGCGCCCTCTGCTGGTTTGCCGTCAATCAACAAGGTGAACTCTGCTTCTTCACCGGCAAATAAATCATTGGGGTGAGTAACCGGGACCATTTCCAAACCGGTGTTAGTCGGTTTGAACACATTATTATCCGGCTCGCCCGCAGTCACGAAGGTTTCGATGCGGCGAGAAGATTGTGTCACTTTTAGGTTCTTGGCCTTTTTAGGCACTTCTTTTTCGAATCCTTCGGGTGTTGGTGCTGTTCCTCTTGGTGGCCAAGAGCGACGCTCACCCTCTTCTGTTTCCCATCGCGCGGTTAAACCATTGCTGGCTGAAACAACCTTGTAGGTTCCGCTTTGTTTCAAATTCAGATCAAAGGTGCTGCGGTGTTTGCCGGTGTGGGCATTTTGCAATTCGATTTCGCTAGCGTCCGGCGCAATTGCAACCACGCTATCTAAACGGAAGGGTGCGTGATCCGCGTGAAAAATAGTATTGGAGACTGCTGCATCAAATGTTACCCAGGGGCTCTCACCGGAAAGAACCGTAGCCGCCGGAACAATCCATGCGCGGTGCGCCTGGGCGCCCAAAGAAAGCCCTAAGGCCAGAGCCGCAATAGATAATTTAAAAATTGATTTTTTCATCGTGTTTTCCTTTAAGCCCGCAGTAAGAGAAGAAAATACTTTTTCTGTTTGTTGCTTATTTAGCGAAAGCCGGTTCATCAGGCGGATAAAAACAGGCAAAATCTTATGGGGTAAGCGTCAGCGACAGCGCACCCAATTCGTTATCGCCTTGAGCTTTCAATACTTGTTGTTGCGCTGGTGGCCACTGAAACGGAATTTTTAACACTTCACGCCCGCCAACTTCGCGCGCTGCTTCAACAATCAACGTGTAGTCGCCGGAGGCTAATTTTCCCAAAGGTGCTTTGCTGTCAGTAAAGGTGAGCGTATGCGTGCCCGGTGCACGTGTCGCCCCGCTAACACCGTCTACCGGCATATCGAGCGAGCGGCCGCTACGACGCCACCACTGACGCATATCTTTAAGCCATTCTTCACCTTTGGCCTCTTCCATTTCCACGTCGTACCAAACAGCGAGGTTAGTCACCTCTCCGTCGCGCTCGAGCCAGAAGGCCGTGTAAGGACGGTGATATTCGGCCACATTAATGCGGGGAATTTCTACAGAAATTGTTAGCTCCTTGGCTGTAGCTGGTAGCGCAAATAACGTGCACAAAATCAATAACAGGCGCAATCGCATAGACGTCCTCGCTTTAATGAATAAATAACAAAATCAATAATAATGGGATAACCAAACCCAGCCCTACCATTGGCCACGTGGTCGGTCGACTTGTGGAATGGCGATACAATAAAATCAAACCCGTAACGCAAAAAATAATGCAGGCAACCGAAAACACATCAATAAACCAGAACCACACAACACCGGTGTTACGACCTTTGTGCAAATCATTCAGATATGAAATCCAACCGCGCTCAGTTTTTTCATAAAAAAATTCACCGGCTATTAAATTAATACTGAGCCAGGCATCTCCACCTGGGC
>Ga0079224_100014975_pt1 | contig 10845 bp, 7 predicted proteins | sample Stecom2015_FD_80414 | JGI IMG/M metagenome (GOLD analysis project Ga0079224, IMG submission 80414) | Agricultural soil microbial communities from Utah to study Nitrogen management - Steer compost 2015 | ecosystem: Environmental > Terrestrial > Soil > Agricultural land | place: USA: Utah...
CCAGAGCAGGCGCGGTAACGTGTGCTGGTGACGCTCGCTCAGCCGCGGGCGCTCACCGCCTCCGCTCCTTCAGCGCGAACGCGACGACGTGGTCGCCGAGGTCGTTGAGAAACGCGCCGTGCCCGCCAGCCGCGATCACGACGTACTGCTTCCCGTCAGGGCGCAGCCGGTACGTCATCGGCGTGGCCTGTCCGCCCGCCGGCAGCCGGCCCTTCCACAGCTCCTCACCGGTCTCGATGTCGAACGCGCGCAGATAGTTGTCCAGCGCCGCGGCGATGAAGACGAGCCCGCTCGCGGTGACGAGCGGCCCGCCCATGTTGGGCACGCCGAGCCGGATCGGCAGCGGCAGGGGCGCCGCGTCTCGGATCGTGCCGAGGGGCACCTGCCACTTCTTCTCGCCCGTCTCCATGTCGACGGCCACGAGCAGGCCCCACGGCGGCGGAGTACACGGCACGCCGAGCGGCCCCATCAGCACGTGCTCGCGGTACACGCCGTACGGTGTACCGAGCTGCGCGCCGTACTCGCCGTCCCGTCGTCGTGGACCGCGCAACTCGCGCTCCCACTCGTCGCGCGGCAGGAGACGGGCAGAGGAGGCGCCGCGGTTCAGGTTCAGCACGAGCAGGTGGCGGCGCGGGTCGTAGGCGGCACTCCCCCAGTTCGATCCGCCCACGTACGACGGCACGATCAGTGTGCCCTCGAAGCTCGGCGGCGTGAACGGGCCATCATAGCGCAATGCGGCGAGCTTCTCTCGGCACACCCTGCGGTCCCACGGCGTGAGCCCCCACGCGGAGTCCGGCGTGAAACGCTCGGGCAAGAGTGGCGCGGGATGTGTGGGGAACGGCTGCGTCGGCGACGCACGCTCGCCGGGAACATCGCTCGCCGGAACGGCTCGCTCTTCGATGGGGAACAGCGGCTCACCGGTCTCGCGGTGCAGGACGAAGACGTGGCCCATCTTCGTCGGCTGGATGACGGCGGGGACCAGGCGGCCGCCGACGGGCACATCGGCGAGCAACGGCTGCGACGCGAGGTCGTAGTCCCACAGGTCGTGGTGCACGACCTGATAGCTCCAGACCACCTCGCCCGTCGCCGCGCGCAGCGCGACGACAGAGTTCGCGTGGCGGTTCGAGCCCGGCCGCTCGCCGCCGTAGAAGTCAGGCGAGGCACTGCCCGTCGGCACGAAGACGAGGCCGCGCTCCGGGTCGGCCGCGAGCGGCGCCCACGCATTGCCGCCGCCCGTCCTCGCCGCCGCTTCGGGCGTCCACTCGCCCCACGCATCGGCCGAGGGTGTCCGTGGGATGGGATCCCACTTCCAGCGAAGCTCGCCGGTGCGCGCGTCGTAGCCGCGGACGATGCCGCGCTCGGAGTCGACGCGACGGTTGTCCCCGATCGCGGAGCCGGTGACGAGGACAGCGTCCACGACCACCGGCGGCGACGTGAGCACGTACTGCCCCTCGTCGATCTCGCCGACATCGATCTTGAGGTCCACCTGCCCGTTCTCGCCGAACTCCGCGCACGGGCGCCCGGTCACGGCGTCCAGCGCGACGATGCGCGCGTCCAGCACGGGCAGGAAGATGCGCGCGGCGCACGGCGCGTCCGGTGCGGAGTCCGGATCCGTCCACGCGGTCACGCCGCGTGAGGTCAGGTGCTCGGCGTAGAAAACGGTGAGGTCGAGGCCGGGGTCGTACGTCCACTTCTCCGCGCCGGTTTCCGGGTCGAGGGCGACGACGCGGCTGAACGCGGTGCTGAGGTAGAGCGTGCCACGGAACAGGATCGGCGTCGTCTGGAACGCGCTCTTTCGGGCGTGGACGGAACCGTCCGACACATCGCCTGTCCGGTATGTCCACGCGACTTCGAGCGCGCGCACGTTGTCGCGCGTGATCTGCGTGAGCGGCGAGTAGCGGGTGCCGCCGGCATCACCGCCGTACGCGTCCCAGCCGGCGATCGGCCCGCTGTAGTCGAGCGCGACGGCGCGCGGGCCTCGAGCAGCGACGGCGACGAGGGCGAGGATCGCCATCGCGGCGCTGAGGATGAGGAGGCTGCTGCGCGCACGGGTGGTCATGGATCCGCTCCGAATCTCTGGCGCGACGTGAGCCGAGCAGCCCTTATGTTGGGCTGCTCGGCGTTGTGCGGCAACGCGTGGGGCCGCGCGCGGGGCAGCAGTGGAGCATCTGGTGCGTGACCCCGTGAGGCCGCATGGAGTGACGCGCGCCCTTGCGCGCCGCTCGGCCTGCGACGCATGATCCGGACATCCACCCCGACCGAACAGAAACCGGAAGGCAGCGCATGACGGTGCCCACGCATCCGGCGCCCCGGGCCGTTGTCGTCCCCGCGATCGTCAGGCGGGCGAGCGCGACGCCACGGTCGTGGAGGGCGGGAGCGCATGGCACGGCGTGGGGTACGGTCCGAATCGGGAGCAGAGCGGCTGCGGCCGCCCGCCCGGGGAGGAGGATCGTGCGAGACTTCGCAGTGCGCGTCCACGTCGGTCACGAACCAGCGGCGCGGCCCCGGCCGCGCCCGTCGGCAGGAGTCGACCGTTGAGCGCGGGGCTGGTCCTGATCCTGGTGGTCGTGGGCGCCTATGTCGCGGCACACCTGGCCTCGGAGTGGCTGGCGCGGCGGTACCTGATCGTCTCGGGCGCCGAGTACCTGCTGCTGGGCGTCCTGCTCGGCCCTCAGGTGTCGGGCATGATCAGGCCCACGACGGTCGGCGACTTCGCGCCGTTCATGACCCTCGCGTTCGGTTGGATCGGCGCGCTGGTCGGCGCCCAGTTCCGGCTGCCGGAGCTGATGCGGATCCCGCGCGTGATGTACCGGGTCGCGTGGCTCGAGGCGCTGTTCTCGTTCGCCACGGTGGCCGGCATCATGGCGGTGACGCTGATGTGGTGGTTCGGCCTCGCGCGCGGGGAGGTGGTCCGGCCTGCGATCGTGCTGGGCGCCATCGCGGTGGCGTCCGCGCCGGCGGGCATCGCGCTCACGTCGCGTAGCATGGGGCAGTCGGGGCCGATGATCCGCCAGCTCTCCGTGGCGACGGCGATCGACGCGGTGGTCGCGATCACGACGTTCGGCGTGCTGCTCGCAGTCACGCACCCCGGCACGCCATCCACCGTCCGTCCGCTGACGGCGACCGAGTGGGTCGTGGTCTCCATTGCGGTCGGGCTCCTGGGCGGGATCCTGTTCCACCTCTTCCTCGGCCCGGAGCGGAAGGTTGACCGCCTGTTCATCGCCCTGGCGGGCGCGCTGATCCTGACGAGCGGCGCAGCGGCGTACATGCGACTCTCGCCGCTGTTGCCGGCGATGCTGGTGGGCGCGGTCCTGGTGAACACGTCCCACAGCAACGTCGAGATCCGCCAGGTGCTGGCGAAGGTGGAGCGGCCGCTGTACTTCGTGCTGCTGATCTTCGCGGGCGCTGCATGGCAGCCCAGCAGCCGCGGCTGGTTGGTGCCGGTGGCGGTGCTGTTGCTGGCGCGGACGGTGGCGAAGCTGGGCGCGGCGAGGTTCGCCGCTCGCTGGACCGGCGTGCTGCCGGTCTTGGGCTCGAGCTGGGGCATGGGGCTGCTCGGCCACGGCGGCCTCGCCATCGCGATCGCGCTGAACTACCATCTGCACGAGGGCTCCGCCCTCAGCAACGTGGTGTTCACGGCGGCGATCGTCTCCGTGTTCCTGAGCGACGTCTTCTCCGCCAGGGTCGTGCGCTCGCTGGTGAGCGCGTACGGCGGCCGCGTCGCCGGTGCTGCGCGACGGCACGCGCAGCAGAGGAACGGACAGGGGGCCGCGTGAGACGGCTGGTCATCCTCCTGCTGCTGCTCGCCGCGATGCGGCTGATCCTGCCTCTCGGCGCCGAGGGGCAGGGTGCGGAGGCGCTGCTCTCGTTCGGCTTCCTCATCCTCGCCGCCTACACGGTGGGCGAGGTAGTGGCGGCGGTGCGGCTGCCGAAGATCGTCGGCTACCTGGTCGGCGGGTTGCTGTTCGGGCCGCACGTGCTCGGCGCGATCAGCGCCAACGGGACCGAGCGGCTCACGCCGGTCAGCCAGCTCGCCGTCGCGCTGATCGCGTTCCTCGCCGGCGCGGAGCTGCGGTGGCGTGAGGTCCGGGACCGGGGCGTGACCCTGCTCAAGATCATGAGCACGGAGCTCGCCGTCACGTTCCTCGCCCTCGTCGGCCTCATCTACGGGCTCCGCGGATTCATCCCGCCGCTGGCGGGCGCGCGGCCGGCCGAGGCGCTGGCGTTCGCGCTGCTGTTCGCGTCCATCGCCGTGGTGCACTCGCCCGCGGTCACCATGGCGCTGCTCACGGAGACCCGCGCGCGCGGGCCCGTCGCACGGACCACGCTCGGCGTGGTGCTGCTCGCCGATGTCGCCGTGGTCCTGCTCTTCAGCGGCACGCTCGCCATCGTCCGGAGCTTCGCGCCGCCGGAGGGCGCGAGCGCGGCCGTCAGCGTGGGCATGGTGGTGTGGGAGATCGGCGGCGCGCTGATCGTGGGTGCGCTGCTCGGCGGAGCCGTCGCGCTGTACCTGCGCTACGTCGGCCGCGAGCTGATGCTGTTCGCGGTGCTGCTCGCGTTCTTCGGGCTGGAGATCGCGCGGCTCGCGCAGGTCGAGGTGCTCCTCACGCTGCTCACCGCCGGTTTCGTCGCGGAGAGCACGTCCTCGCGGGGAGAGGAGCTGCGGCACGCGATGGAGCGCTCGGCCGCGCCGATCTTCGTGGTGTTCTTCGCGCTCTCCGGCGCCAAGATCGACATTGCAGGCGTTGCGCCGCTGCTGCCGCTCGTCCTGCCGATCGCGCTGGTCCGCGGCAGCGCCATCTGGATGGGCACGCGGATCGGCGCCGCGTGGGCCGGAGCGACGGGGCCGGAGCGGAAGTACGCGTGGATGGGGTTGGTCTCGCAGGCCGGCGTGGCGATCGGGCTCTCGGCCATTCTCGCCGAGGCGTACCCCGAGCGCGGTGCATACCTGCAGGGCCTGCTGCTCGCGCTGATCGCGGTGAACGAGACCGCCGGCCCGATCCTCTTCCGCCGTGCGCTGAGCAAGGGCGGGGAGCTGACGCCGGAGAACGGCGCGCCCGAGCCGGCGCCGGCGCCCGCCGCCGTCGTCGCCGAGGAGTCGGTTTGATCGTGCGGCGGGGGCAACCGCGTCGGGGGAGGAACGGGCTCAATCGGCGGCCGGCATGAGACGCAGGACGCTGGCCGACTCACCATCCGCTTCGCCTCGCCTTCGTCCGGCCGGCAGCCACAGCGTGAACGTCGCCCCCGCGCCCACCGTGCTCCGCACCGTGATCTCGCCCCCAAGCGCGCGGGCGAGCATGCGGCTCATCGTGAGGCCCAGGCCGAACCCCGCGGTTCTGGAGTCCAGGCGCACGAACTCATCGAAGATCCGTTCGCGCGCCTCTTCGGGGATACCCGGGCCGGTGTCCCAGACCTCCACCACCACCCGTTCCCCTGGCGCCGGGCCATCCTGGCGCTCGCCATGGAGCGCACGACTGCCCACCGCGCCGCGCTCGGTGTACTCGATCGCGTTCGACAGCAAGTTGCTCACGACCTGACGCAAACGCACGGCTGACGGCTCGGGGCTCATGTGGCGCCGGGGCGTCCGGGGACCGTGCCGTGCTGCGGGCACGGCGGGCCGAGGATGGCAGGCAGCCCGTATCGCACGTTTTCGGTGGCGGGCGCGAGCCCCGGCGGGCAGGCGCGTGGATCATCGAGGCGGCGCGGCGGTGGCGTGGGCACAGCCCGAGGGCGAGGCGGCGTGCGCCGGCGCGCGCCTCGCCCGGCGGCGTGCCGCTTACCCGGAGCGAGCCTGCGCGCCCGCGTCCTGTTCGTCGCCAGCGAGCATCGCCTTCATCTGCGCGAAGAAGTTCTTCCGCAGCTCCGCGGATTCCTCCGGGCTGAGACGCGTCCCTGGTGACCTGACGTTGAGGAGGTCCGCCGGGATGTCCTGCAGGTAGCGCGAGGGGAGGCGCGGCACGAGTCCGCCGTGCTTGCGACGCGCACGGCAGTACGAGAGGGTGAGCCGGCTGCGGGCGCGCGTGATGCCGACGTAGAAGAGCCGCCGCTCCTCCGCGAGCGGATCACCGTGGCCGGGGTTCTCGGGGTCGCCGGCGGCCTCGATGGAGCGGGCGTGCGGGAGGATCTCCTCCTCGAGCCCGACGATGAAGACGTCCTCGAACTCCAGCCCCTTGGCGGAGTGCAGGGTCATGAGGGCGATGCATGCGTCGTCCTCACGGCCGTCGTCGGCGCGATCCTCGAGGTCGCTGAGGGCGAGGCGTGCGAGGGCGTCCACGAGGCGCGGCGGCGTCCAGCCCTCGTCGAGCGAGCCCGGAGCGATCGCTGCGGGCGTGACCCCGGTGCCGTCGGAACTCAGCGCGGTTGCATCGGGCACCGTGTGCGTCTCGCCGCGCCCGAGGGCGATCGTTGCGAACTCGCCGTCGCCGCGCGTCATCAAGGCCTCGCGGAGCGAGCGGCGCCCGTTGGATGAGGCGGCGACGACGTCGCCTCCACCGTTGCTCGCACCGTCCACGCGCCCGAGCTGGCCCCAGACGCGGCGCTCGTAACGGGCGATGGAGCCGACGACGTCGCGGATGTTGTCCACGCGGAAGTCGGCGCTGCGCTGGTTCCTGCGGTCGGAGCGGATCTCCTCCTCGATGCCGGTGCGGCGGAGGAACGCTTCGGCCCAGCGCGCGATGGGCGGGAGCCCGATGCCCGGCGGGCCGGCCGCGGCTTCCGCTTCGGCGTCGCTCAGTTTCTGTCGTTCGTCTTCGAGCATCTCGAGGAACCCGACGATCGCCCGGTGGGCCGCGGCGCCGACGTCCTCGGGGCCCACGGCGAGTAGTGCATCTGCGAAGCCGATGCCTTTCGCCTGCGCGAGTTCGGCGATCTTCAGGACCGTGGCGCGCCCGATCCCTCGCCGCGGATAGTTGATGATGCGGCGGATCGCGATCTCGTCCTTGGGGAAGGCGACGGCGCGCAGGTACGCGAGAGCGTCGGCCACTTCCTTCCGATCGAAGAACGCGGTGCCACCGACGACGCGGTAGGGCATGTTCCTGGCCCGTAGCGCTTCCTCCAGCGGCCGCGACTGCGTGTTGGTGCGGTAGAGGATCGCGAAGTCGCCCCACTTCCGCTTCTGGGTGAGGCGTCGCGTGGCGATCTCGTTGGCGATCGCCTCGGCCTCCGCTTCCTCGTCCTCGTGCTCCCACAGGTCGATCGGCGCGCCGATGGGGTTCTCCGTGTGGAGCTGCTTCGCGTGGCGGCGTGCGTTGCCCGCGATGACGGCGTTGGCCGCGGCGAGGATGCGGCGCGTGGAGCGGTAGTTCTGCTCGAGTTTGATGACCCGCGCGCCGGGGAAGTGTCGTTCGAACTCGAGGATGTTGTTCACATCTGCGCCGCGGAACGCGTAGATGGCCTGGTCGTCGTCGCCCACGACGCAGAGGTTGCGTCTCGGGCCGGCGAGGAGCCGTGCGAGGTCGAGCTGGACGGGGTTGGTGTCCTGGTACTCGTCGATCATGAGGTAATGCCAGCGGCGCCAGAGGTCGTGGCGGACCTCTTCGTCCTCCTCCAGCAGCCGCACGGGAAGGAGGAGCAGGTCGTCGAAGTCCACGGCGCCGGCGGCGCGCAGTGTCTCCTCGTAGCGGCCGTAGGCCTGCGCGGCGAGGATGGCGTAGTCGTCGGCGCGGTTGCCGCGGGTCGGGGCCGAGGCCACTTCGCGCATGGCCTGTTCCGGCGAGATGCGGCGGTTCTTCCAGTCCGAGATGCGCCGCAGGATGCGCTTCAGGTCGAAGCGGTCGTCGGCGATGGAGATCTCGCCACACGCGGCGCGGAGCGCGCCGAGCTGGTCGGCGGTGCTGTAGATGGCGAACCGCTCGGGGAGGCCGAGCCGTCTGCCGTGCTCGCGCAGGATGCGGACGCCGAGGGAGTGGAAGGTGCTCACCGTGACATCGCGCGCCTCCTTGCCCGCGTACGCCTGGACGCGCTCGCGCATCTCGTCCGCGGCGCGGTTGGTGAAGGTGACGACCACGATCCGGGACGGAGCCACCCCCTTCCCGCGGATCAGGTGGACGATGCGGTGGACCAGCGTCTTGGTCTTGCCGGAGCCCGCGCCCGCCAGGATCAGGCACGGCCCCTCGGTGTGCAGCACGGCGCTGCGCTGCTGGGGGTTCAGACCAGCGAGATAACGGGCGGACGTCGCCTCGACCGTCATGCGAATTCGATACAGGCGGTTACTGCTGGAGTACTGCTGCGCGGGACCCGAGGCCCACCTCGCCGCATGAGCCACGGGTCGGCTCAAAGGGCCGCGAATATGGGAGGGTCGGTGGCGGGTGACAAGGCGGGGGGATGCAACGGTGGTGGGGGGAGTCGCGGGAAGGAGGGGAGCGGTCGGCGGGGCCGGGAGGCCGAGGGGGGGCCAGGGCGCCGCGGGGGCTCGGGGGGGCATGGCGGCAGGTGGGCAGGCATGGGCGGCGGCGGGTTGGGGGTACCCGGGGCTGTGGCGAAGGGGGAGGGCTGGCGCGGGGCGGCATCTCCGGAACGGCGCCGAGGATTTGGCGCACCGGGACTCCGGAGCGGTGCCGGCGCACGGGCCCGGCGGGCGTCCGGCACACCCGGGCGTCGGCTTCCGCGAGTCGACTCAGGTGTCGGCGTGTGGGCCCGGGGGCGTTCGGCACGGAGCGGGCGATTGGGCCGTCTGGGCAGCCGGAGCGGCGCTGGCGGTTGGGCGCAGGGAATCGGGGGCGGGCTGGCGGTCCGGCCGGGTGGGCATCCGGGACGGCAACCGGTGGTTGCCCCCTGGGCGCCCCGAACGGCGCGCCGAAGACGGGCGCTTTGGGGCACCGGTATCCCGGACGGGGCGCAGAGGTTCGGGCGCCCGGGCACCTGGAACGTCGCCCGGGCGGCGAACTTCCGTTGTCGTGCGGCGCTCCTCCCTCGCCGCTGGAAGTTGACCGCTTCGGCCGCGGCGATCTTCCACGGGCGATTGTGCAAGCGCGGCGCGATGGACCTTTACCGTGCGGGACGCGGCAAACGCCCCGAGCGCCGCCTGGCTCGCGCAACGACATCGGTGGTTTGCCGAGGGGGCGGTGCGGTGAGGCGGGGGCGGTGCGCGTTGACGCGGTGCTGTGGCGGCGCGACGGGCGGAGCGCGCGCGGCGGGCGGAGCGGGCGCGGGGACGCGCGGGGATGCGCGGGGACGAGCGGGGACGTGTAGGCGTGTAGGCGTGTAGGCGTGTAGGCGTGTAGGCGTGTTGGCGTGTTGGCGTGTTGGCGTGTTGGCGTGGCCGCTGCTGCCCGCACGCGTGGCGGTTGGGCCGAGTGTCGCGCCCCCGCTCCCCCCGCGGGCGGGGCTCACGGGCGCTCACGCCGCCCTTACGGTTCGCCGGCCGCGTCGCGGTTGTTGACGTCTCACGGGCCGGCGCCGCCGAACAACGCCCGTGCCAACTGCACGAGCAGCGCTTCCGGCGTGCGGACGAGCTGATGCCAGGTGACGCGGATCACGCGGTAGCCGGCGGCGGCCAGCGCGAAGTCGCGTCGCCGATCGGCTGCGACGCGCCCGCTCGTCGAGTGGAAAGCCGCGCCGTCGACCTCGACGATCAGCTTCTCGCGGCGCCATACGGCGTCCACCTCGTAACCGGCGATCGAGACGTTCGTCTCGGGCGGGTGGATGCCGGCCTTGCGGATGAGTTCCAGGAAGCGTTGCTCGGCCCTGGAACGGGTGATCGTCGAATCAGCGGTTCCGAGCAGCGCCCTCAGCCGTGCACTGCCGCGATGGCCAGGGTGGCGCTGGACCATCTCCCCCAGCTCGGCCGGCGTGGTCAGCCGCATGCCGAATGCTTCCACCGCCGCCCTCTCGAGGTCGCGAGCGTTCACGGTCGCAGCGAGATCGAGCAGCGTGCGCGCGGGCGTGGTCTGCCGGATCCCATCCACGGTGGCGATCTCATCGGGTCGAAGATCGCTGACCCGGTGGATGCGGATGCCGGGTCTCCGGCGGTCGCCGCGGGTGAGGATCACGTGGACGCGGGTGTCCGCGCCGTCGGCAGGGGCGAACTTGCGCAGCGCGGCGGCGGTCTGGTGGCTGACTGCGGCATCGGAGCCGCACGCGAACAACGCTGCCAGCGCGCGGCCGTGGATCGAGACAGGGAGCCCGACGGCGTACACGCCCCGGTGCAGCGGTACGAGCAGCCTGGACGCGATGCGGCCGTCCACGGTGTCCGGCGTAACGCCGGCTGCGAGGAGTTGGGCCCGCGTCACCACGCCGTGTTGCGTCGCGGCGAGGCGCAGGATCGCTTCGGTCGCCGCGGAGTGACGGAGTTTGGTGTGACGCGGTGTTGTCGGCCCGTTCACGCTCGCGCCGGGCGGTGAGGGCGTCGCGCCTGCAGAGGCGAGTGTTCGGATGGGGCTGCGCATGACCGGTCCGGCTCGCGGTGGCTCGGCGAATGAGGTCGGGTCCACGTGCCCGGGCCGCGGCGGCGAGGCCGGTGACGCCGTTGCGTTGGCGATCATCGCTCTGAACGATCCGCGGCTGGCCTCCACGATCGATGCGTGCGGATCCGGGGCGGTGCCATAGCCGTCGGGGACGCGGAGGACGGTGGGTGGGCTTCATTCGAGCGTGATCCGCTGTCCGCTTGGGTTCGCTGCACCGCAGCGACGGTGAACCTCCACTGCCGTGGCCATCCCCGGCAGGCCGACGTGGGCTTCGCCGCGCCCGGAGCGGCAAACTTCCCCCAAACGGCCGACTCGCGCGCCGGCGATGGCGGTTCGCCGCACCCGGCGCGGGGAACTTCCCATGCACCTCTCGCTCGGGCCACGAGATCGGCGGTTTGCCGCCGAGGGGCGCAGCCGCAGGAAGCGCCACCAGCCCGGCGGC
>Ga0079224_100014977_pt1 | contig 10845 bp, 10 predicted proteins | sample Stecom2015_FD_80414 | JGI IMG/M metagenome (GOLD analysis project Ga0079224, IMG submission 80414) | Agricultural soil microbial communities from Utah to study Nitrogen management - Steer compost 2015 | ecosystem: Environmental > Terrestrial > Soil > Agricultural land | place: USA: Utah...
ACAAACGGTTAGGAACGCGCCGAAATACGCGGAAAACAGTGTCGCGCAGAGTGCCCGCGTGGGGAGGGGCCCCGCCGAATTCACTTCGGCGGGGAGGGGCGGCGCGAGCCGCCCCTACAAGACGAGGCTAGAACGCCGATCAGTCAAACTGATCGGCGTTCTAGGTCGCGGCCGCGGCGCGCGCGGGCTCGGCGGCGGCGCGCATCGTGTCGGCGAGGATGCCATACACTTTGCCCCACGCCGTCTCGTGCGCCTCGTCGAAAGAGGCGCCGAGCCCCTTCTTCAACGTCGAGAGCAGCGCGATCCCCACCGTCTCGTAGTGCTCGGAGACCACGCCGTAGCCCGCGTGCCGCTTGCCGAGCGCCTGCACCGCCGGCACGACCTCACCGAGGTTGTCGAGCGCGTTCACGGCGTAACCGATCATCTTCATGAGCTTGATCTTCTGCTCGGACAGGTCGCTCTTGAACAAGCTGCGCAGCTTGGGATCGAGCTCGAAGAGATGGTCGTAGAACATCGTGGCCGCGGCTTCGGCGATCGGTACCACCTTCGCCCAATCGCTCTGAACGAGCTCGATCTCTTGCTTCGTCAACATGGCTTTCCTCCGTTTCGTTGCTGTTCGTTCCGACACGCCGACCGCCGGCGCTCACCGGCTGGCCGCGAGCATGAAGCGCACGGCGAGCGCGACCTCCCGGTCGCTCAGCTTCTCGTTCCCGCCGCGCGCCGGCATCTCCCCTCCCGCCTTTCCCTCGACGCCCGTGAGCGCGCTTTGGATGAGCGCCTCCTCGGGTCTCCCGGCGACGCGTGCCCTCCAGACTTCGGCGTCCCCCACGCGCGGCGCCCCCTCGAGCCCGTAAGCGTGACAGCGGCGGCAGGTCCCCACGAACACCTTCCGCCCCTCCTCCAGCGTCGCGTCGGCCTGAACGCGTTCCCAGACCGGCGCTGGCGGCGCTTCCGGCTCGCGGCTGCACGCGAGCACGGCGGTCGCCATCGTCACGAGGACCGAAGCCGCCGCGCGCACGTCACCCTCCGAGAGGAATCCGAATCACGACTCCGCCCATGACGTCGCCGATCTCGAAGTCGCGCCGCGGACTGTCCTTGTGCTCGTTGTGGCACGTGACGCACGCCGGGGCGACGGCCGTGTCCGCGTAGACGGCCGTAAAGTACCGGTTTCCCCCGAGCGTCTCCTCCTCGTAGTAGCTCTGGCCCGGGTTTTCGTTCACGAACGCGAGCCCTTTCTTCTCGACCTCGGTCTTCGGCGCGTTCTGCTTGTTCACCGGCCACATCGAGAGCAGCGCGTAGGTGAACCCCGACTTCTTCTCGGCCACCATCTCGGCTCCCATGCGGAACATCTGCGCGGGGAGCGGGAGCGTCTTTTCGTCCTTCCAGTGCTCCGTCGCCTCGATGATCTTCTCGTCGTTCTGCAGACGGTTCACGACCTGTCGCGTGTACACCGTGCGGTCGGCGGACATCACGGCGTGGAGCGCGTCCGCCATCTTCTGAGGCGTCACCCCGCCGGCGCCGTCGCTCTTCCCGCACGCCGCCATACTCAGGGCAGCGACGATACCCTTCAGCACATGACTCCGAGATCGTCTCATGATGTTCTCCTTCTCGTTCGGGCTCAGCGTTCGGCGCGGGCCTCGACCATCTCGAGACTCTTCACGTGTGCTTTCGGCCGCCCGTCGAAGTTCTCGAGGATCGACGCTTCGTCTGCGAGCGCGTCGAGCGTGAATCCGAGCCCGTGACAGCTCGTGCAGACGTCGCGCACCATCTTCTCGTTGGGACGCAGGTTGTGATTTTGATTGTGAACGACGCGTGTCCGCTCCGCTTCGAGAACCCGCGGCAGGTGACAGGTGGCGCACGACACGCCGTGAGCTCCGCTCGGGTCGTCGCGGAAGAGCCGCGCGTGCGCGGAGCCCTCGTAGCTGCGCGTGTGGCGATCGTCGTGGCACCCGGTACACGCCTCGACCGCGGCGAACCGCGTATCGAAGGCGTGGGCGCCGTGGCACGACGTGCAGCCCACCGTGCGCTCGGCGGCCTCCGCCGCCATCGGCGTGCGGGCGTCGCCCACGCGCATCGGCGAGAGCTCCGCCGCGTGGCGCATCCCGTGTCGGCTCTTCTCGAAGTCGGCGAGCTCGCGTTCGTGGCAGCCCCCGCAGCGCTCGTCGGGCACCTTCACTTCGAACGCGCCACCTCCGGCCGGCTCGTGGCAGCTCGAGCAGTTCGCCCCTCCCCGCGCGTGGGCGCTCTTCGCCCAGGCTTCGCGCTCGGCGCGAGCGAGCTCGACCCCCTCCCTCGCGTCGGCATCCGCGAGGGTGAGCGGGCGTGCCGCGGGCTTCGTCGTGCGGGCGAGGACGCGGGGCTCCGGCAGAACGTCGGGCTCGTTCAGGTGCTTGCCCAGGAAGTCCTCGTAGAGCGCGCGGTTGTCGTGGAACTTGTGACAGCCGGTGTCCGCGCACGTGTCGAAGCCCAAGCCCACGTGGCTCGGACGCTCGTCCGCGATGGACGCGTGGCATCCCTCGCAGAAGTCGGTGGGGAGCGTGACGCCCATCTTGGCCGTGAGCTCGGGTTGATGCTCCCGGTGACACGTGACGCAGTAGCGAGCGTCCAAGACCGCCGTGCGCTCGAGGTTGCGCGGATCGGTGAACTTGAGCTCGGGGTGGGAGTCGTGGCTCTCCGCGAGCTCCGCTCCGTGGCAGCGCACGCACGCCGCCTGCATGCTCTCGCGATCTCCGAACGCTTCCGTGTGGCACTCGCCACAGGCAAGCTCGATCTGGTAGTGACCGTTCGACGTGGGCCCCGGTAGATGAATCCGCCGCAACGGAGTCTCGAGGGTGTAGGCGAAACCTGCGGCGGCGGCGAGCATGAGTACGATGCCAACAACGGTCTTCACGGGCCGTTTCGAGCGGTGATTGTCTCTCCGTACCGAGCGCGAACGCCGAGCGCTCGCCCGCGGAGCAGAGCTCAGAAATAGAAACTCTTGAGGACGTGAATGAAGATCAGGACCGGCAAGGGCCAAAACGCGTAGTCGTGCAGTCGCCTCCCCGCGCTGGCGAGCCGCGCGACGACTCCGCCTTCGCCCGGGGCCAGGCGGTGCGCGAGCAAGCTCGAGAGCGCCCCGGTGGTCGTCGCGATCAAGAACACCACCATCAGGAGGCGATTGAGGTTGTTCCCGAGCCGAAACCCGGTATGCGCGAAGAGCGCGACGAGCGCCGTCGTCCCGAGGATCACGTGGAGGAGCCGGAACGCGGCGTACGATCCGAAGCGGAAGCGACGCACGCGCTTGCGCACGGAGAGCACCATCCCGATGGTGATGAGCCCGAGCAGCGTGAACCCGGTCACTTGCTTCGCCGCGGGCTCGATCCAAACGAGATCCAGGCCGCGCTCGGCGAAGCGCTGGGCCAGCGGCATGCGCGGCAGGCTCGCCGTTGCCGCAGCCAAGAGCAGCGCTGCAGCGCCGAGGAGACCGAGGGCGCGTCCGGCTCGCGGAGCCGGGCTCGGCGCGCCGCCGCACAACACGGCGAGCGTCGGCCGACACGAGCCGCACAGGGTTCCCGCGAGCGTCGCGCGCCCGAGCGCTTCCGGAGTCGTCGCTCCGTCGAGAACGGCGCGCCGCAGCCGCCCCGCGCTCACGCTCGCGCACTGACACACGACCGCGGAGTCGGGCAGCACCGCGAGCCGCGGTCGCGCCGTCGGCGCACCGAGCACGCCGGACTCCGTGAACCGGTGCAGGGCCTTCCGCGGCAGCTTGCGCCCCGCGCCCACGAGGTGCTGCAGCTCCGGGAGCTCCGCCCAGGAGCCGATCGAGATGGCGCCGAGGATGCGGCGGTCCCGGACGAGCAGGCGCCGGTAGACGCCGTTCGACCGGTGCACGAGCTCGGTCGCGGTGGACTCGTGGGGATTGCCGAGGATCGTGACTTCGGTGACGTCGAGCTTGAGGCGCGTGACGGCCTGCTCGGGCTCGAACTGCCGCCGGCGCCCCACGAGGTTTTCGGCGAGGACCTCCGCCATGGCGTAGCCGGGCGCGACCAAGCCATGCGGCACGCGGCCGTCACTCGCGCAGTCGCCCACCGCGAACACGTTGGGATCCGACGTCCGGAGCCGCGCGTTCACCTCCACGCCTCCGTGCATCGAGCAGCGGAGGCCCGCGGCGCGCGCGAGCTCGTCGGCCGCGCGCGTTCCGATGGCGGCCACCACGAGCCCGGCGTCGATGGCCTCCCCTCCCTCGAGCACGACGCGCGCCCCAGCGCCCGCGGCCTCGACCCGCTGCACGCGACGCCGCAAGCGAACGTCGAGGCCCGCCTCGGTGAGCAGGCCGAGGAGCGCTTCGGCGCCCACCGGATCGAGGTTCCGCGGCATGAGCTGCGACGCGGCTTCGAGGACCACGACGCAGAGGCCGCGCTGCTGCAGCGTGCGCGCCGCCTCGATCCCGAGCAAGCCGCCGCCGAGCACCACCACCCGCCGCTCGGAAGGCCCCGCGCGCTCCAAGCGCTCGAGGATGCGCCGCGCATCGTCGAGCGTGCGGTAGGCCACGAGCAGCCCTTCGCGCTCGACCGGGACGTTGGGCAATCGCGCGCGCGCTCCGGTCGCGAGCACGAGCTTGTCGTAGGTGTCGCTGCGACCGCTCTCGGTGAGGATCCGCCGCTCACCGGTGAACAGCGCCGTCACGCGTTCCGAGAGCCGGAGCTCGATGCCCTGCTCGGCGTACCAGTCCCAGCGCGAGAGCAGGAGCTCGTCGGGGTTTCGCCCCTTGAGCACGTCCGTGAGGTGCACCCGGTCGTAAGCCGGCGTCGCCTCGTCTCCGTAGATGACGACGCCGTAGCGCTCGAGCGCACCGAGCTCGACCAGGCGCACGCACAGCCGGTGGCCGACCATGCCGTTGCCGACGAGCACGAGCCGTTCACGCGGTGTCGTCCGCTGCGCGGATCGCGTCCGCGCGCGGTCGCGCAGAAAAGCGCCGAGGCCCAGCGCCGGGAGCTCCAACCGCGACGACGTGCTCATCGAGGCTCCTTCACGCGGCCGAACGCGCGCGCCGCGCCCCCTCGGGTTCCTGCCCCTCCAGAAACCCGATCACCTCTTCGCGCAGGGCGTAATAGTTGGGGTCTTCGAGCACCTGGGCCCGCACCCGGGGGCGCGGAAAGGGGAGCTCGAGCACCGCGCCGACGCGCGCGCGCGGACCGGTCGTCATCATCACCACGCGATCGGCGAGCAAGAGCGCTTCATCGACGTCGTGAGTGACGAGGAGCGCCGTCGTGCGCCGCTGCTCGACCACGTCGAGCAACACGTCCTGGAGCTCCATCCGCGTCAGCGAGTCGAGCATGCCGAACGGCTCGTCGAGCAAGAGCATCTTCGGCTCGAGCGCGAGCGCCCGCGCGATGCCCACGCGCTGCTGCATCCCGCTCGAGAGCTCGCGCGGGAGCTTGTCGAACGACCCGCCGAGCCCCACGCGCTCGAGCATGCGCTCGGCGCGTTCCCGTCGCTTCGACGCGGGCTCGTAACCGAAGACGCGGTCGACACCGAGCAGCACGTTTTCGAGCGCGGTCTGCCAGGGCAGGAGACACGGGGCCTGGAACACCACCGCTCGATCGGGGCCGGGCCCCGCTACGGCGCGGCCGGCGACGACGATGTCGCCGTCCGTGAGCGGCTCGAGCCCGGCGATCATGCCGAGCACCGTCGACTTGCCGCACCCGGAGTGTCCGATCAGCGCGACGAACTCCCCCGCTGTCATCCGCAGATCGAAGCCGTCCACGACGACGAGGGGCCCGCCGGGGCTCGGGAACTGCTTTTTCACCCGATAGAGCTCGACGAAGGCCGGCATCACGCGCTCCCCACGAGGGCCGGGGCCACGTCGGCACCCGGCACGGCGTCCACCATTTCGCCGTCCGGCCGCGCTCCGGCGCGGAGGCCGTTCAAATAGCCGATCACGCGGTTGCGCAGGCGCTTGAACTCCGGATCGTGGTTCACCGAGCGCCGATCGCGCGGACGCGGAACCCCGACGTCGAAGATAGTCCCGAGCGTCGCCTTCGGCCCCGGCGTGAGCGGGACGATGCGATCGGCGAGGAGGAGCGCCTCGTCCACGTCGTTCGTGACGAGCACGACGGTGTTGTGCTCCTCCGCCCAGATTCGCTCGATCTCCCGCTGGAGGGAGCCGCGCGTGAGGGCGTCGAGCGCGGAGAGCGGCTCGTCCAGCAAGAGGACCTCCGGCTGCATGGCGAGCGCCCGCGCCACGGCGACCCGCTGGCGCATGCCGCCCGAGAGCTCCTTCGGCTTCTTGTGGAGCGCGTGCCCGAGATTCACCATCTCGAGGTAGCGGATGCCGTGCGCGCGCCGCCTTTCCCGCGACCACTCGGGGAACGCGCTCTCGACGGCCAGGGCCACGTTCTCGTAGGCCGACAGCCAGGGCAAGAGCGAGTAGTTCTGGAACACGACGCCCCGCTCGCGCCCCGGGCCGGTGATCGGCTTGCCCCGCAGGCGCACCGAGCCGCGATCGGGCCGTGCGAGCCCGGCGATGAGCGACATCAGCGTCGTCTTGCCGGAGCCGGAGAAGCCGAGCACGGCGACGAACTCGCGCTCGCGAATCGAGAGGGAGACGTTCGCCAGGATCGGCACGGCTCCCTTGGCACTCGAGTATCCTTTGCTCACGTCTTCGAGCTCGAGAAAGCTCATCTCCCCTCCTCACGCCGGGGCGCTCTGATGGCTCGCCACCCGCTGCGCGAGCACCATCGCCCGATCGAGCAAGAAGCCGATGACACCAATCGTGAACACCGCGACCATGATGCGAGCGAGCGTCGCGCTGCTGCCGTTCTGGAACATGTCCCAGACGAACTTCCCGAGCCCGGGATTCTGAGCCAGCATCTCGGCCGCGATCAGCACCATCCAGCCGACGCCGAGCGAGATCCGCAAGCCCGCGAAGATGTAGGGCAACGCCGACGGGATCACGATCTTGCGCACGCGCACGGACCAGCGCAGGTTGAGCACGCGCGCGACGTTCAAGTGATCCTTCTCGATCGAGCCGACGCCGATCGCGGTGTTCACGAGCGTCGGCCAGAGCGAGCACAGGGCCACCGTCAACGCGGAGCTCAAGAACGACTTCTCGAACCACGCCTCGGCCGGGTCCGTCGTGTAGAGCGCCCCGACCAGGATCATCACGATCGGCAGCCAGGCGAGCGGCGAGACCGGCTTGAAGATCTGCACCATGGGGCTCACCGCCGCGTGGAAGACCCGACTCAGCCCGCAGAGGATGCCGACCGGAATGGCGATCAACGACGCGACCAAGAAGCCCGCGAACACGGTCTTCAAGCTGGTCAGGATTTGATCGAAGTAGGTCGGGCTCGCGCTGAACTTCCGCCTGGCCACCGCGGCGGCGTTCTTCTCGAACTCGAGCGCGCGGGCCTCGAAGGCGGCGCGCTCCGTGCCCGACTCGGCGACGCCGGCCTTGGCGCGCGCGATGGCGGCATAGCGCGTCTGCTCCGCCGCCTCGGCGTCGCGCTCGGCGAGGAAGCGACGCTCCGCCGCGCGCGTCTTCTGGTGGTCGGAGACGAGGAGCGTCCACTCGCGGACGACGTCGAGCGGCTTGGGGAGCGAGCCGTACTTGGTCACGACCCGATCCGCCACGGCCGTCCACACCAAAAGGAACGCCGCGAACGCGACGGCCGGCACCCCGATTTGAAACAGCGCCTTGCGCCCCAACCCCACGGCGCGCGCGACGAGCGGCGACAGCGCCGGGCGCCATTCGACTTTCTGCAGCACGGTTCGTTCCACACTCACGGCCTCACCTCGCAACCTCGGAGGCGCTCACGCCTCGTCCTTGTGTCCGATCTGGTGTTTTTTCAGGTACTCGAGCGGTTTCTTCCCGTCGTACTCGATGCCATCGATGAACTCGGCGCTCGGCGCCTTGTATCCGTCCGTGTCCCACGGCACGTCCGCGCGATCGATGTGTCCCTCCTCGACGAGCGCCTTCGCGGCCTCGCGGTACACGTCCGGGAGATACACCTTGCGCGCGGTCTCGTGATAGAACGAGTCCGGCTTGGGCTCGGGGATCTGCCCCCAGCGCCGCATCTGCGTGAGAAACCAGATCGCGTCGCTGTAGAACGGGTACGTGCAGTAGTACCGATAGAACACGTTGAAGTCCGGCATTTCTCGTTTGTCGGTCTTCTGGAAGTAGAAGTGACCCGTCATGCTGTTCGCGATCACCTCCACGTCGGCGCCCACGTAGCTCCTGTGCGACAGGATCTTCGCGGCCTCGTGGCGGTTCGCGACGCTCTCGTCGAGCCACTTGCCGGCGCGAATCAGCGCCTTGACGATCGCCACGTGCGTCTTCTCGTTCGCCTCGGCGAAGGCTCGAGTGACCCCGAACACCTTTTCTTGCTTGTTTCTGTAGATGTCGAGGTTCGTGACGACCGGGACCCCGATGCCCTTGGCCACCGCCTGCTGATTCCACGGCTCCCCGACGCAGTATCCGTGGATCGTGCCCGCCTCGAGCGTGGCCGGCATCTGCGGCGGGGGCGTCACCGAGAGCAGCACGTCGGCGCGCTCGACGCCGCGCGTGTCCGTCGCCGTGTAAAACCCCGGGTGAATCCCGGCCGCGGCGAGCCAGTAGCGGAGCTCGTAGTTGTGGGTGGAGACGGGGAAGACCATCCCCATGCGGAGCTGCTCGCCCTTCGCCTTGTACTCCTTCACGATCGGCACGAGCGCGTCCGCGCGGATCGGGTGCGGCGGATTCGGGCTCTTCAGCGCCGGCGCGTGCTCCTGCATCTTGCGCCAGATCGCGTTCGACACGGTGACGGCGTTGCCGTTGAGATCCATCGTGAACGCGGTCACCACGTCCGCCTGCGTCCCGATGCCGATCGTGGCCCCGAGCGGCTGCCCCGCGAGCATGTGCGCGCCGTCGAGCTCGCCGGCGATCACGCGATCGAGGAGCACCTTCCAGTTCGCCTGCGCTTCGAGCTCCACGTTGAGCTTCTCGTCGCGGAAGAAGCCCTTTTCTTTGGCGATGACGAGCGGCGCGCAGTCCGTCAGCTTGATGAAGCCGAGCTTCAGATCCGTCTTCTCGAGCCCCGTGGTCTCGGGAAGCGCCATCGCCGCGAGCTCGGCCGAGCTCGCCGAGGCGACCGCCGCGGGCGCCTCCGATTTCTTGCACGCGACCGCCGTGAGCGCGGCCCCGGCGGCGAGGACGCCGAAATCTCGCCGTCGGATCTTCCGGGCCTCGTTTCGCTCGAGCGCGGCGTCGCCGGCTCCACTCGTGTCGAAGGGATCTCGCATGCTTCGGCCTCTCAGAATGCAAAGGGCAAATCGAGCTGGACGATTCGGTACTTCGCGTCCGCCATCGGGTCGTCGAGCGGCATCGCGAAGGTCACGGCCGGGCGGAACCATGCCTTCTCGGCGAGCTGCACGTGAAAGCGCGGGCCGATGGCCACCGTGGTCGTGTCGCGCAGCGTGCCGGTGGCATCGTTCTCGATCTGAGCGGGCGTGGAGAGCCAGCGCTGGTGGCGGAGCTCCACCGCGGCCGAGATGAACGGGGCGAAGAAGTAGCCGAGGTGGATGCCCGCGGTGAAGTTCGTCTTGGACGAGTCGGGCTGGACCTCGTCGCCGCGCACGCGCGTGAGCTGGAGCACCGTCGCTTCGACCTGCGCGGTGAAGCCGTGGGCCACGTAGGCGAGGCCCACGCCGGGAAACACGGTGAAGTCGTTGACCGCGAACATCGCGTTGTCCATGGCCGAGCGCGCGCGAATGCCCGCGCCGTTGGCCAGCGTGTTCTCGAGCTCCGGCTCGTTGCCCCCTCCCGATCCCACGGGGACGGTGACGCCGAGGAACAAGCCGAGGCGCAGGGAGGGATCGAGCTTGAGCGCGTACGTGACGCCGAGGACCGGGTTCAGGATCCCGAAGCCCGACGGCGGGTCGGGGCTCGGAGCCGATGCCGCGGGCGGCGAGTTCTGCACGACGCCGACGCGGACGAGCGGCGCGAGCTCGTCGGTGAGCTTGTAGCTCGCGAGCAGCATCGAAGCGACGGTGGTCCCGGACTCCCCGTTCGCGGGACTTTCGTAGAACGCGAGCGCCGTGTCCGAGCGCACGACGGTTCCGGCGACCACGGGGCGCAGCTGAAACGGAAGCGAGTACGGCGGCGGCTTCGGCTTGGGCGCTTCCACCGCTTGGGCGCGCGCGGTGGGGGCCCAGGAGATCATCGCGAGGAGGCCGGCCGGAACGAGAGCGAAGCGGAGAGTGTCGAAGGATCGGAATGACGTCATCGATTCGGTCTTTCGGGCAGGAACGACGGCAAGAACGCGCGAACGAGCAAAGGATCAGTGCGTGATGGGCTTGAAAGCGGCCGGCTCGGAGCGCCGCTCCCAGAGCTCGAGGTGCCGCATGAGCGAGACCACGAGCGGTCCCATCTTCGGGTGCTCCGGGACGACCTCGACGCGCACGCCGTACGCTCGGACGATGGCCTCGCAGGTGGGGCCGACGGCGGCGACCACGACGCGCTCGTCGAGCGCGCGAACGAGCTCGCGCGCGAGGCCGAGGGATTCGCCCACTTCGAGGAGGTGCCGGAACTGGATTTGGCAAGTGACCGTCAGCGCGTCGACCTCACCGCTCACGATGCTCGCCACGAGCCGCTCGAGGTCCTCCGTGTTCTCCGGCATGAGCCAGCGGTAGAGCCAGAGCTCCTCGAGCTGTGCCTTTCGCGCGCGCAACGTCTCCGCCAAGGTCTCGCTGCGCTCGCCGTAGTGGAGCAGAATCACGCGCCGCCCCTCGAGATCGATGCTGGACAAGGCGTCGATGAGCTCCGCCGAGGTGAACGGCTCGTGCGCCGTGAGCGTCGGGGGCACGCCGAACCCGCGGAGCGCCGCGGTC
>Ga0079224_100014980_pt1 | contig 10843 bp, 9 predicted proteins | sample Stecom2015_FD_80414 | JGI IMG/M metagenome (GOLD analysis project Ga0079224, IMG submission 80414) | Agricultural soil microbial communities from Utah to study Nitrogen management - Steer compost 2015 | ecosystem: Environmental > Terrestrial > Soil > Agricultural land | place: USA: Utah...
CGGCACGGGATCAGCGGGTTCATCCTGGCGACGGACGACCCTGGCACGATCGAGGCCTTCGGCCACCAGATCGCCCCGGCCGTCCGTGAGCTCGTCGCTGCCGAACGATCGTCCGTGGTGTCGCCCGCCGAGGCGGCCCGGCACCACGCGCCTGCCACCCTGCCCCAGGACCTGGTGGGCGGCTCGCCCGACACGAGCGGGACGGCATACGCCAGCAGGGCGGCAGGGACGGATGCCCGTGGCCAGTACGACCGGCTCGGCGTCCACCCGACCCCGGACGACGGCACCCGCCTCTCGGGGTCAATGCCGTGGGACGAGTCGAGCCGGCCCCGCAGGACGGAGTCCGGGCCGGAGGTGGAGTACACCGCTCAAGGGCGCGCGATGGGAAAGCACCTCATTGACATCCACGACATGCTGCGTCAGGAGCTTGAGCAGGTGCGTGACGTCATCGAGCAGGTCAAGACGATGACCCTCGACGTGGGCTCGGCGCGGTCCTCCCTCAACGAGATGACGATGCGTCAGAACGACTGGACCCTCGGTGTCTACTGCGCCCGCTACTGCACCACGGTGACGCAGCACCACAGCCTGGAGGACGCATCCGTCTTCCCACACCTGCGGGGGGCGGAGGCGGCCTTGGCGCCCGTGCTGGACCGGCTCGAGGAGGAGCACCTCGTGATCCACGACGTGATCGAGCACGTGGACCGTGCGCTGGTGGCCTTCGTCGGCGACCCGGAGGACTTCTCCCGCCTGGACGAGGCGGTCGACGCACTGACCGACACGCTCCTGTCCCACCTGGCCTACGAGGAGGACCAGCTGGTGGAACCGCTGGCACGGCTGGGTTACTACGCCGGCCAGGCCTGACCACCTGTCCCGGCAGTGTTCGGAACGGCGCGCCGGTGAGTGCGTCGTGCACGCCGGTGGGGCTCAGGCGGTCTCGACGTCCCGACGGAACGTGCTGCCACGGACCGTGGCGTGCAGCCCGGCGAGCATCTCCGACTGCCGCAGCGCCCGGTCGGCGAGGTGCTGGTAGGTGGCGGGGTCCAGTCCGAGCTCGTCGGAGAGCTCGACGAGCGTCTCGAAGAGCCCGGCCTTGCCGTTCACCGCTGCGCGCAGCAGCTCCAGCTCCAGGTGGACCGTCATCGGCGAGGTGCTGAAGAGGCGGCCGTTCAGCTTCAGCCGGCCGAGATGCTCCGCCGCCCACGCCAGCGCCTGCCGGTGCCGCCGCTGCCTGAGACCGAGGTCATCGATCAGTCGTGCGAGGAGGTCGCGCTCCTCCTCCAGCTCGGCAGCGAACGTCCGTAGCTGACCGAGCTCGTCGCCATAGTCGTCCGCCATCCGCCGCGCACGGTACAGCCCGCCGGTCGCGCCCGTCAGGTGGTCCGACAGATAGAGGCCGAGCAGGTCCATGTCCAGCGTGTCTCGAAACATCACGTCTCCAGGTGGTCAGTAGGTCAGGACGGTGTGCCGCATCCGGTGCATCAAGGCGCCGCGCCATCGCGCTGCTCCCCCTCGGCGACGGCCTGGTCGAGGTCATCATCGGACAGGGCCCGCTCGTCCGGGTCCGCCGTCTCCTCGTGGGGCTCAGGAGCGAACTGCAACCCGTCCATATAGGGGGTCGGCTGCCCGCGCCGCGCGTTGAGGAACTCCTGGGCGTAGTAGTCACGCGCCTCCTGCATGTCGCGCTCCCCCGTCACGATGTCGTGGACCAGGTTCAGCGCCAGCGCGTTGGCCTGGACGTCGTGGCACCGCGCCGAGACCTCTCCGGCCGTCCGGTCGACCACCACGCTGCCGTCGAAGTGCGCGATCGTCGAGACCTTCTCGGGCGCCACCCGGTAGTTGACGACCGACTCGACGCAGTCGATGTGCGGCGCCGGGAAGTTGTGCTCGTAGAACGCCTTGGTGGCGATGATCCGCTTCCACGAGCCGGCGTCGTGCCACACCAGCTGGGTCGGCGTCGCCTCGTCGGGCTTCCCGAACTCGTCGATCACCTGCTGAGCCGCCTCGCGCGACTCCTCCGGCCAGTCACTGGGAATGCTGGACTCCGGCACAGCGTCCTCCTCGGGTCGTGGTGCACCCACGCTAGAAGCGGTGCTGCCGACCGGCGACCCAGAACGGTGGGCACCGCATGAGGGTCAGCTCAGCGCGTGGTCCGCTCCATCCGCAGCCGGCCGGTAACCGGCACCGTCAGGGTATGGACCTCCCCGTAGCGGTCGAGCTGCCCGTAGTCGGTCACCTGCACCCTGACCCGGACCGGTGAGACCTCCACGAGCTGGACCCGGATCCAGTCATCGCCCTCACGCAGCTGCCAGTGCTCGGCGAGGTAGCTCATGCCCACACCGTGCAGGCGGTCCTCGGCCTCCGCCCGGTCGCCGCCGTCGCTGAGCGGGTGCCCGAACACGGTCAGTGGTCGCCACCCGGCGTCGTCCTGCGCCACGAACCCGATCAGCTCGCCGTCCTCGCGGCGCACCGCAACCCACCCCTTGGCGTACTGCGTCCTCATGCGGTGACCCTGGCAGGCCGCAGCCGCTCGAGCAACAGGTTTGCGCTGCACGCACAGTGAGCTCAGCCCGCCGCATACTCGCTGTCTCGGCGCGCCGGGCACTGGCAGAATGGCCGGGTGACGACCATCCCACGGGCGCTGGACACCGCGGAGGTCCACTCCCTGCAGACCCGCACCGTGACCACGCTGATGGGCAGTCAGGTGCTGGGCGGGATCGGCGTCGCCAGCGGCATCGCCGTCGCCGCGCTCGTGGCCGCCGACGTGAGCGGACGCGACGACCTCTCCGGCCTCGCCAACACCAGCCAGGTCCTGGGCGGAGCCCTCCTGACCATCCCGATCGCCGCTCTGATGGCGGCGCGCGGCCGGCGGGTCGGGCTGGCCACGGCCTACCTGATCGGCACCGTCGGGGCGGCGCTGGCGATCACCGCCACCATCCTGGGCAGCTTCGTCCTCCTGCTGCTGGGCACCGCACTGTTCGGCGCGTCCACGACAGCCAACAGCCAGGCCCGGTATGCCGCGGTCGACCTTGCCGAGCCGCGTCTGCGGGGACGTCAGCTGAGTCTGGTGGTCTGGGCCACCACGATCGGGTCCGTCGTCGGACCCAACCTGTTCGGTCCCGGCAAGGCCGTGGCCCTGCGGCTCGGGCTGCCGGAGCTGGCCGGCGCGTGGCTGTTCAGCGCCGGAGGTTTCGTGCTCGCCGCCATCGTGGTCCAGCTGATGCTGCGCCCGGACCCGTTGCTGACGGCGCGCGCGCTGGCCGACCACGGCACTCCGGTGGGTGACCGGGTCCCCGAGCGCGGGTCGATTCTCCACGGCCTGCGCACCATCGCCGCCTCGCCGGTCATTCTCCTGGGCACCCTCGCCGTCACCGGTGGCCATGTCGTCATGGTCGCGATCATGGTGATGACGCCCATCCACATGGAGCACGGCCATGCCGAGGTCGAGGTGATCGGCTTCGTGATCTCGGTGCACATCCTCGGGATGTTCGGTCTTTCGCCCGTCGCCGGCTACCTCACCGACCGGTTCGGGTCGCGTCCGGTGATCCTGCTCGGCGTCGTGATCCAGGTCGCCGCGGCCGTGCTGGCCGCCCTTTCCGAGGTCGGCTGGTCGCTCGGGCTGCTCCTCGGGCTGTTCCTGCTCGGCCTGGGCTGGTCCTGCACGATGGTCGCCGGCTCCGGCCTCATCGCCGCGGGGGCGGCGGTGCGTGACCGCGCCGCGGTCCAGGGCGCGTCGGACCTCGTGATGGGCCTCTCTGCCGCACTCGCGGGTGGACTGGCCGGCGTGGTAGTGCAGCATCTCGGCTACGACTGGCTCGGCGCCATCGGCGCGGTCCTCGCCCTCACTCTCGGCGCCTACACGTTGCTGCGTGGCCGGCAGGCCGTCCTCACAGGGCCTTGAGCACCGACTCGACCGCGTCCTTGGCGTCCCCGAAGAGCATCCGGCTGTTGTCGCGGAAGAACAGCGGGTTCTGGACGCCCGCGTAGCCGCTCGCCATCGATCGCTTCAGCACCACGACCTCACGGGCCTTCCACACCTCGAGCACCGGCATACCGGCGATCGGTGAGGCGGGCTCGTCGATCGCCGCCGGGTTGACGGTGTCGTTGGCGCCGATGACGAGGACGACGTCGGTCTCGGGCAGGTCGTCGTTGATCTCGTCCATGCCGAGCACGATGTCGTAGGGCACCTTGGCCTCGGCCAGCAGGACGTTCATGTGACCGGGCAGCCGCCCCGCGACCGGATGTATGCCGAACCGCACGTCGGTGCCCATCTTGCGCAGCCGTGCGCTGAGCTCCGCGACGGGATACTGCGCCCTGGCGACGGCCATGCCGTAGCCGGGGGTGATGACGACGCTCTTGGCGTGCCGGAGCAGCTCGGCCACCTCGGCGGCGTTGCTCTCGCGGAAGTCCCCGTAGTCTGCGTCGCTCTCGAAGGTGGTCCCCTCGCTGCCGAAGCCACCGGCGATGACGGAGAAGAACGAGCGGTTCATGCCCAGACACATCAGGTAGCTCAGGATCGCACCCGAGGAACCCACGAGCGCGCCGGTGACGATCAGCAGGTCGTTGCCGAGCAGGAACCCGGCCGCGGCGGCCGCCCATCCGGAGTAGCTGTTGAGCATCGAGACGACGATCGGCATGTCCCCGCCGCCGATCGAGGCCACGAGGTGCCAGCCGAAGGCCAGGGCGATCACGGTCATGAGCAGCAGCGGTAGCAGGGCGTGGCTGGCGACGAACCACACCAGCAGCCCGACCGAGGCGAGCAGAGCCACCAGGTTGAGCAGGTGCCGGCGCGGCAGCATCAGCGGGTTGGCGTTGATCCGCCCGCTGAGCTTGAGCGCGGCCACGACCGAGCCGGTGAAGGTGACGGCACCGATGAAGATGCCGAGGAAGACCTCGACGAGGTGGATCGTCTCCTCCGAGCCGCTCAGCTCGCCGGGCGCCAGATAGGCGTTGTAGCCGATCAGCACCGCGGCGATGCCGACGAAGCTGTGCAGGAGCGCGATGAGCTGCGGCATCCCGGTCATCTCGACGACGCGGGCTCGCCACAGCCCGATGCTGGCTCCGACGGCCATCGCGGCGGCGATCAGCGCGAGCGTCAGACCAGGATTGTCGGCCCGTTCCGCGGCGAGCCAGATCGTGGCGGCGAGGGCGATCGTCATGCCGATGATGCCGAAGGTGTTGCCGCGCCGGGCGGTCTCGTGCTTCGACAGGCCAGCCAGGGCGAGCACGAACAGCACGGCCGCGATGATGTATGCCGCCTGCACCAGGTTGAGGGTCATGCCGACTCCTCCCGGCGGAACATCCGCAGCATTCGTCCGGTCACCGCAAAGCCGCCGAACACGTTGATGCTGGCCACCACGGTGGCCGCCAGCGCCAGGCTCCGCACCAGGAGGTTGTCGTTGCCTACCTGCAGGAGGGCACCGACGAGGATGATGCCGCTGATCGCGTTCGTCTCGGCGAGCAGCGGCGTGTGCAGCGCGTGTGTGACGTTGCTGATCACGTAGAAGCCGACGATGACCGCGAGGGCAAAGACGGTGAAGTGGCCGAGGAAGGCTGTCGGCGAGACGCTCGCCACGAGGGCGAACAGGACTGCGCCGAGCCCCATCGCGACGTAGCCGCGCCGTGGGTCCTTGGGCTTGGCCGGCTGGGCGTCGACCACGGGCTCCGTGGAGACGTCGGCTGCCGGCGGTGGCGCCGCGGAGACGCTGACCGGTGGCGGTGGCCACAGGACCTGGCCCTCGTGAGTCACCGTCAGGCCGCGCTGCACCTCGTCCTCGAGGTCCAGGACGAGCTGGCCGTCCTTGTCGGGGGTGAGGAGGGCCACGAGGTTGCCGACGTTGGTGCCGTAGAGCTGTGACGCCTGGGTCGGCAGGCGGGCCGGCAGGTCGGTGTACCCGATGATCTTCACACCGTTCGGCGTGCTGATGACCTCCCCCGGGACGGTCAGCTCGCAGTTGCCGCCGTTGCGGGCGGCCATGTCGACGAGCACGCTGCCCGGCCGCATGGCCGCGATGGTCTCCGCGGTGACCAGCGTGGGCGCGGGCCGGCCGGGGATCAGCGCCGTGGTGATCACGATGTCCGCCGCGGCGCACTCCCGGGCGTAGACCTCCATGGCCCGACGCTGCAGGTCCTCGCCCATCTCCTTCGCGTAGCCGTCGGCACTCGTCGCCTGGTCGCCCAGGTCGATGTGCACGAACTCCGCGCCCATCGACTCGACCTGCTCCCCCACCTCTGGCCGGATGTCGAAGGCGCGCACCACCGCGCCGAGGCTGCTCGCCGTGCCGATGGCTGCCAGGCCCGCGACGCCGGCACCGATGACGAAGACCTTGGCCGGGGGCACCGTGCCCGCAGCCGTCACCTGGCCGGTGAAGACCGAGCCGTACACGTTGGCCGCCTCGACAACCGCCCGGTAGCCACCGATGTTGGCCATCGAGGAGAGCACGTCCAGCGACTGGGCACGCGAGATCCGCGGCACCGCGTCCATCGCGAGGGCGGTGACCCCTGCCTCGGCCAGCGCCTCGAGCAGCTCCGGGCTCTGCGCCGGCGCGAGCTGGGCGGCCACGAAGGCACCGGGCCGCAGCCTGAGGACCTCGTCGAGCTCCGGAGGACCGACCTTGATCACCATGTCCGCGCCCCAGACTGCGGGGCCGGGGTCCATGGTGGCTCCGGCCGCGGCATACAGCTCGTCGGGGTAGCTCGCCCGCTGGCCGGCGCCGGCCTGCACGACGACCTGGTGACCCAGCTCCGTCAGGTTGCCCACGGTCTGCGGCGTGGCGGCCACCCGCGTCTCGCCGGGTTGCGACTCCGTGGGTACGCCGATCAGCACAAGGGCTCCTTTGCCTCGGTCTAAGGCCGGCACGCGGCCCCGACGCTTCGCAGGCTACAAGAGTGCAGCCACGCCCTTGCACCCAACCACCGTGAATGGTGTGGTGATCTCGCTCACTGCGCAGGAGCGACGTGCGAGACGCGCACCCCGTCATCGCCGAGACGGAAGGACAGACCGGACAGATCCGGGACGACAAGGTCCGCCAGGGGCGCGAGCTCCTCCGCGCTAGAGGTCGTCACGACGGCGACGGTCGCCGCCCCCGCGGCCCGACCCGCGCGCAGCCCGGCCGGGGCGTCCTCGACGACGAGGCACCGGCGCGGGTCCGCCCCGAGCCTGTCCGCCGCGACCAGGTAGGGCTCGGGATCCGGCTTGCCCCGGCTGATGTCATCGGCCGTCACCAGCACCGCCGGCGCGGTGAAACCTGCCGCGGCGAGGCGCACCTCCATGAGCTCGCGCGAGGCAGAGGTGACGATGGCTCCGCGCCAGCCGACGGCCGCCACCGCCTCCGTCGCACCGGGCAGCGCCACGATGCCCTCGAGGTCCGCGAGCTCGCGACGGTCGATGTCGGCCGTGGCCGTGACGGGGTCGAGGTGCGGTGCGACAGCCGCGATGATGCCGCTGGTGGGCACACCGTGGAACCCGATGAGGGACTCGGCGGGCACCCCGTGGTCCGCGGCCCACGCCAGCCACGAGCGGACGACGGCCTCGCGGGAGTCGATCAGCGTGCCGTCGTTGTCGAACAGGATGGCTTCGAAGAGCTCGCAGGTGACGTCACGCACGCGTGTCGCCACCCCTTCCGGGGTCCGGTGCGGTCTGGTTGTCGCCCAGCCGCTCCGTTGTGAAGGTGAAACCGTGCCGCCGCAGCCGCTCGACGAGAGCGTCACCCAGGGCAGTGGCCGGCGTCAGAACCCCGGCGCCGGCCCCCTCTCCCCCGGCCAGTGCAAGACCGGACTGCCCGAACATCACCGCCGTACCGTCATACCCCGGGTCCAGGTCGGCTGCGACGATCGTGCGGTAGCGGACGCCGCTGTCCGTCCCGGCCACGATCTCCATCGTGAAGCCGCCGCGCGCCCGCTGCTGCTCGGACGGTCCCTGCCCCGGTGCCGGCAGCAGCCGGTCGAGCACTGCCCGGGTCGGTGAGAAGGCCAGTCCCACGCCGGCAGCCGTCACGGCACCCACGGCCCCCGCACCACGCAGCGCACCCCGCACGCCTCGCCCGACGTCGTGCAGCTCGCGGTAGCGGAACCCGGCTCCGTAGCCCTCCTCCACCAGCGAGTGCGAGCGCCGGACCAGAGGGGCGTTGAAGCCACCCATGACGAACGGCACGCGCCAGCGGTCCGAGCCCGGTTCCCGGCGCACCGGCGGCCTCAGGCGATCCAGGACCGTATGCCGACCGCCCGGCTTCCCTGCAGGGCGGCGGTGCGGGGTGGGTGCCGACAGCGCCGTGGGGTTCGCCAACACCCGGCGAGCAGCCGGGTCCGTGCGTGCCGCCATCACTTGCTGGCGCATCGAGTCGATGGTCCCGCCGGAGAACCCGCCCCGTAGCCGCCGCACGGTCAGGACGGTGTCGGCCAGCCCGCCGGCGTCCTCGTCCCGGGCCCGCCGGGCCGTGAGCCAAACCCCGAGGTCGGACGGGACGGAGTCGAAGCCGCAGGCGTGCACGATGCGAGCTCCTGACCGCTGGGCTACCTCGTGCAGCTCGGAGACTGACTGGTGGACGAACAGCACCTCACCGGTCAGGTCGGCGTAGTGGGTGCCCGCCTCCGCACAGGCGCGGACCAGTGGGAGGCCGTTCACGGCATACGGCCCGACGGTGGTGGCCACCGCTGTGGCGCGTTGCGCAAGTGCGTCGCAGGCCGCCGGATCGGCGACGTCGATCTGGACGAGCGGCCAGTCGTGAGCCGCAGCGGGGAGCTCTGCGCGCAGGCGATCGAGCCGGTCGCCGGAGCGCCCTGCAAGCGCGATGCGCACCCCCGTCGGGGCGGCCTCGGCCAGGTGGGCGGCGGTCAGCCGACCGACGAAGCCGGTCGCGCCGACGAGGACGAGGTCGAACTCACGATCCATCAGGCCATCCTGTCAGGGAGGCGGCAGCGCCGGTGGCGGCCCACCACCCTGAGGATCGCCCTGAACCCGAGAACATCACCCCCAAACCGAGAAGCTGGCCCTTGACCCGAGGAAACTTGTCGGGTTGAGGGGCACATTCCTGGGTCGGGACTGGAGGGCGCTCTCGGCAGAGTGCGTCACCTCACACCAACCGCAGCATCCTGCGCGGCGTCACAGAGGCATGAGAGGAAGAGTGCTCCGCGGCCTGGGCTCGGCCGGACTGGTTGTCGCGCTGTCCGTCGCAGGCTGTTCGGGGACTCCCCCGGGATCGGTCACCCCAGCCACTCAAGCCCCCACGTCGGTAGCTGACGACACAGCGACCACCTCCGATCCAGGTACGGCTGTCCCCTCCCCCACGTCGGAGCCCACCACCGCGCCAACGACCACGCCGCCACCAAGTGCGCCTGCGTCCCCCACGACCACGCCAGCGCCGGCCGCCCCGACCACACCGTCGACGCCGCCGGCGACACAGCTGGTGGAGCTCTGGAGCGGCCTGGACATCGAGTCGTTCGACACCGAACGCCAGGTAGTCGCCCTGACGTTCGACGGTGGTGCCTCCGATGCCGGGGTCCAGGACATCCTCGACACGCTGGAGGCGGAGGACGTGCCCGCGACCTTCTTCGTCACCGGTGACTTCGCACGCGCCTATCCCGACAGCGTGCGGGCGATGGCTGAGGGAGGACACCCGGTCGGCAACCACAGCGACACGCACCCGCACTTCCCCGCGTCGACGAACGAGGAGATCCGTGCCGAGCTGGCCGCGGCCGACTCGGCGATAAGGCCGCTGACCGGAGCGTCGACCGCCCCGCTGTTCCGGTTCCCGTTCGGCGACCGCACTCCGCTGGACATCACGGTCGTCAACCGTGCCGGCTACATCCCGATCCGCTGGACCGTCGACACGCTGGGCTGGCAGGGCACCTCCGGTGACATCACCGCAGCTATCGTCCGACAGCGCGTGCTGGACACGCTCCGTCCGGGTCAGGTGGTCCTCATGCACGTCGGCGCCCACCCCACGGACGGGTCGACCCTGGATGCCGACGCGCTCCCGGGAGTCATCACGCGACTGCGAGACCGGGGCTACGACTTCGTGACCGTGCCGGACCTGCTCGTCGACGGCCCCTGAGCGCGACAGCCCGGGCTGCCCCTCGTGTCGCCCGCAGCGCGCACCACCTTCCTAAGCAAGTTCCGGGGTGTCCCGGGTCACACTCCCCAGCTGCCTCTTCCCTGCACCCTATTTTCACCATAGTATTGGTGGAAATAGGAGGGAACATCATGACGATCACTGCGGACCACGCCGAAGACGTCTTCCACCGCCGGCACAACACCACTCCACGGCTCCCGATCACGGCGCCCCCGTTCCGCGCGGCCCCTGCCCGACAGCGGCGGGAGCCCGTCCCGGCCGCCACTTCTGGTGTCACGGCACTCCACCGGGAGCAGGAACGACGACTCCTGCTCGCCGACCTGACCTCCCCCTGGGCGTACCTCGCACACCTGCGGTTCGACCAGCCGGGACACGAGAACACCGAGGCCACGGAGCGGCCAGTCTGGTGGGCGATCCAGCCACCGACCGGCCGCCCACTGGTCGGACTGAGGGGCCCTGGACCCGAGCGGGAGCGGCTGCGTCGCGAGCTCGACGCCGTGCGGGCCGTCGCGAGCGAGGACGAAATACTGCCGGACGACGTGCCGGCCGTGCTCCCGCACCCTCGACCGGTGGCTGCGGCCTTCGCGGAGGCGGTAGACCTCGGTCGCGGTCCGCAGGTGCGCGCGCTCCTGCTGCGCACGTTCTGGCTCGAGGGGCGCGACATCGGCGATCCCGAGGTGTTGCGGCGCATCCTGCCCTCGGTCCTGGTGGACGACGGCTACCCGTGCACCGGCGACCCGCGGCGGGAGTGGGGGTATGTCGTGTCCCCCCAGCGC
>Ga0079224_100014982_pt1 | contig 10843 bp, 6 predicted proteins | sample Stecom2015_FD_80414 | JGI IMG/M metagenome (GOLD analysis project Ga0079224, IMG submission 80414) | Agricultural soil microbial communities from Utah to study Nitrogen management - Steer compost 2015 | ecosystem: Environmental > Terrestrial > Soil > Agricultural land | place: USA: Utah...
CCAAAGGTCAGGCTATGGTCGGAAGCTTTGTACGCTCTCAAATCTTGTAGATATGCAGCATAAAGCTCCGGGTTCTGGTTCTCCATGTCCTGCTGTTTTATCCGCAATGGATACACTTCGTTCCAATCCTGACAAGCGACCATCGTGGAGAAGATGGTTCCCAGCAGGATGACTTGTTTTATGTTTATCATATTTTGTTTCATCGTTCAAGGTTTATTGTTTAGCCCACCATACATTCGTTCCCATGTTGTCCGGTGCTTTCAGCAGATTGCTGACAGCCTGACTGACATTTGCTGCATTTTCGGTATATTCTTCCTGCGGATAGGCCAGACGACGAGCCATAGTCGCCGAATTGACCAGACCTCCGCTATTGTTCGTCACGACCGGCATCAGTCTTGGATATCCTGTTCTACGGTATTCTGCCCAAGCTTCTATACCTAATGGGAAGTTGGCGATCCATTTTTGGGTAATGATACGCTCCAGTTTGAGCTCCGTAGTGGCCGACTCCACCCATTTGATCGTGATTGTCCTTGGTGTCCCGGAATAGTTAAAGGCTGTTTGATTCAATGGATCCGTATAATTTTGAGGCTGGCTCGTACTGTTGTTGAGATACGTATCGGCTCCTGAAGCACCCCATTGTTCAAAGGACAATCTGATGCCCTCGTTATAGAGGCTCTCTGCCGTACCGCCACCCATATTCCAACCTCTTACGGCTCCCTCGGCTTTGAGAAAAGCTACTTCGGCGGCATTCATCCACAGTATCCTATCGTTTTCGGCCACTTTCATGTTCGCATACCGCTTGATGTTGTCCCCGCTTGGGATCTGTATGCCCGAACGCAATCCATGGTACCCGTTGGAGGTACTACCTGTAAAAGTAGACTGCTCAAAATACTGTGCTCTGCGTGGATCGGCGTATCCGTTCATATAGGAAGTGATGTCCGCCGATATTCTGGAGTCTCCATTGTTATATTCGTACATGATGACACGAAATGGATTTCTGTTGATCGGATTGACAAAGGCATTATCCGTATTGGATACAATAGGTCCAACCGGATGCGAGGCAACCTGTTCCGCCATTTCCCTGGCTTTGGCTTCACTCACATTCGATATACGTATAGCCAGCCTCAATTTGAGGGAGTTGGCCAATTTGAGCCATTGCAGGGCATTGCCACCATAGACCATATCAGCTTTGGCCGAAAAATCCTGATTTTGTCTTTCGGTCAACGTGGCGATGGCATGGTTCAATTGTTCGAACAATAAATCGTACACTTCTTCCTGCGAATCGTATGGTGCGGCCAAAGCACCATCCAGACCTATCTTCGAATAGGGGATAGGACCGTAAATGTCCGTGACACGGGAAATAGCCATAGCCCTAATGATATCAGCTACGGCCAAAGCCACAGGATCTTCCGACACACTATGCACGTTGGCGTGACGAATGAAGACATTGGGGATCACGTCATTGAAAGGAACACGGGCCCATCCGTTCTCAGGGTTGTAGGTAGCAAAGTTCTTGCCATTGAATCCGTTGTTCGAATCGGCCAAGTACCCGCCAAAAGATCCACCCAATAAACATTCGACAAATTGATTGGTATTGACATCCAATGGAATAACCCAAGCTTGCAGACCTGTCAATGCAGCCGACAATACATAAGCAGCCCGGGATACTTCCTCTAGCGTAGCACCACTGGAATCGGTATTGTAATCGTCAAAATTTTTGGTACACGATTGTTGTACATAGGCCATTGATAACGCCATTGCCAACATTCCTATTTTACGTAGTTTCATAATAAGCTTAAAATTTAAGTCGAACATTAAAACCTATATTCCTTGTGCTCGGTGACATGAAATAATCTATACCCTGATAGTAATTTCCTGTACTGGCTGTTGTTTCGGGATCGAAAGGTGCTCTATTGTAAATCATCAGTAGGTTTCTTCCGACCAGAGACAAAGACAAATCTGCCTTGTTCCATAGTGTATTTTTCGGGAACGTGTAGCCCAAAACGACTTCCTGCAAGCGAACATTAGTTGCACTGTATGCATAATACTGAGGAATACCGCTTCTGTTACCCACTATATTATAATAGGATTCAGCATGTATGCGATCGGATCCATTGATCAATACTCCTCCAAAATCTCTCGCTTCGGCAGAAACCTCTGATACACCATAGTAATCCAAAAAGGCTTGTGTGGCAGAGTACACCACACCGCCCACTCTTGCGGCAAACATGAAATCGAAGTTTATATTTCTGTAGTTGAGGCTATTTCTCCAAGCCATATTCGACTTAGGCAGCACGCTTCCGATGAGAATATCGCCGACGTTATTATTGACAGCAACCTGTCCGTTGGGATCTACATAAATCTTGCCCTTGTCATCACGTTGCAGATCAGACAATGAATATAGGTCACCCAACGTACCGCCTTCTTTCAAGATAAACCGAGCTTGTGAAAGCCCTCCGACATCCAAACGGTCTTTGTTGATCACGGCACCTGTTTCCGGATGCTGAAAGTCTCTGACCAATTCCAATCTCTTGTTTTTGTTGGTGCTGAATGTGTAATTCGTAGACCATGTAAAATCATCCCATTTCTTCTCGTACCCCAGTGCCAATTCGACACCCTTGTTAAGGACCTTACCCGTCTGCACATAGAGGGTACTGTAACCCGAGGAAACCGATAATTGCGGGTCAAATGTTTGGTTCAATGTCGTCGCATGGTATAGGGATAGATCCAAGCTCCAGCCGTCCAAGAACCGGGTCGTCAGACCGGCTTCCCATGAGTTAGTACGCTCTGGTTTCAGATTGCTGATCGGATAGTGCGTACGATCCCGGTATTGTTGTGTAGCCACATCCCACTCATATGTTGGGATCGCCAAAAATGCCGGAAACGGGCTACCTACCGAGGCATAAGATGAGCGCACTTTCAAATATTGGATGCCCGAAGGAAGTGTTAAGGCATCCGATAGCACAGCCGATGCACCTAGGGAAGGGTAGAAGAACGATTTTTGGCTGGATTTGGCTCCGGCAAGCTGCGAAGGCCAATCATTACGGCCTGTGGCTGTCAGGAAATAAATATTTTTGTACCCTAATTCCAAACTACCAAATACCGACTGCGTTTCTTGTGTTCTGTCGATCAAAGGCTCTTTCTTACGGTCATCGATCTGGGTGATATCAAACTTATTTGGAATAGCATTATCTAGCAAAGGTCCACGAATAGGGAAACCTCTTTCCAAATCTCTTTGTAAGATAGCTCCCAAATTACTTTGTAAGGTCACGGTATTGAATGTCTTGTTGATATTGGCCGTGATATCTCCGTAGATACGTTTATTCTGCAATTCTTGTATCCCGAATAAACCATTGGGCGAACCATCGGTAATCGTGGTATTGGTAGAGGCGTATAATTTTTCGGTAAACCTCCCGTGGACGTTATCCAATCGTCCTCTAGCCGTAAAGCTCAACCAGTCTACGACCTTGTAGTCCAAGCTGGCATTGACCATATAACGGTCTTTTTCCATATTGCGCAGATTACGGTAATTGATCCAATATGGATTTTGCCCGACGACTTCATTCAGTCCTTGTGGCCAGTACTGGGTATAGATTTTGCGTTGTACATCATATCTTTCATACATCTTGATCGCATTCCAATCGTCTCCACGAGGAAAAAGATAAGCCGTAGTCAATGGGTTGGAATAAATACCCTGATTGGTCATGTTCTGATCGTTTTGGATGATATAGTTGACTCCGGCATCAAAACTCAATTTTTCGTCCAAGAATTTGGAAGAGTTCCTGAACGTGAAATTATACCGATCGTACTCGTTGTTCGGGATCACTCCCAAGGAATTAACCGCGCCAACCGAAGCATACGTCTGATTTTTATCGTTTCCGGTCGAAAATGACAGGCCTTCCGTCATCGTGATACCTGTTTTGAAATAATCTTTCGCAGGATCATACCCCATATGGTTGGCCTCGTTCAGTTTCGTTCCCCAGCTTTTGTCATTGACCCCCGTAGCAAGCTCACTGCCCGTTCCGTAGCTGTTCTGAAAGCGGGGAAGGACGAGGGGGGTATGGTATTGTGTATTTTGGGTGAGGCTTAAAGTAGTCTTGCCAATAGCTCCTTTTTTTGTCGTGATGACAATAGCTCCATTGGCCGCATCTGATCCATAAAGTGCCGCAGCTGCTGCTCCGGTCAATACCGACACTGATTCAACATCTTCGGGGTTCAAATCGGCTATGCCTTCAGACGTTCCGGTCGAGCCAAACTCTGTGCCTTCCGCACTCTTCTTATTGAACATCGGGATACCATCGATGACATATAATACGTTATTGTCCTTAGCGATAGACTTTGTACCCCTAAGTACCACTTTAGATGCACCACCAATACCGCCAGAACTACTGTTGATGTTTACTCCGGCAACTTTGCCGTTCAAAGAATTGATCAGGTTGGCATCTTTCACTTGGTTCAGATCATCTCCCGACACCTGCTGTACATTATAGCTTAAGGATCTTTCCGAACGTCTGATGCCCAAAGCGGTCACTACCACCGCATCTAGTTCCTCCTGTTGGGGATACAAGACGATGTGGATGGCACTTGACATCCGCACGGCATACCGTTGAGCTTGAAATCCCACCGAGGAGATTTCCAGCACATCACCGGTTTTTCCTTCCAAGACAAATTCTCCGGAATTATCTGTCGATGTTCCCTTTTTGTTCGTCGTGTTGAGTACCGAGGCTCCTGTGATCGGGCGACCTATGGAGTCCCTTACGGTACCTTTCAAATTACTCTGCACGGTTATTTTTTCGATCGCTACCGCTTGCGTTCGGTTTTGTTGATTCGCTTTGCGGCTGATCACGATATATTTTTGATGGATTTTGTAATCTAAACCTTGATTCTCCAACAATATGTTGAGTGTTTCTTCCAAAGACTTGTTTTCTATAGAAATATTTAACGTTTTTGACTGTCTCAATGAGCTTTTTTCATAGACTATCGAATAGTCGATCTGCTTCTCCAATAGTTCGAATGCTTGATCCAAACGGGTATTCTCCAGTTTTAGATTTATCTGTTGGGGGTAACTTTTTCCATACCCCAAGGTCAAGAAAGCGGTCAATAGCAAGAGGGTCAACTTCGTGTGAAAGAATATCTTGATATTGATTTTTCTGGACAAAAGATATCTGTTTTTTTCTTTTTTGAAAAAATTCATAGATTGTATAATTAGGTTTAAAATCTTGTTAACGTTCGATTTTTAAACGATCAATAGGTTCATAAGAGCCGATCCATGACTGTATGTACAAATCGGTTTTGCATTTTTTTTTAAGGGTTATGTTCTCGTTTTCATGACTTTTAGGGTTTTGTTCGTTAAGTTGAATTTCACTTCGCCTGTCAACTCCAATATGGTCAACAGTTCTTTTAGGCTGATGTCCTTGCGGAGCTTGACGACAAACTCTGCTGCTATCGGTTCTTGATATTGGACATCCACACCATACCAGCGTTCGACTTCGTTCATCAGATCTTCCAATCGAATGGATTTCTTGCAGAAATATCCGTCTTTCCATGCGACAACCTGTGAAAGATCAACATCCTGCGATAGGATAGAAGGTTTGTTTTTGAATACGGTCAATTGTTGGCCGGGGATCACCTGTCGTTGCATTTGTCCATTTCCCACGGCGACTTTTCCTTCTAAAACAGTCGTACTGACGGACTCTCCGATAGCATACGAATTGATGTTGAAGTGCGTGCCAAGTACTTGAACACGTGTATCGCCCGCCATGACGATAAATGGTTTAGAAGGATTTTTTGCCACTTCAAAGTAGCCTTCTCCTGTAAGTTCTACCCGACGTTCACGTTCTGTAAAGGCTGTGGGAAACCGCAAAGAAGACCGAGAGTTCAGCCATACATGGGTACCATCCGGTAAATGAATCTGATAGAAGCCTCCGGTCGGTGTCTCCACACTATTATAAGATGTTGTTAGTTGCTCGTCGGGACTGATACTGTACGTCAGTTGGCCATCACTCGATTTGGTAATCTTGATCGGTCCCTCTTGGAGAACGGCACCCTCGTTTAGGCCGTCTAGGATAACCCGTTTTCCATCTCCCAAGGTCAAAACGGCTTTATTGCCTCCGGCAGGAATGTCGTTCTGTTGGACGAGTTCTGTCATGACTTCCTTTGTCTGGTCCTTTTGGAAGAAGAAATAAAGACCGAGTACGAATAATACACTGGCGGCATACATAGACCATCGTCTCCAATGAATGATTTTCTTTTCCGGATAGGATAGGAGAATATTGTTTAACACCTCTTGGCGGTTAAAATCAACATCTTCCATCGCTTCCCATTCCTGATTGTACAGGTTTTCCATGATAGCCTGTGCCTGCTCTCTGTATTTCTCTTGGGACAGTAGGTCGAATAGTGCTTTTCGCTCAGATGCCGAAGCCGTTTTATAAAAATATTTGAATAGTAAGTCTTGAAATTCCTTGTCTATCATTGGTTCTTCCCTTTATTGGTGTTTAAGGTAAAGACAACCGCACAAAGAAAAGTGGTAATGAAAAAAAATTTTTTTTGTTATTTTGTCAGTAAAGCTGTGGCAATCAGTAGGATAAACTCACCTTCTCTACCTCTCAAATGGTCTCTCAACGTCTTGTTGGCCAGATAAAGGTGCTTTCTCACGGTTTCTACGGATAGATTCAACTGTTGGGCGATCTGTTCATATTTCAGCTTTTCGATTTTAGCCAATTTAAATATCTTTTGTTGCTGAACAGGTAGTTTTTCGACTTCTGCTTCGATCAAGGCATAATACGCTTCCAGTTCTACTTTATCCTCCTTTTCCTGCGGTTCGACCAATGCGTGGACATTAGTTTCGTCCAGCGGTGCAAACAATATATAATCTTTGGCCCTTTGCTTCAAGAGATTGTAGACCCGGTTTCGGATCAGTATAAACAGGTAATCTTTAAAGGAGGTGATGGCAGGGAGTTTTTCCCGATGAATCCATATTTTTAGAAAGGTTTCCTGCAAAACATCTTCTGTGAGCGATCGATCCTCCAATAGACGATGGATATAATGCCCAAAAGGGGTATAGTAGTGAGTAAAAAGGATTTCGAAACTTTTTTGATCACCATCACCAATTGCGGTCAACAACAATTGCTCGTTAGGATGTTCTGTTATTTTCAAGAATATAGTTGGTCGTACAAAGCAAATGTACAGTATAAAGTTTATTTTCCAAACTTACATAAATTCATTTTTATATGCAATATAATTGCGACCGTATATGAAATGGATTTATGTAATTCTCCTCTGCCTTTGAAGGCTCTTTTTATAGGGGAAAATATATAGAATAAGCTGTCTCGGTATTTGCTAGAAGCAAATACCGAGACAGCTTATTCATTTTTAATATTTATCCAAAGAATTTTTCGGGGTCAAACCCATGTTCCCTCATGATATCTGCAGGTACGCCATTCCAGACACCGGGCCTGTTTCCTGCATAACCGATATCCTTTACGCCTATCTCACTCGTAAAAAAGCCAGACGATGTCAAATTACGCATCAATGAAAAAAAGGCTGCACCCTGTTTCATTTGCGGCTTTACCTTATCGGGATAGGCGATTTCGTCGATAAGTTCCAACTGTTGTTTATCATCACACTTTATAAAAACATCTCCATAACGTTTTTGGCACTGTACATCCATCCATTTTAATCCACCCCGCATCGGCAACTTATTTTCGGGAAGATCCTTGACGATAAATTCAATAAAGTCCGGTACACCTGCTTCCGATGCACTGCCAGAGACCTCATCTTTCGGTATAATGATATCAGCTAATACGGTAATCGTTGCCATTTCATGGTCCGTAAAGAATTTTTCGGTATACAGCTTCTGATTGCGCTCATGCTCAAAATCCTGTATACCGGGCAATTTTTCGGATACCTCGCCAACGGCGGTTGTTTCTTTCCCCTTTTCTTGTTGACAAGCCGTCGCCAAGACACCTGTTCCTGCGGCGATTAAGCCTAAAGCTTTAAGAGACTCTCTTCTGTTCATAAACCTTATTTTCGATTAACCGTTTAATTTTTTCTTCTCTTCCAAAATATATTCTGCCGTACGCATGGATAATGCCAAGATTGTCCAAGTCAGGTTTTTGTCTCCCTGTTGTACAAATGGTCCTGCATCCACCACATAGAGGTTTTTACAGTCGTGGGCCTGTCCCCATTTATTCAATACGGATGTTTTGGGATCATTGCCCATACGGGTCGTGCCGCCCTCATGGATGATCTTACCCGGTGAAGCCAATCCATAAAGCGTTTCCGGACCTTGCACTCCCGACAGAACAACAGCACCCATTTCGTGCAAGATCGATTGGAAAGTATCCTGCATGTGCTTTGCTTGTAGTATCTCTTCGTTTGACCACTTGTAGTGGAAACGCAACACAGGGATACCAAACTTGTCCACACGTGTCGGATCGATCTCGCAGTAATTGTCTTTGCGGGCCATAGCTGTTCCCCGACCAGACATCCCTATGGACGCTCCATAGAAACGGCGATAGTCTTGTTTGAGCAATGCGCCGTATCCTCCCGAATCTCTTTTCTCCCCATTCCTGCCCGGTACAGCTCCAATAGACTCCGGAACCCAATTCAAGAATCCATAGCCAGGCATATGCATGCCTCCACCGTACTCAATATGGTAACCTCTCGGAAAAGCCAAGTTTTTGTTGTCTTTCCACCAAGGGGAATAGATATGAACGGGGCCTACGCCATCCTCGTTAAAACGCTTACGATCCAACAATTGAGGTAGGAAACCCCAAGCATCCGATCCGGTAGAATCGTGCAGGTATCTTCCGACCAGACCGCTGCTATTGCCCAGTCCCCCGGGATGTGCCGCAGATTGGGAATTCAGCATAATACGGGCACTTTCGCAAGCGCTCGCTCCGAGAATGACGGTCTTTCCTTTGACTGCATATTCCTGCAAGCTCTTGGTATCTACGTACGACACACCTACGGCCAATCCTTCGTCGTTGGTCAGCACCTCACGCACCATCGCATTGTCGATCACTTTTAGATTACCTGTTTTCATGGCAGGTATGACGAGGCAGGAAGAAGACGAAAAATCGCCATAGACCTTACATGACCTTCCACATTGCCCACAGTAAAAGCACGTTCCTCGTCCTTTGATTTCCGGAGAGGCCTCTGTCAATACAGATCCCCGACCGGCGATGACGGGTACACCCGCTTTTTCTGCTCCCTTGGCGATATACAGTTCGGCCAAACGAGGTTTTGGTGGTTTCATAAAGATACCGTCCGGTTCGTTGCGAATACCCTCGACCGTGCCGTAGATACCGATCATGCGGTCTACTCGGTCGTAGAACGGTTTGACTTCTTCATAAGTAATCGGCCACGCATCCGTCACACCGTCCGTAGGTTTGAAATCATCCGGTCCCATGCGCAAGGAGATACGGCCCCAGTGGTTAGTTCTACCGCCGAGCATACGGGCACGAAACCATTCAAATTCTGTTCCCTGTACAGTGGTATAAGGTTCACCCTCAATTTCCCAACCACCATAAGCCGCATCAAAATCCCCAAAGGGACGGGTTGTTGAAGCTCCTCTACGAGGGGACTCCCAAGGCCATCGCATCTGCAAGGCGTCTTTCGCAGGATCAAAAAACGGACCTGCTTCCAACATCAATACGTTTAATCCTGCATGCGCTAGGATATAACCCGCCATACCACCTCCCGCACCAGATCCTACTACAATAGCATCATAAACTTCCGGATTCTCTTTTATCTGATATATCCCCATATTTTCGGATTTATTTTTATAATTAGCTGTAAAATAGTGAATAATATTGATTTATGTCTTAATATTGTTTAGCCCATACCAAAGTAACAAGAAAAGCCGAAATTCCTCGTTTACCATTGGTTATTTCCCTTTGTTATATTGGTATTCGCTATAAAGACAATGGCATGAGGAAAAGTGGTAATCGAAAATAGTTTTTTGTATGTTTTAATTAATAAGTTTTTGACATTCAATATGATATTTTTTCAAAACACCATTTCTTTTTAACCTATCTACGTTTCATTGAGCCCCATAGACATATACAACGTAGACGTTGCGAATCTAGAATAGAGTTTTTTATGAATAATAAGGTGAATTTTATTAAACTTGTATCCGATTTAAAAAACTAAAACAGTTATTCATGCGCATTTATAGAAGAATAATGCTGGGTAGTATCTTTTTGATGACGGTGTGTACATCTTTATCTTATTCCCAGTCAGCGGTGCAAACCCAATCGGTTCCTGTCGATTCGAGCCTCATTCGTGTAACATTCCAAGAGAGAAGAGAGTATAGTTTTGACAACGGAAAAATCGGTTTCAGCAATAAATTTTCATCGGCAAGATACAACGGGGTGTCACAGTTGAATGACAGTACCTTTGTCGTCACCGTCGAACCCGAAAACACGCCGATCAATCGAAGTCCCTGGTATGCGTTTAAAGTTTGGTCCCAGGAAGTACGTGATATCTATATACAACTTTTTTACCCTACGACAAGGCACAGGTATATGCCTAAGCTGAGCCATGACGGTCAGCATTGGGATACGGTCAATATGGTGTCATTGGACGAGAAGAAAAAGAACGCTACTTTTAAGGTGAGTATATCTACGGATACGCTTACAGTTGCAGGGCAGGAAATAATGACCGTCGCCGAAACCAACAGCTGGCTTGACCATTTGACGGAATCGGCTGATGCAGAGAAGGATCTCGTGGGATATAGCCTGCTCAACAGACCGATCTTTGCGGTCAATACAAAAGGAAGTGATGGAAAGAAAATGATTGTGGTCATCGGAGGCCAACATCCACCAGAAAGTACCGGTCA
>Ga0079224_100014984_pt1 | contig 10843 bp, 10 predicted proteins | sample Stecom2015_FD_80414 | JGI IMG/M metagenome (GOLD analysis project Ga0079224, IMG submission 80414) | Agricultural soil microbial communities from Utah to study Nitrogen management - Steer compost 2015 | ecosystem: Environmental > Terrestrial > Soil > Agricultural land | place: USA: Utah...
CCCTTTACGCCCCGGCGAATAATGGGCTTAGAGCCCAAAAGTAACCTTGAAGTAATGATCCAGAAGCAATGCCGCAAACAGCAGCATCAAATAGTTAATGGAGTACTTGAAAACTCGCATCGGCAGGCGCGGGCTTTCGTCGAGCCTCATGCGGATCGCGTAATAAAGGAAGATGCCGCCGAGCGACAGCGCAGCGGCCAGATAGATCAGGCCGCTCATGCCGGAGAGGTAAGGCAGGATCGTTACCAGCACCAGCAGGATGGTGTAGAGCAGGATGAACTGGCGCGTGAACTTGTCGCCGTGGGTTACCGGCAGCATCGGAATGCCGACTTTCTCGTAGTCCGCCTTGCGGGCGATTGCGAGCGCCCAGAAGTGCGGTGGCGTCCAGACAAAGATAATAAGGAATAGAAGCAGGGCATTGGCGTGCACTTCGCCGGTAACAGCGGCCCAGCCGAGCACGGGCGGGGCTGCACCGGCGGCGCCGCCGATGACGATGTTCTGCGGCGTGGCGCGTTTGAGCCAGACCGTGTAGACGACGGCGTAGCCGATCAGGGATGCGAATGTCAGCACCGCCGTCAGCGGATTGACGAGAAACCAGAGAATGAGCATTGCGAGCGCGCAGAGGATTGCCGCGAACCCGACCGCATGCGCTTCGGACATGCGGCCCTGCGGCAGGGGGCGCCTGCGCGTACGGGACATCTGGATGTCGATTCGCGCGTCGAGGAGATGGTTGATCGCCGCCGCGGACGATGCCGCGAGCCCGATGCCGAGTGTGCCGTAAAGCAGCGCGGCCGCCCCCGGCCACCCGGGTACAGAAAGGAACATGCCGACGATAGCCGTGAACACGATCAGCAAGACGACCCGTGGTTTCGTCAGCTCGTAATAATCGCGCCACCCGGCGGTGCCCTGCAGGCTACGTACGTTCAATTCTCATGCTCCGGTTCTTGTAAGGCCGCCGAGGTGCGGTTTTCCTGCCTGTTCCCTGTCTTCCCAAGGCATTCTGCGGCTAGCCGATGCGCGAAAGGTCAAGCAGGTGCTGGATGTCCTCGACCATGTCGCCGGGATCGATCTCTGGAGGGAAATACATCACCAGGTTTCCGAGCGGGTCCACGAGAAAGAAGCCTCCCGGCGACATTTCCTGCGGTCGGCGGGCCTCGAGAAGCTCGTTCAGTTCCGGGTCTTCGATGATCGCAAGGCCGGCATGCTGCTCCTCGATAAACACTCTATCCGGGGCCGTAGGGCCGCGCAAGAATACCCGCAGCAGGCGCTGCATATCGTTGCCGAGCATCAGGCGCGACTGCCGCAGTACGTACAGGGTTTCCCGGCACTCCGCGGCGCAATCATCAACGTTTGCGTACACCAGCAACCAGCTATCCTCGGACAAATCTGCCAGCGCCGAGTTCGGCAAGCTTTCCCGCAGATTGATGATCGGGTCGATAATCGCGCCGTGATTCGTTCGTCCGGAGGGTCGGAGAGAACCGTCAAGATAGAGCCATGTCGCCAGGATCAGCGGACCGGCAAACAGGATGGCGATAAGCGCGAGCTGCAACCAGGCCGGGAGGCGATTTTTGGCATTACCCGTCATAGTCATTCCCGCTTTTTACGGTACACGACGAAAGCGGTCACGATGACCGCCGCGGCGAGTGCGAACCACTGGACTGCATAGCCGACGTGGCGCATCGGTCCCGCCAGCCGCGGCTCCCAGCGACGCACTAGGTTGCTGCCGGGCTCGGGATCCGCCAACAGGATGAATGGCAATACCTCCCGGCCCAGCGCCGCTGCGAGTTCGTCGAGCGTGGGCCAGTTTGCGGTGCGCGGCCAGTCGGCGGCTCCTGCGAAGGGCTCGCCCGCTCGTATTCCGACGCGCGGCAGGTTCCCTGCCTTTCCGGTGATCGTCCGTCGGGTGGCAGCACCATCAACGTCGGTCGCGGATGGATCATCGGCTGCTGGAGTCTTCGGCAACCATCCACGGTTCACGAGGAGCAGGGGCTCGTCGCTCGCCAATTCGAAGGGGGTCACGACAAAATATCCTACGCGCCCGTCGAGAATCATGTTGTCGATGAGGAACTGCCGGTCGGCAAGGTATCGACCGGAAGCGGACAGCGGCTGGTACAGCGCAACGACATCGCCGGCTATCTCGCCGTTGTCCATGATGATGTCGTTTACTACTGTGGGGACCGCGTTCTCGCCGGAACCCGCGAACGCGGCTTCAATCGCTCTCTTCTCTTCGGCTCGCTCCAGCTGCCAGACACCCAGGTTCACGAACAGCACAACCAGCGCGATTCCCGCAAGCGGCGGCAGGAGATCGCGCGGCGTCATTGCTTTCAGGCCCATAGCGGGGCGCGATCAGGCGCCCTCCTGTCGGCCTACATCCAGTAGACGAATATGTAGAGGCCGAGCCAGACGACGTCGACAAAGTGCCAATACCACGCAACTGCTTCGAAGGCGAAATGGTTCTCCGGCGTAAAGTGCCTTTTCATCGCTCGCACCCAGATGACCGTCAGCATGATCGCTCCCAGCGTCACGTGCAGGCCGTGGAAGCCTGTGAGCATGTAGAAAGTCGAGCCGTAAATGCCGGTCGTGAGCTTGAGGTTCATCTCCTGGTAGGCATGTACGTACTCCACCGCCTGCAGGTAGACGAACAGGTAACCGAGGAGGAAGGTCAGCGCGAGGAAAACCTTGAGTATGGTCTGCCGGTTTTGCTGCACCGCGTGGTGAGCGATCGTGACGGTGATACTGCTGGTGAGCAGGATCGCCGTGTTGATCAGCGGCAGGCCGAACGGTTCCATCTTCTCGAATGCACCGCCCAACTGCTCCGGACCGGCGGTTGGCCAGGTGCTTTCGTATGCGTTCCAGAGGAAAAGGTTCGTGAAGAAGTTGTTGCTGGAGCCGCCGAGCCATGGGATGGCCATGTTCCGCGCATAGAACAACGCGCCGAAAAAGCAGGAAAAGAACATCACTTCCGAGAAGATGAACCAGAACATCCCCATGCGGAACGACTTGTCGACCTGCTTGTTGAACTTGTGCGCCTGGTTCTCGGCGATGACGTTGGAGAACCAGCCGGCAAACATGAATACGATGACTGCGATTCCCGCCCACATGATCCAGAAACCGACTTGGGTACCGTTCAGCCAGTTGGACACGCCTACCATCAGCACGAACAGGCCGATCGAACCTACGATCGGCCAATGACTGCTGTGGGGGACGTAATATCGATCTTCAGCGTGTGACATTTGAATTACCGTGGGATCAGGCTAGTTTGCAGAATGTGCGCCCGCGCCGTTGTGCGACATGCGGGCCGTATCGAAGAACGTGTAAGACAACGTGATCGTATCGACATGCGCCGGCAGGTCGGAGTCGATGATGAACCGCACAGGGAGTTCGCGCGTCTCGTTCGCAGCAAACTCCTGCGTGGTGAAGCAGAAGCAATCAAGCTTCTTGAAAAACCTGCCAGCCTGTTGCGGTGCAACGCTCGGCACCGCCTGTGCCGTCATCTGGCGGTCCGTGAGGTTGGTCGCAACGAAAGTCGCCTCGTACATGCCGCCGGGATGAACGGTCATCCTCGGTATTGATGCCCTGAACGTCCACGGTGCGTACTCGTTGACTGTCGTTACGAACTCGAGATCGATGCTGCGGCTCTCGTCGATTGCTTCCGCGACGACGGCCGGTGTCTCGTTGGTCCTGCCGCCAAGCCCGGTAATTTCGCAGAAGACATCGTAAAGCGGTACGAGGGCGTAGCCGAAAGCGAACATACCGAGGGCAAACAGGAGCAACCGCAGGGCCAGCCCTCCGGAATCCTGGTTCAGACCAGTCTTCTTGTCGCTCATCGGCTCAAGCTCTGCTCATGCTCAGGAATATGAACCCGAGGAAAATGGCGAGCGCAATCGCCGCCAGCCAGAGCGCGGATCTGCGCACGCTCGCCGGCGACCGGCGATCGTCCTTCCTGGTCATGAGAATCCCGGCGCCGGCGCGGCAGGAATCTTCGGCGGGACCTCGAAGGTGTGAAATGGCGCCGGCGAAGGCACGGTCCACTCCAGTCCCTTCGGGTTATCCCACACTTCCGCGGTAGCCGGCTCGCCCCGACCGCGCATGCAGCTGATCACAATGTACACGAAGATGAACTGGGAAAGACCGAAGCCGAACGCGCCAATGCTCGCGACGAAGTTCCAATCGGTAAACTGGGTGGCGTAGTCGGGAATTCTCCTCGGCATGCCTGCGAGTCCGAGGAAGTGCATCGGGAAGAAGGTCACGTTGACGAAAATCGCGGTAAGCCAGAAGTGGATCTGCCCGAGCTTTTCGTTGTACATGCGACCGGTCCACTTCGGAAGCCAGTAGTAGACGGCGCCAAGAATGCCGAAGAGGGCGCCGGGGACGAGCACGTAGTGGAAATGCGCCACCACGAAATACGAGTCGTGGTACTGGATGTCCGCCGGCACGATCGCGACCATCACGCCGGAAAAACCCCCGATCGTGAACAGGAACAGAAACGCCACCGCGAACAGCATCGGCGTTTCGAAGGTCATCGACCCGCGCCACATCGTCGCGGTCCAGTTGAATATCTTCACGCCCGTCGGAACCGCTATGAGCATGGTGGCGAACATGAAGAACAACTGTCCGGAAAGCGGCATGCCGACCGTGAACATGTGATGCGCCCACACGATGAATGACAGGAACGCGATGGCCGAGATGGCATATACCATCGAGTCATGACCGAACAGCGGCTTGCGGGCGAAGGTCGGGATGATTTCCGATACGACGCCGAAAGCCGGCAGGATCATGATGTACACCTCCGGATGACCGAAGAACCAGAATATGTGCTGGTACATCACCGGGTCGCCGCCGCCGGCGGCGAGGAAGAAACTGGTACCGAAAAACTGGTCCGTCAACAGCATCGTCACCGCGCCTGCGAGGACCGGCATGACGGCGATGAGCAGATAGGCCGTGATGAGCCAGGACCAGACGAACATCGGCATCTTGAGGAGCGACATGTCGGGAGCCCGCATGTTCACTATTGTCACGATAATGTTTATCGCTCCCATGATGGACGACAGGCCCATCAGGTGGACGGAAAAAATCAGGAACGGGAACGCGTCGCCGGTTTGCAATACCAGCGGCGGGTACATGGTCCATCCGCCCGCGGGTGCGCCACCGGACATGAACAGGGTGGACAGCAGGAGCATGAACGCGAAAGGCAGAATCCAGAACGACAGGTTGTTCATGCGCGGCAGGGCCATGTCGGGCGCGCCGATCATGAGTGGAACCATCCAGTTTGCGAGTCCGACGAAAGCCGGCATGACTGCGCCGAAGATCATGACCAGCGCGTGCATCGTGGTCATCTGGTTGAAGAAGTCCGGGTTCACGAACTGCAGGCCGGGCGCAAGCAGCTCCGAACGGATGATCATGGCCATGGTGCCGCCGACGAACAGCATCGTCAGGCTGAACAGCAGGTACATGGTCCCGATGTCCTTGTGGTTGGTCGCGAACAGCCACCGCCTGAAGCCCTTCTCGGGCCCGTGATGATCGTGCGCTTCCAGTTCGGCAACGGCAGTGTTCATTTCGTCTCTTCTCCGGGCGAACCCGTCCTGTCGGCGGGTTCTGAAAAATCAGATAAAGTTGCCTGAATCGCTATTCAGGGGGCGGTCCTGCCGACCGCAGGCTCCGCCGGTTCCCTTTGGGAATCGATCCAGGTCTCGAATGCCTCCGGTTCCACGACTTCCACGACGATCGGCATGTAGGCGTGATCCATACCGCAAAGCTCCGCGCACTGGCCGCGGAACAGTCCGGTTTCCTCGGCCTGGAACCAGATCTCATTCATGAAGCCGGGGATCGCGTCCTTCTTGATGGACAACTCCGGAACCCACCAGGAGTGGATTACGTCGTTGGAAGTCAGGAGAACCCTTATTTTCGCGCCTCTAGGCACGACCAGCGGCCGGTCGACATCGAGGAGGTAGTTCTCGACGGTGGCCGGGTCTATGTTGGCTCCCTTGTGCCGGGCTTCGCTGCTGGCGCGCGCTAAGGTGCTGTAGAAAGAGACATCCTCGCCCTGGTATGTGTAATGCCATTTCCACTGGTACCCGGTCACGACCACGGTGTGAGCCGGATCCCTGCTGTCCTCGATCCGGATCAGCGTCTCGGCGGAGGGGACTGCCATGATCAGCAGGATGATCACCGGAATGATCGTCCAGGTAACTTCTGCCGTCATGCTGTGGGAGAACTTCGCCGGCGTCACGCCGCGCGATTTCCTGTGCATGACCATCGTGTACAGCATCGCGCCGAATACGACCACGGCAATGCCGACGCACCACCAGAACACCATCATGTGCAGGCCGTAGGTCTCCGCGCTCAGCTCGGTGATGCCCCTGGGCATGTTGACTGCCCAGTCTGCACGGGTTCCGGTCGCGACGAGCAGACCGGTAAGGCAAAGAGACAATCTTCGTATCATTTGGATCTCACTTGAGCGGGCGCGCTTCGCCCGCAATTCTTTTCCCGCTACTGACTGGCGCGGTAACGTCCAGGCTTGCGCAAGACAAAAACTGTCACAAGCGGGGGGTTCCGGCGCCGCCCGGCCGATATCGATGCATTCATCAGGGTATCAAGACTACAAAGGGTGCCGTGACCGCTCTGAACAAGCCCTGCTCAATTTGCCTGTCGTAGCCATTCCTCGACACGGGCAGGGCACGCCGGTTCAAGAGCCAGCGCAGTGTACTCAAACGGCGAAAACCATGCAAACCAATGGCCAGAGTTTGGAACACAGAATCGTCAGCCGCAACAACCAGTTAGCCCAGACTACGGAGGACGCCGTTCAGGTATTGCAGCAAACCCTCCGGCGTTCGCCACCTTGGCTTTCGCGCCGTCACCGCGAGCGACGCCGACGACCTATGGCGCCGACGTCGACGCTGAACTCTCCAGGCGTCTGCCGCGGGCCGCCTCCCCAGGCGTGACCGAAAACCAGCTCCAGCCGAATCGGCAGCTCACCGTCCGTGCCAGAGGAATCAAGAGTCCTTTTCATGGCCGCGAAGCTGCCACGGCCGGTGAGAGAAGTCTTCCTTCCGGTGAGGCAGTTGCGGGCGCCGGCGCGGGTGAGGTCATCAAGAAGCCCTTCCGTGTTGCGGTACCTGAGCGTCAGGTAATCCGTGTCGAGGACCGGTTCGCGCAGGCCGGAACGCAAAAGCGCATCGCCAACGTCGTGCATATCGAGAAAGGAACCGACGTGCTCGCCATCGTCCACCCTTGCCCATGCCTGGCGCAGTTCGAGCAGGCTGTCCGGGCCAAGGCTCGAAAAAGCGAACAACCCGTCCTTCCGCAGTACCCGGTTGACCTCGGCAAAGAAAGCCGGGAGATCATCGAGCCAGGGCATGAGCATGTTGGCGAACACGAGATCAACGCTGCCCGCCTGCAGCGGCAGTGCAGTGGCGTCCGCCTGCACTTCATGGACGCGGGCGCCGCGCCGCGGCCATGTAAACTTGAAGCCCCGCTTCCTCCCGTGCTTCAGCATGTTCAGTGAGCGGTCGAGGCGGACGATCCGGCTGCCGCGGTAGATCCCGGCCAGCTCGAGGCTGGCCGCGCCGGTCGCCGAACCTGCATCGAGTATGGTGCAGACGTCGACCAGCATCGGCGACATGCGCTCGTAAAGCCCTTTCGCTGCGTGCCGATGGACGAAATCGCCGTCATCGAACTTTGCAGCGGCGCGATCGAAGCGGCGCTGAACGTCCCTTTGCCTCAAGTCACCGGGTTTTGTCGCACCGTCGTTCACGGCAACCCCGCCCGTTCTCCGCATGGTGTTTCTGGACAAAAACCCGCCGTTGGCCTGGCGCCAGCCTGGCCAGGAACGTTCAACCTGCGGTAGTGCCCCGGTTCAAACACATCCTTCAGAGGTTCGGCAACGAGCTCGTGCGCCGGGCATTCCCCGATTGTTGCGTGTTCTGCGGCGGTGACGCCACGGGCCCTGTCTGCTTCAGCTGCCGGGCAGACCTCCCGCGCGTCGCAGATCCTTGTGGACGTTGCAACCAGCCGCTTCGAAGGGCCGGCAGTCGCGAGAGGCCGAACCCGGAAGCAAGCGGCATCGACTGTGCCGATTGCCAGCAGCGGCCACCACCGTTTCACCGCGCCCGTGCCGCAGTTCTTTACGAGTTTCCGGTGGATGTTTCGCTGAAAGCGTTCAAGTTCGGCCATGCTCTCTATTATGTGCCCGCGTTCGCAGAACTGCTCCTTGCGGAGTTCCTGCTGAACTTCGAAATGAGCGACGCCCTCGTGCCGGTACCGCTGCACCGGCTTCGCTACGCCACGCGTGGCTTCAACCAGGCGGCTGAACTGTGCCGGCACCTCGGCAAGGCAACAGGCACCCCGGTGGTCACCAACCTGAGGCGCACGCGCTGGACGCGTCCGCAAAGCAACCTCGATGCCGCATCCCGGAGGAGGAACCTGAAAGATGCCTTCGCCGTCGTGGGCGGGCTCGACTGCCGTCACCCGCTGATCGTGGACGACGTCATGACAACCGGCGAAACCGCTCGCCAGCTTGCCCGGACACTCATGGATGCAGGAGCCGAAACGGTGAACGTCCTGACCGTGGCCCGTGCTGCCGACTAGCCTTTAAGGTGGGCTTACCCGACTTGAGGCGTAAACGTGTAGTCCAGGACGATGCCGATGAAAATGGCCATGCCGATGTAGTGGTTGTGCAGGAACGCCCTGAAACACCCGTCCGGGCTGCGGTCGCGCGCCAGCCACTGGTGGTAGATCATGAGGAGGGCCGCGGCCCCGACGGAGGCCATGTACCAGCCGCCGAGTTCGGCCATCTCGCCGATGAGTACCAGTGCGAAGAGCATCAGCACCTGGAGACCCCCGATGACGAAAAGGTCGGCGTCACCGAACAGGATGGCAGTCGATTTCACGCCGAGGCTCAAGTCGTCCTCGCGGTCGACCATGGCGTAGAACGTGTCGTAGATCACCGCCCAGATCAGGGCCGTGCCGAATACGAGCCACGCCAGCTGTTCCGTCTGCCCCGTTTGTGCGGCGAACGCCATAGGTACCGCCCAACCGAAAGCCGCACCCAGGACGAACTGCGGGATCGAAACGAAGCGCTTGATGAACGGGTAGATGATCGTCAGCCCTGCGGCGACCACTGCCAGTACCTGTGCGGGCCGGTTGAGCATCGCGGCAAGGCCTACGGCGATCAGCGACAACGCGACGAACAGGGTCAGCGCCTCGACTGGCGTGACGGCCCCGGTTGCCAGGGGACGGGTGCGGGTGCGGCTGACGTGTGGGTCGATCTTGCGATCGGCGAAATCGTTTAGCACGCACCCGGCAGAGCGCATCACGATGACGCCGAAAAAGAACACGATGAAGACGCCACCGTCCGGATGTCCTTCGCCTGCCAGCCAGAGCGCCCACATGGTAGGCCAGAGCAGCAACCAGACGCCGACGGGCCTGTCGAGACGCATCAGCTGCACGTAGCCCTTCAGCTGGTTTGCGAAAGCGGGTGCCGGACGCGCACTCGCAGCGTTTTTACTCATAAGCTCTCGCACCAGCTCGTTCTCTTCTCAAGGAAACCGTTCTTGAAGAGTCGCATCGGCCGGCGGCCAAGTACCAGACCGAATTCGCAGTATGCAGCATCAGATTTTACCGTAGCGGGCCGAATCGCCGATCCAGCGTCGCACGACCGCGTCGGCCATCTCCGGATTTTCCCGCTGCAGGATATCCGCCGTGCTCCGAACCCGCGGCATCAGGCCGGCGTCCCTGAGCAGGTCCGCGACGCGGTATTGAGGCAATCCGGTCTGCCGCGTTCCCAGCAGTTCTCCCGGGCCGCGCAACTCCAGGTCGCGCTGCGCGACCAGGAACCCGTCATTCGTTTCCCGCAGCACCGCAAGGCGGCTGCGCGCCAGCTGGCCGAGCGGCGACCGGTACAAGAGGACGCAGCTGCTTTGCATGGCACCGCGGCCAACCCGGCCACGCAACTGGTGCAGCTGGGAGAGTCCCATTCGTTCCGCATTCTCTATGATCATGAGGCTCGCGTTCGGCACATCCACCCCTACCTCGATAACGGTCGTGGCAACGAGTACGTGGATCTCGGCCAGTTTGAAGGCGCGCATGATGCTGTCTTTCTCGGAAGGCTTCATGCGCCCGTGAACCATGCCGACCCGCAACTCCGGCAGCGCCTTCCTGAGCCTCTCGTAGCTCGCCTCCGCTGCCTGGTAGTCCAGCACCTCCGACTCGCCTATCAACGGGCAGACCCAGTAGGCTTGCTGGCCGCTCGCGCAGGCGGACCTGACGCGATGAAGAACCTCGTCACGTCGCGTCTCCGGCATCGCAACTGTCAGTACCGGCTGGCGCCCGGGCGGCAGTTCGTCGATCACCGAGGAATCGAGATCCGCATAAGCCGCCATCGCGAGGGTTCGCGGTATCGGCGTTGCAGTCATCACCAGCTGGTGAGGAAACCCGCCGTTGCCAATTCCCTTGTCCCGCAGCGCCATGCGCTGGTGCACACCGAAGCGATGCTGCTCGTCGATGACCACCAGCCCCAGCCTGGCGAAAGAGACGCCTTCCTGGAACAGCGCGTGAGTCCCCACGACCAGTTGCGCTGCGCCGCTTGCGATCGCGTCCAGCGAGGCACGCCGCCCGGCCGCTCGCAGGCTGCCGCTGAGCCAGCTGACTTCAAGCCCCGCGTTGCGAAACCAGGCAGAGAAGTTATGCAGGTGTTGTTCGGCCAGCAGCTCCGTCGGCGCCATGACGGCCGCCTGAACGCCACAGGCGACGGCTTTGCGGCACGCCACGGCCGCCACGACCGTCTTGCCCGATCCTACGTCGCCCTGCACCAGGCGCATCATCGGGTGCGGCTGGCTCAAGTCCG
>Ga0079224_100014985_pt1 | contig 10843 bp, 13 predicted proteins | sample Stecom2015_FD_80414 | JGI IMG/M metagenome (GOLD analysis project Ga0079224, IMG submission 80414) | Agricultural soil microbial communities from Utah to study Nitrogen management - Steer compost 2015 | ecosystem: Environmental > Terrestrial > Soil > Agricultural land | place: USA: Utah...
AGGACCGGGAAGGGAGAACAACCCTTTCCCAAGGAGAATTGGAGCATTTCGTAGCCGAAGTCCGCGCCATCGAAAAGAAAATCAAGGGGCCCACGCAATACTCTTCCCGAGAGGGAATTCCCGACATTTGGCCGGTGGCGGGGATAATCAGCCAATCCTACAACACGGGAGCCACTCCGGAGGGCCGGCACGATGGGGTGGATATCATCGCCGAAAGCAATGCCCTGGTGTCGGCGGCGGCCCGGGGAATCGTGATCGAGGCCGGTCAGGAAAGGGATTTGGGCCGGTTCGTGAAGATCGACCATGGTTTGCACATGAAAACCTTGTACGCCCATTTAAACCGTACCTTCGTCCAGACGGGAGACCGTGTGGAAAAGGGAGCCAGCATCGGGACGGTTGGAAATACAGGAAACAGTTTTGGTCCGCATCTCCATTACGAAATCCTGGTCAAAGGCAAAACCGTCGATCCCGCACAATATCTAAAGTAGAAGAGGATCCCATGTCCAAATCCATAGCCGCCGCCATGACCTTTATCAGCGATGGTACCCAAATAGTAGGGGACGTAAAGGTCGAGCATGATTTAAGGGTGGAGGGCTATTTGAAAGGAACCGTCATGGTAGGCGGCATGCTGGTTCTGGGACCTACCGGCAAAATCGAAGGCGAAGTCATGGCGCGCTCGGCCACCATCGCCGGCCAAATAACCGGAAACCTCAAGGGCCAGGAAAAAATCGTCCTGGAAACCAAATCGACCCTGATCGGGGATTTGCAAACGCGTGAACTCGTCATCAATGAAGGGGCGATTTTCCAGGGCAATTGTTCGATGCGGATGGATGAAAAAAAATAAGGCCGGTACGCCCGACAATGCCGAGTCCAATCAATGGCTGGTGTTCTTGAATCTGGGTTGGATTTTCGCGATTACCATGATGCTTTGCGTAGGCGGCGGCCTTTGGCTGGATCGCCGATTCGGAACCTCCCCGGCGCTGCTGCTCGCCGGCGCCTTCCTGGGTTTCGCCGCCAGCGGCTATGCTTTATATAAGGCCGTCAGGAAACTGGAAACCCAGGAAACGCAAAAGCCTACCAGGTGAGGTCGCTTCCCGCCAAACATGCCGACCGGCACCTTTAAACATGGCCGGTCTTTTGTTATCATTCCTGGCCTAAATAACGCCCGGCAAAATCTATTTCCGGGAAAATGGATTTCCCAGTTTTGTCCACCTACTCCAAAAAAATCACCTTGGTCATGGGCCTACTCTGCTTGGCCGCGGCAATTTTATCCATGAGCATGGAAGCCTATCCCGCCTTCTTCGCGACGGGGGTGGTCGTGTTCATGGCCGTCAACGCGTGGGCCGCTCTTTATCCGCTCTACCATTTCCGCGGCAAGGCCAACCCCTTCAACCTGTACCTGGCCGGCATGGTCGTGCGCATGGGAATAATCGGAGCCGCTTTGATCCTGGTAGTCACCCTGAGCGGATTGGACAAGACCGCGCTCCTCTCCATCACCCTTACGGGAATGGTTTCCTTTATCGCCTACCTGGCCGTGGAAATCCACCATTTCCTGCGCCATAACGCCAGCCTGATGAGCCATTGATGAACCGCAATAAAATCTTAGCGACAGCAGTCTCGGCACTTCCTCTAAAGGCCGCGGCCGAAGAGGAGAATCTCGGCGATTTCCTGAGCCACCATCTCGCCAACTCCTTCGAATGGCACCCCGTTCCCGGGGTCTCGATCCACCTGCCGCACAATTGGAACATATTCGGCATCGACATGGGTATATCCCTGCACGTTCTCATGATGTTCATCGCGAGCGCGGTGCTTATCCTGCTGTTCAGCCTGGCGCGGCGGAAACGCAACATGCCCGTAAACAAATTGGGCCATGCGCTGGAAGCCATGATCATATATATAAGGGACGAAGTGGTGGAGCCCAATCTGGGCAAGAAAGACACCCCCCGCTGGCTGCCCTTCTTCCTGACCATTTTCTTCTTCTTCCTGACTCTGAATCTGCTGGGGCTCATACCGGGATTCGCGGCCGCCACCGGCAACGTCAATTTCACCGCCACCATGGCCACCATCATTTTCATCGTCTATAACCTGGCCGGCATGGTCCGCAACGGGCCCGTGCATTACCTGGTCAACGTGGTGCCCAAGGGAGTGCCCTTGTTCGTTCTTCCCATGATCGCCTTCATCGAGTTCATGGGCCTCATCACCAAGGCTGTGGCTTTGTGCATCCGTCTTTTCGCCAACATGACCGCCGGCCACATCCTGATTCTGTCGCTGACCGGCCTCATCATCGTCTTTGAAACCGCATGGGTGGCCCTGGGCTTCGTCCCCATGACCCTTTTCATCTACGTCATCGAGATTCTGGTGGCGTTCTTGCAAGCCTATATCTTCACTTTGCTTTCGGCCCTATTCGTGGGAATGGCCCTCCACCAGGAACATTGATTCAACCAGCATACACAAGGAGTAAACGATGGCATTGGAAAACGCAGCAATGGGACTTCTCTCCGCCGGAATCGGCGCCGGCCTGGCCGTGATCGGAGCCGGCCTCGGCATCGGAAAACTGGCCGGATCGGCCCTCGAAGGCATCGCGCGCCAGCCCGAAGCAGTGGGCGTATTGCGCACCACCATGCTCATCGCGGCGGCGCTGATCGAAGGCGTGGCCCTTTTCGCGCAGGTCATTTGCATCATCATCGCGTTCCGCTGAAAGATGCCGCAACCAGCAGAGTATCGGGGATGAAAAATGAAAACTGAACTTTCCGGAGAGATCCTGGCCCAAGCCCCTGCGGCAGGGGCGGGTGAAACCCATACCGAAGTCGGCGCTCCCGACGCGGGCCACGGCGCAGCCGGGGGACACGGGGAAGCGGGAGGCCTTCCGCCATTCCTGCGCTTCGATCCGGGCGTGTGGATCTGGACCGCGATCGTTTTCGTCCTCTTGCTGGCTATCCTGAAAAAGGCGGCCTGGAAGCCCATCATGGACTCCCTGGAAGAGCGGGACAAGACCATCAAGAACAGTCTGGATCAGGCCGAGCGCATTCAGGCCGAGACCAAGCGGATCGCGGAAGAGCAGAACAAGATCCTGGCCCAGGCCAGAGTCGAGGCCAACGCCATGCTGCAATCCTCCAAGCTGGCCGCGGAGGAATTACGCCGCAAGCTTGAGCTGTCCGCCCAGGAGGAGAAGGCGCGCATCATCGCCTCGGCCACCCAGGAAATCGAAGCCTCGAAGCGCCGCGCGCTTTCGGAGCTGAAGAAGACCACGGCCGACCTTTCCATCCAAATCGCCGAGAAGCTGATCCGGGGAAGCCTGGACAACGCCAAGCAGCGCCAAATCGTGGACCAACTCATAGACGAGGTCTCGGCGGCGGGCCCTGCGCAGGCGAAGGCCTGAGGGAAGCGAGCGGATCATGAAGAAGGAGAAAGCGGCGGCCATCTACGCCCGCACCCTGCTGGAAACCGCCGCGGACCAGAAAATCCAGGAACAGGTGTCGGCCGACATGCACGCGCTGGAAGCCGCATTCCGCAAGCTGCCGGGCCTGCATCCATTCCTGACCAATCCTATCCGCCGGTCCGATGAAAAGGCCGCGCTCGTGAACGCGGCCGCGGAGAAGCTCTCCCCTCTCACGCGCAAGTTCCTGAAGCTCCTGGAAAACAAGAACCGGATGGCGCTTTTGAACGGCATCGCCATGGAATACATCGCCTTGGAAGAGGATCGGATGAACATCCTCCGCGCCACCGTGGTGAGCGCCGAGCCGATGGATGCGGCCCAACTGGAAAAACTCACGCGCGGCCTGGAAGCCGGCCGCCCGGGAAAAACCTTCGTCCTCACCAATCGGACCGACGCCTCCCTGATCGCGGGATTCCGCATTCAGCAAGGGGACTCCGTCACCGACGCAAGCATCAAGCATAAACTCGATCTGCTCAAGCAGAAATTAGCCGCATAGGAACCATAATGGCAGCAGAAGTCCGTTCCGACGAAATCACATCCATCCTGCGCAAGCAGTTGGAATCCATCGATACCTCCGCCGACACCTACGAAACCGGCACCGTGATGCAGGTCGGCGACGGCATCGCCCGCATTTTCGGGCTCACCAAAGCCATGGCCGGTGAGCTGGTGGAAATCCAGGGCGCCAGGAAAACCGTTTCGGCGCTGGTGCTCAACCTGGAAACCGACAATGTAGGCGTGGCCATTCTCGGCGACGCCTCGGCGGTGAGCGAAGGCGATACCGCCCGCCGCACCAAGACCATCGCCTCCGTGCCCGTGGGCGACACCATCCTGGGCCGCGTCATCAACGCCTTGGGCGAACCCATCGACGGCGGCCCCGCCCTCGACCGTACCCATATGCGCCCTATCGAGGACAAGGCCCCGGGCATCGTCCGCCGCCAGAACGTGTGCGAGCCTTTGGAAACCGGCATCAAGGCCATCGACACCATGATCCCGATCGGCCGCGGCCAGCGGGAGCTCATCATCGGCGATCGCAAGACAGGTAAGACGGCCATCGCCATCGATACCATCCTGAACCAAAAGGGCAAAGGGGTCAAGTGCATCTACGTGGCCATCGGCCAGAAGCAGAGCACCGTGGTCCAGATCGTCGAGCGCCTCAAAGCGGCGGGCGCCATGGAATATACGTGCGTCGTGGCCGCCAACGCCTCCGACCCCGCTCCTCTCCAGTACCTGGCGCCCTATTGCGGGGCGACCATGGGCGAGTACTTCATGTACAACGGCCAGCACGCCCTGTTGGTCTATGACGATTTGACCAAGCAGGCCCAAGCCTACCGCCAGCTATCGCTGCTGCTCCGCCGCCCTCCGGGACGCGAAGCCTTCCCCGGCGACGTTTTCTATCTCCACTCCCGCCTGCTCGAACGCGCCGCCAAGATGTCGGCCGCGGAGGGCGGCGGTTCGCTTACGGCGCTGCCCATCATCGAAACCCAGGCCGGCGACGTCTCGGCCTATATTCCCACCAACGTGATCTCGATTACCGATGGTCAGATATTCCTGGACACCAACCAGTTCAACGCCGGCCAGCGGCCCGCCGTGGACGTGGGCTTGTCGGTTTCCCGCGTCGGCGGCGATGCCCAGATCAAGGCCACCAAGCAGGTAACCGGCCCTCTCCGAATCACGCTGGCCCAGTACCGCAACCTGGCCGCCTTCGCCCAGTTCGCATCGGACCTGGACAAGGCCACCCAGAAGCAGTTGGCCCGCGGCGAGCGCATGATGCGCATCCTGCGCCAGGGTCAATACGTACCCTACCGCATCGGCCAGACCATCCTCATCGTTTACGCCGGCATGAACGGCTATACGGATGAAGTGCCGGTCCCGAAAATCGCCGACTATGAGGAACAATTGTTCACATTCGTGGAGAGCCGGTATCCCGCCCTTCTCGACACCATCGAGAAAAAGCAGAAGCTGGACGACGAATTGACCGCCGAAATCAAAAAAGCCCTGGAGGAGTTCGGCAAGCAATTCACGGCTGCCTGAGACCACCGCCATGCCGACAATAAAAGAACTCCGGCTGCGAATCAAATCGCTGCAGAACACGAGCAAGATCACCTCGGCCATGAAAATGGTCTCGGCCGCTCGTTTGCGCCGGGCCCAGGACGCGTTCAACCGTACCCGCCCCTATTACGAGAAGATGCAGGAGCTGCTGGAGCAGGTAACCGCCTCGTTCCAGGATCTCGATCATCCCCTGATGAAGGTGCGCGAAGTAAGGAAAATCCGATACTATGTCCTGGCTTCCGATCGCGGACTGGCCGGCAGTTTCAATAACAACCTGCTCAAGTATTTCGTACGCGCGGTGGACCTTTCCAAATCCGCCGAAGCGGTGGGACTGGGAAGGCGCGCCAAGGATTTCGTCGTCCGGAACCGCTACGTCCCGGCCAAGGGAACCGATGCCCTTACCAATGTCCCCACCTTCGCGAGCGCCTCGGAAATCGCGCAGGGTGCGATACGGGATTTCGTTTCCGGCGAGGTGGATCAGGTCGTCCTCATCTACAACCGCTACAATTCCGTGCTCAGCCAGACTCCGGTATCCGTGCAGTTGCTGCCCTTCCCGAAGCCTCCCGAGGCCGCCCGCAAGGAAAAAGGCGCCCGAGAGGGTTTCCGGCTGGACTATATAGTGGAACCCAATCCGGCCGAAGTCTTCAAAGAGCTGCTTCCGCAATTGGTGTCCATCCAGGTTTTCCGCAGTCTGCTTGAGAACGCGGTGGGAGAGCATACGGCGCGCATGACGGCCATGGACGCCGCCACCAAGAATACCAAGGAACTCATCGGATCCCTTACCTTGAAGATGAACCGCGCCCGTCAGGCCGCCATTACCAAGGAACTCATCGAAATCGTCTCTGGCGCCGAAGCGCTCAAGGGATAGCAGGAAATTCAGGAGAAAAAAATGGCGAACAATTACGGAACGATAGCCCAGGTGCTGGGACCGGTCGTGGACATTTCCTTCGACGACGAAGGATCCATTCCCCCGATCCTCACCGCCCTCAAGACCACCAACCCCACCATCGGGGCGGGCGAGAACAACCTGACACTGGAAGTGTCCCTGCACATCGGCGATAACACGGTGCGCGCCATCGCCATGGACAGCACCGACGGGCTCGTGCGCGGCAGCAAGGTGCTCAACACCGGCGCCCCCATTTCCGTGCCCGTGGGCGAAGGCGTGCTGGGACGCATCCTGAACGTTACCGGCGATCCCATCGACCAGGTCGGCCCCATCAAATACGACCGCATGGATCCGATCCACAAGGCGCCGCCCGCCTTCACCAACCAGAGCACCAAATCCGAAGTTCTCGTGACCGGCATCAAGGTCGTGGACCTGCTCGCCCCCTATGTGAAAGGCGGCAAAATCGGCCTTTTCGGAGGCGCCGGCGTGGGCAAGACCGTCATCATCATGGAGCTCATCAACAATATCGCCAAGCATCACGGCGGATACTCCGTGTTCGCCGGAGTCGGCGAACGTACCCGTGAAGGCACCGCCCTCTATGGCGAAATGAAGGAGTCGGGCGTTCTCGACAAGACCTGTCTCGTGTACGGCCAGATGAACGAGCCTCCGGGAGCCCGCGCGCGCGTGGCTTTGACCGCCCTTACCGAAGCCGAATATTTCCGCGACGATAAGAGCCAGGACGTGCTGCTTTTCGTGGACAATATGTTCCGCTTCACCCAGGCCGGTTCCGAAGTGTCGGCCTTGCTCGGCCGCATTCCCTCCGCCGTGGGTTACCAGCCCACCTTGGCCACGGAAATGGGCGACCTGCAGGAACGGGTCACTTCCACTCTGACCGGTTCCATCACTTCCATCCAGGCCATTTACGTGCCCGCCGATGATTATACCGATCCGGCTCCGGCGACGACTTTCGCCCACTTGGATGCGACCACGAACCTTTCCAGAGCGATTTCGGAAATGGGAATCTATCCCGCCGTGGATCCGCTGGAATCGACCTCGCGCATCCTGGATCCGCTGATCATCGGCGACGAGCATTACACAGTCGCCCGCGGCGTTCAGACCATTCTCCAGCGCTACAAGGAATTGATGGACATCATCGCCATCCTGGGCATGGACGAACTTTCCGCCGAGGACCGCGCCATCGTGAACCGGGCCCGCCGCATCCAGAAGTTCCTTTCCCAGCCTTTCAGCGTCGCGGAAACCTTCACCAGCATTCCCGGAAAATTCGTGAAGTTGGAAGATACCATCCGATCCTTCAAGGAAATCCTGGACGGCAAGCACGACGACCTTCCCGAAAACGCCTTCTACATGGTGGGATCCATCGAAGAAGCCGTCGAAAAGGCCAGGACGCTCACGTAAGATCGCCTAGCGGCGGTTCAACCCGGGAAATCCAATCCATGAAGCTGCAGATTCTGACGCCGGACAAGACGGTTTACGACGGGGAGGCGCAAGCTCTCCTCGTTCCAGGCGCGACCGGGCCTTTCGAAATCCTCAAGGACCATGCGCCCATCCTTTCCAGTCTGGTGAAGGGTGATTTGCGCGTAAAAGCCGAAGGCCGGGAAACCTACTATACTGTTTCCGGCGGCTTCGTGGAATTCCACCGCAACAAGGCCGTGGTACTGGCCGAATCCGTGGAGCCTAAAGTCCTGGGCTGAATTCCGCCTCCGGCGCTCCGGCCGGGACCTTTTCCATAACGTACGGCGCACAGAAAAGGAAATCAGCATGACTATAGCCCTCCAGGACATTCCCGGCATACTCAGCCGGTTCCAAAAGGAAGTCGGCAAGGTCATCGTGGGCCAGGACGAGATCCTGGAAAAAATCCTCATAGCCTTGCTTTGCCGCGGCCATGTACTGCTCATAGGCGTGCCGGGCATGGCCAAGACCACCATGGTCAACAGCTTCAGCCAGGCCTTGAACCTCAATTTCAATCGGGTCCAATTCACTCCGGATCTGATGCCTTCGGATATTCTCGGCACCGAAATCCTGCAGGAAAACAAGGCCACGGGCAAGCGGGAACTGGCTTTCATCCATGGGCCCGTTTTCACCCAAATCCTCCTCGCCGACGAAATCAATCGCACCCCGCCCAAAACCCAGGCCGCTCTTTTGCAATCCATGCAGGAGAAAATGGTCACCGTTTTCGGGCGTACCGAAAGGCTGGACGAACCTTTCATGGTGCTGGCCACCCAGAATCCCATCGAGCAGGAGGGCACCTATCCCCTGCCCGAGGCCCAATTGGATCGTTTTCTATTCTCCCTGCAAATCGACTATCCGACCTATGAGCAGGAATTGGCCATCATAAAAAAGCATACGGGGAAAATCACCGAAACCATCCAACCCGTACTGGATAAGCCGCAAATCCTGGAATTGCAGGATTTGGTCATGTCCATGTCCGTGTCCGATCATATTTTCGAATTCGCGGTCAAATTGGTACGCTCCACCCGGCCTACTTCTGACAATTTGAACAAAGAAGTGATTAAATATGTCAAATGGGGAGCCGGACCACGGGCCATCCAATTCCTGGTATTGAGCGCCAAAGCCCGTGCATTGCTCCACGGAAGGCCTACTCCGGTTGAGGAGGATATCCGGGCCACCTTCAAATCGGCCATGAATCATCGATTGCTGCTCAATTTCCAGGCCGAGGCCGAAAGCCTCACGCCCAACCTGCTCCTGGACCGGATTCTCAAAAACGCATAAACCCGTTACAATGCTATTACCCTTTCAGGGTAATAGGTCCATGGCCCGTTTTTTGATTCTCTTTTTCTGTATGAGAACACAAGCGGCATCCTCGAGAAACCCAGACAACGGCCTCAACAAAGAAGAATACGTTTCCTTATACTATAAGGAAATCAGCAAAACCAAACCCCTGTCCCCGGAAGAAGAAGCTTCCCTGGCCAAGCGCATCCGCCAGGACGATAGGCAGGCGCTGAACCAATTGATCCGGGCCAATCTCAGGTTCGTGGTTTCGGTTTGCCGAAATTACCAGAACCAGGGATTGCCATTATGCGATCTCATAAACGAGGGCAACCTGGGGCTTATCCGCGCCGCCAAACGATTCGACGAGACCCGCCAATTCAAATTCATATCCTATGCGGTATGGTGGGTGAGGCAATCCATATTGCAGGCGCTTTCGGAACAGTCCCGCCTGATCAAACTTCCTTCCAGCCGCATCGGAAGGCTCAACCGTATCCACAAATCCGCCGCCAGGCTGGAACAGAAGCTGGGCAGAAAAGCCACGCCACAGGAAATTTCCGTTGATTTGGATCTGGAGATCCGATCCGTGGAAACCAGCGTGGAAATGGGACATGCCACCATATCCCTGGATGCTCCTTTTTCCCGGGACGATGAATCCGGACTGCTGGAAATCCTTTCCAATAACGTAGAAAGCGGTCCCGTCCATTCCCTGGAAATTTCCCAAATGAACGAGGACGTTTCCCTGGCGCTGCAAACCTTGAGGCCCAAGGAAGAAGCCGTACTCAAAATGTATTTCGGCATTGATCCCGAAGTTCCCCATTCCCTGGAAGAGATAGGGAACAGATTGAACATAACGCGGGAGCGCGTCCGGCAGATTAAAGAAAAAGCCCTGAATAAAATGAAGCATGCCTCCCGCAGCAAACCCTTGTCTTCCCACATTCAGGCGGCATAACTCCCGGATAGGCGGTGGGAAGATCGTGAAGAACCCGCAGGATTCCCGCTGATTTGAATCCGGATGTGGACAGACTGTCCAGGCTTTGAATACGGAACCGGATAAAGGATCAACCTCCTGCGGGACCCGGGAAGCCTTCCAATCGATAGGGAAGACCCATGATGCCTTCTCCCGGTCTTGAGAGCCGGGTATAGGCGGCGCCGGAGGTCTCAAGGGGGGTCCGGTAAGCCATCGCCGATACCGATACGCTTCCCGGGATTTCCCCTTTCAACGCCTTTTCCTTTTCTATTTCTTCTTGTTTTAGATCAATCCAGGAATAGGAATAGGCTTGTTGGCAAAGGGGGAGAATCTCCCATTTGCCATTGTAAGCAATGGATCGGGAAAGTCTTATAACAGAATGAGAATTGTTGAGACATCAGGGATTACTCACCCTGATGTCCCGGTAATCCCTGTGAATAGATGGGGACTAAGGTTTTTCCACATGGAATAACAGAATATGCCGGTTGGTCTGTTTAAAAACCGGGTTTTCAATAATTCCTTGTGAGTATTTGTTGAAAAATCAGGTTCCTTTCCGATATATCAACATCAAACCCGGAGAATATTGAAAACCCGAATTCAATAATTTTAGCTTTTGATGTTGGTGCAAAGGCTGAAAAGGAATAATTGGGGGAAATGAATGGTTAAAATGAAAATTTCGGTGCGGGTGGCATTGGGCCTGGTTCTGGCCGGAGCCTTATCCGCATGCAAAGATGGCATGGAAAAAAGGGTGTAT
>Ga0079224_100014986_pt1 | contig 10843 bp, 10 predicted proteins | sample Stecom2015_FD_80414 | JGI IMG/M metagenome (GOLD analysis project Ga0079224, IMG submission 80414) | Agricultural soil microbial communities from Utah to study Nitrogen management - Steer compost 2015 | ecosystem: Environmental > Terrestrial > Soil > Agricultural land | place: USA: Utah...
AATGATATTTCGGCGTACACAGACGCTAATGGAAAATTCTCTTTACATGGAGTACCTGCAGGAACTTATCAGGTAACTGTAACATCTCCTCAGTCATCAGGAATTCCGGCTATAACTGTTCCCAACGTTATTGTTGAATCTGGTGCAACAGTAGATCTGGAAACTGTGTTTCTTCAATAAAATTCATTTTAAAAATATAAAGGCTGCCATTGGCAGCCTTTTTTTGTTTATGGCCCGAAATATGTGGTGAGCTCCAATATATTTCAATTTGCTTCGTTGGTAATTTGTGAATATCTTCACATGTTTAAATTAAATTATATGATAGAAAATAATGCTTCTGTAGACATTTCAAGCCTTAACGAGAAAATAGAAAGAGAAAGTGCATTTGTAGATCTTCTTAATCATGAGATAAACAAAGTTATAGTTGGCCAGAAAGTTATGGTAGAGCGCCTGCTCATAGGTCTTCTTGGCCAGGGTCATATTTTACTGGAAGGAGTTCCGGGTCTTGCCAAAACCCTTGCCATCAATACACTTTCACAGGCCGTTCACGGAAGTTTCAGCAGGATACAGTTTACTCCAGATCTTTTGCCCGCCGATGTTGTGGGGACCATGATCTATAACATGAAGGTTAATGACTTCAGTATAAAAAAAGGACCCATATTTGCCAATTTCATCCTTGCCGATGAGATCAATAGGGCCCCTGCCAAAGTACAGTCGGCTCTTCTTGAGGCGATGCAGGAAAAACAGGTTACCATTGGTGATGAAACCTTTAAACTTGACAGGCCTTTCCTTGTTATGGCAACCCAAAACCCTGTTGAGCAGGAGGGAACTTATCCCTTGCCTGAAGCACAAATTGACAGGTTCATGCTTAAGACCGTGATTAAATATCCTTTAATGGCCGATGAGCAATTAATTGTGCGCGCCAACTTACGCGGCGATTTTGAAAAAGTAAACCAAGTGGTAAGCCTTGACCAGATCGCTAGAGCCCAGGCCGCTGTGCGTGAAGTATATATGGATGAAAAGATTGAAAAATATATACTCGACATAATTTTTGCTACAAGAACTCCAGCTCAATATAAACTTGCTGAACTCGCCCCGCTTATCAATTTTGGTGCATCTCCAAGGGGAAGTATCAACCTGGCTATTGCTGCCAAATGTTATGCTTTTATAAAAAGAAGGGGTTATGTAATTCCTGAAGATGTAAGAGCGGTGGTTTATGACGTATTACGTCACAGGATTGGACTTACCTATGAAGCTGAAGCCGAAAATGTTACTTCCGAAGATATAATAAGCAAGATCATTAATGAGGTTGAGGTCCCTTAAATAATGATCAATTATCAGTTAACAATGATCAGGTATTCTGAATCCATTGTTAATTGCTAATTGTTAATTGTCAATTGTAAAAATGGATACTAAGGAATTACTTAAAAAAGTACGTAAAATAGAGATCAAGACCAGGCGCCTGAGCAATCATGTGTTTGGAGGAGAATATCATTCTACATTCAAGGGTAGGGGTATGACCTTTAGTGAAGTGCGTAGTTACCAGTTTGGTGATGATGTAAGAAGTATTGACTGGAATGTGACTGCCCGTTACAACGAGCCCTTTGTAAAGGTTTTTGAAGAAGAAAGGGAACTTACCATGATGCTTCTGGTAGATGTCTCGGGTTCTGAACTTTTTGGCTCTGTAGAACAATTTAAAAAGGAAGTGATCACAGAGATTGCTGCCACCCTTGCTTTCTCGGCTACTCAAAATAATGACAAGATTGGCCTGCTATTGTTTACAGATCAAATGGAGTTATTCATTCCTCCTAAAAAAGGTAGATCTCATGTTTTGAGGATCATAAGGGAATTGATTGAATTTCAGTCGAAAGGAAAAGGAACAGATGTTGCAGCTGCCCTAAAATATGTTACCAGTGTAATCAAGAAGAAGGCGATTGTTTTTGTGCTTTCAGATTTTATTTCAGATGGCTATCAACATACCCTTAAAATTGTGAGCGGGAAACATGATGTTACCGGAATAAGGATATATGATCAAAGAGAGGAATGCATTCCCAATGTGGGATTGGTGCAAATGATGGACAGGGAAACAGGAGAACTTATTATGGTCAATACAGGATCAAGATCTGTAAGAGATGCTTATGCTGCATATTATAAGGATAGGGAAAACTATTTTAAGGAGAGTTTTACCCGAAGCGGGGCAGGAGTTATAAGTTCGCGTGTAGATGAAAGTTACGTGAAGAAATTATTAGGATATTTTAAAAACAGGTAAAAGCTAAAATGACAAATAATTTTATGAGTACTACCTGGTTGTTGAAGTACGCAGCTCCCTTTTTTAAAAGTGATCAAGAAATGTATTCAGGTCATCAAAAGTTGCTGTTATCAGGAATATTCTTTCTACTGGCTGTTGCGGGATTTTCCCAGGATACACGGGTCAGGGCTTCTTTGGATACTTCGGCTATGAAAATTGGGGACCAGGTTGTTTACAGTATTACCGTAGATACAGATCCTTCTTATCTTGTTGTTTTTCCTGAGGATGAAAGTTTCAACCCCATGGAAGTCGTCGAGGCTCTTGCAACAGATACCAGCCGGCTTGAAAACAGGTTCCGACTCCTAAAACAATATTCTCTCACCCAGTTTGATTCCGGTTCATATACTATCACGCAGCAACGCGTACTTATAAATGATACGCCCTATTTTACAGATTCCCTCAGGGTGCTTGTGGCCGATGTTGTAGTAGACACCACAAAACAAAAGATGTTTGCTATCAAACCGCCAATGGAGGTGCCTTCGGGTTTTAATATTTCTCCATGGGTTTGGCTTTTACTCGGATTATTGATCCTTGGTGCGGTTTTATTCTATTTGCTGCGCAGAAGAAAGAAAAAGAAAGAGGCCCGCAAAAGACTTCCCCCTTATGAGCGCGCCCTTATGGAACTCCAGGAACTGGATAAATCAAACTTATTAGAGAACCGGCAAACCAAAGAATATTATTCAAAACTTACTGAAGCGGTGAGAAGATACCTGGAAGATGAAGTACATCTCAGGGCTATGGAGAGCACCACTTCTGAACTTATACACGATCTTGAACTCAGGATGGAACGTGGGGAACTCAAATTGAGCCGGGAGATCATAGATGAATTAAAGGTTATTCTGCAACGGGCCGATCTTGCGAAATTTGCAAACTCCAGACCCGATATCCTCACAGCGCGTGGCGACAGGTCAAAGATAGAACATGTAATTGTAGACACGCAGGCCGCTATACCTGAACCTACAGAAGAAGAATTGCTTAAGGATGAGGAATACAGGCGGGAACAATTAAGGCGCAGGAATAGAAAAAGGGTAATACTAGCGGTGGGTGCTGCCGTGATCATCATTGGCCTTGGCACTACCGTATTGATTACTACCCAGGGCTTCTCGGCAGTGCGAAATCTTGTTATGGGTAATCCTACCAAGCAATTGCTGCAGGGAGAATGGATAACTAGTGATTATGGTGATCCTTCGGTTACAGTTACCACCCCAAGGGTTCTCAAAAGAAGAGATTTTGAAATGCCTGCAGATTCTCAGGCAATGTTATTAGGAAATGAAACCTTTATTGATGGAGATATCAATGAAGAAGTATTTGTATTTGTAAATACAATGAACTTTCGCCAGGGCGTAAAATTTGACCTGAAAAAAGCTGTAGACGGGATTTATGCCAATCTTGAAGAAAGAGGTGCCAAAAACATTATTGTAAAGGAGGAAGAGTATACCACCCTGGAGGGTGCCAAAGGAATTAAGGTTTTTGGGACGCTTGAGATAGAGGATCCCGGCAATGGAAAGATTTTTGAAAAGGAATATGTAATTCTCAATTTTGCAGAAAAAGGTGGTTTTCAACAAATCACAGTAATATTTAACGGGGATGATGAATTTGCCGGTGAGATTTCGGGAAGAATTATGAACTCGGTTGAATTTGATAATACCATAAATTAATGTTTGACAATTTAATATTTGAAGATCCCGGGTTTTTCTGGCTGTTACTTTTAATCCCTATAGCGGCCGCCTGGTATTTTATTAATAGGAACAGGCAGCTGGCCGAGCTCAGGATATCAAGTGTGCAGGGATTCAAAGGCCAGCGCAGTATATTGCCGGCATTACGACATGGGTTATTTATTTTGCGGATTTTGGCTCTGGCATTCTTTATCATTGCTATGGCTAAACCCCGTTCTACAGATGTCACAACGCGATCCTCATCAACCCAGGGTATTGATATTGTGTTATCAATAGATGTTTCAGCAAGTATGCTTGCCAGAGACCTGAAACCCAATCGCCTGGATGCCTTACGGGAAGTTGCTTCTGAATTTATTAAGGGCCGGCCATCAGACAGGATTGGCCTTGTGGTATATGCAGGTGAAAGTTTTACGCTCACCCCGGTTACCAGTGATAAGGCGGTTGTCTTACGGGCGCTCGAAGAACTGCAATTTAGTAATATTCTGGAAGGCGGTACAGCTATTGGTATGGGGTTGGCAACATCAGTAAACCGGTTGAAAGACAGCAACGCAAAAAGCAAAGTAGTTATCCTGCTTACAGATGGGGTAAATAACGCAGGATTTATAGATCCTAAAATAGCAAGTGAACTTGCCGTTGAATATGGGATAAAAACTTATACAATAGCTATTGGTACCAATGGTATGGCGTTGTCCCCCATTGGAGTTCTTCCTAACGGGCAGTTTCAATATGGTATGGCACGGGTAGAAGTAGATGAAGCTCTTTTACAGGATATCGCTAAAACCACCGGAGGAAAATATTACAGAGCTACAGATAATGAAAAGCTGGAGGAGATATATGAAGAAATTGACAGTCTTGAAAAGACCGAAATAGAAGAATTTACTTTTACAAATTTTGAAGAACGCTTCAGGCCATTCCTATTGCTTGGAGGCTTATTCCTTATTATAGAATTGTTGTTGAGGTTTACAATTTTCCGAAGTTTTATTTGATATTTATACAAACAAAATCATTAAAAAAGACTGATGTACATTTTAGAAGAAGAAATATATTTCTGGTTGCTCCTTATCATACCGGTATTGGTCTTGTTCTATGTGGCTCTATATTTCTGGAAAAAGAAAAAACAAAAAAAGTTTGCATTGCCCGCAATGTTCCGGCTTTTAACTCCAGATCGTTCCTGGTTTAAACCGGCGTTGAAATTTGGGATCATGTTACTCGCATTAACGGCTCTTGCAATTGCTCTTGTCAATCCAAAAATTGGCACGAAAATGGAAACCGTATCACGGGAAGGAGTAGATATCGTTTTTGCCATAGATGTATCAAAAAGTATGGAGGCAGAAGATATTGCCCCCAACCGCCTGGAAAAATCCAAGCAGCTGGTTACCCAGATTCTGAATAATTTAGGCAGCGACCGTGTAGGGATAATTGCCTATGCAGGCAGTGCTTTTCCGCAGTTGCCAATAACAACAGATTATGCTGCGGCGAGGATGTTCCTGCAGTCAATGAATACCGATATGGTTTCCTCGCAGGGAACGGCAATAAGTGAAGCCATTGAATTGGCGCAAACTTATTTTAACCCCGATGAGGCTACTTCCAAAGTGCTGATTCTTATAAGCGACGGGGAAGATCATATCGGGGAGGTTAGTACTATTGCAAAAGAAGCCGCCTCGCAGGGAATAAGGATCTTTGCCATAGGTGTGGGAACTGAAAGAGGAGGGCCAATCCCGATTAAAAGGGGAGGCATTACCCAAAGCTATAAAAAAGACCTCGCGGGGGAAACCGTTATTACCAGGATGGATGAAAGAACCCTGATGGAAATAGCATCGGCAACCAATGGCGAATATGTAAGAGGAAATGTGACAGCTGAGGTTACTGAAAAAGTGGCAGATTTTTTACAGAACCTTGATAAAACCCAGTTTGAATCAAGACAGTTTGCCGAATATCAATCTCAGTTTCAATGGTTTTTGGGATTTGCTATACTTTTGTTGCTTGCAGATATTTTCCTTTTAGAAAGAAAAACTGAATGGTTGAAAAAACTGAATTTGTTCAATGAGCGTCGAAAATAAAAATATGAAAACAAGACTTGATTGGCTCCATAATGTGAGGTCTTGGGTATTGGCGCTTTTGGGATTATTTAGTGTGTCTTTAGCCCCCGCCCAATCTTTGCAGGAAGAAAATAAAAAGATAGCCAGGGAAACCAACAAACTCTTACGTTCGGCTGAAGATAACCTTGCCGACAATGATTTTGCCTCGGCCGAGGCCTCTTATCGGGAAGCTGTTGCTAAAAACCCCGATAATGTTACGGCAAAATATAATATGGCCAATATGTATTATGGCAAGGAAAAGCCATCACAGGCTGCTTCCCGGTTGATCCAGGCAGCAAAGGTGGCCGAGACTAAAGAAGATAAGCATAAGATCTATCATAATCTTGGCAATTCATTTATGGAGCAGAAGAGATATAAAGAGGCGGTAGAAGCATATAAAAATGCACTTCGCAACAATCCAAAAGATGAAGAGACCAGGTATAATTATGCCCTGGCAAAAAAAATGCTGGAAGAAAATCCCGAAAGTGGTGGCGGCGGTGAGGATGAACAGGACCAGGATCAGGATCAAACCGATAAGGAGAACAGCGATGATGGCGAGCAGGAACCTGAGGAAGGAGAAGGAGAGAATGAAGACCAGGGAGGAGATCCCGATGAGGATTCCCTGGAGCAACCCAAAGATCAGGATGAGAATGGAGAGCCTGATACAAAGCCGGGAGAGGGAGAACCACAGCCACAACAACCTAAACCGGGACAACTTTCTCCAGAACAGATAAAAAGTTTGCTGGAAGCGATGAACAATGAAGAGAGGAAGGTTCAGGATAAAATTAATGCTGAACGTGCAAAAGGAGCCAGGACCCGAAATGAAAAGGACTGGTAACATGTTAAGTTTTTTACGACAAAGAATATAGAATTAAGAAGAATGAATTTTAAGTTATTCATACTATCGTTTTTTTTACTGATATCCTCAGTGGGGCTCGCGCAGGTACAATTTGAGGCTAAAGCGAGCAAGCAAAAGCTTGGGGTGAATGAACGCCTTCGGGTAGATTTTGAAATGAACCAGGATGGTGATAACTTTAAAGCCCCTGCTTTCAGTGGATTTACGGTTGTAGGTGGACCAAATCAGGCTGTGAGTAACAGCTGGATCAATGGGCGGCGTACTTATTCAAAAACATATAGTTTCTTCCTTGAACCAAAGGGCAGAGGAAAATATACCATCGGGCAAGCTGAGATCACTGTAGAAGGCGAGGTTTATAAGACTTCACCAATCCAGGTTGAGGTGACAGCAGCTGTAGACACGCCCACAGATGGAGATAACCTCGATTTTGTGGCATCAGAAAATCTACATCTCGTCGCCGAGATTTCTAACGCAAATCCTTATCTTAATGAAGCCATTACCGTTGTTTACAAACTTTATGTAAGCGAGCGTATAAGTGTGAGCAACTGGAGAGAGGTAGATAATCCTACATTCAAAGATTTCTGGAGTCAGAATATTGATATCAGGCAATTAAAGATAGAAAAGGGCCAATTCCAGGGCGAGCCTTACAGGTTTGTCATACTTCGTAAAACCATACTATATCCACAAAAAACGGGGGAGTTGGAGATAGAGCCTTTAACCCTTTCTGTAGCCGTTGACGTGCCAAGTGACCGTAGAGATATTTTTGGAGGCAGATTATATAAAACTGTTGAAAAAACTGTTGCTGCAGGCCGTAAGACAATTAAGGTGAAACCGCTGCCTGATGCAGGTAAACCTGCAGACTTTACAGGGGCTGTAGGGAAATTTGATTTTAAAGTTATACCCGGAAATACCGAACTCGCAGCTACAGAATCTACCACCGTTAAAGTTGAGGTAACCGGAAACGGAAACCTGAAATTATTTGAACTGCCAAAACTTGAAGTTCCTGCTTCAATTGAAAGATATGAACCGGAGCGTAACGAGAGTGTGCGTACAGATCTTAATGGCACCCAGGGCACATTAACCGATAACTACACCCTGGTACCTACCAGGCAGGGCGAATTTAATATACCTGCCCTGAGTTTTTCCTATTTTGATGTAAGAAGTGAGACTTATAGAACGATCACCTCAAGGGATATTCAGCTGGAGGTTGCTCGTGCTCCCGCTGGCAGTGCCCCGGTTGCAGGTGGTGGAGGTTATTACAAACAACCTGTGGAAGTCATGGGAGACCAGTTTAGATATATTAAATTAAAAACAAACCTTCAACCCATAGGATCTGGTGCTTTTCTGGGATCGTTTACATTCTGGAGCCTTATGGGCTTACCCTTTGCCTTGCTTATAGGGGCTTTATTATTTGGCAGAAAGAGAGAGGCTATGCTTAATGATGTTAAGGGGAACCGTATTAAAAAGGCTAACCGCCTTACTAGAAAATATCTCTCTGAGGCCCGCAGTAATCTGGGCGATCATGAAAAATTTTATATTGCTTTAGAAAGGGCACTTCACAATTATCTAAAGGCTAAACTGCATATACAAACCAGTGATATGTCTAAGGAGCGCATAAGCACTTTGCTACAGGAAAAAAATGTAGGGGAGCAAACTACCGCAGAATTTAATTCCCTGCTTGCAAGTTGCGAATATGCAAGATATACTCCTTCTTCAAATATTACCATGCAGCAGGATTATGACAAAGCAGCTATGGTTATTTCGGCAATAGATAAACAAATAAAATAATGAAGAAGCTATTGTTTTTATTATTCCTTGTGACCCTGTCTGTTACCGCACAAAATGAATCTTTGTTTGAAAAGGGGAATACGGCTTATAATGAAGGGAATTATGAGATTGCTATAGATAATTACGAGCAAGTTTTGAATAATGGGGAAACTTCTGCCGCGCTTTATTACAACCTGGCCAATTCCTACTATAAGCTCAACAATCTGGCCTCAAGCATTTATTATTATGAAAAGGCACTTCAGCTTAACCCTAATGATGAGGATATAAGGAATAATCTTGCAATCGCCCAAAACCTTGTCATTGATGATGTGTCGGCTGAAGAACCATCAGGTTTATTTGGAATATGGCAAAATTCGGTATCGATTTTCAGCTTTAATGGGTGGGGATGGGCTGCCATCATATTTTCATTTCTCTTTGCAACTTTATTTGTGGTTTATTATTTCAGCAATAAAACCCTGATTAAAAGAATTATGTTTTCGGGTTCAATGCTATTTATATTCCTTGCTTTTATTTCTCTCATATTTGCCTTCCAGCAAAAATCAAGGATAAGCAATAACGACTATGCGATCATTTTTTCACAGGAAGCGCCGGTAAGAAATGAACCTACATTAAGAAGCAGTGAGTCGTTTTACCTTCACGAGGGAACAAAGATCAAGGTCATAGAGCGGTACCAGGACTGGATCAAATTTGAACTTCCCAATGGTTTGCAGGGCTGGATGGACAAAAAAGAGGTAAAATTCTTTTAGATAAATCTACAACTGTTAATTTTACATTAATTAATTAACGTCTCCTTTTGATTTCTTTTCATAACCCATATTTTTGCGGCCATGAACAGAATTGCATTCTTCTTTTTCTTTGTTTTTACAAGCTTTATTATAAGCCCTACCATTGTAAGCTATATCGACCAAAGTGTTGATGTCTCTTTGGCATATACAGCCAATGAAGAAGAAAATTCTGTGAAAAATAATGTGTTATTGGAGTTTACCCTTCAGGAACAGTCAAAAGCAGATCTTGGATCTCAATTCTTACTTGCAAAGTCATCCATAGAACATTATTACCAGATAGCCGGTGAAATGGTCTTTCTTGATGTTACTTCCCCGCCTCCCAGGCTTGGTTAATACCTTCATTTTATAACAGCATTTCTCCCTCACGGGGGGGAATTACCAATGCCGTTTTCAAAGGCTTTGGCAGCATCGCTGTTTTACCATCCAAAAATTTTGAAGTATTAACAGGGGAACATTTCCCCTCAAAATCTTATTGTTTATGTTTAAAAAGAATTTAAAGGCAGATCTTCCTGCAAGTCTTGTAGTATTTTTTGTTGCTCTCCCTTTATGTTTAGGAATTGCCCTGGCAAGTGGGGCCCCGCTTTTCTCCGGTATTATTGCCGGTATTGTTGGCGGTGTTGTTGTAGGTTCAATTTCGGGATCTTCCCTTGGGGTAAGCGGTCCTGCTGCAGGCCTTGCCGTGGTGGTCCTTACGGCAATAGCTGATTTGGGAAGCTATGAATTGTTTCTCGCAGCGGTAGTCATTGCCGGATTATTACAAATTCTGCTTGGTGTGCTTAAGGCCGGAGTTATTGGATATTTCTTTCCCTCTTCGGTTATCAAAGGGATGCTTTCGGCTATCGGTATCATTATTTTCCTCAAGCAAATTCCGCTGGCGCTTGGTTATGAAGACGGAGTTACGCCATTTGCATTTTTTGAACCACGGGTATAGATATTTATCGCGGTCTTTCAAATATGTTATCATCAGTATCTGTAGGAGTGGTTGTTATTACCGCCATATCATTAACCATACTTCTTGTATGGGATAAGGTGCTGGCAAAAAAGCACAAGATATTTAAACTAATTCCAGGGCCACTGGTTGCGGTTATTATTGGTATAGTTTATTTTATCACCAACCGAGGTACGGGATCCATCCTGGAAATAACCGGATCAAACCTGGTAAGTGTACCTATACCGGAGAGTGTATCAGATTTTATGGGGCAATTTATGTTACCAGATTTCACGCAACTTGGAAATTCGGAGATATACATAGTAGCAATTACCATTGCTGTTGTGGCCAGCCTTGAAACCCTTCTAAGTGTTGAGGCCACAGATAAGCTGGACCCTCACAAACGAGTGACCCCTACCAACAG
>Ga0079224_100014988_pt1 | contig 10842 bp, 9 predicted proteins | sample Stecom2015_FD_80414 | JGI IMG/M metagenome (GOLD analysis project Ga0079224, IMG submission 80414) | Agricultural soil microbial communities from Utah to study Nitrogen management - Steer compost 2015 | ecosystem: Environmental > Terrestrial > Soil > Agricultural land | place: USA: Utah...
GCCCACAAAGAATTTTTAGGTCTTGATTTAAACCAATTCCTAAAAGAAGGTGGCGTGGTGTATGACGTGAAAGGGATTTTAAAAGAGTGTGATAATAGGTTGTAAAAACATTTAAAATATGCAAAAGATATTAGTAACAGGTGCAGCTGGTTTTATTGGTTATTTTACTATGCAAAGATTGTTAGAAGAAGGCAATACGGTAGTCGGTTTAGATAACATAAACGATTATTATGATGTCAATCTAAAGTATAGTAGATTAAAAGAATTAGGCTTTGATAGAATTGTTGTAGAATGCTGGAATAAAGAAGTGCAATCCACAAACAATAAAAACGCTTCTTTTATTCGGATGAATTTAGAAGACCGTGAAAAGCTTCCAGTATTGTTTAAAAAACATAATTTCGATGCAGTAATCCATTTAGCAGCTCAGGCAGGTGTACGCTACAGCTTGGAGAATCCGATGGCTTATGTGGACAGTAACTTAGTAGGTTTTGTGAATATTTTAGAATGTTGTCGCCATAATAAAATAAAGCATTTAGTTTATGCTTCTAGCTCTTCGGTATATGGCGAAAATCCTAAAATTCCTTTTTCAGAGGAAGACAGGGTAGATTATCCTGTAAGTTTATATGCAGCAACAAAAAAAGCAAATGAACTAATGGCACATACCTACAGTCATTTATATCAATTACCAACTTCGGGATTGCGCTTTTTTACGGTATATGGTCCTTATGGGCGACCGGATATGGCTCCGATTTTATTTGCGTCGGCAATTACAGAAAACCGACCGATTAAAGTATTTAACAATGGAGACATGAGCCGGGATTTTACGTATATAGACGATATTGTTAATGGGATAGTTATAACTTTAAACAATCCTCCTAAAGTTGATTATGAACAGTCCTATTATCAGTTGTTTAATATTGGTAACGGTTCACCTGTTTCTTTAATGGAGTTTATTGAAACTTTGGAAAAAGAATTAGGGCAGGTTGCTGAAAAAAACATGATGTCTATGCAGCCGGGAGATGTACCACGTACTTGGGCAGATACGACACGATTAAATGCTTTAGGGTATCAAAGTACAACATCAGCAACAGAAGGGATAAAATGTTTTGTTAATTGGTTTAAACAATATTAAGTAGAAATGCTACTATTTAAATGAGCGATTCTTTAAAAAAACAGGCAATTAAAGGAGTAATTTGGACATTTGCTCAACAATTTAGTATACAACTTATAAATTTTGGTGTTCAGATTATTTTGGCAAGATTATTAATGCCTGAAGAGTTTGGATTAATTGCTATGTTGGCAGTATTCATTGCGTTAGGTCAAACCTTAATGGATGGAGGTATGACAACATCTCTTATCCGAACAAAGAAGGTAGATAAATTAGATTATTCTACAGTATTTGTTTCTAATATTGGGGTCAGTTTATTTATCTATTTAATATTGTTTTTCTGTTCTCCCTATATAGGAGCTTTTTATGATCAACCCATTCTGACAAATATTATAAAGTTATACGCATTAACTTTTGTTATTCGATCTTTTGTAGCTGTGCATGTCGCAAAATTAACGAAAGAGATGAATTTTAAATTACAAACGAAACTGCAAATTCCTTCTACAATTGTGGGGGCAATTGTGGGAGTAATTTTGGCTTATTTTGATTTTGGCGTATGGAGTTTAGTTTGGTTAAATTTAGCCCAAACAACCATTTTTACGATACAACATTGGTTGTTTATTAAATGGAAACCATCTTTAATATTTAATAAGAGGCGGTTTAAATATCATTTTAATTTTGGATATAAAATGACCTTATCGGGTTTGATTGATACTTTATATACAAACTCTTATAATATTGTTATCGGGAAGTTTTTTTTACCAGCTACCGTTGGTTTTTATAATCAAGCAGAAACTATGCGTTTGTTACCAGTAGGACAACTCACAACAGTAATGGGAAAAGTTACTTTTCCTTTATTTACAAAGATTAATAACGACTTACAATTAAAATCAGCTTATAAATCTTCTATGAGATTAGTATTGTTTCCTGTTATACCTATAATGATTTATCTTGTAATTGTAGCAGAAGAATTGTTTGTTTTTCTTTTTGGTGAAAAATGGTTACCAGCAGTACCTTATTTTCAAATCCTTTCGTTTGCTTCAATTGTAAGACCAATAAGTAATTATAATCTTAATATTTTAAAAGTAAAAGGAAAAAGTGGTTTACTTTTGAAAGTAGAGATAATTAAAAAATCTATTGGAGTGATTGCTATGATAATTGCTTTACCTTTTGGTATTGATGCTTTAGTAATATCTTTATTAATTGTATCATATATTTTTGTAATTATTAATATGTTCTATTGTGGAAGGTTAATTAATTATTCTGTCATACAACAAATAAAAGATATAGGTAATCTTTTTATTAGCGGTTTTATTGCTGGAATAATATGTTATTATTCAAGAGCTTATCTAATTAATCATTTAAACAACGATGTTTTATTGATGGGATTAATAGGAGTTTTGTCTTTAACTATTTTTTTATTGATAGTTTATATTATTGACAGGGAAATATTTCATATTGTAAAAAAAATATTAAAAAAATGATTAAGTCAGACATCTTATTTACCGGATATTATGGCCAACAAAATACGGGTGATGATGCGTTTGTTGAAGTAGCTTCATGGGGTGCGAAACATTATTGGTCTAAAGATAAAATTCGTTTTTTGGCTAAAGAAGATAAATTACCTAAAACCGTAACTTCCGTTAGAGGATATCCAATTACTGTTCCCAGAACTTATTATTTGCAACAACAAATATTACTTAATAATACTGATTATTTAATATCAGCAGGTGGATCTACTCTTCATAGTAAATTACCAATAAAAAGTGTAAAGAAATTAGCTATAGATTTAAAAGGAAAAGGGAAAAATATAAAACTAGGTGCAATAGGTGTTTCTATAGGTCCATTTAAATCGATAGAAGATGAGAAGGCAGTACAAGAATATTTAAAAAATATTGATTTTATTGCTTTAAGGGATCAACGTTCATTCGAATATGTAAAATCAATAGACACACCATACGAACCTGTTAATGCATTTGATTTAGCCGCTTTATTACCTAAAATTTATAACTACGAAAAAAAAGCTTTAATTTTGAAGTCCAAAAAAATTATTGGTGTTAGTATATGTCCTGTTGAGTCCATCCTGAAAGGAGTAGATATATTAAAGGAAAAAAAGCGTAATAAAATGGTAGTTGAGTTACTAAAAGAAATTGATAAAAATACAGATATACATTTTAAATTTTTTATTATTAATGGAAGTCATAAGAATGGTGACTATAAATTGACAAAAGAAACAATAGAAAAAGTAAGACCTAAGAGTTATGATGTAGTTGAATACTCTAGAGATACAAAAAAAATATGGAAATCTGTAGCGGAGTGTGATTTTGTTTTATCAACGAGATTACATGCTGCAATTTTTGCCTGTTTTGCAGAAGTTCCATTTATGCTTAATGAGTATCATAGAAAATGTATTGATTTTCTAGACGATGTGGGTTACTCTGGTCAATATAGACTTGGAAATTCTGAGTATGATATTATAGATAAGGCAAAAGAAATAATAAATATTCTGGATAATCCACAACAATACCAATTACCAAATAGATTGGAAACTATGAAAATCATGGCAGAAAAAAATTTTACTAAAATAATTTTATAATATGTTTTCTGTAGTAATACCATTATATAATAAGGAAATCAGTGTTAAAAGTACTATAGAGTCTGTATTAAACCAAACATTTGATAATTTTGAATTAATTGTTGTTGATGATGGTTCTACAGACGCAAGTCCATATATAGTATCTGAAATAAAAGATGATCGGATTAAGTTGATTCGCCAAAAAAATCAGGGTGTATCTGTTGCTCGAAATAGAGGAGTTAAGGAAGCTAAATATAAATGGATAGCTTTTTTGGATGGAGATGATTTATGGAAAGAAAACCATTTGGTAGAGATTTTGAAAATGATGGATAAATATCCTGATAGAAATGTATATGTTACTTCATTTGAATATTCAGATGGTCGTTATATGTATAAACTACCTAGGAATGTAGAAATTTTTAAAATTGATAATTATTTTAAAGAATCCTTAAAAGAATATTTAATTTGTACAGATGTAATAGTAATTAATAAAGAATCTTTTAATATTGTTGGAGGCTTTAATGAAAATTTAAACAGAGGAGAAGATTTGGATTTGTGGGCTAGATTGGCACGAGAGTACGAGGTAATTAAAAGCTCAAAGGTAACTGCTATTTATAGGATTGAGGCTGAAAATAGAAGTGTTAAATCGCTCTCTTTAATCAAAAGTAGAGTATATAATTATAATTTTTCTTTGTCTCATTCGGAAGAAGAAACGCTATATTACAAAATACAAATAATAAAGACTCTCCGGAGTTTATTAAAAAACAGAGATTTAAAAAATTTTAGGATGTTACAAAAAAAACATTCAAAAGATATTTCATTACTTGACATCATAAAGTATAAAATATGAAAATATTAATTGCAGGCGATTTTGTTGTTACTAAAGATTATTTGATTGATAATATTAATCAAGAGGTTGTTGATATGTTTCAGAGTTCAGATTATAATATTGTAAACCTTGAAGCACCTATTACAACAAGTCAGTCAAAAATAGTAAAAACTGGCCCCCATCTAAAAGCAGATAAAGAAAGTACACTTTCAGTTTTAAAAACTTTAAATATTGATTTGGTTACTCTTGCCAATAATCACGTTTTAGATTATGATGAACAAGGTGTACTTGATACTTTGGAATTTTGTGAAGAAAATTCTATTGCAACAGTAGGTGCCGGGAATAATATAAAAGAAGCTTTACAGGTTTTTTATTTAGATACTCCTAAAGGGGTAATAGGTATCATAAATATTGCTGAAAATGAATGGGCATCTGCAACAGAAACTACAGCTGGGGCAAATGGGATGGATTTGATTAATGATGTAAAACAAATACAAGAAGCAAAAACGAAAGCTGATTTTGTATTTGTAATTGTGCATGGAGGTCATGAATATTATAACCTTCCAAGTCCAAGAATACAGAAACAATACCGATTTTATGCTGAACAAGGGGCCGATATGATTATTGGTCATCATACCCATTGTATTAGTGGATATGAGGAGCATAATGGAGTTCCTATTTATTATAGTTTAGGTAATTTTTTGTTTACAAATGAGAGTATTCATGAAGATTGGTATAAAGGATTGGTATTAGAGATAAAAATTAAAGATTCTAAAATAGAATCATATCTACATCCTATAACGCAATATAAAAAAAATTTTAAATTAGAATTACTTAAGGCAACAGAGAAAGATAAAATTCTAAATAGAGTTTTAGATTATAACAATATCATTAAAGATGATATCAAGCTAAAAGAAAGTTGGAGGAGTTTTATAGAAAAAAGAACTAAATCTTATTTAATGAATTGGTCACCTTTAGCGTTTATAAATAATTATTACATAAGGGCTGGACTAAATAAGTTAAATTTAAGCTTTTTAAACAAAAGAGGGCTGTCTAGATATCTGAACTATATGAGATGTGAAGCACATTTAGATGTATCAAAAGAAGTGATAAAAAAATATTTAAAAAAATGAAATTAGCAATACATCATAGAAAAGGGAGCTTTTCGGAAAGGTGGGTCGCTTATTGTGAACGGAAGTCTATTTCATATAAAATTGTAAATTGTTATGATATAGATATTATTGAACAATTAAGGGATTGCGATGCTCTTTTGTGGCACCATCACCATAACAACTATAAGGACGCACTGTTTGCCAAACAGCTACTTTTTTCTGTAAAAAAAATGGGAGTTAAAGTATTTCCAGACTTTGATACCAATTGGCATTTTGATGATAAAGTAGGACAAAAATATCTATTAGAAGCAATCAACGCTCCTTTTATTCCGACGTATGTTTTCTATGATAAGAATTCCGCATTACAGTGGGTGGAAAAAACAACATTTCCTAAAGTCTTTAAGTTAAGAGGAGGTGCTGGATCAAAAAATGTGAGATTGGTAAAGTCAAAAATAGAAGCAGTAAATAAAGTAAATAGAGCTTTTGGTAAAGGGTTTTCACAATTTGATTCTTGGGAAAATTTTAAAGAGAAATATAAGAGATTTAAAAATGGAAAGGATTCTTTTATTGGTTTGTTAAAAGGAATCGCTAGATTTATTATTCCTACGGAATTTTCAAAAAAACATGGAAAAGAGAAAGGATATATCTATTTTCAAGAATTTATACCGAACAATACATATGATATTAGGGTTATCGTTATTGAGAATAAAGCCTTTGCTATAAAGAGAGGTGTGCGTGAGGGAGATTTTCGTGCTTCTGGAAGCGGAAATATATTATATGATAAAAATGAGATTGACTTAGAGACAATAAAAATCAGTTTTGAAGTAAATAAATATTTGAAAACACAAAGTGTTGCTTTTGATTTTGTAAAACATAATGAAGAATTATTAATAGTAGAAATTAGTTATTGTTTTACTGCCGAACCTTATGATTTTTGCCCAGGATATTGGGATATTGATTTAAATTGGTATGAAGGAAAGTTTAATCCACAAGAATGGATGATTGAAAATTTGATTAATGAATAATAAACAATGAAAAAGGGCTTAATTAAAATATGTATAGTTATTATTCTCATACTCTATTGCTTGTTAGATAGATTCATTATTGTTATTCCATTTATAGTTACACTACTTCTCTTATTTTTAACAGAATTTAAAAGTTTAAAATTTTCGAACGTAGCAACAAACCTTATTTATCCGAAAAGATATTTTTATCTTATTCTTTTTTCTATAATTATGTTGCTTAGATCGCCCAATATAGAAGAAGCTAAGTTTCAGATAATAGTTATGACTGTATTAATGGTCACAAGTTTTTTATTGTACTTTTATATAAAAAAATACAATTATTTCTATTTAATTTTACATAGTACGTTATTTATTTCATTTATAAATCATATAGCTGCTTTAAACATACCTATTTTTGATTTCTTAATGTTTAATTCTGAGGAAGTCGGAGGTAATGAGGGAGTTATTAATGGATGGGGATGGAGTGGGAGGTTTTCCGGAATTCTCGATAATCCTAATGCATTAGCTATATTATTGATATATTCACTTTTTTTAAGTCTTTTTGTTTTAAACTATCCTCAAAATATAATTAGGATTACAAAAATAGGACGGTTTATTTGTATTTTAAATATTATTTTATGTTTTTACACCATATTTATGACGCAATCGCGTAAAGGAATTGTTTTTGGGATAATGTTACTTATTATTTCGTTTTTATTAAAGTTTTCTGTTAAGAAATTTTTTCCTTATATAATAGGAATATGTATAATAGGATTTTTATATTTATTATTGCCAAATATAGGTACATCTTTTGAAGGAGGTTTAGAAAGATTAGAGTCTGTTTTTAATATAGCAAATAATTCTACAATGATAGACAATAGTACGGCTATGCGCTTGTATTTTATAAATGAAGGATTGAAAGGTTTTATAGAATATCCTATTTTTGGGCATGGAATTAATAGCTTTAGATATTATTATGAATATTATGCACATAATAATTATATAGAATTATTATTTGGGACAGGATTAGTAGGTTTTCTAATCTATTATAGTATACATCTAAATGTTTTAAAAAACCTTTTGTCAAAGTGGAAAAAGAACTTTTTTATTACACTTTTTGTTATAATATTATTGTTTATGGATGTAGGTTACGTATCTTATGAAAGTAAATTAAATATGTTGATCTTTGTTACTTTATTTTTAATTATCGATTATTCGAATCTTAATACCCAATATGAATCCGTTAACAATTATAGCATTAAAAAATAAATATGGAAAAAAGAAAAAAAATATTATTTCTAATCGGTGGTTTAAGAGCAGGTGGTGCGGAGAAAGTATGTGTAGGATTAATTAATGAGTTTTTTAAACAAGGCTTTGATGTATCTTTATTGGTCCTTAATTTAAACAAACAAGAATTAAAAAAATATTTAGATACAAGAGTGCCGCTGTATAATTTGAATATAAATCACACTCGTTCTGCTTTTTTTCCTTTAAAGAAAATACTGTCAAAATTAAAACCTGATATTTGTTTATCTTTTAATTTTCAAATATCAGTCCAGTTAATCATTATTAAAAAAATTTTTGGTTTAAATTTCTCGTTATTTTCACGAGGTATAAGTACGTTTTCGCAAAAAATTTTAAATGAGAGTAGTTTCCGACATAGATATTTTAATGCTTTTTTAATAAAAAAAATATATAAAAATTCTGATTTTTTTATTGCCCAATCCACGGGAATGAAAGAAGACATGATTCAATATTTAAATATAAGTAGTAATAAAATTAAAATAATTTTTAACCCTCTGTTTGAAATTGAGTTAGATAAAGAGGATTCTAATTTTAAAAACAAAGATGTAAAAGAAGTATTATTTGTGGGATCTCTTAAACAGGCTAAAAATATTCCATTTCTTTTAAAAAGTATTAAAGTTTTATCTAGTATACGGCAGGATTTTGTGCTTAAAATTATTGGTGGTGGTGAACTTAAAGAAAATTTGGAAAGTATTGTAATTGATCTTGAAATATCAGATATTGTATATTTTGAAGGATTCTCTACTACTCCATCTAAATATTATAAAAATGCTGATGTTTTTGTTTTAACTTCTTGGTATGAAGGATTTCCTAATGTATTAATAGAGGCTCTTTCTTATGGAGTTCCTCTTGTTTCGGTAGATTGCATGAGTGGTCCTTCGGATATTATTGAGAACGATATAAACGGCTACTTAGTAAAGGGTTATGATGCGTTCGATTTTTCTAATACATTATCAAAAGCATTAGATAAGAAATGGGATATAAATAAAATAAAAGGAACAACAAAAAAATTTGCTTTTGAAAATATATATAATCGATACAAAAAATATTTATTAAATGAAAGATAAAATTAAAGTTTTATATTTAGTATCAACATTAAAACGTTGTGGCCCAACTAATCAATTATTTAATATAATTTCAAATTTAGATTCATCTAAATTTTCTGTTAAAATAATTACTTTATCAGGAGAGTCAAAAGATACATTAAAACCTAAATTTATTGAAGCTGGTATAATAGTAGAGTCACTTAGCCAAAGCAGGATTATGGGGCTAATAAAAGGTTTTCCAAAATTAAAAATGAAAATCCGTGATTTTAAACCTAATATAGTCCATTCACAAGGCGTTAGGTCGGATGAATATGCAGTAAAATTAATGGCATATTCTATCAAAGCAATTGGTACTATAAGATGTATTCCAAATGAAGATTATTTAATGACATATGGCAAATGGAAAGGAAAGATAATGGCTAATAATCATTTGAAAAATCTTAAAAAATTAGATCAAGTCATTTCAGTGTCCAATTCTATTAGTTCAAGTTTAATAAAAATAGGAGTAAAAACCGAAACTATTCATAATGGATGTGATATTATAAGATATAAACCAGCCTCTAAAGAAGAGAAAATAAACATTAAAAACAAATTATCGTTACCCGAAAACAAAACTATATTAATATCAGTCGGTCATTTATCAACGAGAAAAGATCCTTTGACAATTATTAATGCTTTTAAAAATAGTAAAAATAAAAAAGATTTATATTTGATATTTGTTGGGGATGGCGAATTGTATAAGCAATGTGAGGAAGCAATTAAGCATGAAGAAAATATTAAGTTGATTGGTAGAGTTTCTAATGTCGAAGATTATTTAAAAGCATCTGATGTTTTTATATCCGCATCCTTATCTGAGGGATTACCAAATACAGTTTTGGAAAGTTTAAGTTGTGGAGTACCTACAATCTTGTCTAATATCCCACAACATTTAGAGTTTTTTGATAAAGATTTGTACAAAAATTTCTTTTTTGAAATATTGGATGTAAGATCATTAACGAAAATAATAGAGAATTTACCTCATAGTAATTTATTAGAACTACCTACGAGATCTATTATTGAGGATAAGTTTGATTCTAAAACGATGTCATTAAAATATCAAGAAAAGTATTTTGAACTTTTAAAAGAAATATGAAAAAATTAATGTTATTCAATAATAAGTTCTCTAAGCGTCTATTAGTTGTTTTGTTATTTATAAGTGTAATACTTCTAATTTCACCGTTTGTTTTTTCTAATAATTTTGTAAAAGAAGATTCTGATACGTCCTATAGAAAGTCAGCTGATACTAAAGGTGGCTTTGGTGGAAAAATTATAAGGGTTACTAATTTAAATGCTTTAGGGGAAGGGTCTTTTTATGAAGCGGTTAGAACTAAAGGTAAACGAATTGTTGTTTTTGAAGTTGGGGGTATAATTGATTTAGACGAAAAATTAATAACCATTAGAGATCCGTATTTAACAGTTGCAGGGCAAACTGCTCCGAGCCCTGGAATTACTTTGGTTAATGGAGGAGTTCTAATTTCAACACATGATATAATTGTTCAGCATATACGTGTGAGACCAGGTAATAACAACAGAAAAAAAGTATGGAGTATAGATGCACTTTCCACTAAGTCTGCACATAATGTTATTATAGATCATTGTTCTTTTTCATGGGCAACAGATGAAAATTTATCAGCTTCAGGACCACGTTTTCAAGGTAACTCACCTGAGGAGTGGAGAAAAAATACTTCAAACAGGATAACGTTTAGTAATAATATAATTGCTGAAGGACTTCGATTTTCAACACATGAATATGGAGAGCATTCAAAAGGAACTCTTATACATGATAATGTTACAGATGTTTTAATAAGCAATAATCTTTATGCA
>Ga0079224_100014989_pt1 | contig 10842 bp, 8 predicted proteins | sample Stecom2015_FD_80414 | JGI IMG/M metagenome (GOLD analysis project Ga0079224, IMG submission 80414) | Agricultural soil microbial communities from Utah to study Nitrogen management - Steer compost 2015 | ecosystem: Environmental > Terrestrial > Soil > Agricultural land | place: USA: Utah...
CCGCGCTCGATGAAGTCGAGCACCAGCCGGGCCTCGTCCATGTCGAACACCACGAGATACTTCCCGCCGGGATGCCGGTTCACCTGGCTCGCCGTGGCCTTGGTTTCCTCGTGCCAGTACTTGCCGTGGATGATGGCGGTGTAGCCATCCCGCGCATAGCTCTCCACCCGCTTCCAGACGTTGAGCACGGAGCCGCAGGTGGTGTCCACCAGGACGCATCCGAGCGCTCGCAGTCGCTCGAAATCGCGGATGGTGACGCCGAACGCCGGGAGGATCACCACGTCGTCCGGCGTGATTCGGCTGAAGTCGAAGTCCCGTTCCGGATCGTGGTCCAGGATCTCGATGCCCATCTTCCGCAGCTTGGCGTTGACGTGCGGATTGTGGATGATCTCTCCCACCAGGAAGATCCGCTTGTCGGGAAACTTGAGGCGCGACTCATAGGCGTAGTCGACCGCGCGGTCCACCCCGTAGCAGAAGCCGAACTGACGCGCCAGCCGGAAGGTGAGCGGCCCCGCTTCCAGCCGGTATCCGCCCGCGCGCAGAGCCTCCACCACTTCGCTGTGGTAGTCGGCCGAGAGCTGACCCTCGATGTTCGACTTGAGGCCGAAGCCGCGCCGGAAGTAGGTGGTATCCGCCATGCTCTCAATCTAATCGGTCGGCCAGTCGGACCGGCGTCCCGTCAGCTGGCCGAATCCGTAGCGCTGCAGGGGCCGATGCCCACGCCCCGGATCCTGCCGGTGACGGTGACTTCGCCGCTGCCACCTCCCCACCGCTCCGCGCGCGCGGTGAACGAGCCCGTGAGTGGCGCGGCGCCGGTAAGCTCCAGGTTTCCCTCCAGGCCGCGGTACCCGGCAATCTCGACCGAATCGAGCCACCGGGCAGCCAGCGCCGCCGCAGGAGGCGCGCTCGCCGCCTGGTCGGGATGCAGGATTGGAAAGCTCCCGCGCTGGAGGGGCACCGGGCCGTGGATGGTGAGTCCGACCCCCGTATCCCCCGACATGGCCAGGATCTCCACGGGCCCGGCCCCGCAGCGCCGCGCCGTGGCGGGAAGGACCGCCCGGCCGGTGTCCGAGCCGGTCCATTCGATGGCGACGCTCGCACCGCTCCCGCATGCCGCGCCCCCGAGCAGCATCAGGCAGAATCCCGCAGCTGCTGCTCGGCGCCACGGGAGAGCCGGCATCCCCATCATCAGCGCACCGGCGAGAAAACGAGATCGAACCGCCACCTGCCCCCGGTGTCCGGCGAGATCGGATGGCTCAGGTCGAGCCGGATGAGCGTCGTCCGGAGCAGCGGGCTGTACACCGACACCCCGATTCCGCCACCCACCAGCGCCTCCGACTCGAAGAGCTCGGCGGCCGGCGCCGCCTGGCCGGCATCGATGAAGAGCACGGGCCGGATCGTCCCCTCGAATGGAGAGACATCGAGCTGCGCCGCCCAGAACGCCGGTGCCGTGACGGCTGCATACTCGAACCCGCGCACCGAGTGCAGGCCGCCCAGCCGGAATTGCATCTGGGGCGGGGCCGCATTCTCCGCGGCGCCTGCCTTGAGCCGCAGGGTATAGCCGCGCCCGCCGCCCCGGCTGTAGCGGATGTCGCCCCAAACGCGGCCGGTGAGCTCGCCTTCACCCGTCATCCCCTCGACGCCGAGTGACCAGCGGATCCCCGCCAGCCGGGCTATGCGGATCTTCGCAACGCCGAAATCCCCTTCGGCGACCGGTGGGTTGGGTGGAAAGACACCGGTGCCGCCGAAGAGATCGTTCACCGCAGTGCGCGCTTCCCGCGCGGCGCTCCGATGCCGCTCGGCGCCCAGTGTGACCCAGAGATCGACGCCCACGGCAACCGACGTGACGTATGCTGCGCTCGCGCCGGTGGTGAGGTAATAGTCGCCGTAATCGTGGGCGGTGAAGAGCGCGTTCATCGAGTTGGCAAACGTACGGCCCGGAGAGAACGGATCCGCATCCGCCATATCGCGGTACCCGCTCAGCATGAACCGCCCGCCGGGCGCATCGCGCACCATGGCGAGCCGGCCGGTGACCCGCTCATCGCTGAAGCCGTAGCGGGCCGTCAGGAAGAGATCGGTAAAATCGGTACCGGGAACCCGTACCCGTGCGCCGGCCCCGAGCGAGAGGCCCTGCACCCGGTTGTACTGCAGCGCGTCCGCCGGGTTCTGGTAACCGAAGCCGAAGGCACGGCGGCCGGTCAGCTCGTCGGGTAGCTCTTCCGCAATCCGCGCGAGCTCGGCGCGGATGGAACGGACTCGGCGGTCGATTTCCGGATCGCCGTCGAACTGCAGCGAATCGCGCCAGCCGACGTAGAGCGCCAGCGAATCGTCCGGTGGCCGGTGCACCTCGTACCGCCCCCCCGGCCATTGCCCGGCATGATGCGCGCCCGCCGCGCGCGCTTCCGGTTCGGTCCGGCGTGCGGTGTCGGCTGCGGCCGAGTCCGGCAGCGGAAGCTCGAATACGACGGGCCGGCCGGTGTTGATCTCGTAGTCGTCGAAGGTGGTGACGGCCTGGAAGGGAATCACCACATCGCTGACGATGGGGATCTTCACGGTGCCCGCAATGGTCTGGCGGAAGGGCATCCAGTACCTGCCATCCTGAAGCCCGTACTCGAGATCCGCGTCGATGCTCAGGAACCGGTTGATGAAGCGGTTGGCCCGGCGAGCCGAGCTGCTGTCTTCGTCTCCGTCCGGTGCCACCCACAACGAGGTCCCGACGTAGCGGAAGGTGAATCGCACCACCTGCGCCGTGGAGGAATCGACCCAGATCCGTCCCGCCACGAGCGCCGCTCCCAGCCGCTTGGGAATGACCTGCACGGCATAGAGGCGGATCGCGCCGGAGCCGGGCACGCTGGCCGTGAGACTGTCGATCAGGTCATAGTGATAAGCCGCTTCGGCGCCCCGGGCGAGCGGATGCAGGGCACCGGTAGCCGGAAAGTCGCTGCTGAAGATCCGCACCGAATCGCCCACGCCCCTCGGAACGAACCACGGCCGATCGAAAACGGTCGAGGGCGTGAGCTCGGGATAGCGGCTCCGGTTCCGTCGCCCTTCGACGTCCACCCGAAGGTCATTGGGAAGCTGCCAGGCCACCGACCCTTCCTGCTCCTCGACCGCCGCGACCGGCGACCGCGCCCACCGCCGGCGGCCAAGCGAGACGCTCAATCGGTACCGGATACGGGCCCGGTAGTCGGTGACCGCCGTGTCCTGCTCCTGATGGCGGGCCGCGGCCCGCTCCACCAGCGCGCGGGCCGAGGGAGTGCCGTATGTGAGGAGTGTGTCCTGCGAAACCGGAAATGCCGCCGCGAGGATGACTAGGAGCTGTGCGCCCATTTGCTGCGGCCGTCCCGGTGAAGCCCGTAAGCCTTGAGACGGCGCCAGAGGGTCGTTCGGCTGATGCCGAGCTCCCGGGCTGTCTCCGCGAGCTTCCAATTATGCGAATCGAGCGTCCGGACGATAGCCTCCCGCTCCCGCTCGGCCAGCGTCGTCGCCCCTTCGGATCCGGGAATGAACATCGCCTCGCCCACCTCCAGCGTTCCGACCCGGAGGGGACGCAGCCGCCCCCCGATCGACGCCAGCCGCGGCAGGAGGTCCGCCGCGCCATCGACCAGATCCTCTTCGCTCAAGGTGTTGCGGGCCTGCTGATTGGCGTACAGCACTTTGCCTTCGGCATCGAAAACCACCACGCCTTCGGCAAAGCCGTCGAGCAAGGCCTTGGCGAGCGGGGAGAAGACCGAAGGCATCGGCGTATGGGAATTCTGAGGCATGCTGGATCTACGCCTCCCAGGCACGGAAGTTTCACTTCTGGACGTTCTACACCCTTGGAGTCGTCCAGGGACGCCCGATTGACACATGCTGCCTTGACGCCGGGTTGCATCGGGCGTAACATGACTACATGGTTATACAGGAAGATAATACGACCCCAAGCCGAGAGGTCACAACCATAGCGCGTCCTTGCAGCTCGTAGGTTTTGCGCTGGCCGTATTGATCGGGCTGTCGCTCGGCATGCTGGGCGGCGGCGGATCCACCCTGACGGTACCGATCTTCGTGTACGTCCTTGGATTTGCCCCGAAGGACGCCATCGCGATGAGCCTTCCCGTAGTGGGGCTCACCAGCCTGATCGGGGCGTTCAGCCACTGGCGGAACGGGAATCTTCAGATCCGCACCGCGCTGCTCTTCGGCGCCGTGGCGATGCTGGGATCGTATGTTGCGGCGCGGTACCTGGCGCCGCTGATGTCGGGGGCGCTGCAGCTGGCGCTGCTGGCGATCGTGATGCTGGCGGCCGCGATCTCGATGTTCCGGAGTGCGGGCCGCAAGGTCAGTGCAGGATCGGCGGAGGAGCGGCCGGTCGTCCTCCCGCTGCTCGGATTCGTAGCACTCGGGGTGGGCGCCATGACGGGGCTTGTGGGCGTCGGCGGCGGGTTCCTGATCGTGCCGGCGCTGGTGATCCTCGGGCGGGTACCGATGAAGGAAGCGATCGGCACTTCGCTCCTCGTGATTGCCATGAACACGACGTCGGGCTATCTCGGCTACGCCGGGCGCACGACCATGGAGTGGGGGTTCCTCGCCGGCTTCACCGTCCTGGCGATTGTCGGGATTCTGTTCGGAAGCTGGCTGGTCCGATTCGTCTCGCAGGCACAGCTCAAGCGCGCATTCGCGGTGTTCCTCATCTGCGTCGGTGCGTTCGTGCTGTTCCAGAACCGGGATGCCCTGCTGTTCACAACCGACGTACCCGCGCCCGCCGATGCGGCGGCGCCGCGTTGATGGAGGAGTCATGCTGCTGAAGCGTTTCTACGACAACAAGCTGGCGCAGGCCAGTTATCTGGTGGGATGTGCCGCGACGGGTGAAGCCCTGGTGGTGGACCCGAACCGCAATGCCGAGGAGTACGTGGCTGCTGCCGCCGGTGAAGGGCTCCGGATCACGCACGTGACGGAGACCCATATCCACGCCGACTACGTGAGCGGGAGCCGCGAGCTGGCCGCGCGCACCGGTGCCCGGATGTACCTCTCCGCCGAGGGAGGGCCGGACTGGCAATACGAATTTGCAGCGGCCGACGGCGCCACGCTCCTGCGCGACCATGACACCTTCATGGTCGGCAACATCCGCATCGAGGTGCTGCATACGCCGGGGCACACGCCCGAGCACCTCTCGTTCCTGGTGACCGACACCGCCGCCACGGAGGCGCCGATGGGCGTCTTTACCGGCGACTTCGTCTTCGTCGGGGACGTCGGCCGGCCCGACCTCCTGGAGCGTGCGGCCAAGGTCGCCAATACCATGGAAGCCGGGGCGCGGCAGCTCTACGCCTCGATCCAGCGCTTCAAGGAATTGCCCGACCACCTGCAGATCTGGCCCGGCCATGGCGCCGGCTCCGCCTGCGGGAAGTCGCTCGGCGCCGTTCCCCAGACGACGCTCGGGTACGAGCGCGTCGTCAACTGGGGACTCACGTCCCCCTCGGAAGCGGAATTCGTGCGGGAAGTCCTCGAGGGCCAGCCCGACCCGCCGCGCTACTTCGCGGAGATGAAGCGGATCAATCGTGAGGGCCCCCGGGTGCTCGGCGCCTTTGCCCGTCCGCGGGCCATGCGGCCGGCGGAGCTGAGCGAGGTCCTGGCCCGCGGCGCCATGGTGGTGGATACCCGTTCCGCCGACGCCTTCGCGGCGGGACACGTTCCCGGAATGATCAACCTCCCCCTGAACAAGTCGTTCACCACCTGGGCCGGCTGGTTCCTTCCGTACGACGCCGATTTCTACCTGCTGACCACCGACGGCGCCCGCGCGCTCGATGAAACGGTGCGGGACCTCGCCACGATCGGCCTCGACCGGGTGGCGGGATGGTTCTCCACCGATGCGATCGCCGCCTGGGCCGGCGCCGGCCGCACGCTCGAGACGGTCCGGCAGATGAAGCCGGCGGAGCTTGCCGCCGAGCTCGGCAATGCGCCGGTTGCGGTCCTCGACGTGCGCAGCGCCGGCGAGTGGGAGGCGGGGCACCTGCCGGACGTGCCGAACATTCCGCTGGGCCAGTTGCCGGGCCGCATGGCGGAAGTACCGGCAGGGCGGCCCCTGGTGCTGCAGTGCCAGGGAGGGGGGCGCTCGGCCATCGCGGCGAGCATCCTTCAGGCGCGGGGCATCAAGGATGTGGTGAACCTGTCCGGCGGCTTTGGCGCTTGGGAGCAGGAAGGCCGGCCTGTGGAGCGGCCCGCCGCCCCGGTGGTGGCAGGATGAGCCGCCCGCTTTCTCCCATGCAGCTCGCGCGCGTGGCCGAGCGCTTCAAGGCGCTGGGCGAGCCGGCCCGGCTCCGCATGCTGGACGTCCTCCGCCGGGGTGAGCTCACGGTCTCCGAGCTCACCGTGGCCACGGGATTCGGCCAGGCCAACGTCTCCAAGCACCTGCAGATCCTGCACGCCGCGGGACTCGTGACGCGCCGCAAGGAAGGGCTTTTCGTGTACTACAGCCTCCCCGACGCCGACGTGCTCCTCCTCTGCGACATCATGTGCGGACGGATCGAACGGGAGTCGGAGGCAGACCAGCGGCTGTTCGGAACCGGCGCCTAGCAGCCCGGGCGGCCGCGGATTCCCCCACACTCTCCCGCTACACCAGAGAAGGAGCGCGCGTCACTGATGACCACGACCCTCGCCGGTCCAAAGCCGTCCTCCCGTCCGAAGCTCGTGCCTGTGGGCCACAGCGCGCGCCAGCAGCGAATCATCGATGCCGCCATCGCGATCCTGGTGCGGGACGGACTGTCGGGCTGGACGATCGAGCGGGTTGCCCGCCAGGCGGGCTGCGCCAAGGGGCTGGTCCATTATCACTTCGACACCAAGTGGCAGCTCCTGGCGCTCGTCGCCTCCGCGCTCCGGCGCCAGCGGCTCGCGCGCCGCGCGGCTGCCTTCAACCGCAGCGGAGCCGATGCGCTCGACGCGCTCTGGGACACGCTCTACGACGAGATGGCATCCGGGGAATGCGCCGCCTGGTTTGCCCTGGCCACGGTCCAGGACCGCACCGTCCGGGAAGCCCTGCCCGCCACGAGTGACGAGCTGCAGCGGGTGGCGAGCGCCATGTCCACCGCGCTCTCCCTCCCCGAAATGCCGGTGGGGCGGCTCCGCGTGATCCTCTCCACGCTCAACGGCATGCAGCTCCCGCTCCTGCTCGGCGACAAGCCGGAGGCGGTGCGGGAAGTCTACGACCGGTTCTGGCTGGCTACTCTGTAAAGGAAGTCTCGCGGGCGGCCGGGCGAGCATCGGCGCCCGGGCTCGCCTCAGCGCCGACGCTTCCGCTGGTGGCGCTGACGGGACGTGCGCGAGCCGCCGCGGCCACCGCCGCGACCTCCGGGGCGGCCACCGGCCGGCGGATCGCCGCGGGACTGCCGTTCACCGCGTTCCCTGCGGGGCTGCCGATCGAGCGCGTCGCGCAGGTCGTCCAGTGAGTCGGCCAGGATCGGGGCATGGCTGCCGCGTCGCACCGCGAAGTGGAGCGGTCGGTCGAGCGGCGGGATATCGCCGGCGCGGAGGCGGCGGGCCTGACCTTCCCGCAGGGTCACGCGGGCCACACCCCTCCCATCCTGAACCTCGTACTCGATCGGGGCGACGTCTCCCTTCAGGTGCAGCTTGTCGGGCAGGGCCTCGAGCCGCTCCCGCACCTTCGGATCCACCAGCTCCGCCGGATCGATCGCCAGCTGCGCCCGCACGAACGACTCCCAGCTTTCCACTCCCTCCTGCTCCAGCTGCGCGCGGATCCGCTGCCGGAGCGATGGCGGCTCGATGTTGACCAGCGCCCCGCCCGAGCGGCGCCAGAGCTCCGCCAGCTTCTCGCTGGCGCGCCGGATCTTTCCCTGGCCCGGATGCACCGTGTCTCCCGCCAGGAGCGCGTCGGCGAGCGCGTCGAGCGCGGCGTTCCGGAACTGCGGCGGAAAGCGGCCCTCCAGCACCTCGACGCTGGTTTCGAGCTCGAAGCCGAAATACTGCCGCACCCGGCCCACCACTACACGCTGGTGCTTTCGCGGACCGCCCACCATGATCCGCGGCGGGCCCCAGGTCGCATGCTCGCGCACCAGGTCGTAGGGCAGCGTGGTGCCCTCGATGGCGGCCCGCGGGATGCCGAACCGGTCGGCAAAGAACCGGAGGTTTCCCGCCACCGCGCCCCAGCTTCCCGCCATCGACCGCTTCGAGACGCGGGCCTCCTGTCCGTCTGCGGTGTGCTCGTCGATGACCAGGTCGAACGGCATGATGCGGGCAACGAGGTCGGCAAACCGGCGGCGGGTTTCCTTCGACACGTAGGGAAGTTCCTTCGGCAGGGGCAGCTCCAGCGCGCGATAGACGCTGGCCATACCGAGCGCCGTGTCCTCGATGGCCTTGACCAGGACGCCCCGGCGCTCGGCCCATTCCTCGAGGCCGTCCTCGAAGAGATGGCGCGGCAGGCCGTAGACCTCCCCCAGGTAGCCGTGGTGATTCACCGCCTCGGCATAGACGTTGTAGGCGGTGAGATGGTCGCTCCCATTGGAGACGAGGCCGTGCAGGTCCCGCTCGTCGCGGGTCATGCGATGGAGCGAATCGATGCTGGAGCACACGGCGGCAATGGGTATGAGGTCGCCGTCGGCGTGCACCAGCATCTCGCCCCAGGCGCGGTCCACCGGCATCGCTTCGACTTCACGGCCGTAGGCGGTGAGGCGGCCGCGATCCACCAGGCCACGCGCCGTGAGCGTCTCGAGCGCGCGGCGATAGGCGGTGCGGTCGAGGGGAACCGGCAGGTCGAGCTCCGCCGCGTCCACACCGAGCGCCGCGCAGGTAATGGCCACGCGCTCGGCGTCTCCGGCGAGCTGGAACTCGGGCGGCGTGGGCCGGAGTGATTCGAAGACGAGGTCGCGGTCGCTGAGGATCCACACCTCGCCACCCGGGACGCGCCCATGCACCCGGCCCGCCATCTGAAGGATCTCGTTGGCGCCGAGGTACAGCCGGTGCAGCACGTTGCGCCCGCGTTCCACCACATTGCCGTAGCGCGCGTCGTAGATCACCACGGTGTCGAGCCCGCGCACGTTGAGGGCGCTCTGCCCGGCGGCGGTCATGGCCAGGAGCCAGGGGCGGTCCACCTCGCTGTCCAGGAACGGGCGGATCACCCGGATCGGCTCGCCACCGTGATAGAATGCCGTGGTGAGCCGCTTCCACTGCGCTCCCAGCTCCTGCGCCAGCTTCTCGACTTCCGCCCGGGTGGGGACGAACACCGCAACGCCGCGCTTCTCCTTGATCATGCGGCGCATGAACTTTTCGTCGAGGAATTCGAGCGGCTGCTTCGCAACGATTTCGACTCGTGCCCGCAACTCCGGGTCGAAGGCGCGCGTCACCAGTACCTCGCTGCTCTCCAGGTAACGCGCGTAGAACGCCGGATCCACGGTGGCGCTGAGCCAGATGAAGCGGCAGCCCGTGCGCTTGCCGAGCGCCAGGCAGAGCTCCAGCTCGGCGGAGGTCTGGTGGATCTCGTCCACGATCATGGTGTCGTGCGGAGTGATGAGATCGTCCTCGAACCAGCGGCGGGCAATGCCGGTGGTCACGATCACCACGTTCCAGGACGGCGTCTCGGGCGTGGCCTCCCGTTCCCGGTTGACCACGCCGACCCGGAGCGGCTCGCGCAGGATCGACTCGGCGATGGGCCGGATCCCGAGCGTCTTGCCGGTGCCGGTACCGGCCACAATGCCGAACGCCTTCCCCTCCCCGGACCACTCGCGCAACTCCGGCCCGTGCTCGCGCTCGAGGAGTGTGTCGAGGTGGAGGCCCAACGCCAGCTCGATCGTCTCGCAGGCGGCACGGGTCGGGGCAATGACGATGATGCGGCCGCGGGGATGAGGCGCCCGGCGGTAGGCGTCGGGATCCGGAGGGAGGTGGTGGTCGCGCGCCGGGTGCATGGACCGCAGATTACGCAGGTCGGACGGAATAGACAACGCGTGGCGTGCCTGGCGAGGCGCTGCAGGCCGGGTGAATTCTTTCGAGAGGAGGCGGGGCGATGCTGAATCGCAGGGCGTTCCCGGCCATGGCCGTCGCGGCGATCTTCGGCTGTGGCAGCGCGGACAGCGAGCCGTCGGAGCCGGTCATGGCGACGGTCACGGCATGTTCACCGGTGACTGCGGTGCCGGATTCGGCCGGCGGGCAGATCGGGAGCTTTGCCCTGGGGCCGGAAGGCTACATGGCCTGGACGGACCGGGCCATCGGGAATCACCTGATCGTCAGCAGTCCGGATTCGATCACGCTCGTTGGCCGCGAAGGGTCGGGGCCGGGTGAATTCAGGATGATCGCCGGCATCGGCTGGCGGGGCGACACGATATGGACTTCCGACCTGCGGCTCCAGCGAGTCCAGACGTTTTCCGCGGATGGAGACCTGATCCGGTCGGTACCGGTGCCGATCCGTGCAACGTTTGCGCTGGCGGGCGGGGACACGCTCATCGGCCTGCCGCTGCAATCGATCGCCGATTCCTCGTATCCCATCGTCCGCCACCTGCAGGGCCGGACCGATGCCGACACGCTCGCTGTCTTCCATCACCCGAACGTGCCCCCGCTCGAGCTCCAGATGACCAACGACCAGTCGATCGTCGGTCCACAGCCGCTCGCCGAGCGGGTGACGGCGGTGCGGTCACCGGATGGCAGCCGCTGGTGCGCCGTCGAGCCGGGACCGGAGCCCGCGATCCGGCTCGCCTGCGGCACACCTGACGGCCGGCTGGTCCTCGACACCATCATCTCGATGCCGGGAAAGCCCCTCGGCGAAGCCGATGTCGCGGACGTGCTGGACCGGTTCGGCGAGATTCCGGGAATCTCCCGCGAGAAGCTCGAGGCGGCACTTCACCTGCCTCGCTTTCTTCCGCGGGTCAA
>Ga0079224_100014991_pt1 | contig 10842 bp, 11 predicted proteins | sample Stecom2015_FD_80414 | JGI IMG/M metagenome (GOLD analysis project Ga0079224, IMG submission 80414) | Agricultural soil microbial communities from Utah to study Nitrogen management - Steer compost 2015 | ecosystem: Environmental > Terrestrial > Soil > Agricultural land | place: USA: Utah...
GTCGAGCTTCCCTGCGTCGTCACGTCGGTCGCGCGTCAGATCTCCAGGCGGGACAACTCCGAGTGGGGAAAGATCACCGTGGAGGACTTCAACGGGACGGCCACGGTGCTCGCGTTCCGCGAGGCATGGCAGAACCACAGGGAGATCCTCCAGCAGGACGCGGTGCTCCTGGTGACGGGCAAGGTCAGCTCGAGCGAGCGGGACGAAGAGGACCCGCCTCTGTTCCTGGACGCCGCGCGCCCGCTCGAGGAGGTCACCGCGGCGGGCGAGCTCGCGGTCCAGATCGAGCTGGAGCTGGGATCGAGCATCAACGAAGAAGCGTTCGCGCGCGCCCGCATGGTGCTCGCGGAGCATCCCGGTGCCTCGCCCGTGTGGCTACAGATCGGCGAGGACAACGGGGAGCGGGCGCCGCGCCTCCGCTCGCGCTCACTCCGCGTGACGCCCGACGCCGAGACCGTGGAAGCGCTCCAGAAGTTGTTCGGGCGCCGGAACGTTCGGCTCGTGCGGACCGTGAAGCCCGACCTGGAGGCGCCGGCGCGGGGCAAGCCCGCATGGGTCAGCTGACCCGGCGCGGCGTGCGTCCTCCGGCGTCGGGCGACGCCGCGCCGGTCCCGCGGTCGACCCTCAGCCTTCTTCGAGCTCCCCGTTTCGGTTGAGCGGCGTCACTCGGGACCAATACCCCTCCACCTGATCGCGCAGGGCACGCACTTCCTCGCTGAACTCCGGGTCGTCGCGCAGGTGGTAGCGGGCGGCGGCCAGGGCGCGGAATGCCCGCCAGAGCGCCTTCGAGGCGGTGCTCCGCTTCGAGGACGGGCGGTACTCGCCTCGCACCTTGCTCAGGACCCACGCCGACAGCTCGTCGTTCACACGCATGGAAACCGCCTTCTCGCCATGCTCCTCCGTGATCGTCTCCTGCAGCTTGCGGTTGAACCCCTTGGGGACACCGGCAACCACGAACACCGACAGATCGTCGCGTTCGAGCCAGTCGTGGGCCATTGCGGTTCCTCGGTTGTTGGTTGTGCTGATCGACGCGGTCTTATAGTGCGATTACCCTGCGATGTTCCATGGATGGCGTCTTCTCCCGATCCTTGAGAGACTTCGGGTCGCTCGACGCTCCCCTCGATGGGGATCCACCTGCTGATGCGTGGCCGTGACATGGACAGAACGGACATCCTCCGGGATCTGGGAATCGAAGACGTGAACCCCGGCGGGTTCGCCGGCGACTGGGTCGGCTCCGGCCCGGAGATCGAGGTCAGAACCCCGATCGACGGTGAGCGGCTGGCGACGGTCCGTCAGGTGACGGAGGGGGAGTACGACGGGATCTCGGAGCGCGCGCACGCCGCCTTCCTGGAGTGGCGGAAGGTGCCGGCGCCGGCGCGCGGCGAAGTCGTGCGGCAGCTCGGGGACGAGCTCCGGAAGCGGAAGGAGGCGCTCGGCGCGCTCGTCACCCTCGAGATGGGCAAGATCCGGAGCGAGGGCGCCGGCGAGGTGCAGGAGATGATCGACGTCTGCGACTTCGCGACGGGGCTGTCACGCCAGCTGTACGGCCTCACCATGCCGAGCGAGCGGCCCGAGCACCACATGCGCGAGCAGTGGCATCCGATCGGCGTGGTCGGCGTGATCAGCGCGTTCAACTTTCCCGTCGCCGTCTGGAGCTGGAACGCGGCGCTGGCGGCGGTCTGCGGCGACGCCACGCTGTGGAAGCCGTCGGAGCGGACGCCCCTCACCGCGATCGCCGTCACCCGCATCGCGGCGGAGGTGTGTGCCCGGAACGACGTCGATCCGGCCATCTTCTCGCTCGCGGTGGGCGGCGGGCCGACCATCGGCAACCGGCTCCTGCACGACCGGCGGCTTCCGGTCGTCTCCGCCACCGGCTCGTGCGGCGTGGGCCGGCACGTCGCCGAGGTCGTCGGGGCACGGCTCGGCCGCCCGATCCTGGAGCTCGGGGGGAACAACGCGATCATCGTCACCCCGAGCGCCAACATGGACCTGGTCGTGCCGGCCGTCCTGTTCGGCGCGGTGGGCACCGCAGGCCAACGATGCACGAGCACGCGCCGGATCCTGGTGCACCGTTCCGTCCGGGAGGCGTTCCTGGCGCGTCTGCTCCGTGCGTACGAGGGGGTCCGGATCGGCGATCCGCTCGACCCGGGCACCCTGATGGGACCGCTCATCGCCGAGCAGTCCGTGCACGCGCTCATGGAGGCCCGCCGCGCCGTGGTGGAGGAAGGCGGCGAGATCCTCTACGGCGGTGAGCGGCTCGAGGGCGAGGCGTATCCGGGCGGGCTGTACGTCACGCCGTGCGTGGCGGCCGCCGAGAACCACTACCGGGTCGTGCAGGAGGAGACGTTCGCGCCGATCCTCTACGTCATCCCCTACGGCAGCCCCACGGCCACCCCCGCCGAGGCCGTGTCCGAGATCGAGGAGGCCGTGACGCTCCACAACGCCGTGCCGCAGGGCCTGTCGTCCGCGATCTTCACCGACAATGTCCGGGAGGCCGAGTACTTCCTCTCGCACCGTGGCAGCGATTGCGGCATCGCCAACGTGAACATCGGCACGTCGGGGGCGGAGATCGGCGGGGCGTTCGGCGGCGAAAAGGATACCGGCGGAGGGCGCGAATCCGGCTCGGACGCATGGAAGGCCTACATGCGCCGCCAGACGAACACGGTGAATTGGGGCACGGAGCTGCCCCTGGCACAGGGGATCTCGTTCGGCGTGGAGTGAGGGAGCGGACGGGCGGGCCCGTCGTGCGGCCGGTGCGGTCGTCGGTAGCCGGGCCGGCCGCGTACCGCCGTCGTCGCGCGCCGGCCGGGGCGGTCCGGAGGCGCGCGCCTAGCGCCCGGCCGCCAGCTCCAGGAACCGTCCCGCCATGCGCGGCCCGGCCGCCTCGTCCTCGTGCTTGAAGAACACGAACGCCCGCGACCAGCCCGCGCCTTCGATCCGCTCGAGCCAACGCTCCAGGTCCGGATCGGTGTAGCTCATCCGCCGCAGGCGCAGGTAACCCCACGGCGCCGTCGGCACGAGCGGGGCATCCTCCTGCGACTCGTCGGTATCGGCGTGCACGAGGGCGATCCCCCGCCCCGTCAGCAACTCGCGCACCGCCTCGTCGGCCCAGGACTCGTGCCGGAACTCGAAGGCCGCGGGGGTGCCGGCCGGCAGGAGCTCCAGGAAACCCTCGAGCCGCTCCAGATCGAGCTTCATGTTCGGCGGGAGCTGGAACAGGATCGTGCCCAGCCGCTCGCCGAGCCCGCCGAGCGTCTCCACGAGGTACGCGGTGGCGTCCCCCGCCTCCGGCTTCAGGCGCGCGAAGTGCGTGATCTTCCGGGACGCCTTGATCGAGAACCGGAAGTCGACCGGAACCTGCTCCGCCCAGGACGTCAGGACGGACGGCTTCGGCAACCGATAGAACGTGTTGTTGATCTCGACCGCGTTCAGCCGCGACGCATAATGCTCGAGCATTCCGGAGGCCGGAAGGTCCTCGGGATAAAAGCTGCCCTTCCACTCCGCGTAGCTGTATCCGCTCGTCCCCACGTGCAGCTGCACGACGTCCTCCGCGCTCTGCTTCGCCCTACCCCGCGCATGGACGCGACCTACCGCCTACCGGCGGCCGCCCCCCGACTCCTACCGGCCCACGGCCCCCGTCAGGACTTCTTCGACGGCTTCCGCTTCTTCGGCTTCCGGCCCTGGTTCGGGTGCTTGAGGTGCTTCCAGGTCTCACCGCGGCGAAGCATGTAGATGGTGCTGGGCGAGACACCGAGCTTGCGCGCCCAGTCCGCACCCGAAGATTTCCATCGATCCTTCTTCTCGTCCCAGTCGTCGAGGACCTTGAGCGCCTGCTTCTCCGTGAGCTCCGAATGCGGCGAGTTCTCACCGCGGAGCCACACGTTGGACCCGTACCAGCGATCGACCCGTTGGATGGGTCCGGCCAGGTTGCGCCCGGTGTGACCGAGGCAGTAGTGGCGGACCTGATCGACCGAATATCCGGGGTGCATGCGCGCGATCTCGGCGTAGAGAAAGCCTTCGTCGGCCATCTGACGCCACTTGACGACGAGTGCGCCGTCGGGCTTGGGCATACGCCATCTCCTGTTGGGGGGTGGTGCGACCGCCTTATCCCTGCATCCGGCGGGAAGTTCCCCGTACCGTGACGGTCGGGGGCGTGCCCGTGATGCGCCGGGGAAGCCCTGCTTCAGACCTGGCTTCGCAGCCGATGCGCGAACCGCTGACGGAACTTCCCGAGCTTCGGAGCGATCACCGCGCGGCAGTATGGCTGCTCACCATTGCGGCTATAGTACCGTTCGTGATACGCCTCCGCAGGATAGAACGGTCCCACCGCGGTCACCTCCGTCACGATCGGATCGTCGAAGACGCCCTCCCGCTCGAGCTCCGAGATCACCTCGCGCGCCTCACCCTCCTGCTCCGGCGAATGGTGGAAGACCACCGAGCGGTACTGCGTGCCGACGTCCGCCCCCTGCCGGTTGAGGGTGGTCGGATCGTGCGTCCCGAAGAAGATCTCGAGCAGGTCGCGGTAGGAGATCACCTCCGGATCGAACTCCACCTGGACGACCTCGGCATGGCCGGTCGAGCCGGTGCAGACATCCTCGTAGGTGGGGTTCTCGGTGTGGCCGCCCATGTAGCCGGACCGGACCGCGAGCACGCCCTCGGTGATACCGAAGACGGCCTCGGTACACCAGAAGCATCCGCCGCCGAAGGTCGCGGTCTCGGTCCTCGCGGATTCGGTCATGGGTCCCTCGTACTGTCGGATGGCGATCGAGGAGCCGCCGTCTCCACCGGCGGCGCGCCCCGAAATCTAGCAGCGGGCGCGATCCGGGAGCACCGGCAGGCGGCTCCGATGCGTCGGCGGCGGATGCGTTCGGACGAGGGGTTCCGGCAACGTTCCGGCTCCCCTCAGGGGCCGCGCGCGATCCGCACCACACGCGCGATCTCGTCGGCGACCAGGGAGGGCTCGTCGCGGGGGATGTCGGCCCCCCCCGTGCGAGCCGGCACGTGTCGGCCCGCCGAGAGGCCGCGCACGATCGACTCGTGGGCCTGCCGCGCGGCCTCGTTCACGAAGCGAGCGTCCCAATCCTCGGGCACCGAGCGGCGCGTCGCGGTGACCACCGTCACGGGGATGTCCGGGAGCCGGGCGCGGCGGGCACGCTCCGCCAGGGTGGACTCCCGCACGCCGTGCCCGTTGGTGCGGGAGCGCTCCTCCATCCAGGCCTCCCATGCGGTGTGCGGCATGGCGGGCAGCATGAGGGCCGGAAGGTCCTCGTGCGCCGGCTCGAGGAGGACGAGGCCGCCGACGTCCTGCCGGCGGTCCGATGCGTACAAGCGTGCATAGAGCCCACCCATCCCGTGGCCGACCAGCACGTACGGCGGCCCGAATCCGAGCGCGGCGTGGATGGCGCGGAGCTGGTCGAGCAGCTCGAACCAGCCGCGCGACTCCGGCTCGTCCTCGGCCACGCCGGTGCCCCATTCGTACGCGCAGGCCCCGATGGAGGACGGGAGCCGTTCGAGCACCGGGCGCCAGGACGCCGCGTCCGGGTAGTCACCCTGTAGCAGAAGCACACGCCGTGGCCCGTCCGTGCAAAGGGCACCGACGCTCACCTCGCCGACCTGCACCCGGACCTCGCGGATGTCCCTGCCGAGGTCAGGCGGCGACTCCTGGGGCGGGCTCGCCAGCGGGATCAACAGCGGAAGCAGGACCCACACGCTCATCGGGCGCCCTCGTGCGCACGAGGCGGCGCGGTCATGGCTCGACATGTCGGCATCCTGTCCTCCTGGTGAGTCTTCGGCCCGGCCGGATCCGATCGCCGGACGCGCGCGGCCGCGACGCGTGGCACGGGGCGGCCGGGCCCGACCCGCCGCGCGCATCCTGCGCGGCCCTCTGCAGCCCTGGGTTGTACGTCGGAACCGTGTGAATGCTCCCGCCGCAGCCGGCGTCGCGCAGGTCGGTTGAGCCTTGACGCGAGGCCTCGGCCACCGCAGATCCCAGGGATGCGCCACACACGTCCGGAGATCCAGTGACCCGTGCATCGCCCCTGCACCGCCTGCTCACGGCTGCCCTCCTCGTCGTCGGAGGCTGCGCGGAGGACGCCGAGGAATCGCCTCGCGCCGCGCAGAACCCACTGCTGCGCCCGGAGCGCTTCGCCGCCACGGCCCCCGCGGAGTTCACCGTACGCTTCCGTACGACCGCGGGGAACTTCACGGTGGACGTGCACCGCGCCTGGGCACCGGTCGGGGCCGACCGCTTCTACAACCTGGTCTCGGGCGGCTTCTTCGACGACACGCGGATCTATCGGGTCGTGGACGGCTTCGTCGCGCAGTTCGGCCTGAACGGGGATCCGTACGTGAACCAGGTGTGGAAGGACGAGTTCCTCGTGGACGATCCGGTGACGCAATCGAACACGCGCGGCCGCATCACCTTCGCGAAGGGCGGCCGGCACTCGAGGACCACCGAGATCTTCATCAATCTGAAGGACAACTCGAGCCTGGACGACCAGTTCTTCGCGCCGTTCGGGGAGGTGGTGGAGGGAATGGACGCGGTGGACGCGTTCCATGCCGCCTACGGCGATGGCCCTCCGCGCGGCGAAGGACCCTACCAGGCCATGGTGGAGGCGCGGGGCAACGCGTACCTGGACTCGGAGTTTCCCGAGCTCACGCGTGTCCTCGAGGCCTCGCTCGTCACGCCGGGAGGCTGAGGGGCGGAGGGGCCGAGCGCGCTACCAGCGCTCCAGGATCTCGATCGCGACGACCGAGTCGAGACCGGGGAAGCGCTCGTCGAGGAAGGCGTTGCCGCGGGCGAGGATGGAGTCCTCGAGCGGCACGATCTGGTCGCCGTGCTCCGCATGCAGCCCCTCGGCCACCTCGAGCCCCTGGACGACGCGACCCACGGGTGGAAAGCCCGCCACCCCGTCGCCCGACCACGTATCGAGGAAGCGATTGTCCGTCAGGTTCACGAACATGACGAAGTTGCGCGAAGCCGGGCCCGCCCGGGCGAACGTGACCACCCCCCGCTCGTTCGACGCCCGCACCGGCTCGTCGGGCAGCCTCCGGGACATCCAGACGGAATCCAGCGCCGGACGCCCGCTGAAACCGAACTGCGCATATTGGTCGTTCACGCGGTAGAACCGGGCGCCGTCGTAGAAGCCGTCCTGGATGAGCTCGTACGCGCGCTCGACGGCGGCGGGCGACCAGTCGCGGTAGAGCACCATGCGGATCTCGCCCGCGCTCGTCTCGAGCGAGACGAGGAAGGAGTCCGGCACCTGGTCCGCGGCCGCTCCTTCGGGACCGCCCCCCCCTTCGGCGCAGGCGAGCGGCCCGAGCGTGACGAGGGCCAGCAGGAGGGCCGCCTTGGGCGTGAAGCGTTTCCGTGACACGTTATCAGGTCGCTGAAGGAGGTGAGCGCGCCCGGCGCAGGGACGGGCCGACGGGGTAGCGGCTTTTCCGTCATGCCATCGGCCCCCATGATAGCCTGCCCCTGGCTCCCACGTCACCTCGGCCGGAGCACGGCCCGGCTTCGGCCGAAGCACGAGAGCGTGTCGGGCGATACAGCGTGAAACACCCGACCGAAGCACGAGGCGCGCGCTGAGGTTACCCCTGCGAGCGGAGATCGAGCACCACCGTGACCACCATAGATCAGCTCATCGGCAACACGCCGGTGGTTCGCCTCCGGCGCGTCGTCGGTCCGGAGCACGCGGAGGTGTGGGTCAAGCTGGAGGGCATGAATCCTGGAGGCTCCATCAAGGACCGGCCGGCCCTCGGCATGATTCGGGCGGCCGAGGAAGCGGGCCTGCTCCGTCCGGGGGGCACGATCGTCGAGCCGACGTCCGGCAACACCGGCATCGGGCTGGCGCAGGTGGCGGCGGCGCGCGGCTACCGGCTCACGCTGTGCCTGCCTTCGTCGATGAGCATCGAGCGGAAGCGCACCCTCACGGCCTACGGCGCGGAGCTCGTGCTGACCGATCCGGAGCTCCGCATGATCGCGGCGATCGCCGAGGCGGAGCGCATCCGCGACGAGACCGGCGCGTTCCTGCCGAACCAGTTCGACAATCCGGCGAACCCGCGCGCCCACTACGAGCTGACGGCGCCCGAGCTCTGGGCGCAGATGGACGGCCGCATCGACGCGTTCGTCTACGGCAGCGGCACGGGCGGGACGATCTCGGGCGTCGGCCGATTCCTGAAGGAGCGGCGGCCGGACACGCTCGTCGTGGTCGTGGAGCCCGGCCGGAGCGCGGTCCTTTCCGGAGGGGAGCGCGGGCAGCATAGCTTCCAGGGGATGGGGCCCGGCTTCATCCCTCCCAACCTGGACCGCTCGGTCATCGACCGGGTCCAGAAGGCGTGGGAGGAGGACGCCTTCCCGATGGCGCGGAGGCTCGCGCGCGAGGAAGGCCTCTTCGTCGGCATGAGCAGCGGCGCCATCGTGTGGTCCGCCCTCGAGGTTGCGCGGGAGCTCGGCCCGGGTCACCGCGTCGCGTGCATCGCGCCGGATTCGGCGTCACGCTACCTGACGACCGAGCTGTTCGCGGAGGAGTGACGGAGGCGCCGGGAGGTGGCGTGCTCGAGGGGTTGATCGAAGTGCCGCACGGGCCGCGGGCGGCCCCGGCTCATCCAGCCCCCGGATGGCTTCTCGCGGAGCGCCGGAGGGACCACCTTAAGAGTGCCGGCATGAGCGCCGTTCAGCGATGGCGGACGGTGCGAGCCGCTCGGCCCCCCGAACGAATCCTGCCGCAGGAGGGACCTCCCATGGACAAGAAAGCCCTGACCGACCGGCTGAATCACGACCTGGCGGGGGAGCTCTCCGCCATCATCCAGTACCTCACCTACGCCGCCAAGGCCACGGGGCCGTTCCGGCCGCAGCTGTCGGAGTTCTTCCTGACCGAGGTCGCCGACGAGCAGGCCCACGCGCAGTTCCTCGCGAACAAGATCGTGGCCCTCGGGGGCGAGCCGACCACACGGCCGCACGAGATCGCCTCCGCCGGCACGAACCGCGAGATGCTCGAAGCGGTGCTCGCGGCCGAGCGGCAGGCCGTGGCGGACTACACGAAGCGGGCGCGCGAGGCCGACGAGTATGGAGACAAGGGACTCGCCGTGCAGCTCGAGGACATGGTTCGCGACGAGAGCACCCACGCCGAGGAGACGGAGCGCATCCTACGGGATTGGCCGCTCTGACCGAGGCCGCAGACGGGGAGCGCCGCCCATTCGAGGTGGCGCTCCCCACTGCGGCGGAGCGGCGTCAGCGCGTCCCGAGCCCGGTCACCTCCACGAACTCGGGCTTCGTGGCCTCGAGGATCTCCCGGATCGCCACGCGATCGGCCTCGGACAGGTGCGCGAACTCCTGCGTGTGGTCCTGGCCGTCCAGGATCTGGGCCACCCGCTGGTAGAATGTCTGCTTCACGAAGCTCGGCAGCACCTCGAACGCGTCCGAGTAGATCAGGAAGCTCATCGGATAGCGGAACAGGCGCTTCTCGAGATCGAACTGGCGGAGCGATCGTCCCTGCTCGTCGAAGGGACCCACCGCTTCGAAGTCTTCCGCGAAGCCGGCCGTGCCCCGGACCGGTCCGGGCAGCGGGGCCTCACGGGCGAACAGCATCCCCCGCACCATCCGCTCCACCGCACCCTCGATCCGGACCTGCATGGCGGACTGGATCGGAGGCATCGGAATCGCGCCCGCCTCGATCCGGTTGAGCATCAGCGGCCCGCCCACGGCTTCCCGCGCGGCCTCGTGCGCGACGGTGATCAGGTTGTGGATCTTGGTCTGGTGCGTCAGCACGAGGAGGCTGACGATATCGCTGTGCGGCGTCAGGTACGGCTCGCTGTCGAATCGTCCTTCGAGGTCCACCACGTTGCCGCCGGCGTTCATGTCGAACCCCTGGAGGTAGCGCCGGACGTCGCTCACTTCATGGCTCAGATCCGGGGAGTGGACGTTGCCCGCATGGGATAGGGCGCCGTGCGTGCCGGTGACGTACCACCCGGCGAAGCGCTCCTCGAAGGGCGTGCGGTCGCTCGTGGAGCCTTCGTGCAGCGGCGCGATCGGGTATCCGAAGCGGTCGACCAGGATCGAGCGCACCATCACACCCGGGATCCCCTCCGTCACGTTCCGGGATTCATGGCACATGAGGCAGGTCGTGCCTTCCTCCGTGAACTCGATCTTTCCATCCGGATCCTGCTGGAGCGTATAGAACACGCCGCCGTCGTCCGGGTCGATCGAAGCGATCTCCAGGAACGGGCTGTCCTGCACGTAGCCGATGTAGACGTCGTCGTTGTAGTAGACGGCACGCGGGGTCCACGGCGTGATCAGGTTCGTCTGGAGGCTGGTGCGCGAGAAGATCAGCCCCTGAGAGGAGATCGGGATGTCGAGGGCGACAAGCAGCGATTCGAGGTAGCCCCGCTGATCCTCGTGCTGGAGCACGACCTCGCCGGCATCGACCTTCCGCTGGAGGATGGCGATCGGATCGAGCGGCGAGCCGTTCTCGTCGAGGTACGTCGCGTCGGGCGCGGACGCGCTCGCGGCGGGAGGCGGGGCCTCGGCCGCCTGGGGCTGCGCCGCAACCGCGCGCGCGCCCGGGCCGAGCAGGAGGAACGCCAGGAGCAGGGCGGAACCGAGCGTGCCGACGCCGCGGCCGACGCGTGCGCTCGAAAGGTGTCCGCTCATCGATGGGATCGTCATCTTGTCGCCCTCGTGGTGGAGATGCCGGGCAGGCGGTTCGAAGAATCGGGAGAGGCGTCGGGAGTGGCAACCTCGTTTTCGGATGGCCGATCGAGAACCATCCGCATGCGTCGTGCGCGGCCGAGCACGTCGACCGCCTTGTGCTCCGGGAGCACCTCCCGGAGGACTTCCTCGAA
>Ga0079224_100014992_pt1 | contig 10841 bp, 12 predicted proteins | sample Stecom2015_FD_80414 | JGI IMG/M metagenome (GOLD analysis project Ga0079224, IMG submission 80414) | Agricultural soil microbial communities from Utah to study Nitrogen management - Steer compost 2015 | ecosystem: Environmental > Terrestrial > Soil > Agricultural land | place: USA: Utah...
GCTTCCACGCCATAGGCGCCGGCGCCGAAATAGACCCGGTTGAGATACATCTCCAGGATCTGGTCCTTGGTGAAGTTGCTCTCCAGCCGGAAAGCGAGCAGAAGTTCCTGCACCTTGCGCTTCAGCGTGCGGTCGCTTTCGAGGAAGACGTTTTTCGCCAGCTGCTGGGTGATCGTCGAGCCGCCCTGCACGACACGGCCGGCGCGCAGGTTGGTATAGGCCGCGCGGGCCAGCCCGATCAGGTCGAGACCGAAATGCTGGTAGAAGCGGCGGTCCTCGGTTCCCAGCAGCGCCTTGGGCAGGTGGTCGGGCAGGACCCGGAGCGACTGGTGTTCGCCGTAGAGGTCGCCATAGGTCGCCAGCACCATGCCGTCGGCCGCCTTCACGGTGATCGAGCTGCGTCGTTCGATGATGTAGAGATCGCCGAAATCCGGCAGGTCATAGGCATACCAAGCCAGCACCCCGCCGACGACAACGGTTCCCCAGATGCCCACCACCAGGGCGAAACGGGCCAGCCGTCCCAGCCATCCCCGACGGCGGGGCTTGCGTCCCCGGCCGGAGCTCTTTTTTCCGGCGGGCTTTTGCGGGGAGGAACGAGGCGATCGGGCCATAAAGCAGTTAACTCAGACGGTTCGCGGTCCGGCAGGCAGGCCGGAGTCGGTCGGTCGCCGTCGCAGGGCCGCGGTGTGGCAGCGGATTATGTCCTGTTTAGGGCGACGAGGGTTGACGCTGAGTGAATGCATTATGTTATATAATAACCTCATTTCTCGGAGTGCTCATGCACGAGCATCACGCCCATGCCACCTTCCGCCTGCCGGTTGCGGTCCTCGCCGCCAGCCTCTGGCTGCGCATCGCCGCGCTGCTGCCGGTAATCGCGCTGCTCTGGGCGGCCATCGTCTGGGCCCTGGGGGAGCCATGACCCTGCAGGCTATCCGCGCCGGCGGAATCCGGCTCGACGACGTCACCGTGGCCTATCACCGCCATCCAGCGGTGCATCATGTCTCCGGGTCTTTCGAGCCCGGTTCGCTGACCGCGATCGTCGGCCCGAACGGCGCCGGCAAGTCGACCCTGCTCAAGGCCATCGTCGGCCAGCTGCCGACCGCCGACGGCGCCATCGAGCGCGGGGCGCTGAAACCCCGCGACATCGCCTATCTCCCCCAGCAGGCAAGCCTCGACCGCGCCTACCCCATCTCCGTGCTCGAACTGGTTCTGCTCGGTCACTGGCAGCGGGTCGGCGCTTTCGGCGGTATCGGCCAGAGGGGAATCCGGGCTGCCCGCGAGGCCCTGGAGGCGGTCGGCCTTTCCGGCTTCGAGGACCGGCCGCTGGGCAGCCTCTCGGTCGGCCAGGCGCAGCGCGCCCTGTTCGCCCGCGTGCTGGTGCAGGATGCACCCGTGATCCTGCTGGACGAGCCTTTCAACGCACTTGATGCCCGCACTGTGAGCGACCTGCTGGCGCTGCTGCGGCGCTGGCACGGCGAGAAGCGCACGGTGATTGCCGTGCTGCATGACTTCGAGCTGGTGCGCCAGCATTTTCCCGATGTGCTCTATCTGGCGCGGCGGCTGATCGCCTGGGGACGGGTGGAGCAGGTGCTGACCCCGGAGAACCAGCTGGCGGCCCGCCGCATGGCGGAGTCCTGGGACGAGCACGCCCCCGTCTGTCAGACCGGGCACGCCGCCTGAACGGCGGCCAACTGCGATTGACTGGACCCATATGAGCGCCGCTGTCGAGTTCCTGTTCGGCCCGTTCGCGGACTTTGCCTTCATGCGCCGCGCGCTGGTGGCGAGCATCGCGCTGGCACTGGGCAGCGCCCCGATCGGCGTCGTGCTGATGCTGCGCCGCATGAGCCTGTTCGGCGAGGCCATGAGCCACGCCATCCTGCCGGGCGCCGCCATCGGATTCCTCGTGGCCGGATTTTCGCTGCCGGCGATCAGCATTGGCGGCGTAATCGCCGGGCTGGTGGTCGCCATCGCGGCAGGCGCGGCGACGCGCGCCACCGACCAGCGCGAGGATGCCAGCTTCGCCGCCTTCTACCTGATCGCGCTGGCGCTTGGCGTGACCCTGATCTCGACCCGCGGCTCGGCGGTCGATGTCATGCACATCCTGTTCGGTTCGGTACTGGCGGTGAACGAGGATGCCCTGCTGCTCATGGGCGGTGTGGCCAGTATCAGTCTGCTGGTCTTTGCCGCGATCTACCGGCCGCTGCTGGCTGACGGCTTCGATCCCGATTTCCTGCGCAGCGTGCAGGGCAGCGGCCTGCTGTATCACTTCATCTTTCTGGGACTTGTCGTGGTCAATCTCGTCGCGGCCTTTCAGGCGCTGGGCAGCCTGATGGCAGTCGGTCTGATGATGCTGCCGGCCGCGGCGGTACGCCACTGGACGCAGTCACTGGTCGCCGCAGTCGGCCTGGCGATCCTGATCGCGGCTTTTTCCGGCTACTGCGGCCTGCTGCTCTCGTTCCATGCCGACCTGCCTTCGGGTCCTGCCATCGTCCTGTTTGCCGGCGGGGCCTATCTGGTCTCACTGGTGCTCGGAAAATACGGCCTCATCCTGCATTGGCAGCGCCGGCGCCATCTCGAGGCCTGAGACATGCGCCTGCTCGGCATCGTCCTCTCCGTTCTGCTGTTCTGCCAGCCGGCGGGCGCGCAGGAGAAGCTGAAGGTCATCGCAAGCTTTTCGGTGCTGGCCGATATCGTAGGCCAGATCGGCGGCGAGCGCGTGGCAGTGCGCACGCTGGTTCCGGCCATGGGCGATGCACATGTATTCCAGCCCTCGCCATCCGACGCCCGCGCCGTGGCGGGTGCGGATCTGCTGGTCTCCAACGGGCTGAATTTCGAAACTTGGCTCGACCGGCTGATCGCGGCATCGGGCTACAAAGGGCACCGCGTCGTTGCCGCCGAGGGCATCCGGCCACGCAGGATGGCCCGCCATCGCCATGACCATGGCGGCGGACACGACGACGATGCCGGCGCGGTGGAGGATCCGCATGTCTGGCAGGACCTGCAACGCATGCCGGCCTACATCGCGAATATTGCCGAGGGGCTTGCGGCGGCAGACCCTCCCCATGCGGAGCATTATCGCGCCCGTGGCCGGGCATACATTGACGAACTGCGCATGCTCGATGCCTGGGCGGAGGCGCAATTAGCCGCCGTACCGGAGGTCCGGCGCAGGGCGATCACCCAGCATGACGCCTTCGGCTATCTGGCCGACCGTTACGGCATCACTTTTTATACCGCCCAGGGAATGACGACGGAGGCCGAAGCCTCGGCGGGCGGGATTGCCGAGCTCCTGCGCCAGATCAGGCGCAACCGCGTGCGGGCAATTTTTCTGGAAAGCGGACTGAACCAGAGGCTGATCGAGCAGGTCGCGAAGGATGCCGGGGCGAAAGTCGGTGGCCGGTTGTATTCCGATACGCTGTCGCCGCCCGGCGGCGAGGCCGACAGCTACATCAGAATGTATCGACTAAATATTACCCGCCTGGCAGAGGCGATGCGCCTGGACTGACGGGTGGTTCCGCCAGGGGGCGGAACGGGCTTGATATGGGTCAATGCGGCGCCGACCCGCCTCGGTGATCCTGTGCCACCGACCACAGTTCAGGCTGCCGCGATGTCGCTCTACAGGGTCACTCCGACGAACCGGGAACTCTTCTTTGGTGAAGACGAAATCATCGTCAGCAAGACCGACGAGAAGGGGCGCATCCTTTACGGCAATGACGTGTTCGTGCGTGTGTCGGGCTATTCGGAAAATGAACTGGTCGGTGCACCGCACAGCATCCTGCGCCATCCCGACATGCCCCGCTGCGTGTTCTGGCTCCTGTGGGAGACCATTGCCAATGGTGAGGAGATTTTCGCTTATGTGAAGAACATGGCGAAGACGGGCGACTTTTACTGGGTCTTCGCCCATGTCACGCCCAGCTATGACGAGAATGGCAGGATCAGCGGGTATCACTCAAACCGCCGGGCACCGACGCGGGAAGCGGTGAACAAGGCTGACGCGCTGTACGGGCAGCTTCTGGCCGTGGAAAACCAGCACGAGGATCGCAAGCAGGGCATGCATGCGGGCATTGCGATGATGCTCGACCTTCTGAAGCAGAACAACGTCACTTACGGCGAGTTTGTTTTCTCGCTCTGAACCGCGCGGAAATGAAAAACCGGCCGCGGATACCGCGGCCGGTTTCTGTGTCGGACCTGTCCTAAAGCGCGTCTTCGTCGGTCTCGCCGGTACGGATGCGCAGGGCCCTCTCGAGATCGAGCACGAAGATCTTGCCATCGCCGATCTGGCCGGTTTTGGCAGCCGCCTGGATCGCCTCCACCACGCGGTCAGCCAGCGCCGATTTCACCGCCACCTCGATTTTCACCTTGGGCAGGAAGCTCACCGCATATTCCGCCCCGCGATAGATCTCCGTATGTCCCTTCTGCCGGCCGAACCCCTTGACCTCGGTGACGGTCAGGCCCTCGACGCCGAGGCTTGTCAGCGCCTCGCGCACCTCGTCCAGCTTGAACGGCTTGATGACTGCCATGACCAGTTTCATGCGTGCACTCCTCAGACGTTATTGGCCGTGTACAGGACTGGTGCCCGAACGGCGCGTTGTCGCCAACCCAGTAGCTCACCGATCCCTTCAAGAAGCGTGCCGTTTCCGCGGCCCGAGTCGGGGGCCACTTTAGCCCGCACCGGAGGGCAGGGGAACGTGTGCTGATCTGCGGGTTGCCTGAATTCCGGCATTCCCGCCCAATTTGTGGGCAAGAAGGCTCAGTGCGGATCGCCGAGACGGGCCGCAATCATCGCGCGGCCTTCACGGCCATGAATGAAGCCGTTCGAGAAGGTAAGTCCATTTGCCAGTCTGGACAGACCGTCCTGAACCTCTTCAGGGCCGATCTGGCCGTAAATCAACTGGCGGTACAGGCCGGCCACCGCAACCATGTCCATATTCTGCGGCGACAGACGGAAATGGCCAATCCCGCGTGCGAACAGATCCAAGATGACCCCGCTCAGGTCGAGGCAGGTCTGCGACATCGTCTGCGTGCCGTTGATTGCTAGGAAGGCTTCGCCGTCGAGGGTATGGACGGTTCGCCCGTCCGGATCGTTGCCACAGGTATAGCGGCAGGAATCCTTGTGCAGGCCATGCGCGCGCGCGTGGAAACAGCGGGCCGAGATCGCCAGCGGCAGCCTGCCGAAGCTGAAGATTTCGAGTGGCACCGGTGAGGCGGCGGCAAGCAGCGTGATGGCATCGCCGGGCAGTTCGGGCGGCAGGCAGATGCGGGTGGCGTTCTGCCGGGCCAGCCAGGCGAGCGTGCTCTCGTTGTAGACGTTGATGAAAGGGCCCACCACGTGGGGATCGGGAGCGAGCTCGCGCAGCGCGCCGATATCGTTGACCTCGATCTGCAAGGCCATGGCGCGCGCTGCCGCGATCTGGTCCGCCACCATCCGGCTTTCGCGATCGGTCATGACCAGGGCCCGGCTGGAGAGCACGACGGTTTTCCCGCCACGCTGCAGGCGTTCGATGATGTCGGGCAGCACGGGCTCGACGAACGGCGCCCGCTTGGAACAGACGATCTCGCCGAGATAGACGATGTCGACCGGCGCCTCGTCGGCGATGCGGCTGTAGAAATCTACGAGCCGCTCTGCCGGCCAATGGAATAGTACCGGTCCGAGAGTGAGCCTGGGTGCGGCCGTCATCGCCAGGCCTTCCGGTAGGCGCCTGAGGTATCCTGCTGGCCTTCCGCCAGCCGGCGCAGCGCCGTGACGGCGTCCGGCGTCGGGCGGCCGTCGGCAAGTCCGTCCACCAGGCGGCGGAAATGCCGCACGGCTTCAGAGACATAGGCCCGACCGCGCTGCCGTCCCTCGATCTTCAGCGCCTTCACACCCGCCGCAGCGAGATCCTGGAGAATTTCGCCGGTGCTGAGGCTGGTTGGCTCTTCGAAGAGATAGCCGGCAAAGTCGCCGACCTTGAACCGGCCCTTGCAGAGGGTCGGATAGCCGGCCTTTTCTTCCGCGCCGAATATGTTGATGGTCGAGCCGCCGAGGCGCGAGACCATGCCGCCATCGCGCTGCTCGTAGCGGACATGGCTCGCCGGGGAGCAGACGCCCTGGCGGTTGGGCGACTGGCCGGTGACATAGGACGACAGCGAGCAGCGGCCTTCCGCCATGGGGCACATGCCGCCGAAGGCAAAAACCTCCGTCTCGACCGGAATCCGCGGCGTCAGTTTGGCAATTTCCGCCACCGTCAGCACCCGCGGCAGTACCACCCGGCGCACGCCAAAGGCTTCATGATAGAAGCGGATCGCGTCGGCATGGGAGGCGGCAGCCTGAACCGAGAGATGCAGGCGCAGGCCGGGATGCCGTTTGGATGCGTAATCGAGCAGGCCGATATCGGCGACAATGACGGCATCAATGCCGAGTCGGGCGGCATCGTCGATGGCATGATGCCACGGCGCCGGGTCGCCCGCTGCGGCATAGGTGTTGACGGCGAGGAAAACCTCGCGGCCGCGCTCATGGGCGTAAGCGATGCCGTCGCGCAGTTCGGAGCGGCTGAAATTGAGACCGGGGAAATTGCGCGCATTGGTCTGGTCGCGGAAGCCGACATAGACCACGTCGGCACCAGCGTCGATGGCATCGCGCAGGGCCGCGGGCGTGCCTGCGGGACAGACGAGTTCCAGAGGCGCCGTACTCATGCCCGGCTGCCTTCCCACTGGCGATAAAAATTCTGCGCGACATCCAGGGCGTGCCTGGCGAGTCGCTCCGCCGGCGATGTGAAAGGTCCGAAGAGCGTCGCAACCTCGGAAACCAGATCGATCCGGGCATCGTCGATCGCGTTGCGAAGCGCGACGACGATTTCCATGTCACCCTCGACGGTCAGTTCGCGGGAAAAGAACAGCGCATCGCCATCGATGCGGCCCTGCAGCAGCTTGAGCAGGACCGGCAGGTCCGCCCGAACCACCGCACTGGCCGAAGCGATGCCGCCGACTTCCGTCAGTTTAAGATGCGGTGCAGCGGGCAGGGGGCGCAGCGTCAGCAGGACCGCCAGGGGTTCCAGGCGTGGCACAACCAGGCCAATCGTACCGCGAATCTCGCTCAACCGCTCAAGCGCATCGGGGTGCCGGCGGGCGATCCGGCTGCAAAGCGCATTCAGCAGCGGGTCAGCCACGGCCTGCGCGCCGGGCAGCACCCACCGCCTCGCCCGGTCTGCCGCATGGGAAACAATCATTTCTGCTGCGCTCCTCTCCCCGAAGAGCGCAGGCTTTAAGCCGGCAGCGCCGTTTTTTCATTGATGCGCATCAAAGAGGGAAGCGATTCGCTCCCCTCTCTGGCAGACCTATCCAGCGGCAACCAATCGATTCACCGCCGAGGTCACCGCCTTCAGCGACGCGGCGGAGATGTTGCGGTCGCGGCCGACACCGAACAGCGTCGTGCCGTCCGGCCGCTTGAGCTCGACATAGGCAACCGCTTCGGAGGCCGCGCCGCCCTTGTCGTCGCCGCGCGGCGTGATCGCATGTTCGCGGTAATCGACGAGATTGATGGTCACGCCGGCATGGCCGGAAAGCGCGTCTATATAGGCATCGATCGGTCCGGTGCCGCGCCCCTCGATCTCGATCTGCCGGTCGCCGTCATGGATGGTGGCAGTCAGACTGCGCCGCTCGCTGCGATGCGGGTCCGGCAGGGTACGGTGACCGGCAAAGCGGAAGCGGCCCGAGGGCTGCTTCAGATATTCGTTGTCGAAGGACTCCCAGATCAGCTGCGGCGAGATCTCCTTGCCGGTGCCGTCGGCGATCTTCTGGATCACCTGGCTGAACTCGATCTGCAGCCTGCGCGGCAGTTCGAGCCCGTAATCCTGCTCGAGCACATAGGAGATGCCGCCCTTGCCCGACTGGCTGTTGATGCGGATCACCGGTTCGTAGGCGCGGCCGACATCGGCCGGGTCGATCGGCAGATAGGGCACTTCCCATATGCCGTCGTTGCGCTGGGCCTGTGCCGCCATCCCCTTCTTGATCGCGTCCTGGTGCGAGCCGGAGAAAGCCGTGAAGGCCAGTTCGCCCACATAGGGGTGGCGGGGGTGCACCGGCAGCTGGTTGCAGTACTCCGCCGTGCGGGCGACTGCGGTGATGTCGCTGAAATCCAGCTCCGGATCGACGCCCTGGCTGAACAGGTTCATCGCCAGCGTCACCACGTCGACATTGCCGGTGCGCTCTCCGTTGCCGAACAGGGTGCCCTCGACGCGGTCCGCGCCGGCCATAACGCCCAGTTCGGCCGCGGCCACGCCGGTGCCGCGGTCGTTATGGGGATGCAGGCTGAGGATGATACTCTCGCGGTTCTTCACCTTGCGCAGGAAATACTCGATCTGGTCGGCGTAGATGTTCGGCGTGCTCATCTCCACCGTCGCCGGCAGGTTGATGATCATCCTGTTCGCGGGTGTCGGCTGCCAGACATCCATCACCGCCTCGCAGATCTCGACGGCATAGCCGATCTCGGTGCCGGTGAAGCTCTCGGGCGAATACTGGAATACCCACTCGGTTTCCGGCGCGGCATCGGCCAGCTGCTTAACCAGTCTGGCGCCGTCGGTGGCGATCTTTGTGATCCCTGCCTGGTCGAGGCCGAAGACGACCCGGCGCTGCAGGGTGGAGGTGGAGTTGTAGAGATGCACGATGGCGCGCCGGGCGCCCTTCAGGGCCTCGAAGGTGCGGGTGATCAGTTCCGGCCGCGCCTGGGTCAGTACCTGGATCGTCACGTCCTCCGGGATCACGTTCTGCTCGATGATCTCGCGCACGAAGGTGAAATCGGTATCGGAGGCGGCCGGAAAGCCTACCTCGATCTCCTTGAAGCCGATCTGCACCAGCGTGTCGAACATGCGGCGCTTGCGCTCGGGGCCCATCGGCTCGATCAGTGCCTGGTTACCATCGCGTAAGTCCACGCTGCACCAGATCGGTGCCTTGGTGATGGTGCGGTTCGGCCATCGCCGGTCCGGCAGGGGAATCGGCTGGAACGGCCGGTATTTGTGAAACGGCATCTTCGACGGGGTCTGAATGGTCATGGCTGCGCTCCTGACGCGGCAGAAAAGGGGGAAAGATCGACTGTTGGGCCGTGCAGACGGCCGCCGAGGGCCCGGGCTCAGCGGCCGCAGCTAAGTCGAAGGGTCAGGAGCAGCTTGGCCCGACGCGGAGTGGCGGCAGAGCGCGATGCGAAAGAGTGCGATACGAAGATGGTTCTGGAGGAAAAGGACATGATACCGGCCGACAAAGAGACAAATTACGCGTTCGCTGAAAGACCCGCCCTGCTTACAGGGTCGGGCAGCTAAGGAGCAGCGTAATAAGTCGGCGGTGCGTGTTCATATCGCCAACAAATTGCCAGTCCGGCTCCCCTGCGTCAAGCCGGGTGTTGCCGCCACGCCAAGGCGCGGCTAATGTCCCCCGCGTTTCAGGGGCTTGGCCCCAAAATGCAGCCGGGAAGAGGGGCATGAACAAGGTCTATCCGAACGCAAAGGCGGCGCTGGAAGGCATCGTACGCGACAACATGATGGTGATGTGCGGCGGCTTCGGCCTCTGCGGCCTGCCGGAAAAGCTGATCGACGCGCTGATGGAGAGCGGCGTCAAGGGGCTGACCTGCGTGTCGAACAATGCCGGTGTCGACGGCGCCGGTCTGGGCAAGCTGCTCGCCACCCGCCAGGTCAAGAAGATGATTTCGTCCTATGTCGGCGAGAACAAGATTTTCGCCCAGCAGTATCTGGCCGGCGAGCTGGAGCTGGAATTCAATCCGCAGGGCACGCTGGCCGAGCGCATCCGCGCAGGCGGCGCCGGCATCCCGGCCTTCTATACCAAGACCGGCGTCGGCACGCTGATTGCCGAGGGCAAGGAGGAGCGGGTCTTCAACGGCGAGCGCTACATCATGGAGACCGGCCTGGTCGCCGATCTCTCGCTGGTGAAGGCCTGGAAGGGCGACACGGCGGGTAACCTCGTCTATCGCAAGACGGCGCGGAACTTCAATCCGGCCATGGCGACTGCCGGCAAGATCACGGTGGCGGAAGTCGAGGAACTGGTCGAACCCGGACAGCTCGACCCGGACCAGATCCATACCCCGGGCATCTACGTGCAGCGCATCATCTGCGGCGCGCCGTACAACAAGATCATCGAGAACCGCACCGTGCGGAAGCGCGCCTGAGACGGGAAGGAGACACGAAAATGGCTTGGACCCGCGATGAAATGGCCGCCCGCGCAGCGAAGGAGCTGAAGGACGGCTACTACGTCAATCTCGGCATCGGCATTCCCACGCTGGTGTCGAACTTCATCCCCGAAGGCGTGGATGTGGTGCTACAGTCGGAAAACGGCATGCTCGGCATGGGACCCTTCCCCTATGAGGGCGAAGAGGATCCGGACCTGATCAACGCCGGCAAGCAGACGATCACCGAACTGCCCTATTCCAGCTACTTCGGCTCGGACCAGTCCTTTGCGATGATCCGCGGCGGCCATATCGACCTGTCGATCCTCGGTGCCATGCAGGTGGCCGAGAACGGCGATCTGGCCAACTGGATGATCCCGGGCAAGATGGTCAAGGGCATGGGCGGCGCCATGGACCTTGTCGCCGGCGTGAAGCGCGTCGTCGTCGTCATGGAGCACACCTCCAAGGACGGCGAGAAGAAGCTGCTGAAGAAATGCGACCTGCCGTTGACCGGAGCCGGCGTGGTGGACATGGTCATCACCGACCTGGCGGTCTTCACCATCGACAAGAAGAAGGGCGGCATGACCCTGATCGAGCGTGCCCCCGGCGTGTCTCTGGAGGAAATCAAGCAGAAGACCGACGCCACCTACACGGTGGCACCCAGCGCGGCCTGAGCGCTCCGCGCCGATCCTTGAAA